>Ga0210057_1001874_pt1 | contig 31071 bp, 26 predicted proteins | sample CryGeyCG2114_010_2_FD_183968 | JGI IMG/M metagenome (GOLD analysis project Ga0210057, IMG submission 183968) | Groundwater microbial communities from aquifer - Crystal Geyser CG10_big_fil_rev_8/21/14_0.10 (SPAdes) (version 2) | ecosystem: Environmental > Aquatic > Deep subsurface > Groundwater ...
AAATCTTTGCTGATAGCGTAGGCGACTAGAGCATTTTGACCATCGAAGGCGGTATAGAAAAGATAATAAAGGCCATCTAAGAAAACAATTCTTGGATCCTCAAGCCCTCTTTTTTCGTAATTATACCAGGGAGAGAGTATTGGCCGATCTAATCTTTTAATAACTTTGTTGTTAACAATTTGGCAGTAACCAATAGAAGAAATCTTTTGTTTGTTAGTGGCCCGATAAAACATATGGGTAACCCCATTAACTTCAATGCAGGCTGGATTTAAAACCCCTTTGTTTTCAAAAGGAAGGTCAGTTTTTTCTAAAATTATTCCTTCGTCTCTGATCCTTAACATAGGTTTAATTTTACCACATTTTTTGCTATAATACACTCAAATGGAGACAATTTTCATCAGTCCGACCAAGGGAAAATTAACCACAGAGAAAGTGGTTTCCGAGATTGTGGATTTTATTGGTGAAGATAAGCAAGTTTCCTACACTCTGGTAATTGGTACCGATTCTCAAGAAAGACGCTTAAACGGCGTAAGGGAAGTTAATTTTGTCACCGCGGTGGTTATTCATCGTCATGGGAAAGGCGGCCGGTATTTTTGGACAAGAACAAAAAAACAGAAAATTTATTCTTTGCGGGATAAGATTTATGCCGAGACTTTAGCCTCACTTGAGCTCGCTCAAAACCTGGTTCCACTTCTTAAGAATTCACTTTACCCTTTGGCTCCTTATGATTTGGAAATTCATATTGATGTTGGTGAGGTTGGGCCAACCAGGGAAATGATTAAAGAAGTGGTTGGTATGGTGGCCGGAAATGGCTTTACGGCCAAGACTAAACCTGAAAGTTACGGAGCTTTCGTTGTCGCCGACAAACACACTTAAATGAAACTTTTAGTTACCGGTGGCGCTGGTTTTATTGGCTCAAACTTCATTCATTATTGGTTAAAGCGTTATCCAGGTGATGAAATTGTGAATCTAGATGCTTTAACCTATGCCGGTCATTTAGAAAATCTTCGTGATATCGAAGGTAAACCAAACTATAAATTTATTCATGGTGATATTTGCGATCCGAAAATTGTTCGGAAAGCGATGGAGGGGGCTGATGTTGTGGTTCATTTTGCCGCTGAAAGTCATGTGGACAGATCTCTGTCGGGTCTTGAAAACGAAATCCGTTTTTATCGGACGAATGTTGAGGGAACGGCAACCCTTCTTCAGGCTGCCCATGAAGCAGGAGTAAAAAGATTTCATCACATTTCAACGGATGAGGTTTTTGGTGATTTATCTTATGATTCTAAAGAAAAATTTCACGAAGGTTCTCCTTCTAACCTTCATAGTCCTTACGCAATTTCAAAAGCAGCGGCTGATTTTCGGGTGAGGGCTTTTGCTAGAGAGATCTTAAGTAAAGAAGGTAGCCCTTTTCCATTTACCATTAGTAATTGCACTAATAATTACGGACCTTATCAAACACCAGAAAAAATTGTCCCTCGTTTTATTTTACTTTTGCTTGAAGGCAAACCTGTTCCTATCTATACGGATGCCGAAGGAAATATGGGAAGGAACGTTCGTGATTGGCTCCATGTAGAAGATCACTGCGAGGCGATTGATTTGATATTAAAAAAAGGCAAAGAGGGAGAAACATATTGTATTGGGGGTAATTGCGAACTTTCTAATTTAGAACTAACAGAGAAAATCTTAGAAAAGATGGGAAAAGAACCTTTTGAGAGATGGGTTACTCCGGTGGCTGACCGGCCAGGACACGACCGGCGCTATGCGATGGATACAACCAAGATTGAAGGAGAATTAGGATGGAAACCTCATCATACTTTTGCGGAGGGATTAAGAGAAACAATAGAATGGTATACAACTGGTGAAGGAAGGGAATGGGTTGAATCTTTAAGAGAGTTAAGCACAAAAGTTCATGAAGGACAAGATAAGAGTGTGAGAGGAAAAGAAACCAAGAGATAAATCCCGAGGTTTGAACCTAACCAACACCCGGTGTTTGCTAGGTAGAAACATAAGGAACTACAACTTTTACTGTTCTTCTAAAACAAGATGTTTAATTTTTGCAAGTTCTCTTTGATAGTCTGCTTGATTAAAAACAAACTTTTTGTAGACACTTCTTGTTTTAAAAAAGGAAAGAATAAAGTTTGGATTAATGAATAGAGACCTCGAGGAGTTTATATATTCTGGAAAGGAAGACCACCGATAGCTTTCTAGATCCCCAACCTCTATTAGGAATGCAGAGACGGGATTGAGGTGAATATATCTTGAGACATGGAGAAACTGCTCATCGGTTTCTATTCTTATCGCCTTAAACATTGATTGGAAAAGTCCGCCAGCGCGTTTATACTTAGCGTTGAAATAGCGGGCATAACTATCTTGAAAATTCCTCATAAAGATGGAAATTCCTTTCTTTTCATTTTGTTTTAAAAGAAAATGAGAGTGATTGGGCATGAGGCAAAAAGCGATAATCTCTATGAGAGTTTTTTGTTTTCTTAAACTTTTGATGAATTTTTCTTTGTCTTCTTTCGGAAGACGTTTATAATGGGAGAAACTAAGTGGGGGTTTAATATGCCGATAGAAATCAATGACTTCTAGCGCCCTTTGATAATCTCGAGTTTCTTTAAATATTGGAATTTGGGCGATACTTCGATTGACTATATGATAAGTTTCATTGGTAGCAAAAATAGTTTTTCTGTATGGCATACCTTAAGTTTAAAAGGAATTTCCTTAAGTGTCAACCTAGTAAACACCCGGTGTTGGTTAGGTAGAAACATAGGGAATTTAGTGGTTCCTACGCAACAGGTCGGGACGAAGTTTTTTGGTTTTTTCCAGAGATTTTTCCTTTCGCCACTGGGCGATTTTTTTATGGTCGCCGGAAAGGAGAATTTCTGGTACTTTCCAACCTTTGTAGTTTTCTGGTCGAGTATATTGAGGAGCTTCTAGGAGGGTATAGCGTTTAGCGTCTAGCGTATAGTTGGAGAATGACTCAAATTCAGTGGCTTCGGGCTTTTCGAGGACGCCTGGAACAAGCCTGACAACTGAATCGACCAAGACCATGGTTGGCAGTTCGCCGCCAGTTAAGACATAATCACCAATTGAGATTTCTTCATCAACCAAATAATCTGAAACTCTTTGGTCAACTCCTTCATAATGACCACAGATTAAAATTAATCTTTCTAATTTTGCTAATTCTGAGGCTTTCTTTTGGTTAAAAACTTTACCTTGGGGAGAAAGGAGAATGGTTTTAGATTTACCGGTGGTTGAAAGAGCCCGATCAATGATATCGACACGCATGACCATACCTACGCCACCACCATACGGCTTATCATCAACCGTTCCTCGTCTATCTTTTGCCCAGTCTCTTAAATTGTGAATTTTAATTTCCACCAAGCCTTTTTTTTGAGCTCGTTTTACAATTGATTCCTCAAAAGGTCCTTTAAACATTTCCGGGAAAAGAGTTAAGATATCAATTTTGAGCATATAGTTGTATTTTATCAGGATTTTTTGCTAGAGTAAAAGATATGAGGGTCGTTAATCTCATCTCTACTTATTGCGAAAAAGAAATTATTGGTGAGATGATCGAATATTTGGACGAGCTGGCCAAAAAACTGCCAAAATATGAATTTTTAACCTTGGTGGTTGATAGTCATTCTCCTGATGGTACAGGAAAAATTGTTGAAAAAATGGCCAAAACCAGAAAAAATCTCTTTCTTCTGGAGACGCCTCGAGGCTTGGGGATTTCTCTTATCCAGGGCTACAAATACGCCATGGAAAAACTTAAGGCGGATATTGTTATCCCTAACGATGCTGATTTTCAATGGCATCCAAAATATATTCCCCAAATGCTTGAGAAAATTGAAGAAGGATATGATGTTGTTGTTCCCTCGCGTCACGTGCCTGGAGGAAGGGATAACTTTAACTGGTTTCGGAAATTAAGTCATTTTATCTCCAACACCCTGGTTAATTACTATTGGGGTGGGATTAGAGAAGTAAAAGATTTGGCCGGGAACTTCAAAACGATTCGTGTCAAAGGAGTTCTTGAAAAGGTAAATTTCGAAAAGCTTGATGTTAAAGGTTTTGTTATTCAGTCAACCATGATTTATGAGCTTTCCAAAACCGGGGCGAAATTTTGTGAGATTCCGGCGGTTTATGGCGCACGCCAAGTAGGGAAAACCAAGTTTGGTTTTAATCTTCAGTCTATTAGAGATATTTTTGAGACGATTATTAATGCTACCCGGATTAGAATTGAGCGTTCGCAGAGATTTTTAAAGTTTGCCATCGTTGGTTTTATTGGGTACGTTATTAATGCCTCGGGTTTGGAAATTTTCTATCGTCTAGGACTTGCGCCTGGGCCGGCGGCTGCCCTGGGAGCAGAATTTGCCATTATTTCTAATTTTACCCTCAATAATCTCTGGACTTTTGCCGAAAAGAGAATATCTGGATTAGGGAAAATTCTTTGGAAATTTGTTCAGTTTAACCTGACTTCGCTTGGAGCAGTTCTAATTCAGGGAGTGGTGGTGGGTGGATTGGCTTATCTTTTTGGTGATGCCTGGCGACAAATTTATCTGGTGATTGCTATCGGCTTCTTTATTATTCCTTATAATTACGCCATGTATAATCTCTTCATCTGGAAAACATGGAGATTGCCAGATATTAGAAAGTGGGTTAGGGTGAAGTGAGGGGGTAAACCCTATAAATACGGTGTCCAGTCGGCGACGGGAGCGGTGTTGTGAAGAATAAAGTTGATGGCGTATAAGTAAATCGGAACCAAGATTATTAAAAAGGCGATTTTGAATTCTTTTTTCTCCAAAAAAGGCGCAAAAGCAATTAAGGCAAAGGGCATAAGAGGAAGTGAGTAGCGGGATAAATCGCGGTGGGCGATAAATAAAGTAGCAGAAAAAAATACTCCAGCAAAAGTGGCTAAATCAAAATGTTTTAGTTTAATTAATTGAAGTACTGCTAAAACTCCAATCAGATATTGCCAAACCATATCTTCAAGCCAAAAATCTCCTAACCAATTTCTGCCAGTAACAAAGGATTGAAATGGAGGAAAAACTAAATGAAAATTATCACCTGAATGGAAATAAGCCAAAAAATCACCGGTTTGGATTTTATAAAACCAAAAAACTGGGATGATAGACAAAGGTATTAGTAAAAGCGGATAAGCCTTCCAGGGGATTTTTTTAGTTTTTACTGCTTGTATGATAAGCCATATGCCATAAGCCAAAAACAAAAGAATCCCTGAAGTTTTGGTCACTTGGGCCAACGCCCCAAAAATTCCTGCTAGCCAATATTTTTTATCTTTGAAAAAATAAACAGAAGCCAAAATGGCAAAAATAAAGAGCGGTTCAGGGCTGCCGACGCTTCTGACCACCAGAAAGCGCGCAGGCAGAAAGAGGAACAAGAGAGAAAGAAAGAGAGGGCGAGATGAGAAATTGAATTTTTTAACAAACAAATAGAACATTAAGGCTGCCAAAATAGTGGCAAGAAGTGTTACTGAAAGCATTGCCCAGGTGCCAGGAATGAAGATATCAAAAAGTTTGATTAAGAGAGGATAGGTAGGTAGATGGGCTGGATAGTATTCAAGAGGAATAGGCAAGGAAAAAGAAGAGGCAATTTGGGTTTTATTATATAAAGTTTTAGCAATAATTAAGTAGTTTGGACCATCATAATTGGCGAAAACTGTAAGCATCCCTTTTCCTAACCCCAAAGAAAAAGGCAGCCAGACAATTAGAGTAGAGAGAATTGTTGCAAGACCCAGGGATAAAAGATCTTTCCAAGTTCTCCTCATGACCTCATTGTAGCACAAAATATGATATAATTTTCTAGAAAGATGGAAAAGTTATCTGAACTTTCGGTTTTCTTTCCTGCCTACAACGAGGAAAAAAATATCAAGGAGACAGTCCTTCGGGCAGCTAAAATTTTACCCAAAATAGCCTCAAAATATGAAATTATCATTGTTGATGATGGTTCAACTGACAAAACTGGAGAAATCGCCGAAAGACTTGCCAAGGAAAAAGAATTTGTTAAAGTGGTTCATCATCGGCCAAACCGAGGCTATGGGGCTGCCCTAAAATCTGGTTTTTCAGAGAGTCGATACTCCTGGGTTGCCTTTAGCGATGCCGATGGCCAATTTGATTTCTCGGAAATTGAGAAATTTTTACCTCTTACCAGAAAAGCCGATCTTATCTTGGGATACCGAATCCAAAGAGCAGATTCTCCTACTCGTCGTTTTGGGACCTTCGTCTGGTTTTTCCTTGCCAGGATTCTTCTGGGCTTGAACGTTCGCGATTATTCCTGCGGATTTAAATTAATAAAAAAGAGAGTCTTTGAAGAAGTCCAACCCCTTACAGCTGAAGAGAAAGTAACTCAAATTGAGCTTTTGGTTAAAGCAAGACGTTTAGGATTTAAATTTGCCGAAGTTGGCGTTTCCCATCATCCAAGAAAATTTGGCCAGCAGACAGGGGCTAATATTAAAGTTGTAGCAAGAAGTTTTCTTGACCTTTTTAGGCTTTGGCAAAAAATTAAATGAAAAAAGCAAAAGAATGGATTAGAAAAAACAAAGTTGAGTTTATCCTCCTTCTTCTGATTTTGGCGATAGGTACCTTTTTGCGCTTTTATCAAATCCGGGACCAGGCCACCTTTTTAGGCGATGAGGGAAGAGACGCGATTGTGGTTAAAAGAATGATTGTTGACCACAAATTTACCCTTTTGGGTCCAACCGTTAGTTTTGGCAATTTGTATCTTGGCCCAATTTATTATTACATGATGATTATTCCTTTGTGGCTTTCTCGGTTAGATCCGGTTGGTCCGGCAATGATGGTTGCCTCATTTGGAGTTTTAAGTATTTTTCTAGTTTATCTTTTGGGCAGGGAGTTTTTTGATAAAGTTGCTGGACTTTCGGCTGCCGCTCTTTACGCAGTTTCTCACTTAATTATCGTCCATACTCGTTCTTCCTGGAATCCCAACCCTGTTCCATTTTTTGCTCTTTTGACAATTTATGCTCTTTGGCGGTTAGTAAAATATAAAGATGAAAAGTGGATTACTTTAGTGGGGACAAGTTTAGGGATAATTTTTCAACTTCATTATATTGCTTTCGCCTTTATTGGCTCAATTTTTTTGATTTTTTTGATTCTTAAGATTCGTCTTTCTTGGAAGTGGTATTTGCTGGGAATTTTGTCCTTTTTAGCCATGATATCTCCTCAAATTTTATTCGAACTTAGACATAATTTCATTAATTTCAAAGCAATGATTGATTTCTTCCTTAAAAGAGGACAACATGCGGCTTCGGCAGGAGTCGGTTTTGATAAACTGGCTCCTTTTTCCCTTTATCAACGTTTATTTACCAAATTGTTGGCAGCCGGAAAAATTTGGCTGGGGGCAATTTTACTTCTCTTTGCCACTTTAAGTGCCGCTATCTGCGCCTTCGAAAAAAAGAAATTCAAATCTGAAAATTTAGGGTTATCCATTCTTGGTCTTTGGATGGTTTTAGGGGTTTTGACTATTCCTTTATACCGGGGGACGCTTTATGACCATTATTTAGGCTTTATTTTTCCAACCCCATTTTTGCTTTTTGGTTTAGTAATTTCCAAAATGTGGACCAAAAAGATTGGCAAAATATTTGCCTTAATAATAGTTTTGCCTTTATTTGTTTTTAACTTGAAACAAACAAATCTTTTTTCCGGAGTTGGCCCGAATTATCAGATAGAGCGGAGAAAGATGGTCGCCTCCTTGATTACCCAAGATGTAAATAACCGGAAATTCAACATTGCTTTGGTGGCTCCAACCGGAGACTTTCTGGCGATGAATTATCGTTATTTTCTGGAACTTTTTGGCAAAATACCAGAGGATTATGGCAACTTTGACAAAATTGATGTTTTATATGTTATTGAAGAAAAAAGCTGGGTAAGCCCGGAACAGCTTAATCTTTGGGAAGTGGGAACTTTTGGACCATTTGTAGTAAAGAAGGATTGGACTTTTGATTTTCAGATAATGGTCTATAAACTTGAACACAAAATATGAAACCCTACCTTTCGATCATCATTCCTATGTTTAACGAGGTTGGAAACCTTAAAAAAGGAGTTCTTGAAGAAGTCTATAAGTTTCTTAAAAACCAAAAGTTTTCCTGGGAGGTAATTATCTCCGACGATGGTTCGACTGATGAGAGTAGAGAGTTAATCAAAGAATTTATTAAAAAAACAGAGGGCTTTAGACTTTTGGAAAATCCTCACGGAGGAAAGCCATTTGCTATCCGAGCCGGGGTAGAAAAAGCAGAAGGCGAAATTTGTCTTTTTACTGATATGGACCAGTCGACTCCAATTTCAGAATTGGAAAAACTTTTACCCTTTTTTAGTGAAGGTTTTGATGTTGTTATCGGTTCAAGAGGGAAGGAGAGAAAAGAATTTCCTTGGTATCGGAAAGTTTTATCATGGGGGTTCAGAAATTTAAGAAGGGTAATACTACTTAGAGATTTAATCGACACCCAATGTGGATTTAAATCTTTTAGAACCGATGTGGGCAGAAATATTTTTGCTAAAATGACAATTTTTCAAAAAAGAGGCAAGGGTTGGCGGGTTGGGGCTTGGGATGTTGAGTTTTTATTTGTAGCAGAAAAGCAGGGATATAAAATAAGAGAAGTTCCAGTTTTGTGGGAAGACAAAGATATTGCTTTAGGAAAAGAAAGGAACTTTCTTAAAGAATCAAAGGAAATGTTTTTTGAAATTTTAAGGGTTAAAATAAATGATTGGAGAGGGAAATATGATTAAAAAACTCAAAGCCCAAATTTCAAATTTCAAATTAAAGTGGGGGTGGGCGATTTTGGCAGGATTGGGGATTGTGGTTTTGTATTTTGTTTTGCGTTTAATTAATCTGACTATTCTTCCGATTTTCTGCGATGAGGCAATTTATATTCGTTGGTCTCAAGTAATGTGGCATGAGCCAACTCTTCGTTTTTTGCCCCTTTCGGACGGAAAACAGCCTTTATTTATGTGGTTAACAATTCCTTTTCTTAAATTATTTTCCGACCCATTGGTTGCTGGAAGGATGGTTTCAATATTTTCTGGTTTAGGCACAATACTTGGAGCATTTTTACTTAGTCTCACGCTTTTCAAATCAAAACGAATAGCTCTACTTTCTAGTTTTCTTTATGCGGTTTCCCCATTTGCAGTTTTGTTTGACCGGATGGCTTTGGTTGATTCTCTTCTGACAATGTTTGGAGTTTGGGTCTTATATTTTGGAGTTTTACTGATAAGATATCAAAGACTTGATTTGGCGATGATAACTGGAATAATTTTAGGAGGCGCCTTCTTGACCAAATCACCAGCAATCTTTTTTGCTTTACTGCTACCTTCAACAGTATTACTCCTGACAAGAAAGAAAAATTTCCTAGTTCAAATATTTAAACTGATTGGACTTTGGCTAGTAGTCTTTCTTTTTGCATTTGGAATATACAACGTCTTGCGTCTTGGTCCAAATTTCAACATGATTGCGGCCCGGAATAAAGATTATGTTTTCTCCTTTCAAGAAATTTTATCTCACCCCCTTGATCCTTTTAAGCCTCATGTTGGTCAAATATGGGAATGGTTTTGGTTTTTCTTAACTCCTCCGGTAATTCTGGTCTTTATTGCCGGTCTAGCGGTGGGGATTAAGAAATTTCCCAGACAAACGGTTCTTCTTTTAATCTGGCTTTTGGTTCCCCTTCTTACCCAAATGGCATTTGCTAAAGTTTTTACTGCCAGGTATGTGCTTTTTATTATTCCCTTATTTTTGATACTTGCCGCTGTCTTTTTGGAATGGGTAATTGAAAAAGTCAGAGGACTCAAATTCATTCTGGTTTTTTTAGGATTGCTATTTTTTCCCGCATTGCAGTTTAATTATCATCTTTTAACTAACCCACAAAAGGTACCCTTACCAGAGGGTGAAAGGAGAGGTTATCTTGAAGACTGGACTTCGGGGTATGGAATTTCCGAGGTGAGAGATTATCTCAAAAGCCTGTCTTCAGACAAACAAATTGTTGTTGGGACCGAGGGTTCTTTTGGAACACTTCCTGATGGGCTTTTAATTTATTTTGATAAAGACCCAAAAGTGACTGTCATCGGTGTCGGCTTAGGACTTGATAAAATTCCAGAGCCTCTTTCTGACAGTTCCTCCAAAGGAAATCCAACTTTTTTGGTTGCCAATAAATCGCGGATGGGAGCTCAAAATGATCCTGGTTTGAAGCTAGTGATGGAAATCCCTAAAGCCAAAGGGAAAAGTGGACAAGACTCGCTCCTTTTTTATCAAGTTAAATGAAAAAATGCTCGTATTTTTCTAAGGATTTAATTTTTCTAATGCTTGCTGTCGTTCTTTCGTTTTTTTCCTGGCGTAGTCTTGTTCGACCGGGCTATTTTCCTATGCACGATGATATGCAGGCGATGAGAGTCCTTCAGCTTAACAAATGTCTGCGTGATGGTCAGATACCCTGTCGTTGGGTACCAGATATGGGCTATGGCTATGGTTATCCTCAGTTCAATTATTATTCTCCTTTACCATATTATGTGATGGAAGGTTTTCATCTTTTGGGCTTTTCCATTTTGGATAGCGTCAAAATCGGCTTTATCTTAAGCTTTCTTTTATCAGCGGTGACCATGTTTTTCTTAGGAAAGAGTTTATGGGGCAATTGGGGAGGATTGGTTTCTTCGGTCTTTTATACCTATGCTCCTTATCGAGCGATGGACGTTTACAATCGGGGAGCGGCAGGGGAACTTTGGTCTTTAGTTTTCTTCCCGTTGATTTTTTGGGCTATCTACAAAATTTTTAAGGAAGAAAGAAGAATTTATCTAGTCTGGTTGGCGGTGGCTGCGGGCGGTTTGCTCCTTGCTCATAATATTAGTTCCATGATTTTCTTACCTTTTGTTGCTTGCTGGAGTTTGCTATTACTTTTTATTTACAAAAAGTGGTCAGTTGTGCCCAAACTTCTTTTGGCTGCTGTTTGGGGAATTGGTTTGGCAGCCTTTTTTGTTTTGCCGATGATTTTTGAAAGAAAATTCGTTCACACCGAGACGTTGCTTATGGGTTATTTTAATTATCTGGCTCATTTTGTTTCTTGGCGACAGTTGTTTTTCTCAACCCATTGGGGTTATAGTTCTTCAATTTTGGGACCAAACGATGATGTTTCCTTTTCTCTTGGCCTTCTCCACTGGCTTTTAACCCCTTTGGCCGTCATTCTTGCTTTTTGGAAAAGAAAAGACAGAAAAAGCTTATTGATCATTTTGTTTCTGTTTGGAGGCGGCCTCCTCGCCACGTTCATGACTCACTTGCGTTCTAGTTTTATCTGGAATAATTTATCAGTTTTGGCCTGGTTGCAGTTCCCCTGGCGGTTTTTAGTGATCACTATTTTTCTTTTTTCTCTTTTGGCTGGAGGGGTGATTAAGTTTGCTTCTCAGAAAAAAGCTCTGCTATCTTTACCACTAATCTTTCTAGTCATTTTCCTCAACGCTGGCTTCTTCCGGCCGGCTCGTTGGTACGATCTTACTGACCAAGAAAAATTCTCTGGAGAACTTTGGGAAAAACAATTGACCATTAGCATTTTTGACTATCTTCCTATTTTTGCCAAAATGCCCCCAGATAAAAAAGCACCAGAAGAGCCGATTTTTATAGAAGGAAAAGGCGAAGTAATTTCTTACCAAAAGGGAACTTCCTGGCAGAAGGGAGAAATTGAAATTAGCGAGAAAGCGACTCTTCGTTTACCTTTCTTTTATTTTCCTGGCTGGGAAGTTTATGTTGACGACCAAAAAACTGATTTTTCCTATGACAATTTTTTGGGACTGGTAACTTTTAGTTTATCCGAAGGAAAGCACCAGATTTATGCTAGACTGAATGATACCCCTATTAGGAAAACAAGCAACATTGTTTCCACTATAAGCATATTGGCTCTTTTTTCTTTTCCATTTTGGCAATTAAAATTGAAGAATGTTGAAGACTAAACTAAAAAAGATCTGGCCATTTTTCTTAATTTTACTGTTGAGCATTTTTGCTTTTTGGCCGCTTTTAAGAGGTGGCTTTTTTCCTGTTCATGATGATCTTCAAGTTGTCCGTCTTTTTGAGATGGAAAAGTGTTTTCTTGATGGTCAATTACCTTGCCGTTGGACGCCCGATTTAGGTGGAGGATTTGGCCTACCGATGTTTAATTATTATTCACCCCTCGTTTATTATTTAGGGATGATTTTTCGATTTTTGGGCTTTTCTTTTCTTGGCTCGATCAAACTTTTGTTCCTGGCAGGAATTCTTCTTTCTGGTTTTTCAATGTTTCTTTTAGCCAGGGAATTTTGGGGGAACTTGGGTGGTATAACTTCCGCCATTCTTTATGTCTTTGTTCCTTATCATGCTCTTGATATTTATGTTCGGGGTGATTTGGCGGAATTTTTCGCTCTTTCTTTTCTTCCTCTTGTTTTCTGGTGTTTTTATCGCTTAATAAAGGAAAAAAGTAGTCAATTTTTAATCTTGTCCGCTTTTTCTCTGGCGACTCTAATTCTTTCTCACAATATTACCGCCATGCTATCCTTTCCAATTTTGGTTATCTGGATACTTTACTGGTTTTCTACTCTTGAGAAATTTAATCGGTTAGCCTACATTAAGGTTTTTTCTGCTGGATTCTTGGGTTTTTCTCTGTCGGCTTTCTTTCTTCTTCCTGCTTTGTTTGAAAACTCTTTGGTCAATCTTTTGGGGTTAACCACTGGTTATTTTGATTTTCGAGCCCACTTTATTACCCTTGGACAACTGTTTCTTGATCGGAGTTGGGATTTTGGTGCTTCTTGGTTTGGGCCGATTGATGGTCTCTCCTTCCAGATTGGCTGGCCTCACTGGTGGTTGGTTGTTTTAAGTGGGGGAATCGGCTTGTGGCGACTCAAAAACAGAAAAGATGGAACAACCGGCTTGATTTTCTTAACGGCCGGTTTATTCCTAATTTTGGCTTTTATGACTCATTCTCGTTCCATCTTCATTTGGGAAAAAATTCCCTTTTTTTCTTTTGTCCAATTTCCTTGGCGGCTAGTGGGCTTGGCTGCTTTTAGTGGGTCCTTCTTGGCCGGTTCGGTCATTGGGCTCTTCGCCAGAAGAAATCAGGTCTTAGAGATTTTTTTAGTCGCTTTTCTTATTGTCTTAACTATTCTTTTGAATTTTGCCTATTTCAAACCCGCAAAATTCCAAAGCGTTTCTGATCAAGACTTCCTTCCCAGGAAAGATTTTTTTGACTTTTTACCCAAAAATACCTCTCTTCCTGAAGTTAGTTTCCAGGAGCCAAAAATTATTGAAGGAGAAGGACAAATTAGAGAATTCTTTAAAAAATCTGATTACTTTAAAGTCAATATTGAAGTTTATCAGGACCAGAAGGCTTCGATTTTAATTCCAGTCTTTAACTTTCCGAATTGGGAAATCTTTGTTGACGAGCAAAAAGTATTGATTGAAGAAAACCAGTTCGGACTTATTGCGGTTAAATGTCCTCCTGGGAAACATGAAATTTCTGGCTGGTTTAGGAATACGAAGGTAAGGCTTTTAGGTAACGGAATTACCCTTATTAGTTTATTTTTCTTAATTTTCTATCTTGCGGCTTATGAAAAGAATTCTAAAAAAGCTATTAACTAAAAAAATTCTTTTTCCATTACTGATTGTCTTTCTGGCCATACCGACTGTTTGGGGGATGATTGGTCCTGGATTTTATTCCTTGCATGACGATATGCATGTGGCTTGGCTCTACGAAATGGACCGCGCCTTGAAAGGGGGACAAATTCCGCCTCGATGGGTACCAGATTTGAGTTTTAACTATGGTTATCCACTTTTTAATTTTGTTTATCCCTTACCCTTTTTCTTAGCGGAAATTTTTTATCTGGGAGGACTAAGTTTAGTAGGGTCAATCAAAGTAATTTTTGCTTTCTCCCTAATTCTTTCTGGAGTAACGATGTTTTTCTTCCTAAAAAGGAATTTTAGCAATTTATTTTCGTTGCTGGGGTCGGTTTTGTATGTTTGTACCCCTTATCGGGCAGTTGACGTTTATGTTAGAGGGGCAATTGGCGAGGCCCTTTCTTTCGTTTTCATTCCTCTGGTGGCATGGGCTGTTGACAAGTCAGTTAAGGAGAAAGGATTAAGGAACCTTGCTTTCACCGGTGTGGCTTTTGCTCTTTTAATCCTTTCTCATAACATTACCTTTTTGATGACCATTCCTTTTTTACTTTTTTATGGATTGATGCTTTTGATCTCTATTAAAAAAAAGAAAAAAGCCTTTCTTAATTTAACTTTAGGCTTCTTGTTGGGTATTTGTCTTTCTACCTTCTTTTGGCTACCGGCTTTTTGGGAGAAGAGGTATATGATAGCTGACACAGTTTTTAATTTTTCCGATCATTTCCCTTTTATTAAGCAACTAATTTTTCCTTCCTGGGGTTATGGAATTTCAATTTGGGGTTCAAGTGATGAGATGTCATTTCAAATTGGGATAGTGAATCTTTTGGCGGTTGCCGCCTCCTTTTTAGGATTTTTCTGGCTAGGTTTGAGAAAAAAGAAAAAGAAAGAAGACTTGGTTTTGTTTGGTTGGGGATTTTTGAGCTTGGCAATGGTTTTATTTCTGATGAATATTCGCTCGAGTTTTATTTGGTACAGGCTTCCCATTCTTCCTTATTTCCAATTTCCTTGGCGCTTTCTAATCCTTGCCACTTTTCTAACTTCCTTTTTGGCGGCCACCATTGAAAAATTACCCATTAAGTTAAAGTATAGTCAGGCAATCGCCCTCTCCTTATTAGTTTTAGCTCCAGTCTTAACTTTCAGTTATTTCCGACCCGAAAAGATTCTTCCGGAGCGAACCGATGATTATTTTCTCAATCGTTATTTTGCCAACAAAACCAAGACAGGCTATGCCGAGGAAATTTCTCAAGTTTATTTGACTTTAAAAGAAGAATACCTAAGATTGCCTCTTTGGACAGAAGAAAGGCCAAGTACATTACCCGCAGCAAAAATCGAGGTAGCAGAAGGTGAGTTGACTTATTCAGAAGAAAGCCCGACCCGTTTTAGGGCCGTGGTTAAAACTATTGAGGAGACAAAACTGGTTTTCCATAATTATTATTATCCTGGCTGGCAGGCGCAGGTTGATGGAACAAAGACCAAAATAGAAATCGAGAAACCTCATGGGGACATGTCCGTCATGGTCCCGCCAGGAGAACATAAAGTTCTTTTTATATTTAAAGAAACGCCTTTGAGAGCCTTTTCTAATTATTTATCACTTTTTTCGCTTGTGATTATTTTGGTTCTTGTTTTTTTGAGGAATAAGAGATGGGCAGGTTAATAGTTTTTGGGAAAAAATATTGGCCTCTTTTTTTAATCTTCTTGATAGTCTTAGGACTTTATTTTCCAGTTTTTTCTCTATATTTCTCCCAGGATGATTTTTTTCATCTTAAAATGAGTCAAGCAGAGTCAATTGAGGATTTTCTTGGCTTTTTCTCGCCCAAAAATCCTTATGGTTACAGCTTTTATCGTCCTTTAACCACCCAGGTCTATCTTTTTGGGATAAGGTTTTTGTTTGGTCTTCAGCCGCTTTTCTTTCATTTAGTAGCTTTTGTTTTCTTCTTGGCAAATTTACTTTTGGTTTTTAAGATTGTCGAGAAGACAGTCAGGGACAGAAACCTGGGTTTTTTAGCCGCCTTTTTATACGCAATTAATGCCTCAAATTTGGGAAGCCTTGCCTACATTTCTGTTTTTGAAGAAATTGGGATGGCTTTTTTCTTTTTCTTAAGCTTTTGGTTTTATCTTCAAAAGAAAAAATGGGCTTTTTTAACCTTTATCTTGGCGCTCTTGTCCAGAGAAACGGCGATTATTTTCCCTCTGCTTCTTATTTTCTATGAATGGTTTCTCGGTAAAAAGGAGTGGCAAAAAACTTTACCTTTTTGGTTCATTTTGTTTCTTTATGGTCTTTTGAGAATTGGGACGGGTTTGCCTAATGTTTCGGTTTATCAGCCCATTTTTTCTTTAAATAAAATTGCCAATAGTTTCTTTTGGTATTTTTTGTGGGGGTTAGGACTGCCGGAGATGCTGGTGGACTTTGTTGGTCCAGGCCTCAAGATTAATCCAAACTTATTTAACTGGTACCGGGCAGAAATGACAATAATTCTTGGGGCTTTTCTTTTATTTCTGGTTTTGGCAATGGTAGCAATTTCAAAACTTCCAAAGAAAAACTACAAAAAAGAAATCTTTTTAGTAGTCTGGTTTTTAGTGACTCTTTTACCGGTTATTTTCTGGCCCTGGCATAAGTTTTCTTATTATTTGACTGTCCCTCTTTTGGGTTTGGTGGGTTTTTTTGTTTTACTTTTTAAAAGACTGCCAAAAGTTTTATTGCGAAGCAACAAACTTTGTTTATTTTCCTTGGCCATTTTGGCTATGGTGATAATCTCTTTGACAACCATTTTTCTTTCTTGGAAAACTTATTGGGTAGTCAATCGGGCTAAGATTTCCCAAAATTTAGTTTCTGATTTAAAAAATAAATATTCTCAACTTCCTAAAGGAGCCAGTTTGTATTTTCAAAACGACCCAGACTATCCGAAAATTTTTGGCTTTGGCAATTCATCAACCCAAGCGTATTACGCTCTTTCAGGCGAGAATGGGCCCCAGGTGATTTATAATGATCTAACTTTAAAAGTTTATTATGAAGACATTAAAAAACCATCGGAGGATATTGATGAGATTTACTCTTTCATGGCAAAAATTTCTCAATAAAATTAGCAAAAAAAAGCTGGTTATTGCCGCTTTTATTTTTATTACCATAATCTTTTGGTCGATCAGATTGTGGCGATTTGAGGAGCTGATGACTTTTTCTTCCGATCAAACGCTATTTCTTAATGAAGTTTGGCGGATGATTGAAACTAGAAAAATAAGGTTGGTGGGACCCATGGTTATCTCAAAAATTATTGAAGGACGGGGGTTCTTCGCTGGCCCCTTACTCTATTACCTCTTAACACCATTAGCGTTTTTAACTAATTGGGATGTTGTCTCTATGACCAAACTTTTTATGATGATTTGGTGGCTAACTGGAGTCAGTCTCTTTTTTTGGATAGGAAAAAGCAAAGGCTGGTGGATTGGGCTTTCAGCCTATCTCCTCTATACTTTTTTTCCTTATTTGTTGACTTATAATCGTTTGCTTTGGAACCCAAGTTTTTTGCCCTTTTTGGGTGTCTTTTTCTTCTGGCTTCTTTTTTTAATCAGGCAAGAATCTAGATTGAGGCTTTGGTTGGGATTAGGTTTAATAGTTGGTTTAGGAATTAACTTTCATTACGGGGCCCTTGTCTGGGTTTTGATTGTTTTTGGGTTTTGGTTATATGGCCTCGTTAAGAAAAAATGGGGTTTGGTGGCAATATTACTCTTAGTTGTAGGCATAATAATTGGTGATCTACCCTGGCTTCTTTTTGAGTTAAGACACAAGTTTTATAATTTTTCGGCAATATTCTTTTTCTTTATCCATTCCCGAGAGCGAGAAATTGATCCCCGCTCTTTTGTTTTTCCGCTTGTGCCCTTAATCTTTTGGACTTGGGGTATTTTTATTTCCATTTTTATAAAAAAAAGTAAATTTCTAGCTTTGTCTTTATTTATTTTAGTCTTCGGCGTCTTTTTTTTGATGATCGACTGGAATCAAACAGAAGGGGTAGGTATGCCCAAAAACTGGAATGTTTTAAAGCAGAAAGAAGTGGCGAATAAGATTTGCGAGGACATTGGTAATTATCCCTTTGAGGTGGCTTCGACAATAAATGGGGACACGCGAGCAACTGATCTTCGGTGGTGGTTGGGGCGGGAAGATTGTCAGCCCTTAGGAGTTGAGGAATACAATCAGGCCGTGGTTTTATATTTAGTCGCCCCCGAGTCTCGACCCCCAGAAAAAGAAACCGTCTGGGAAATCAACTCCCTCCGACCTTTTGAAATTGAGAAAGAGGTTGATTTGGGCGACGGTTATATTTTTTATAAATTAAGAAGATTACCTAAAGAAAATTAAGTCTTGTGCTAAAATATGGCTATGGACAAAACGGATATTGAGGTTGATTTAGAAACGGTTAAAGGAAGAGCGGTTAAAGGAGTGGTTGCCCTAACCGGTAGAACTTTTCTGCTTCAAATTATTTCCTTTTTTGGTTTTTTCTTTTTGACGGTTTTTCTTGGTCGGGCAGAAATTGGTTTATTTTTTGCCATCTCTGAATTAGTGGCAATTTTAGGTTATTTTTCCGATATTGGTTTGGCGGCCGCCTTGATTCAAAAAAAAGAAAAGCCAGACCTTCGGGATATCCGAAGCACCTTTACCATTCAACAAGGCCTGGTTTTGACTCTGGTTTTTTTGGTTTTTATTTTTACTCCTTGGCTTAAAGGTTTTTACAACATCAGTCAAGCCGGAATTTGGCTTTTGTGGGCCTTAACGGCTGGATTCTTCTTAGCCTCGCTCAAAACTATTCCCTCGGTTCTTTTGGAAAGAAAGTTGCGATTTGATCTTTTAGTGGTGGTAGAAATCGTCGAGACAATGCTTTTTTATGGCTTGGCCGTTGTTTTGGCTTGGCAAGGATTTGGAGTAATAAGCTATGCCTGGGCAGTTTTAATCCGAGGATTGGCTGGAGTTATCCTAATTTATATTCTTTCTCCTTGGCCAATTGGTTTTGCTTTTGAGATTCAGTCTTTGAGACATCTTCTTAAGTTTGGCGTTCCCTACCAAGCCAATACTTTTTTGGCAGTCGTTAAAGACCGGTTAATGAATGTGTTTTTATGGAAAATTATTGGGGTTGAAGGGGTAGGAATTTTAGGTTGGGCGCAAAAATGGGCCCAGATGCCACTTCGATTTATCATGGATTCGGTGATGAAAGTTACTTTTCCGGCTTATTCGAGGATGCAGGAGGATAAGGAAGAATTGAAAAAAGCCATTGAAAAAACCCTGTATTTTGTTTCCCTTTTAACTTTTCCAATGCTTGTCGGAATTGCTCTTTTGGCCCATCCTTTGATGAACATTATTCCCAAATACCAAAAATGGGAAGTGGCGCTTTTGGCTTTGGGACTTTATGTAATAAATAGTGCTTGGGCTTCGGTAACGACACCTTTAACTAACGCTTTGGCAGCCGTCGGCAAAATTAAAATTGTTTTTAAGTTAATGGTGATGTGGACGGTTTTAACTTGGGCTTTATTTCCGGTTCTGGCGATTCGTTTTGGCTACAATGGCGTCGCCGCCGCCTCCGCCTTGGTCGCTACTTCTTCAATTATCGCTATTCTCCTTGCCCAACGCCATCTGAATTTCGATTTCTTTTCTAGTATCAAAAATCCGGTAATTGCCACTATTTCAATGGGAATTTTGCTTTGGTTTCTAAGGCCACTTTTAGAGGGAAGCTTTTTCGGTTTAATTGCTCTTGTCTTTTTAGGTGGGATTGCCTATATTCTCTTAATTTGGATTTTGGTTGGTCAAGAATTTATCGCTGATTTAAGAAGACTCCTTCTGGCTTTTAGAAAAAAGACTTAATCAAACCTGAAGATTTCCGCCTCCCCATTTTTAAAAATTTCTTTGAGACCGAGTTTTGAGAAAGTTTCGCTTTGGATATTATCCATTTCTTCCTGGCGAAGATAAACAAGGGTAATCTTTTCATTCTTTAAAAAGTTGGCTTTTTCTTCAAGAGAAATCTTAGGATTAAAAAAGTCGTTCATCATTTTAAGTCTTTCCTCTGTTCCTTTAATTCCTAAAATTTTCATTTGGACTTCATCAGTATAATAAGTTTGTCTTGCGGTGTAGGCTGAAACATAACCGGTTGAATCCCAAGCATAAATTGGCCAAGGTTGGTGTTTATAGAGCCCGCGGGCATAAGGATTAAAGGGTTTAGTGAGGATAATATCCTGATCGGTGCTTTGGTTTTTCAGAAAATTTAAAGCCTCAAGTTCTTGGTTTGAGACTACGGCTAGAGGGTTTTTACCATAAAATTCAACTAAGTTGCCGACAACGGTGGGGATTGAGAGAACGAAGAAAACCAGAAAGATAAAGATTTTAACGTACCTGCTTTTGAAAAGTTTTAGCAAATGGTAGAGACTGATGGCAGCATAAAAACCAAAAAGAAGAAGAAAATACTGCATAAATTGGATTAGGTTATAAACCACTCCTTTTTGGATAAAGAAGAGAGGGATTAGAAAAGCAGTTAACATGGCAAAAAAGATGGTGGAGAAAACAGGGTCTTTAAAAACAGTTTTTTTCCAGAAACTTTTGAAAATCTCCCAAAAGCCGATGACGCGCATACCCAAATTACCAATCAAGAAAAGGAAAAAAGCAATTGTTTCAAACTCGATTATTCTCAAAGTTGCCCGAAAACCACCTTTGGCAAGATAAAATTGCCTTCTTAGTTCCAGATCTATCCAATTGACTCGGTCGGAAACAACAATCATGGTTCGGATAAACCACCAAGGTTCAAATATTAAAAAAGACACCGCCCCCCTGGTGATTGACTTGATAGTTAGAAAATTGGTCAGACCAGAAATAATGGTTAATAGAATTATTTCCCTTTCTTTCTTAAGGATTAGGGAAAAGACCGAAGTAGCCAGCAGACCTGCCAAAACCACAAAACCAGCGGAGACTTTGAATCCGGCCAAAAAGCCAGAAAGTAGAAGGCAAATTAGAAAGAGAAGCCGGGTTTTTTGCTTTAAAAAATAATAGAAAGCCAAAAGAAAAGTAGGTACTAGGACATAACAAAAAGCATGAGGTGGGTTCCCGATAATAGTATTGCCTTGGGCAGCCCAAAAAATTGTTTCTCCACCAAAGAAGCCTCTTCCTTGAATGGCTAAAATCATATAACCAAAACTACCGACAAAATAAGTAAAAAATATTCCCAGAAAGCCAATAAGTTTATTTTTAGTCCAGGTGGTGAGAAGCGAATAGGCTGCCAGTCCTATTAAAAAGGAAATTAAAAAGGAAAAATAGCGAAAATAAAGATCCAAAGAAGTAAAAAAAGGGAAAAGACGGTTGAATTCGGCAATGACAACATCGCTGAAATAATGGTAGTTAAAAAGTTTCTCTCCAGCAAAAAGAGGATTGTAGGGAGGAAGACTCTTTTTAATTGTTTCAATAATAGCGATGTGCCAAAGACCATCGTGGCCTTGGGAACTCCAGTAGAGATGGCCTGCTTTATAGGCAAAACTTGAGGGAAAGTTAATAAAGCCTTCAATCAGGGTGCCAAAAAAAAGAAAAAGCATTAGCAATTTTTGTTTGAAGATTCTTGCGAAAGGTAAAAAATTTTCGTTTTTGAATTTGTACAGGGCGTAAAGAGTAAAGCCCAAATAGATAAAAGGGACGAGAAACCTAATTTTTAAAAGAGCCATCGAAATGGCTGTCAAAAGGAAAATAATCAAACCGAGACTTGTCGAAAGAATAATCTTCTCATCATCTCTAAGATTGACTTTGGCTTTGTTAGTTAAAAGCGAACCAGGTATGTAGAAAACAAGGATGGAGAGCAAAAGAAAAATTGGAAGAAGAAAAAGTACCTTTAAGAGAGAAAGTAAAACAGGATCCATCAGGGAAAATTATATCTTAAGTTGTGGTAAAATTAAATGGCATAATGTTTGATTTGGTCAAATTTATCGTTTTTCTTTTCTTTTTTGTTTTTCTGCCCGGAAGACTGGTGGTCCTCCTTGCCAAGATAAAATTGCCGTTCATCGAAGAGATTTTAATTTCTTTGGCGCTTGGCATTCCCTTGTTAACTTTTTCCTCTTGGGTTTTAGGTTATTTAACTCTCTCTTTTTTGCTTTTTCCTCTTTTTATCTTGGCTGATTTATTTCTTTTCTTAAAACTTAAGTGGCGACCAGAAAAACTGAGGTTTACCAAAAAAAGTCTTCTGCCTATTTTTGTAATTAGCGTAGGGTCTCTTTTTCAGGGTTTGTTGATGTTTAAAAGTGGCACTTTTTATCAAGGAGGGATTGCTTTTTGGGGCGTTCATGGCTATGACGGGATTTGGCACGCAGCCTTAATCCAAGAACTGTCAAGTCACTTTCCCCCGCAAAACCCTGGATTTGCCGGTGAGGCTTTAAAAAATTATCATTTCTTAACTGACCTTTTTATGGCTCAAATTTACAGAGTTACAAGAATTCCCATTTTAGACCTTTATTTCCGTTTTTGTCCAGCCTTTTTTGTGGTTCTTTTAAACTCCCTTGTTTTTCTCTTTGCCAAAAGATGGTCTGGGAAAACGAGCATTGCCTGCTGGTCTGTCTTTTTTGTTTCAGTGGCTGGTAGTTTTGGTTGGGTGCCTCAACTTTTCGGTAAAGGAAGCAATAACTGGGAGACCGCTTTTTGGGGAATTCAACCGACTACTTCATTTCTTAATCCTCCGTTTGGCGTTTCTCTTATTCTTCTGGTATTGGGACTTGTTCTTTTTGAGATTTACTTAAAGGAGAGAACACGTTCCCTGATATTGATTCTTTCTTTTGTTTTTGGGTTACTCGTTGGGTTTAAGGTCTACGCTGGAATAATCGTTTTGGGTGGTTTGGGAATCCTGGGCATCTGGGAAATCTTCAAAAAAGAAAGCGACCTATTGCTTGCTTTCTTTTTAAGCCTTGTTCTGGCACTGCTCATTTACTTACCAACCAGTTCCGGTTCTACCAATTTTTTGGTTTGGCAACCCTGGTGGTTTATAAAAACGATGATTGAGGCGCCAGATAGACTTAACTGGTCAAGTTTGGAACTACGGCGGCAAATTTACGTAGCTTACAATGATTGGATAAGTCTTTTTCTTCTTCAAACGATGGCTTTTTTTATCTTTCTAGTTGGAAATTTAGGAACCAGGGTAATCGGTTTTATTACAGCGGTAAAAAAAATCTTTAGGGGTTTATCGATTGATAGATTCTTGCTTCTTATTGCCCTAATCGCTTTTCTTCCACCGATTTTTTTCACCCAAAAAGCGGTTCCCTGGAATTCCATCCAGTTTCTTTATTATTTTATTTTTGTTTTTTCCTTTTTTGCCGCCGAAACAATGGTTTTGATTATCTCAAAATTAAAATTTAGAATTTTTAAAATAATTTTTATTCTTCTGGTCGTGGTCTGTGCCTTACCGAGCACAATAAAAACAATTTATTGGTTTACGGCGCCTGTTCCTACAACATTACTTGATAAAAAAGAGGTTGAGGCTCTCAAATTTCTTAAAGAAAAATCAAAGATTGATGATATCTTACTAACTTATCCCTATGGTGAAAGGCAGGCGAAACATTTCCCTAAACCTTCGGTTCCCCTGACTTATTACAATTCACCGTATGTCTCCTTCTTTACCGCCAGAAGAGTGTTTTTAGAAGACCAAAATGCAGCCATTATTTTGTCGTATAATCTTGACCAGCGATTAAGCGAAGAAAAAGAATTTTTTAGCTTTAAAGACTCTGGTTTGGCAAAGAAATTCTTGGAAGAAAAAAACATCCAGTTTATTTATCTAGTAGATGACCAGGGTAGTCAACTCCAACCAGATAAGATTGGTTTAGAAAAGATTTTTGATAACCAAAAAGTAAGAATTTATAATCGTTGGCAGAACACCGTGGACTATTAGTCCATGGATGAATGCCCAAAACGATTTCAAACTTCCGAGAGGGAAGCAAGAAAACCATTAGGTGTTCTGCCAACTCTTGAAAACTTATTGAAGAATACCGAGAGCTTTCAGCCCTCGGAAGTTTATGAGGTAGGTGATACAATATAACCATGACAAATATAGGATTAAGCGCGGTGATATTGGCCAAAAATGAGGAAGAAAACCTTCCGGGGTGTCTTGAGTCGGTCCGAAAGCTGGCCGATGAAATTATTCTAATCGACGACTGCTCCAGCGACAAAACAGTTGAGATTGCCAAAAAAGCAAAAGTTGAGGTTTTTCAGAGAAGACTTGATGATTTTTCTTCTCAGCGAAATTTTGCTCTTGAAAAAGTTAAAACTCCATGGGTTCTGTTTATAGACCCAGATGAAGAAGTTAGTCCAGAGCTTGCCCAAGAAATAAAAAAGGTAATTCAAAACAAAAAATTTGATGGTTTCCAAATCCCTAGAAAAAATATTATTTTTGGAAAGTGGATAAAACACTCCGGTTGGTATCCAGATTGGCAACTTCACTTGTTTAAAAAGGAAAAAGGGAAATATGTTGGCAGAGTTCATGAGCAGGTGGAAATTAAAGGAAAAGTAGGCGAACTTAAAAATTTCCTCCTTCACAAAAATTATCAATCAATTTCTCAATATTTAGAGAAACTCTCCCGTTATACCAGCCTTGAGAAAGAATTTCAGATAGATTCTGGGTACAAATTTTCCTGGCAAGATTTAATTAAAAAACCTTTGGGAGAATTTCTGCGCAGGTTTTTTGCTGAAGAGGGATACAAGGACGGCGTCCACGGTTTAGCTCTCTCGTTGCTTCAAGCATTTTCGGAACTTGTCGTTTATCTTAAAATTTGGGAGAAAGAAGGCTTTAAAGACGAAGAAATACCCGGGGTTTTTGAAGAAATAGAAAAGGCGACAAGTGAGATTAACTGGTGGATTGCTGCAAAAACCAAAAATCCCATAAGAAAAATTTTGAATAAATTGAGATGACGAGATTGTTAAGGTTCCACCTTTGTCAAGGTGGAACCTTGTAAAAAAATGAAAGTTTTCATTATTATTCTAAATTGGAATGGAAAAGAGTTTATTCTTGAGTGTCTGGATTCTTTAAAAAAATTACAAATTACTAATTACAAATTACAAATTATTGTCGTTGATAATGCTTCAACCGATGGCTCGGTGGGATTGGTAGAACAGAGATATAAAGAGGTAAAGATACTAAGAAATAAAAATAATCTTGGTTTTGCCGAAGGAAACAATGTGGGAATAAGATATGCCCTGGAAAATGGGGCTGATTACGTTTTAATTCTTAATTCCGATACCATCATTGACGAGAATTTAATAGTTCAATTAATTAAAGTGACAAAAAAAGACCCAAAAATTGGTATCTTGGGTCCAAAGATTTATTTTGCTCCTGGTTTTGAGTTTCATAAAAAAAGATATAAACCCGAAGAAAAAGGTAAGGTAATCTGGTATGCCGGCGGAAAGATTGACTGGAATAATGTTTTAGCGTCTCATCGGGGAGTTGATGAGGTAGATAAAGGACAGTATGACAAGGTTGAAGAGACGGGCTTTGTTTCTGGATGCTGCCTATTTGTTAAAAGAGAAGTTTTTGAAAAAATTGGTTTGTTTGACCCAAAATATTTTCTCTACTTAGAAGATAATGATTTCTGCCAGAGAGCAAAAAGAGCGGGTTTTAAGGTAATTTATGCTCCAGGAGGTAAACTTTGGCACTTGAATGCTGGTTCAAGTAGGGTTGGTGGACCTCTTCATGACTATTATCTCACCCGGAATCGCCTCCTTTTTGGAATGCGGTATGCTCCATACAGGGCAAGATTAGCTCTTTTTAAAGAAAGTTTAAAACTTTTAATTTTTGGAAGAAAATGGCAAAAAGCCGGTGTTAGGGATTTTTATTTTAGGAAGTTTGGGAGGGGAAGCTGGAAATGAGATTAAGTATATTTATTTTAACCAGAAACGAAGAAAAAGTAATTAAAGATTGTTTAGAGTCAGTTAAATGGGCGGAGGAAATTATTTTACTTGATGGTGGTTCAACCGATAAAACCCCTGAGATTGCTAAAGAGGTTGGAGCAAGAATTGTCGAGCAAAAAGGGGATAATTATTCTGCTTGGCGAAATCAAGGAAAAGACCAGACAAAAGGAGAATGGATTTTATATGTTGATGCCGACGAGCGAATCCTACCACTTTTAAAGAATGAAATCCAAGATGCCATACGCCATAAGCAGAGCTTGTCGCTTCGCGATAAGCCATATGCTGCCTACGCTATTCCCAGAAGAAATTTTTTACTGGGGAAAGAATTGAAACACGGCGGCTGGTTTCCTGATTATCAGCTGAGACTTTTTCAAAAAAAGAAATTAAAAGGCTGGGTAGGAAAATTGCATGAACATCCAGAAGTTGATGGTGAAATCGGAAAACTTGGGAATCCGATGGTCCATTTCCAGCCAGAAAAAATTGAGCCAGCGCTTGAGAAATCGATCAAATGGTCGGAGATTGAAGCGGATTTGTTGTTTAAAGCTGACCATCCGAAAATTGCCTGGTGGCGGGTGTTAAGAATGGGGGGAACCACCCTCTTTGACCGCTTGATTAAAAAAAGAGGATTTTTAGATGGAACAGAAGGTTTTATTGAATCTGTTTATCAAGCCTTTCACACAATGATCATTTATCTGCGTTTATGGGAGAAACAGACGTCAAAATGAAAGCGGTTTTTTTTGATCCATATTTAGATACTGTCGGTGGAGGAGAAAGATATATTCTTACCCTGGCCGAACATTTGTCCCAAAAAGATTGGGATGTTAATTTATTCTGGAATGACCCAGAACTGAAAGAGAAACTAGCATCCAGACTTAACCTTAACCTTAATCGAGTAAATTTTACCCCCATACCAAAAAAATTATCCGAAAAATGGAAAATGAGTCGTCAGTACGACCTTTCCTTTTGGCTTAGTGACGGGAGCATTCCACTTTTGTTTTCCAAAAACAATATTTTACATTTCCAGGTTCCTTTCCATGAGATTGACGGAAGATCGGTCTTGAATAGAGTTAAACTAAAAAATATTTCCCATATTGTCTGTAATTCAAAATTTACTAAAAAATTTATTGATAAAGAATATGGAGTTGACACCCAGGTGATTTATCCACCGGTAGATGTTGAAAAATTTAAACCTGGCAAAAAAGAAAATATAATCCTTTCGGTTGGTAGATTTTCCCAACTTCTTCAGGCCAAATGTCAAGATGTCTTGATTGAGGTCTTCAAAAAAATGGTAGATAGAGGACTTTCTGGCTGGAGGTTGGTTTTGGCTGGAGGGACAGATGTTGGAGGAAAAGAGTATTTTAGGAAGTTAAAGCGTCAGACAGGGTCTTATCCAGTCGATTTTCTGGAAAATCCAGAATTTGGAATTCTTAAAAGTCTTTATAGTAGAGCAAAAATTTTCTGGTCTGCCTCTGGCTTTGGCATAGATGAAGAAAAAAATCCTGAAAAGGTTGAACACTTTGGGATCACCACGGTGGAAGCGATGGCAGCTGGGACTGTACCAATAGTTGTTGGTAAGGGTGGAACCAAAGAGATATTTGAAGAAGAAAAAACGGGTTTCTTTTGGGAGAAAGAGGGAGAGCTCATCGAGAAAACCTCAAGTTTACTAAAAAATCCCAAAAAACTGCTAGAATTATCCCAAGCTGTGGTAAAATCAAGTAAAAGATTTTCCAAAAAAAGATTTTCTCAACAGTTCGATGAGATTATTCAAAAAAATCGTTAAAGCCTGGTATTTTCCCTGGCTTGTTGTTGGAATTATCCTAAGACTGGGAATTTCTGCCATAACGGCTCATCCTGATCTTTGGGCTTTATTTTTTGCCCAGCATCTTTTTGTTTTTCAGAGAGTTTTTAATATTTATGACTATTTGGCCAATTTACCTAAAACGGCCACACTTGTGGCAAATTACGGTCCCAATTTTTTTACCTATCCACCGCTGGCCTATTTTCTTTTTGGTTTTTTTGGTTTGATTTCAAGACCCATTTTGTCTTTGGAAAATTTCTCTCGGATACTAAGCAATTATCCTGATATTTATCAATTCCCTGGCATTTTTCAGACATTGTTTTGGTTTAAACTTCCATATCTTTTTTTTGATTTGGGTATTGCTTTTATTTTAGCTAGTCTTTTTGCTGACCAGAGAAAAAAGAAATTGGCTTTTCTTTTCTGGCTTTTTAATCCCCTTTCTTTTTATACCAGTTTTATGATGGGCCAGTTTGATGTCATTCCTTTATTTTTTTCGGTTTTGGCTTTGCGTTTTGCTCTCAAAGAAAGAAAGAATTGGGCGGCAATTTCTTTGGGAATAGGCGGCGCTTTGAAAATGTTTCCTTTCTTTTTCTTGCCGTTTTTAGTAGTTCGGGGAAAAACTTATCGGGAAAAGATAAAATTAGCCTTTTTAGGAATCTTGCCATATTTTTTGAGCATCTTGCCTTTTTTATCATCAAGTGCTTTTCGCCAAGTCTCTCTTTTTTCGGCTCAATCGCAAAAAATGCTTCACATGAGTCTGCCTGTTTCTGGAGCAGAGGGGATTTATGTCTTTATTTTCTTATTTGTCATTCTCGTTTTTTTGGCAGGATACAAAAAAATAAAGTTTGAGAGTCCCTGGTGGTACTTTTTGGCGGTAATGCTTTTATTTTTTAGTGTTACTCATTACCATCCCCAGTGGTTTTTATGGCTTACTCCCTTTTTAATTATCGAAATGGTAGAAGATAATTTTGCCTATCGCTGGATTGGCTTGATTATGTTCGCCTGTTGGATTTTTATTACTTTAACCTTTGAAACCTCGCTCAATTTTGGTCTTTTTGTTCCTCTCAAACCAGAACTTGCCACTCTAAAGGGGATCTCTGAAGGTTTGCCCTTTTTTGATATTTTTCAGCTCAAAAGTATTACCCGGAGTATCTTTGCCGCTGGCGCTTTGGTTTTAGTTTATTTTTCGTTTAAGAAAAATTATGAAAAGGTATAATTTTTTCTTTTTAATTTTTCTGGTCTTATGGATTTTTTGGATTACCTTCTGGGCTTGGGTTCTGCCTTATAATATGGGTCCAGATGAATGTTTGCATTTCAAAACCGCCCAGTTTTTCCAAACCCATCGAGGCTTCCCAATTGCCGATAAGGACGAGATAACTTTTATCCGTGAACCAGGCTGCGTTGGAACTACCTATATCTCCACCCCATTTTTAAACTATATCATTGCTTCGTTGTCTATAAACCTAGGGAATAAATTTGGTATAGAACGAGACTATTTAGCAGCCCGGATGTCTTCGGTATTTTTTGGCTTAATCTTTGTTTTCTTTTTCTACCTGTTTTTAAGGAAGATGTTTGAGAAAAATATTTTATTAGTCTTTGCCATTCTTATTTCAACCATTTTTATTCCCCAAGTTACTTTTATTTTTTCTTATCTGAACCACGAAGCTTACTCTTTGGCGTCGTCGTCGTTTTTGCTTTTTGCTATTTATTATTTTTTTACCAATCCAAAAGAACATTACAAAACTAAATATTTTTTACTGCTGGGTTTGGCAATTGCTTTACAGTTGTTTGCCAAGTCGAATTTTTATCTATTACTCTTAATTCCGGCAATAATTTTGCCTTATGAGTTTTGGAAGGATAAAAAAATTTATTTAAAAAACTTATTTGTTTTAGTGGGGCTAATTTTAATTCTTAGTGGTTGGTTCTTTTTAAGAAACTATCTGCTCTATAAAGATTTACTGGGGGTAAAAACCTACCAGTTTATTACCAGAAGTAATTTTGGCACAAGAACTTATGCTCAAGCCGGTTGGAATCTCTACGACGTTCTTTTCAAAAGCCACTGGCTTGAAGAAACAGCAAGCAGTTTTTACGGAAGATTTGGCTATATGACGATTGAGATCGATCCGGTCATGCAATGGATATTCCGTTTCTTTGTTTTCTTGGGAATAGTAGGTTTGATTAAAAAAACTTTGCAGGTTAAAAAAGAGAAAATATTTTCTATTGCGAAGCAACAAGCTTTGCTTATTTTGTTTATTTTTCTGATTCCAATAAACATTGCCATATCTCTACATAATACCTTATACTTTGACTTCCAAAATCAGGGAAGATATCTCTTTCCAGTCTTGATGCCCCTGGCGATTTTGGTAAATCTTGGTTTATTTGGGCTTGTCAAAAATAAGGATTCTCAAAAGACGCTGACAATCGCAATAATTACCGGCTCTCTTTTGTTAAATTTCTGGAGCTTTTTATATTTACCGAAAATATGAAGTTATCCGAAGCCGCTGTTATTCATCGGAATGTACCGCCTGACTGGTACAAGCGAGGAATTAGGGAGAATATTTTTCAAAGGTTTTGGCATAACCATCGTTTTTCCGAAATTAAAAAGCTAATTGAACCTACTGGAGGAAAAATACTAGATATTGGTTGCGCTGATGGTACTTTAACCAAGATTATCCTTGATCATTCAAAAGCCAATTTGGTAGTTGGGATTGACATTTTGCCTTTTTCGATATCCTTTGCCAAGAAAAGATTTTCTGGAAACAAGAAATTAAAATTTATGGTGGCCGATGCCGAGAATCTTCCATTTAAAAAAGAAGAGTTTGAGGCCGTTTTTTGTCTGGATACAATAGAACACTTTTTCAATCCTCAAAAAGTAACGGAAGAGATAAAAAGAACTCTTAAAAAAGATGGCTATGTGGTAATTTTGGTTCACACCGGAAGTATTCTTTTTAAAATTATTTGGTTTTTCTGGGAAAATACCAGAGGATGGGTTTGGAAGGGGACTCATGTTTGTGACTTTAGTGGGAGAAAATTAAAAAATTTGATTAAGGATACCGGTTTTGAAGTCTTGACAGAGAAAAAGTTTATGCTGGGAATGTACCGAACTATTAAAGCCAAAAAGCAATGAAAAACATCTCAATTATTATTCCTAATTGGAACGGGAGAAAACTTCTGGAGAAAAACCTCCCTGCAGTTTTGGCAACAAGACCTTTGGAGGTGATTGTGGTCGACGACGCCTCTCCTGATGATTCGAATACCTTTTTGGAAAAAAATTATCCCAAAGTTAAGCTTGTTAAGCATAAAAAAAATCTGGGTTTTGCCGCCGCCTGTAATTCCGGGGTAAAAGCGTCTAGAGGAGAAATTATGGTTTTGTTAAATTTGGATGTTGTTCCCGAAAAAGATACCTTGGAAAAAATTCTACCCGATTTTGAAGACGACAAAATTTTTGCGGTTTCTTTTAACGAACCAAATCTTTCCTGGGCAAAAATTTTTTGGAAAAATGGATTTATTGAGCATGAACCTGGTCCTAAAGCCAACAAGACCCACATTACTGCTTGGGCTTCAGGAGGAAGCGCTGCCTTTCGCAAATCCATCTGGGAACACTTGGGAGGGTTTGATGAAATCTACAAGCCCTTTTATTGGGAAGATATAGATTTGGGATATCGAGCCTGGAAGAGGGGTTATAAGATTCTATGGGAGCCAAAAGCAATAGTTCACCACGAGCACGAGG
>Ga0210057_1001875_pt1 | contig 31070 bp, 36 predicted proteins | sample CryGeyCG2114_010_2_FD_183968 | JGI IMG/M metagenome (GOLD analysis project Ga0210057, IMG submission 183968) | Groundwater microbial communities from aquifer - Crystal Geyser CG10_big_fil_rev_8/21/14_0.10 (SPAdes) (version 2) | ecosystem: Environmental > Aquatic > Deep subsurface > Groundwater ...
CGCTCGCGTTCGCTTACGGGCGAAGCGGTGCGCAAGCTCATGGATTTGCAGCCGAAAAATGCGCTCGTGCTGCGCAACGGGCGCTCGATTCAAGTGCCGGTCGAATTGCTGAAGGTCGGCGACGTTTTCCTCGTGAAGCCCGGCGAGCGCGTTGCCACGGACGGCATAGTGGTTTTCGGGAACTCCGCGGTTGACGAATCCATGGTCACGGGCGAGTCCATGCCCGCCGAGAAGAGGAAGGGCGATGCGGTGGTCGGCGGCACGGTTAACGGCAGCGGCGCGTTGCGAGTGCGCGCCACTCGCGTCGGCTCGGAAACGATGCTCGCGCAGATAGTCAAGCTGGTGGAGGACGCGCAGGCTGCCAAGGCGCCCGTGCAGCTTCTGGCGGACAAGGTTGCTGCCGTTTTCGTGCCCGCGGTCATAGTGATTGCCTTTGCCGCGTCGGCGTACTGGCTGCTTCTCGCGCACGCCTCGTTCGATTTCGCGCTGACTGTTTTCGTTTCCGTGCTCATAGTCGCGTGCCCGTGCGCGCTTGGCTTGGCGATGCCCGTCGCGGTGCTCGTGGGAACTGGGAAGGGCGCGGAGCACGGCATATTAATCAAGGGCGGAGACGCGCTTGAAGCGGCCGGGAAAATCGACACGGTCGTATTTGACAAGACGGGAACGCTCACGAAGGGAAAGCCGGAGGTCACGGACGTAGTTGCGTTCGCGAAGGTTGACGCGCTGCGCTTGGCCGCAATCGCCGAGAAGAATTCCGAGCACCCGCTCGCGCAGGCGATTCTCGCCAAGGTGGGGGGCCGCGTGCCAGACCCGGCGGCGTTCAAGAGCGTAGCGGGCAAGGGTGTGAGGGCGCGTTACGCGGGAAAGGAAATAATCGTAGGCAGCAGGAAGCTCGTGAAATGCGGCGCCAAGGAGGACGCGGTTGCCAAGCGGCTGGAGGCGCAGGGCAAAACCACGGTTTTCATCGGTTCGGGAGGCAAGTGCGTGGGCGTGATAGCGATTGCGGACACAATCAAGCCGCATGCCGCCGACGCGGTTGCCGCGCTCAAGCGCAAGGGCTTCAAGGTGGCGATGATTACGGGCGACAACGAGCGCACCGCGCGGGCGATTGCCGCCGAAGCCGGCATAGACCAAGTGATGGCCGAGGTGCTTCCCGCGGAAAAGGAGCGCGAAGTCGCGCGCATGCAGAAAGGCGGGCGCCGCGTCGCGTTCGTGGGCGACGGCGTTAACGACGCGCCGGCTCTCGCGCGCGCGGAGCTGGGCATCGCGCTGGGCAGCGGAACCGACGTCGCGATGGAGACCGGAGGCATAGTGCTAGTGCGCAACGACTTGCGCGACGTGGCCAACGCAATCGACTTGAGCCGCTACACGCTGCGCAAAATCAGGGAGAACCTGTTCTGGGCGTTCGCCTACAACATAGCCGCGATTCCGGTCGCCGCGGGCGCGCTTTATTCGTATGGAATCCTGCTTGACCCGATGCTGGCGGGCGCGACCATGGCTTTTTCCAGCGTTTCCGTGGTCGGCAACGCGCTGCTCATGCGCGGCTGGAAGCCGGAATTTTAGTTGCTACGGGTAAGCCCTGTTGATTACGCGCGGGAAAGGCACCGCGTCGCGGATGTGCTCCAAGTTCAGCAGCCACTTGACCAGCCGTTCGACTCCCAGGCCGAACCCGCTGTGCGGAACGCTGCCGTAGCGCCGCAAGTCCAAATACCACTCGTAATCCTTCAAGTCCAGGCCCGCGGCGCGCATCCTCGCGACGAGCTTGTCGTACTCCCAGACGCGCTGCGAGCCGCCGATTATCTCGCCGTGCCCCTCCGGCGCCAGCAAGTCCGCGTTCAGCGCGTACTTGCCGTCAAGCGTGGTTTCCATGTAGAACGGCTTTATTTTCGCCGGGAAGTTCGTGATGAAAACCGGCTTTTCAAGTCCGCTTGTAAGCAGTTCCTCCTGCGGCACTCCGAAGTCCTCGCCCCACTCGATTCCGCATTTTTCCACGGCTTCGTCGTACTTCATGCGGTAGAACGGCGGCTCTATCGCCATCAAGTCTTCCGGCTTGCGGCCAAAGTTCTTGAGGAGCTTGGAGTTGTTTTCCACCAGGCCGCGCGCGACCGAGGAAACCAGCTCTTCCTGCAGGCGCATGTTGTCCTCGTTGTCGAAGTGCGCCGCCTCTTCTTCCAAGTGCCAGTACTCGGTCAGGTGCTTGTTCGTCCTGCTCTTTTCCGCGCGGAAAGACGGCGCGAGTATGAAGACCTTCTCCAGCGAGGTGATGAACGCCTCGTTGTACAGCTGGCCGCTCTGCGTCAGGTAAGCCTTTTCGCCGAAGTAGTCCAACTCGAACAGCGTGCTGCCTCCCTCGCACCCGCTCTTGGTGATTATGGGCGGCGAGAGCTCCCAGAAGCCCTGCTCGTCGAAGAAGTCGCGCAAATACTTGACGATGTAGTGCCGCGCCTTCATCACGCTCGTGAGCTTTTGCGAGCGCAGCCACAAGTGCCGCTTGTCCAGGAGAAATTCAACGCTTTGGTCTTCCGTAATCGGGAACGCCTCGCCCTGGTGCGTGAGCTTGAAGCGCGTGGCCTGCAGCTCCCACCCGCCGGGCGCGCGCTCGTCGCGCTTGACCGTGCCGTAAACCTCGACCGCGGACTCGATGAACGCCTTTCCAGCAGCCTCGAAGTCCGTTTCGGGAACAACGCCCTTCTTGACCGCGCACTGCATCACGCCGCTCGCGTCGCGCACCACCACGAAAGCCAGGCCGCCGCTCGAGCGGCTGCGGTGAACCCAGCCGCGCAGCGAGACCTCGTCGCCTTCCTTGGCCTTGCCTTCGAGGACGAATTCAATCGGGGTGAACATCAGCAAGACATAGGGCGGGGGGTTTTTTATCCTATTTTAAGCGCGTGGCCGCGGTTTGCGAAAGCCAGATATTCCGGCTTTCCCTCCGCCTTTCGATGTTCAAGCAAGCCATCGTTCTCCGCAGCGATTTGGAAATGGGAAAGGGAAAACTAGTCGCGCAGGGGAGCCACGCGTCACTGGAAGCCTTCATCGAGGCGCAGAAGTCCAGCGCGCTGACCGTTGCCGCGTGGCGCAGCACTGGCTGCAAGAAGATTACGCTCAAAGTGTCAAGCGAAGCCGAGTTGAAGGAACTGTATTCCAAGGCGAAGCGCCTCAAGCTGCCCTGCTCGCTGGTGCGGGACGCGGGGCACACGCAAGTCGAGCCGGGCACGATAACCGCGCTCGCAATCGGCCCGGCAGCCGACGGCACGATAGACAAGGTCACCGGCGGCTTGAAACTGCTATAGATTTCAGATTATTTGGTCGAGCGTCAAGCCGGACTGGGATTCGCGGCTGTTCAGCGTGAAGCCCTTATCCGCCTCGTTGAACACCGCGAGCGGGAAGAAGTGCCAGCCTTTGCGTGCGACTTTCCACGCGACGTAAACGGGCATTCCAGTCGTCGCCTGCCACTGCTGCATTATTCTGAACTTCGCCTTCTCGATGTACAGGTTGTTCTTCCACGCCTTGCATTCGATTGCGAACTTCTTAGTCGTATGCAGCGCGATCAGGTCGGGCGACACGCCGTCCACTCCCGAACCGCTGGCTCGGACAACAAAAAAGCCCTTGGCGATTAGCAGTTTTTTCAGCTCGCGTTCGGCTGCCGAGCCCTTGTTGTAAGACATCGCACGCGTTACGCCGCGCCGGCTTTTAACGCATACGCATTTAAACCGCTTCGCGCCGTTATTGTTCAGCGATTATAGAGGGAGGTTGTCGTAATGCCTGAACGCGAACTGTTTTTGAAGCAGAGGGAAGGCAAGTTTTCGCTTAAGCCCGCGCCCGAGGCGCCTTTGACAAACGAGCGGCCCGCAAAGCTGCTTTTCAAGAGCACCAAAACGCCCGCCTACCTGCTTAGGAACCCGGGTTTGCACGCGCTGCTTAACCCTACGCACGAGGAAGGCGCGTACCGCAAGTTTGTGCGGTATAAACTCGGCCCGAACCCGCCAGCCAGCAGGGAGAACATCGCCGACTTGTTCCGCAATAACTACCCGCAGCGCGCCGCCAAGACCTACCGCAAGTAATTGTCGTCGCCTGCCGTTTTCGCGAACCTATTTAAATGCGGAAACGGAAATTGTTGGGATAAGGTTTAAATGGAGACAGGCATCAAAGTCGGAGACTGCATGAAGACGGTCCTGGTTACCGTCGGCGAAGATTCTTCGCTGAAGGACGCCGCCTCTAGGATGAAGCAATCCAAGGTGGGCAGCCTTTTGGTGACCAACAAGGCCGGGAAGATTTACGCGATTATAACCGCGGAGGACATCGTCACGAAGGCGGTGGCTTCCGAACGGTTGAGCGAGCCCGTCAAGGCGTTCGCCAGCAAGCCCCTCGTCGGCATAAAAGTCGACGCGGACTTGAGGGATGCCGCCAAGCTGATGGGCGAGAAGAACATAAAGCGGCTCGTGGTCCACAAGGGCGACGGGTCAATCGCGGGAATACTCTCGGAAAGGGACATAGTCAGGATCTCTCCTTCTTTGTACGACCTGATCGCCGAGAGGGAAAAATTGAACCGTTGAATCACCCGCCCGCGCGTGATGCGCGTAGGATGGCTCCCCCGACGCCGCAAGGCGAATGGAGGGGCAGTTCAACATGCGCGCGCAAAGCGGGGGTATGGCGCAATGAATGCCGTTGAAAGGCTGCGTGAAACGGGCAGGCTGCTGCGAACGCTTGAGACGCGAGTAATCGTGGTCGAAGGCGAACGCGACGAGGCTGCCCTGCGCGGCATCGGCATCAATGCGCCGGTGATTCAAGCGACGGGTTCGGTCGAGCGCCTCGTGGCGCGCGTTTTGCGCGCCTCCCGAGGCAGGGACAAGAGCGTTGCGCTCCTGTTCGATTGGGATGCCGAAGGCAGGAGGAAGGTGCGCTTTTTCGAGGCGCGCTTCCGGGCCGAAGGCGAGTCCCGCGTGCTCGACCGCGTGACGCCGTTGCGGTTCAAGGCCCTCCTTGGCGTGCTCTTCGTCGAAGAAGCTTCGTCGAAGTTCTCCAGAATAACGGAGGAAGGAATGAAATGGGAAAGACGTGCATTGATACAGTCAAGTACATGATTCGCGCGCGCTTCGAGGTCGACGGCCTGATCGAGAAGCCGGACATCGTCGGCGCGCTGTTCGGGCAGACGGAAGGTTTGCTCGGCGATGAGCTGGATCTCCGCGAGCTCCAGAAGAACGGCCGCATCGGCCGCATCGAGGTCGAGGCGAACGTCCGCGGGGGCAAGAGTTTCGGCGCGATTCTCGTGCCGTCCAGCCTGGACATGGTCGAGACCAGCATTTTGGGCGCCGCGCTCGAAATAGTCGACCGCGTGGGGCCCTGCGAAGCCCGCGTTTCCGTCGAGAAGATAGAAGACACGCGCAACTTGAAGCGCAAACAGGTCCTCAACCGCGCGAAGGAGCTGCTCAAGGGGATGCTCTTGAACGAGATTCCCGAAAGCAAGGAACTCAGCGAAATGGTTCGCGACGAGGCCAAAGTCAGCGAAATCGTGGCTTACGGGCCCGACCAGCTGCCCGCAGGGCCCGACGTGACGTCAAGCGAAACCATCGTCATGGTGGAAGGCCGCGCGGACGTGCTGAACCTGCTCAAGAACGGCATCAAGAACGTGGTAGCCATCGGCGGAGCCAACGTTGGCGAAACCGTGGCGCGCCTCGGCCGCGAAAAAGAGCTGACCGTCTTCCTTGACGGCGACCGCGGCGGGGACATCATCCTCAAGGAGCTGATGGACGCGACGGACGTGGATTACGTCGCGCGCGCTCCGCCCGGAATGGAAGTCGAGGACTTGACGCGCAAGGAAATAATCAAGGCGCTGCGCAGGAAGGTGCCCGTGGACCAGGCCAACCAATTGAAGGGAGGCGGGGACCGCGAGCGCCGCCGCGACTTCGACCGCGACCGCGAGGAGCGCCGCGAGTTCGACCGCGGCGACGGAGGCAACCGTGACGCGCGCAGGTCGCCCGTTGAGCGCCAAGAGCGCAGTGCCGAGCGCCCAGAGCGTGCCGAACGCGTTGAACGCGGCGAACGCTTCGAGCGCCCAGCCGGCGCTGAGCGCACCGAACGCGGCGAGAAATACTCGGAAGCTTCGCCGCTCGCGCGGGAAGTCGCCTCCGAGCCCGCAACCGTGCTGACGCCCGAAGAGGCGGCGAAAGTCGTGGAGGCGCGCAAGGTGCTAAAGGAGCTGGAAGGCTCGCTGAAGGCGCGCCTGTTGAGCGCGGATTCGACGACCTTGTCCGAGGTTCCCATCCGCGAAATCATGAGGTCGCTGGAGGAAACGCAGGGCGTGCACGCCGTCGTTCTCGACGGCATCGTCACCCAGCGCCTCGTGGATTTGGCGGAACAGAAGGGTGCCAAGTTCATCGTGGGCATCCGTTCGGGCAACCTGACGCGCAAGCCGACGAGCCTGAAAATAGTTTTGGGCCAGTAGAAAGCAAATAACGGGGGCGGCGTCCCCCTTCCCCTTTTTCTTGATTTTTATTTTTGTTGCGAGGCTTGCCTTTCCGCGGCGAAAGCCACCCTTTTTTATTTCGGCGCGCCTTGATTCCTGGCGGTGGTGTTTCCGTGCATTCGATAGTCAGGCGTTTGAAGAGCAAGGTCTTGTCCGCCGGCGTGTCCGCCGAAGGCGTCGGCATAATCCAGCTGCGCAAGCGCGTCACCGAGGCGGAGTTCAAGGCCGCGGCAAAAGAGCAGGGATTGAAGACGAACTTCCAGGGTTCCAAGAAGTATTTGGAGGCGCGCAACCCGAAGGACCAGCTCGTCGCGGTTCTCGTAGACTACAACCACCTGATACTGCCGAAGCACGCGCATTCCAAGCAGGCCGCGTTCGACTTGGCGAAGTCGCTGTTGGGGGCCAAGGAATGAAATTCAAGTCGACGGCTGACGTCGCAATACCCGCGGACCCGCTCGCACAGGTCATCGGGCAGGACCACGCCGTTGAAATCGCGAAAATCGCCGCGCGCCAGCGGCGCCACCTGCTGCTGGTCGCCGCGCCCGGAACGGGTAAAAGCATGTTGGCTCAAGCAGTCGCATTCCAATTGCCTTCGCCCACCGAGGAAATCTCGGTTTTGCACAACCCCGCGAACCCCGAGCGGCCTTCCGTCGAAATCCGCACGCAGTCGGACGCGGTTAAAGAGAGAAAATTGCGGGAGCGCATTCAAGGCAGGCTGGTGGCGCCGATCGACGTGCCGTCATTCGTCGCGGAACGCCTTGGCTTCAGGTGCCCGCGTTGCGGGGCGCTGGGCCGCGCAGCCGACCGCGCGTGCGCGAATTGTGGCGCGGACAAGTCGTACGCGTTGAACCCGTTCTCGAACATTTACGTCGAAGAAAAGGACGCACCCCGCCGCGTGCACACCACGCGCCTCAAGGAGGACAACTCGGAAGAGGTAATCGTTTACGAGCGGATGGGGGAAAAAGTCCGCGTGCTCGACCAGGCCGCGCTCGAACAGCTGGACGCGCTGCAGAAGCGCCAGCCGCGCAAGATAATCGTGCCCTTCGAGCGCAACACTTTCGTAGTCGCGACGGGTGCCTCCGAAACAGAGCTGCTGGGCGACGTGCGGCACGACCCGTACGGCGGCCACCAGCAAATCGGCACGCCGCCCTATCTCCGCGTTGTTCCCGGCGCCATTCACGAGGCGCACCAGGGCGTCCTGTTCATCGACGAGTTGAGCGCGCTTGCGTACATACAGCGCTTCCTCCTCACCGCGATGCAAGAGAAAAAGTACTCAATCGTCGGGCGCAACCCGCAGAGCGCGGGCGCGAGCGTGAAAGTCGAGGGCGTGCCCTGCGACTTCGTATTGATTGCCGCGTCCAACATCAACGACTTGCCCGCCATACTCCCGCCTCTGCGCAGCCGCGTCATAGGCAACGGCTATGAAGTCCTGCTGGACACTGTGATGCCCGACACCCCCGTTAACCGGGAAAAAATCTGGCAATTCGTGGCGCAGGAAATACGCAAGGACGGAAAAATACCGCACGCTTCGCCGGAAGCCATGGAGGAAATAATCGCGGTGTCCGCAAAGAAGGCGAAGGAGTACGACGACGCGGACTCTTCGCTGACGCTTCGTTTCCGCGAGTTGAGCGGCCTCGTGCGCCTCGCGGGGGACATCGCCGTCGTGGAGGGCGCGCCGCTCATACTGCCAGAATTCATCGGCAAGGCGTTGAAGCGCGGCGCGCGCGTCGAGAAGCAAATCGAGGAGCGTTACGGCTCGCTGTGGAAGGGCGGGCAGGCCGACTCGGCAAAGCCAGTTTCAAAGGACGAGCGCAGTTTCGGCTGACCAACCCGCTGGTTCGGTTGACTTTTTATTCGGTTCCGCCAAATAATTGTTCATGCCGCGGGAACCGCTGAACGTAGTGCTGGTTAGGGGCTTCGAGCCGCGCGCAGGTCTGCTCGACTTGGAGGGGCTCGTGCGGCAATTCAAGGAGGCGCGGTTCGACCCGCAAGGTTATCACGTGTTCCTGCTTCCGGAGTACCGCTTCGGTTCGGAGTTCAAGGGGTTGCACAAGCGCAACAAGGCCGCCTTGCGGCGCGTGCAGGAACTATTAAAAGGGACGAACTGGAGCGTCGCGTTCTCGGTCAACGAAGGCGTGCCTTCCGGGTTGTCCAACACGGGCTACCTGGAGCGCGACCGAGGCGGTCGTGCGCCCCAAAACCGCCATGCCTATGCCCGATCTTGACGCGATAAACGCCCAGGGCGGCCGCTTGACTTTCGAGAGGATGGATGCGCTGTGGCGCGGACTTTCGGAGGAGTCCAAGCGGGGGCTATTGAGGCTCGTTCAACCGTGGCGGCCGTTCTTTGGCAAACGCCGGGATGTCGGCAACCTTTCAACAAGCCAGCTTGACGAGCGCTGGTCCGGGCTGAAACCCGAGGACAAGAGGTTCCTGGTGAGGGATTTGTTCAAGTCGAAGTGGAACCGCCGCAGCCGCACGGTCGAAAGCCGACCGTTCAGGACGATTGAATTGGGCGGCCACAAGGTAGAGCATAGGGTTTGCGCGGACGCGGGGGTGGACGCGCCGCAAGACGAGGCGGCCGTAACGCTGATTTCTGCAAGCGGCTTGGAGATGACTCGCGCCGGCATTGGCAGGCTGCCGTTCTTGCGCAGCAAAGTGGTCGTGAACGACTCCATGCAGGGGTATACGCCGCGACTTTACCTCTACAGCCGGCTTTACCGGCTGCACGAGTCCGTGGGCGAGGCGAACCGGGCGCTTGCAGGGCATGCATTAAAGCTGCGCTTTTTCGACGCGCGCCCGGCTAGCCGCTGAGCGCCATTCCGATGAGGCCGCGTACGATTACCGAGTTGTTTACCATGAATGCCTGCCCGCCTTCGATTTCGATGCGCCCGTCCACCTTGAGGCAGTCGCACCCGCTCCCCGAAATCACGATTTGCGGGTTCGAGCAGAACGAGGTGTTCTCGTCGCAGCCGATTTTGCTGCCGTCGTCGACGATCTCGTAAACGTAAACCATTTTTCCGCGGGACGCGAGCGCGTACGCGACTTCCGCGCCCATCATCGCGACGCCGGAAGTCTGCGTGCTGTTCAGCGCGGTGGTGTGCTCCTCGATGCGGATTACCGGGTCCGCGAGAACGGTTTTGATGCCCTGCCGCGCGTCGCCGGCCGAGCGGATGTGCAACCCGTTAAGCACGACTTCGTTCGGCGTCATTATGCTGTATGCCATGTAAGCTGCGCCGATCAGGAACACCAGCGCGACGCCGGCGAGCAGCATCGTTTCCGTGTTCGCGCCTTTCGCCTCTTTTTCGGTTTTGTTTTCAACGGTCACAAGCTCAACTCCAAACCCTCTTCCGCGGCCACGGTTTCGGGGAATATTTTCTTGGCTTCGGCGAGCAGCGGCTTGCGGTCTTCGTACCGGTTGCTGAAGTGCGTCAGCGCGAGGCGCCCAGCTTTCGCCTTTACGGCCAGCTCGGCTGCCTGCGTCGCGGTGGCGTGCTTCTTTTCCGCTGCCATCGCCGCCTCGGATTGCGAAAAGCACGAGTCGTGAATCAGCAGGTCCGCGCCCTTCGCGGCCTCGGCCAGCGTCCTGCACGGCGCGGTGTCGCCCGAGTAAACCAGCTTCTTGCCTTTCTGCCTGTAGCTTACGTCCTCGAGCTTGACGGCCTTCTTCCCGATTTTGATTTTGCCTTTTTCCAGCAGCCGGGTGAACAGCTCGCCCTTGATTCCGGCGGCCTTTGCCTTGTCCTCGTAAAAACGCGTTTTTTCGGGCTCTTCCAGGACGAATCCGAGCGCGGGGCAGCCGTGCTCGACCGGGAAGCAGGAAATCGTGAAGAATTCGGCGCGTAGGCACTCGCCTTCGCCGCAGTCCTTGATTTCAACCGGGAAAGCCGGCGCGAGTTGGCGCAACGCGAAAACCGAGGACAGGAACTGCTTCGTCCCGCGGGGTCCGTAAACTCGAAGCGGTTCGGTGCGGCCGATCAGGTTCATGGTTTGCACGAGTCCGAACAATCCGAGGAAGTGGTCGGCATGCAGGTGGCTCAGGAAAACCGCCTTGATGCGTCCGTAGCTGGCGTTGTTCTTCATCATCTGGCGCTGGCAGCCCTCGCACGCGTCGAACAGGTAGACCCCGCCGCAGGTAACCGCGAAACAGCTGGAGTGGTGCCTGGGCGAGGGAAGCGAGGCGCTCGAACCAAGGAAGGTGACTTTAATCATGCCTTATTCTTGAAGCCCAAAGGGCTTTTATTGGTTGCCGCCCTGTTAGGAACCGTGGCAAAAAAAGGCAACCGCAAAGCCTCCGCCAAAGTTTCTTCGGCAACCGCTAGGGTCAAGGCCGCGAGGCCGAAAACCAAAGCCAATGCCAACGCGGCCTTTTTGCCTCCCGAAATCAAGTCCAGCGCGGACCTGAAGGTTCCCGAAAAAATCGTGGACCGGGTGATCGGGCAGGACGCCAGCGTCGAAGTCATCCGCAAGGCCGCGTCCCAAAAGCGCAACGTGCTGTTCGTAGGCTCGCCGGGAACGGGCAAGAGCATGCTTGCGCAGGCCATGGCCGAGCTGCTTCCGGTTGAAAAGCTGGAGGACATACTTGTCTACCCGAACGCGGAGAACGAGAACGCGCCCATCGTGAAAGTCGTGCCTGCGGGCGAAGGCAGAAAAATCGTGGAGCAGGAACGCGTCAAGTCCGTGGTTCCCGGCGGCAACCCCAACCTGATAGTGATGGTCCTGCTCATGGTGTTCTCGTTCCTGCTGCTGACCTTCTGGAGGCCGACGCTCGGCGACGTGATAACCGCCGCGCTCCTCATTTGCACTTTCATATTGGCGGGACTTGTTGCCATCGGCTCCCAGCTGAGCCGCGGCCCGAAGCTCTTCGAATCCGCCGCCGAAGGCGCGAAGCTCCTCATCGACAATTCCGGAAAGACGCGTGCGCCCTTCGTTGACGCGACCGGCGCGCGGGCGGGCGCTTTGTTGGGCGACTGCAGGCACGACCCGTTCCAGTCAATGACCGGCGAGGACAGGCTAGTGGTTGCAACCGGCGGCATCGAGAAAGAGGTTTCTTTCGCGGAATTGTGGAAGCGCACGGCTGCCAAGCATCCAGAACTCGTCGAAACGAACGAGGACGGCTACGAGGCGATAATACTTCCCGGCGACGAGGAAGTTTACACCATCGGCTACGATGCCGGCGCGCCAATCAAGACGCGCGTCTTGTTCCTGAACCGCAGGCCTTACGACGGCGAAATCGTGGAAGTCAGAGCTGGGGGCAGCGAAGCGGCGTTCACGCCCGAACACGAGCTCATAACCCAGTCCGGCGACAAGCCCGTTTCGCAGATAAGAAAGGGCGACGAGCTCGTCACGCGCTAGACAACTCTTTTATTCGCAGCAATCAGACTCTTAGCAGATGAAGCGCGCCCTCCTCCTGCTGCTCGCCTTTTCGGCTTTCGCCCTCGCAGCCGAGGCAACGCCCGCGCCGCATTGGTACGAGCGCGTCAGCCTGTCCGAAAGCCACACGAGCCAGCAAATGCTGTTGCTGGACATCGACGGCGCGCGCCTCACCGTCAACGGCAACGAGTTTCTTGTCGACTTAGTCGACCGTTCGCCGGACTCCGTTGCCTTGAAGATAACCCATGACGGCGAAGTCTTGTGCAGCGGCTTGGAGCCGAACTGCATCTTGAAGGCGGGACAGGAAAACGACGCCTTGCTGGCCATGACGGGCGTGCGCATCTCTTGGACGCCCTCGCAGTATTCGGACGACATGAGCAACGGCGCGCTCATCCTTTTCGAGTTGCCGGGTCCGGCTTGTGTCCAGATTTACGGCAGCGCAGCCGTTGAAACGGGCTTGAACCTGGCGTTTGTTTCCGACGGCTTCGAAAAAGGCGAGGAGGCGGAGTTCAAGGCGGCAGCCGTGAATGCCGTGCGCGACCTAATTTCCGTTGCGCCTTACTCGCGGCACGCCGCCGCGGTGAACGCGTACTACGTGCCGGCCAGTTTCGGCAAATCGTACGAGTTCACCGACCAAGGCATGCCCGAAGGCATCAGTAATGCGGTCCGCGAGTGCAGGCAAGCGGTGACAGTGCTGTTGTCCAAAGAGTTCTGGAAGGGTGAAACAGCCTTAGCCTCTCGTGGGTTTGCGCGCCTGCCCGCACCCCTGTATTTGAAGTCGCGTTCGGACGCGCTGACCGGCAGGTTGGTCGTGGCGCACGAGTTCGCGCACGCGATTGCGGAGCTGGACGACGAAACGTTCAACGAATCCAGGTTCGCTTCCGGCGAAGGCGCGACGCTGGTTTACGCGCCTAACACGGACATGCTCGGCTGTGGCAAGTGGTGCTCGGGCGCCAACGGCGGCGGCAAACAGTGCAATACCCTGTGGGCCGCCTTCTCGAATTGCCAGGGTAAGGGTGCGGAGTGCGTTGCTGGCGTGTCCGCCGCTTACGGCGCGGACGCTTTGGCCGCCCTGCTGGCGTGCAACTTCGGCTCGGACTGCGTCAGCGGTACGGGATGCTACGCGGGCGTCGGCTACGTGTTCATAACCGCATTCAAGCCCGTTAAGAGCGATTGCATCATGGGCGATTTGTATTCCGCCCGCTTCTGCCCGGTTTGCGAGCGCGCTCTAGAGGAAAAGCTCAAGGAGTTCGGTTGAATTGAAGGCGTTGCTCGCGTTCCTCGCGGTTTGCTCGCTCGTTGCCGGCGCGCAGCACTTGGCCGTCGAGCTTGATTATTCGAACGGCAGCTTGTCCTGCGTTTCCGCGCAACTTGCATCGGGCTACCCCGAAGACTACCGCCTGCACTCTTCGGCTGGCGATTACTCGTACGCGCTGCTGGCCGAAAACAACAGCGTTCTCGACTCTTTTCCGTTCGGCGCGCCAATGGTTTTTTACGACGACTTTTCCGCGAATTCGACGGGGGGAAGTTCGGCGGAGCTGGAGGGACCTTTCGAGTTGCGCGCCAAAAGTTTAGACGGCGCGGCAGCCGTGAAGATAAGCGAGGGCAACCGCACGGTTTGCCTGCTTTCACTGGCCGCGCCTTCAGTCCCGCAAATGCAGGCGACCGCGTCGCCTTCCGCTTCACCTTCGCCCTCATCTTCCCCGCAGCCTTCACCCGCCCAGCCAACCGGCAGCAATCAAGGCTTTTTCTGGGCGGCTGTCCTGCTCGCTGCGCTGGCGGCCGGAGCGTTCATTTACTATTCGGATAAGCGCGGGCGCCGCTAGGGCTTGAATGCGCTTAAATTCGTCAGCCGCCCACGTACGATTCCACGGGCTGCCTCATGTAACAAGTGCCAGACTGATTGCTTCCGTCGGGTCCCGTGAACCAGCAAGAGTAAGGGTAGCCACCCTTCTGCAGGTAATCGCCGGCCGCAGCCGACTGCGCGGCGTAACAGTAACCCGCAAGCGCGCCCACGACGAGGCAGGCGAGCGCCACCAGAATCAAGACGCGACTGTCCTTTCCCTTCATCCGCATCGACCCCTTTTCCACGAATGCTTTGCGCCCCCGGTTTATAAAAAGCCCGCCTGTCGCCTCCAGACAGGAATCTTATATACCCCACCGTCCAAAAGATTTGGTCTACAGTGGTGTGGTGATATGGTATGAAAGGTAAAGTAAAGATGTTCAACACCGCGCGCGGTTTTGGATTCGTCACGGGCGACGACGGCAAGGACGTCTACGTGCACACCTCGGCAATCGAGGGCGGTGCGACTCTCGCGCCGGGCGACGCAGTCGAATACGAAGTCGAAGCGAGCGAACGCGGTTCCCGCGCAAAGAGCCTGAAGAAGCTTTAGGACGCTGCGTTTTTTGGCCGCAGCCAACATTTTCGGCTAGCTCCGGCTGGAATAAAATAGGATGCAGGGGGAGAGATTCGAACTCTCGAACCCCTAAGAGAACCGGTCATTGCACTGGAACCGAGGTCTACCTTTGTTTTTAAATTGTGAAATGCTGGGCACTTTGGCTGGCTATGGTTTATGTCCCGAAAATTACGGAGTTCGACTTGAATGTGGATACTGCGTATTTGACTGGCGTGATAATCGGCGACGGCCACATAAGCGGCGATTATCGTTCTTTTCCGCCGCGTGACGAAATTGATCCGAAGATTGCGATAGAAGGCGGCAATCGGGTGTTTATTTGCGATGAAGTTAAGCCACTCGTAGACAAAACAATTTTGCGGAGTTGCAATGTTACCGAGCGGGGCAGCAGGGGAATTAACCGGAACCCTACTTGGGTTCTTGCGTTCAGGAGCAAGTATTTTCACAAGTTTTTGACCGAAGACTTGGGTCTGCCTAAAGGCAAGAAAGCCGAAAAAATCTCGTTGCGCGTCATGCTGGAAAAAATAGGCGATCGTGCTGAAGTCAAGCGTGCTTTAATTGCAGGCATTTTTGACACGGACGGCGGTTTGCGGGGGAACAGCATAGGGCATTGCACGGCGAGTAAATCCTTGCGGGATGAAATGATTGACTTGCTCGCAGAAAACGATATTGCCGCAACAAGAAGCGAATGGGTGAACAAGCGGTATAACAAGAAATACTACGACTGGCGAATAAAGCGCCATGAATCAATCCGCTCTTTCTTGGAAAAAATTCCGCTTAGGAATAAAATCAGAAAAGAGCGGATTCGCCAGCGTTTTTGCGCCGCGCCTGCGGCTAAGGTTGTGTAAATGCAGGGGAAGGGAGTTTCAGCGTTTTTTAGCGCGGGTTTTTGCCCGCAGCAAAAAAGCGCATTTGAACCCTTGTACCCCTAAGGGACAGCCCCCTAAAGGCCGCGCATTTGACCAGGCTCTGCCACCCCTGCAACGCTAAGTATTCCGGCTTCAAGGGTTAAAAACGCGCGGCTGGGTTCAGCCGTACATCGGGTTGGTTTCCATGCGCTTGTAGTCCTGGTGGAGCGCCTGTATTTTTTCCATGGCGTCCTTCATCTTGGACTCGATTTGGTTGCCTTCCTTGCGGAGTTCAACCGTGTCGATGGGCACGCCGATTATTTCAGACAGCTTTTCAAGCAGCGAAGCCGCGGCCTTCGGGTCCATCGGCAGCTGGGTTTCCGCGAGAATGTTCGCGGCAGGGTAAGACTCGCTCGCGCACTCGGCGATGAGCAAGCCGCTCACGCCCTGCGTGGCGCCCTCCTTTATGAGCTCGATGCCGTTCTTCTTGAGCAACTCGGACATTTTAGGCGTGCTCGCGATTCCGTGTATTGCCGCAGTGGGCGGCTGTTGCGTGGCTATGCCCGCCAGCGAGTAAATCGCCCGCGCTTTCTTCGCCTTGGCGTAGTCTAGAATCGTCTGCGTCAATTCGTAGACCACTTCCGCGGGTATCACGAACTCGGAGAAAAGCACTATCAAGTCGTGCTTTTCGGAAGCGTAAATGCGCGCGGGCGAGACCGGCTTGTAGTCGTGAATCGCCGAGATTGGCGGGAAATGGCTTGACGCCACGTAGCCAACGAGCTTCATGTCCATCTTGCCGGACAGGTAGGCCGCGGAAAGCGTCCCTATCATGCCGATGCCCGGGAACCCCTCGATTATCACCGGGTTCTTGGTCTTGAATTTGCAGCACTCCTTGATTTCGACTTTCATGACGGGGTAACCGCGAGGCGCTTTTTTAGGCTATTGTTGCGGAGCGGACGAGCTCGAATATTGCCAGCGCGCAAGGCAGGCAGAGCGCGGCGTAGGCGATGAACTTCTTTGGCGCGCCTTCGAACGACGCGGCGAACCAGCACGCGAGCAGGGCGAAAGCCGCCAGATAAGCCTGGCTGCCCAGAGTCACCGCGTCAAGCAGCGCGCTTCGCTGCGCCGCGCTCGCCGAAGAGTAAAACAGCCCGCCGCTTGCGGCAAAGCTCCCGTTCAGGGAGTTGACCACGCTCAACAGGACCGCCAGGATAAAAGGGACGAGCGCCGCCGAGGCAATCAGGAGCGTGTACTTTTGCACGGCGAGCGAGGCGGCGTTCTCCCTGCCGAGCGCCTGCATCTGGAACGCGTCCTCGGCGACTTCCTTGAACGCGTTCGACTGGTCGCCGCCGTTCGCGTAAGCGTTAGAAAGCAGCCAGCACGCGCGCCCCAGCAACGCCGAGCCGTTCTCCCGCGCCATCAGCTCAAGAGCTCGCGGCACGCTTGCGCCCGCGTTGACGCGGCGGTTCGCCTTCGCGAACTCGTTGCTTAGCAAGCCGTAGTCGCTCGCGGCTATTGCCGCGATTGCCTTCTCGATGTTCGCGCCCTTCGGGAGGGAAGCGACTTGGAACAATGCCGAGGGCAGCGCTTCCTCGATGTCGCGGACGCGGCGTTCCGCCTGATAGCCCGCATAGGCAACGAGCGCGGCGGGGGGAACGCAGGCGGTCGCGAAGAATACCAACGCCATTTTCAGCGGCGGCAAGTCGAACAACGCGAGTTCGAGCAAAGCCAACGCAAGCGACGCGCCCGCGGCTGCCAGCACCAGCTTACGCATTGGCGTTCACCTTGGGCGCCTGCGAGCGCAAGTATTGCAGCACGATGAAATCCGCGGCTGGGAAGCCCAGCAGGTAGGCGTACAATATTTGTTCGGGAGTAAAAGTGACCTCCAAAAAAGCCGAGCCGATTATTGCGTACGCGCCGAAGAACGCGGGAATAATGCCGCCGACCGCGATGAACGCCAGGCTGGCAATGCCCTGTTTCGCCGCGTACCTCTTGAGCCGCTCGCGCTGCAGCGAAGCCGTTTCGTCCGCAAGCCTGCGCAACCCCTCGGCTTTGCCTTCCTCGAAAGCGGTCGACAGTTGCACGCACGCGCGCTTTACGACGACCGAGTCCACTCGTTCGCCCATCTGCCGCAATGCTTCGGGAAACGCTTTGCCGCGCTTGACATCCCCGAGGACGCGCTTGAATTCCACGCCGGCCAAGTCGAAGCGCGTTGCGCTTTCAACCGCGCGCTCGAACGACGCGTTCAAGCCGAGCTCCGTCGCAATCGTGCGTAACGCAGCCGACAGTCCGTCTTCCACGAGTTCGGCGCGCTCGCGCGCCTTCCAGAAGGGAAGCGAATGCAAAAGCCACAAGACCAACGCGGAAAACGCGAAGCCAACCGCAAGGGCAATCCCAATTTGCCCGGTGAACGCAAAAGCCGCCAGTATTGCTATTGCCAGCGTGAACGCGCTCGCTGCCGAAGCGAAGCCCAGCCACTCCCCCGCCCGCGTCTTGAAGCCCGCCTTGTGCAGCGCGCCCGCCGTGCGAAGGCGCGTGCGCTCGTCGAACAGCTTGGACGCGTTCCAACCGATGCTTTCCGCGGCTTCATCCAGCATTGCAATCAACCGAACAGGTACGCGTTCACCGCTTCCGCGAAGTTTGGCGCGCCACCCAGTTTTTGCAGGTGGCTGCAGCGCTTTTCAGCCTCTTTTTGCAGCGCGCTCGCGTTCATGCCATAGTTCGCCTCCAGCCTTTCGAACAGCGCGTTCCCGCCGTAGCGCCTTGTTTTTGCCAGCGCGCCTTTTGCCGCGTCGTACGCGAACAGGGGCACGGCTTCGCCGTCCTGCACGAGGTCCAGCTCGGTCACGCGCCTTGACTCGCGCTGCCGCCTGGTTTTCGCGTCGTAAACGAGCACGCGCTGCTGCACGAGAAGCAGGTCGAGCGCCTTCAAGTCCGCTGGGCGCGCGCCCAGCGCCTCGAAACGGGCCAACGCCTCGCCGCCGCTTGCCGCGTGGAATGTCGCGTAAGAGCCGCGCGCCTGTCCCGCGAGAAGCGAGTCGAAGAGCGCGGCGGTTTCGCCTTCATCGCGGACTTCCCCGATTATCACGCGGTCCGGGCGCATGCGCAGCGTGTCTTTCACGAGCTCTTTCAGCGTTATGCCCAGCTCCGCGTTCGCGACGAGGCGCACGCAGTGCTTGTGGGGAATGCTGATTTCCGGCGTCTCCTCGGTTATGATGATGCGCTCGTTCAACGGGATGAATGAGAAAAGCGCGTTCAGCGTCGTGGTCTTTCCGGACCCCGTCGAGCCCGCGATTACGAGGGAAGTGTCGCCGTAAAGCGCGAGCCACAGGAACGCGGCAGCGTCAAGCGGCAGCGTGCCGTTCGCGGCCAAGTCGGGCACTGTGAACGGCTTCTCCTTGAATTTTCGCAGCGTCAACTCCGCGCCGTTCGTGGTGAGCGGGGCGATGGACGCGTGCAGGCGGCTGCCGTTCGGCAGCACGGCGTTGAGCCGCGGGTTCTGCGCGGTGAGACGCCTGCCGAGGGGGCGCGCCATCTTGTTCGCAGTGTTGACCGCAAAATCCTTGGCGGTAACGGCGCAGTTGGTTTCAAGCCAGCCGCGCGTGCGGTGGTAAACGCGGATCGGCTGCCCTACTCCCGTGAACGCGATTTCCTCCAAGTCGTCGTCCGCGAGCAGCGCGTCGAACGGGCCGAAGCCCACCGCGTTGGCCAGCGCGGCGCGCAGCACCCGCTCGGCGGATTCCCTGCCCAGCAGTATGTTGCGTTCGGCGCAGTGTTTTTTGAGGAGGCGCTTGAGCTCGGCTGCCGCGTCTTCTTTCGCCTCGTCGTAGGCGTCAACGAGCGCGCTCAACAGCGTTTGTTCGGCTTCGTTCAGCTCCAGCGCGGGCACTTCATAGTCTGCGCGGCCCGATGCGCGCCATCCGAGGGCGTCCAAGGTTTCACCACCTGAGTGTTTCACCCGCGCGGACGCCCCTCCTGTCCGCGGTTTCTATGAGGTAGCGGGCCGGCTTCCTCGGCTCAATCCACCCCAGCCAGGGTTTCACGCGGCGCACTTCGATTACGCGCTTCCTCTCGTCCATCCAGACCGCCCAGAAAGGCGGGCAGAACAGCGAGTGAATCGCGTTCGGTCGCGTCGCCTCGCGGCCGAAGTCGAACAGCAGCGGCTTGAATTTCTTGCGGAGCATTATGCCCCGAAATTTTTGCCAGTGCGTTTCGGCTGCGGCGCAGTCGAACGCGACGCGCCTGCCTGCGTGAACCTTCACGAAACGTTTTCTTGGCGGGGGTATTAAAAGCAGTTAGAGGGACTATGTGTATCGTATGCGCGCGCTTAATTCACTCGCAATAATCCCGGACGGGAACCGCCGCTACGCCAAAAAACAAGGGTTGAATCTCGCGGAAGCCTACGCCGCGGGTTTTTCCAAAGTCGGCGATGTGCTGGACTGGTCCGGCGACGCCGGCGTGCGCTCGGTGACCTTCTGGGCGCTCAGCCTGGACAATTACAACAAGCGCACGCAAGCCGAGCTGCGCGTGCTGTTTTCGCTCATGCGCAACAAGGCGGACGAAGTGCTTTCGAGCAGGCGGTTCAACGACGAGGGCTGCCGCGTGCGCTTCTTCGGCCGCCGCGACCTGCTGCCCTCCGCGCTTGAAGAGCGCTTCGCGAAACTCGAGTGCGAAACGCAAAACAACCGGGAGCGCGAGCTGGGCATCGCAATCGCGTACAGCGGCCGCGACGAGCTGCTGCAGGCGTCCAAGAGGCTGTGCGAGGACTATGCAGCGGGCAGGCTGAAGAACGTGGACGAGCGCGCCATCGAGGAACGGCTGTATTCAACGGCCGCGCCAGACCTGGTCATCCGCACGGGCGACGCGCCCCGCTTGAGCGGGTTCCTGCCGTGGCAGGCGGCGTATTCCGAGCTGTACTTCTCGAAAGTGCTGTGGCCCGAGTTCGACGAGAAGGAATTCAAGCGCGCCGTGGACTTTTACTCGCGGGCCGAAACCCGCCTCGGCGGCTGATTATTTAAGCGCCTTCAATAATTCTGCACGCCGTTTCGCGCCGGTTTCCGCGTCCATCGCGAAGAGAAGCAAGTCGAAGATTCCGGTTTCCAGCCCGGTTTTTGCCGCGGCTTGCCCAATAACTTTTTCCAAACGCTCGTACTCTTTTTTTGTAAGCGTTTTGGCGGGTTTTGCCAACCCATATTTTTTGATGACGCTTTTCACGTGCCGGTCTATGATTGCAACATCGAAGAATCCAATGTTACGCAAAAAGTGTGAGGCTTCCTTTTGGCCCAAACCTTCGATATTTTTTACGAGCCACTCGCGCTTTTGCCCGGTGCCCCTGATTTTCAGCAGGGCGCGGCCGTCGAACTTGACGCGCGCGAGCGCGACGTAGCGCGCCTTGTTGTTGTGGAAGCGCGTTTTGCCCTTCAGCGCCGCGGCCATCCCCTTTTTGTTTCCCTTTTGGAGTAGCCCCTTGTTTTTGAGCTGGCAGACCGCGTGCTTGCACTTGAGCATGCTTGATTGGGGCGTGAGCAGGCAGAAAACGAGTTCGTCGAACATCCGCTTGCGGTTGTTCTTGAATTCCCGCCTCTTGGCGTCGAGCGTCTTGCGGTTTTCGGCCGCGAGCTTTCTGGCTTCTTGATAAAAATTCCGGCTCAAATCTTGTCCCACACCGTCCTTTTTTGCGACTTCCTTTTCTCCTCGACCGCCGCGAGCGCGTCCGACAGGACTTCGCCGCGCAATTCCTCGTCCGGCAGGTGGAACAGGAGTTCGCAGGCGATGCGCAGCGCCTTCGTGACGCTCTTGCCGTTCTCCGTGTTGAAGAGCGTCTCGAAGCCCTTGTTCGTGAAGTGGAAGCTGTACGTCTTTTCCTCTCCGTCGCCGGCGTTCACGCTCAGGTTTACGACCTTCTCGTGACCCGACTCCTTCTCGTAGAGGAAGATTTCGCCGTGCTCGACGCCGTGGTAGGCGCCGCCCTCCTGAAAAACGCGGTGGCCCAGGTCCAGGTTCCACCAAGTGAGCTTGTCGTCGCCCGCGGCCACCCAGATGGACGGCTCGAATTCGACGTTGAGGAAAGGGGTTTTCGGCTTGTCATTGTACACTTTTAGAAAGTCACCGCTTGGCGCAGGTAATTCAACACTTCGCTCGGCTGGTTTTTATTGCTTGTGCCGCGCGCCCAGCACATAGTCCATGTCGCCGAAGCGCGACAGCAGCCATTCCCCGCCCAGCACTTTTGCGGATGCAAGCAGCAGCCCGACGCGCCGCTCGCCCATCGAATCGTAAAGCCCGCGCAAACGCGCGTGCCATTTCAGCGCCGAAGCCTCGCGCCGCCATTCGCGCTCGTAAGCGGAGGGTTCGCCCCGCGCGACGCATTCCGCCAAAACGCGGCCGCACTTCGCGCCGAACACTATGCCGCCGCCCGTGGTCGCCTTAACCTGCCCCGCGGCGTCGCCCACGAGCAGCGTGTTGCCCTTGACGGTTTGCGCCCGCGCCCGCAGGGGAATCAGCGCGTTGAACTCGGTTTTTTTCTCCGCGTTCGCCAGCGTTCTCCTGACTGCCGCGTTTCCGAGAAGGCTTTTCTTCGCCTCGCTTAGCGAAGGGTGGTCCGTAGTCGCCAAGCCCACGCGCACGCGGTTGCGCGAAACGGGCACAATCCACCCGAAGAAGCCCCTGATTTTTTTCGGTTCCAGGAAAACGTCAACGAAAGCCGCGTCCTCGACTCTTGCGGAGGAATACTCCGCCTGCCAGGCGAGGGCATAAGCCGCAGCGGGGATTTTCGGAAAACCCGAGGCGCGCGCGGTGAACGAGTTCGCCCCGTCCGCGCCGACGACGTAGCGGGCCGCGAAGGTGCGCTTGCCGCAAACGATTGCATCTTTTCTGAAGCTCGTGGCGCGGCTGTTGAAAAAGAATTCCGTCCCGCTTGCCTCGCGCCTGCACTCCTCGTCGAACGCCTGCCTGTCAAGCACCAACGCAACAGTCTTCTTCGCGTCAACGGTCAAACGGGTGGAGCCGGAACGGATGTTGCATCCCCTTATTTCGTTGAGCACGGCGCCTTCGTAATCCGCGCCCGTTTCCTGAAGGCCGCGTTTCGAGACGATTCCAGTGCATCTTCCGAACTTGCCCGGCTTCGAGTGTTCTTCGAGCACCGCCGTGCGAAGCCCGCGTTCCGCCAAATTCCGGGCGGTAATGCACCCTATCGCGCCCCCGCCAACGATTGCGGCGTCGAAACCCATAACGCTTTTTAACGCGGCTGGGCTTTAAACCGTTCATGCTACAGGAAGCCGCCGGCGGCCTGCTGTTCCTCGCCGCGGGCTATTGCGCGTCGCTCGCCTTCTTCCGCAAGGGCGACCTGGTCGCGCGCGTTGCCCTTTCAATCGCTGCCGCGCTCACGGTTCCCGCTTTTTTGCTCGTAGCGCTGAACTACCTGGGGCTAAAGCTGGATGTCGTGACGGTCTACGCCGTGCTGCTCGCCTTCTGCGCGGCTTGCGTGCTTTACTCAAAATCTGCTGAGCCTAAGCGCTAGCAAGTCCCTGAACATGCGCGTTGCCGTGCCAAGCACGCCCAGCGCGCCGCCGGAAGCCGCGGGGCCGCCTTCGACTTGCCTCCACCTGATTGGCACTTGCGCGACCCTGAGGCCGGCGTTCTTGCAGGCGTAAAGGAAGTCAACGTCCCAGACGAACCCCTTCTCGGTGACTCCGGCCAAGATTGGCGCAATCGACGCGCGTTTTGCGGCCTTGAACCCGCATTGCGTGTCCTCGAAAGGCAGGCAAAACAGGAAGCGCACGAGCAGGTTGAATCCCGTTCCAATGAGGCGCCGCAGCGCGGACATCTCCGCCTTCGCGCCCCGGCAATAGCGGCAGCCGATTGCAACGTCCGAACCCCCGAGCGCGGCGAGAAGCTTGGGAATCTCGGAAGCGGGCGCAGCCGCATCCGCATCGTAAAGCAGCACTACGCGCCCGCGCGCCTTCCGCAGGCCCTCCATTACCGCCCCGCCTTTTCCCAGCCGCCTGGGGTAATGAAGCACGCGCGTTTTCGCGAATTTTCTTGCGATTGCCGCGGTCGCGTCCGTGCCGTCGTCCACCACCAGGATTTCCCAGGAGCCGCGCCGTTTCTTGAGGAACGGCTCCAGCCGGCGAAGCGTGCCGCCGATGCGCGCCGACTCGTTGTGCGTCGGGATTATCACCGAGATTTCCATGCGAACGTCCCCTTGAGTTTATCGAGCGTCTTGTTCCAATAGCCCTCGTTTTCAAGCATCGCCAGGATTTTTTCCGGGTGCGGCGCGTAGCCCCATTCTCTGACCGTAAAAATTCCCAGGTCCGCAAGGTAAGTTTTTGCGCCGTCCGACCCGAAGTTCGCCGCCAGGTGTGCCTGCAGCCCTATGCTGTAGTCTGCGTTCAGGCCGGGTAGCCCGTGCTTTTTCTGCAGTTCGCGCACGAGTTCGGTTATTTCGCGGGCGCGCGCCTCGTCCGCTTCTTCTTCAAGCTTTGGCATCGCCGCGAATACCGCGCAGCTCCCCTCCTTCCTGTAAACCCCGAAAATAGTGTCGGGGTGGAAGAGCCCCTTTTTTTTCAGGAATTCGTAAAACTGGGCGGCGAGCACGGCGCGTTCCAGCGACTTTTCTCCGGGAAAGCTCAGCTCGCGGTAGTGCTTGGTGTCGAACCCGGCCTTGATGTAGGCGTCCCTGCTCCAGTAAATGCCGGGATAGCCCTCGCTGAAACTTGACAGCCGCGACTTTTCGAACGGTTCCCCTTCCACGAATGGCTTTACGCCGCCGCTTTTATTGCCTTTTCGGGGCGGCACGCGGCAGGCTTTTATATCTTTTCATACTTTATCATACCGTAGTTACGGTGGTATGATTTTGTCCTTGGAGAGGGTAACCGTCACGCTGGACAGGGCGCTGCTCGCGCGAGCGGACGCCTGCGTCGACGGAATCCGCTTCAAGAGCAGGTCGCACGCGGTTGCCGGGCTGCTGCGCAAGGCGCTCTCGGGCGAGGGCGTCTCGAAGGCACTCGTGCTTGCGGGCGGCAGGCCGAACCCGACCGTGCTTGAGGCGACGCTGACGCGCCTGAAGGCGTTCGGCGTGGGCGAGGCGGTAATCGCGCTTTCGAAAGGCGGCGAAGCCGTGGTGGCGCGGTTCAAGGACGGCGCAGGGTCCGGCTTGAAATTGGTTTACTCGTGGGACGAGGGGCGCGGCAGCGCGCTCGCGTTGCTAAAGGCTAGGCAGCTTCTGGGCGAACAGCCGTTCCTGTTGAGTTACGCGGACGTGCTTTACCCCGCGCTGGATTTGGCGGACTTGGAGCGCTTTCACGCGCTGAACGGCGGCGCGTGCACGCTCGCTCTCGCCGGAGTTGGCGACCCGCGCAACTACGGCGTTGCGAAGCTGGAGGGCAGCCGCGTGGTCGAGTTCGCGGAAAAGCCGCGCAAGGCGGCCAGCTATCTGGTGAACGCGGGCGTGGCGGTGTGCGACCCGCGCGTCTTCTCGTTCCTGAACGAGCGGATGGCGAGCATCGAGATGGATTTGCTGCCCCTGCTGGCGCGCAAGGGCGAGCTTTACGGTTACCCCTATTCGGGAGAGTGGAAGCATACCGGCTAAACGAGGTGTCAACCATGGAAGCAATGCCTGGAGCCAAAGCGTTCAACGCGTTGAGGGATTCGGACGGTATCATACTCGCGGTCAATCCGCGCGTTTGCACGGGCGTCTTGGACGGGGTGTTCCGCGCCGCCAAGGCGAACGACGCGGTCGTGATATTCGAATTGGCGCGCACCGAGTGCAGCCTCGACGGAGGCTACACGGGGTTGACGCCCGCCGGTTTCGCGGCGATAGTGAAGCATGCCGCGGAAAAGGTCGGCTTCAGGGAGTGGGTGCTGCACGCGGACCACCTGACGGTCAAGAGCAAGTCCCGCATCGAGATGAACGATTTGAAGGCGCTGGTGGACGCGCAAATAGACGCGGGCTACACCTCGTTCGCGGTCGACGCGTCATTCCTTTACGCGGGCAACGCGCTTGACACGCGCGAGGCGCTGGAGGACAACGCGGCTGCGACCGTGGAAATTTTCGAGCACGTTTCCGAGAACGCGCCCCGCGGCTTCGGCCTTGAAGTGGAAGTGGGTGAAATCGGGAAGAAGAACGGGCAGGGTCTTGTGCTTACTTCGCCGGAGGAGGCGGTCACGTTTTTGGAAATGCTCGGCGAGCGCGGCGTGCGGCCGCACCTGCTCGCGATTGCGAACGGCTCGAGTCACGGCACGCCTTACGCGCACGGCAAGCCCGTCGAACAGCTGTCGATTGACATCCCGCTGACCCGGCGCGTGGCGCAGGCGATTCGCGGCGCGGGCTTTCCCACGCGCCTCGCACAGCACGGAATCACTGGCACGCCCCTGTCGTTCATCGAGGAACAGTTCCCGCGCGGCGACATTTTGAAGGGCAACGTGGGCACAGCGTTCATGAACCTGGTCTGGGAGTCGCTGGCCGAAAAGGAGCCCGCGCTTTACAAGCGCGTTTACGACTGGACGCTCTCGACTTACGGAAAGGAAGCGAGGGACAAGGGCGCGGAAAGCGACGCCGAAGTGTTCGGAAAATACTCGAAGCACGCCATCAGGCAGTTCAAGCCTGACGTTGAAGCGCTAAAGCCCGCGAGCGTTGCGGACATCGAGGCCCGCGCCTTCGCCGTGGCGGACGCGCATTTCAAGGCGTTCCATTCGCAGGGTTCGGCGGAAAAGGCGAGGGTGTTCAAATGAAGGCGGTCATACTCGCGGGCGGTTACGCCACGCGCCTCCAGCCGTTGAGTTCGCGTTTGCCAAAACTGCTGTTGCCCGTCGCGGGCAAGCCGGTTGCGGCTTACCTGTTCGAGATGCTCAAGGACGCGGGAGTAAAGGAGGCCGTAATTTCGCTGAACAGGCGGCAGGGCATCGTGCAAAGCGTTCTCGGCGGCGAATACGGCGGCTTGAAGGTTTCCTACGTTTTCGAGGAGTCCAAGGGGGACGAGGACAAGTTGGGCGCGGTGGGCGCGATGCGCTTCGTCGCGCAACAGGCGAAAATCACGGAGGACTGCCTCATCGTGGGCAGCGACAATTTCGTCTATGGCCTAGATTTGCGCAAGATGGTCGGCGAACACAAGAAGCGCAAACCGCACGCCACGATTGCGCTGTTCGATTTGGTGGACAAGGCGGACGTCGAGCACTTCGGCGTGGCGCTGCTGGAGGGCAGGCGCATCGCGCGCTTCCAGGAAAAGCCGCGCGTGGAGGAAGCGATAAGCAAGCTTGCGAGCACGGCGGTTTACCACGTTTCCTCGTCTTTCTTAAAGAACCTGGACAAGTTCGTCGCGGAACGCAAGGCGCAAGGCAAGAAAGCCGATAGGCTGGGCGACTTGTGGGAGTACCTAGTCAAGGACGAAGTGTTGGAGGGCTTCGCGTTCCAAGGCGTCTGGGGCGACATCGGCAGCCCCGAAACGTACATCGAGACCAACAAGTTGGCGATGAACTTCCTTACTTCCGGTGTGATTGACAAGCAAGGCGGCGCTTTCTTCGCGGGCAACCAGTTGCACGTGGCGGCAACCGCGCAAATCGGCGCGGGCGCGGTAATCAGGGGTCCCGCAATCCTAGAGGACGGCGTGCGCGTCGGCAAGGATGCGGTCATCGGGCCCTATACCCACCTGATGAAGGCCAGCGCGGTCGGCGACAATGCCGCGGTTTCGGGCAGCATCGTTTTCGAGGGCGCGGTAATCGGCGGAAAATGCCAAGTCCGCGATTCCATAATCGACCGCAACGCGATTCTCGCGGAGAATTGCCGCGTGGACGACTACTCGCTAATCGGCGAGGAGTGCGCGCTCGGCGAGGGGTGCCGCGTTTTCAGCCGCACGCGCCTGTGGCCGCGGCTCCAAATCGACCGCGAGGCGGTAGTCGAGGGAACGGTCAGGACGCGTTAAGGAAATTCACGCGAACAAGAGCGCGGGCTTGAATGGAAGCGCGCGCTTGGCCTTGTCTTCCTCGGCTTCCTCTTCCGCGACGACTTCCACTTTCACGCCCAGCTGGCTGCCGATGAATTCCGCCGCCGCCTCGATGGCGTCCAGCTCTTCCTCGCCCGCCAGCGTTTCCGCGCGCAGGCTGGCGGAGTTCTTCGCGAGGGCGTTCACGTAGGCGACCGCGTCCTTGCCTTTCTTGCGGACTTCCGGCGATTCCATCGCCTTCTTGATTAGTTCGCCGGGGTTGCGCGTCTCGCGCGCCTTGGCGTAAACGCCGCGCTTCCATTCCGCGGCAATGAAGACGCGCAGCGATTCCGGCTTCTCCTTCACCATTGAAAGTATTTTTTCGCCGTCCTCGATTACCGCCTTCACCAGCTCTTCGCCCAGCTCCGCTTCGCGGTTTTCCTTGGCTTCGTCCGCGATTGGGAACGCGGCGTTGCAGCAGAACCCTTCGCCTTCCAGCGACTCCCACGCCTCTTCCGCCGCGTGCGGGGCGAACGGGGAAAGCATCCTGCAGACGGCTGAAACGGTGGCCTTGAATCCCGGACCGCGCTCGCGCTTGCGGCGGCCGTACCACTTCAAGTCGTTGAGCGGCTCGAAGAAGCCCTGTTGGAGCGCGGTGCGGAACTTGGTTTTTTCGAACGCTTCGCGCGACTCGGCCACGTGCTTTTGCAGGCGGGATTCAATCCAGTCGTCAAGCGCGTCGCGCGGAGCTTCACAGTCCATTTCCGCGGAATTCAGGAACTTCGCAATCCACTGCTGCAGGGACAGCGCGTTCTCGCGGCGCCAGTCGGGCTCCGAGAGGCCTTCCGCGGAGTACATCAGGTTGCAGCGCGTCACGTCCGCGCCGTACTCTCCCGCGAGCTGGCTGATGGTCAAGAAATTGCCTTTGCTCTTGCTCATTTTCTCGCCTTCCACGAGGAGCATTCCGTTCACGCCGATTCCCGCGGGCCACTTGTTTTCCGGAAGGAGCGCGGTGTGGTGGAACAGGTAGAATGTCAGGTGATTGGGCACTAGTTCGTCAGCCGAGTTGCGGAAGTCGCAGGGATACCAATAGTCGAACTCGCGTTTTGCCTCGTCCAGTATTTTCGCGTCCAGATGCTTCGCCGCTTCCGCCTTTTTTTCGCCGGTGAAAATGTAATCGAAAACTTCCGGCGCGAGCTGTTCGGGCTTTATTTTGCGTTCGTGCAGCACTCCCGCAATCGTGTAGAACGCGGGATAAAGCGTCGAATCCGACAGGGTTTCGACAATCCAGTCCTTGTCCCACGGCAAATTAGTGCCCAGCCCGCTTCTCCGCGCGCACGCCTTGTCCTGCAGCCATTCGATGGTGTTCTCGAACGCCACGCGGATTTCCTCGGGATACAGCTTTAGTTTTGCGAGGCACTTGCGGACTTTCTGCTTCCACTTCTCGTCCGAGTACTTGAGGAACCACTGGTCCTTGAGTATTTTGACCAAGCACCTGTTGCCGCAGCGGCACTCGACTTCCTCATCCGTCTCGAACATGGCGTCCGCGACGCCCTTCTTCCTGAAGTCCGCCTTGAGCCTGTCCTTGCACTGGCTGACCTTGAGGCCCGCGTACTCGCCGCACGCCGCGTTCAGCACGCCTTCGTGGAACTCCTTCTTGTAAACCTCGTGCGTCGCCTCTTCCGCGCGCGGGTCGTTCTGGTTTTTCACCCCGAAGCGGTTGCACGCCTCGATTGCCGGATTTTCTCCATAGCCGGGCGTGCGGATGATTGAGATGGGCGCGATTTTCGAGCCCGCGTCCTCGAGCGCCAGGTAGTCGAGGGGGGCGTGCGAAGGCACGCTCATCACTATTCCCGTGGCGTTGCCCTCGTCAACGAAGACCGCGGAGAGAATCGGAATATTCCTGCCCGTTATTGGCGCCTTGCATTCCTTGCCGATTATTTCCGCGCCCTTGAATTCGCGCTTGATTTTCACTTCGCGGAGTTGTTCCGCCAGCTTGGCGGCCGCGGCTTTGGAGAGAATCCAGTCCTCGCCGTCCACGCTCGCCTCCACGAGGCTGCTTTCAGGGTTGACCCAGACGTTCGTCACGCCGTACACCGTTTCCGGGCGGAGCGTGCCGCAGACGATTTTCTTTCCGTCCAAATCGAATTTTATGAGGATGAACTCCTCGGGGCTCGCGCCCTCGCCTTTCAGGCGGTCGTGGTCGCCGGTCGGGGACTTGCAGGATGTGCAGTAAATCACGGGGTGCGTGCCCTTGACCACGAAGCCCATCTCCTTGAGGCGCAGGTACTGCCACTCGATGAACTTCTTGTAATCCGGGTCAATCGTCACGAACGAGCGGCGCCAATCCACGGCGAATCCCATGGCCTTGGCGGACTCTATCGTGCGCGCCTTGTAATAACCCACGATGTGCCGTGGGTCTTCGAACCGGCTTATTTCCGAGTCGGGGACCCCGCTCTCGCGCAGCACGTGAAGCTGCTTCGCATCCTTGTTCTTGACGCGCTTGGCCATTCCCACGATGGGCTCTCCCGTCGCGTGGAAGGCGAACGGGAACAACACGTTCTTCCCGTTCATGCGCTGGTAGCGGCTGAACACGTCCACGCGCGTCGCCGTGTACGCGTGCCCCAAGTGCAGGGGCCCGTTCAGGTAAGGGTACGGAAAAGTGGCGAAGAACTTGCTTCGCCCGTCCGGGTTAGACTCGTAGGCGCGCGCCTCGTTCCAAGCCGCCTGCCATTTTGCCTCGATTCCAGCGAAATCTTCAGACAACATTAACCACCGATTACTTGCCCAATGCTATGTTGCAGCCGTTTTTTAGGGGTTTTGGGCAACCGCTTTATTAGTTTGCTTCGCCGTCGGCCGTTGAAGTAAACGCCAACTTAATAAATATGCCCGCGCCTCAATAATTCACCTGTTTTTAGGGGGGGTTGAATTATCATGGAAGAACAACACGGTTCAGGCGAGCAGCACGCTCACCAACACGAATACCACGAGCAAAAGAAGGGACCGCTCGAAAAAATCCCGCTGCCCTTGCTGATTGCCGGCGTGGGAGTGCTTTGCCTCATAGCGGGCTACGCCCTCGCGGCGTTCGCAATGACGCCGGCCCAGCCGGCGCAGCCGACGGCAACCCCGACCGCGACCGCGGCAGAGTTGGCGGCAATCGAGAACAAGGCTTCCGTTTACCTGACCAGCATGGTCGCGCTGCAGGCCGGTTCGGAAGGCATCACCGTCGAGGCGACGAACGCGTCGGAATACAAGGGCATTTACGCCATGGACATCGCCGTGATGGACGGCGCCCAGGTCCTGCAAACCGGAAAAGTTTACGTTTCCAGGGACGGCTCCACGCTCATAATCGGCAACGAGTTCGACTTGGAAACGCCGCTGCCTTCGCCTTCGCCCGTGCCTTCGCCTTCACCCATACCCAAGGTCGCTAAGCCCGACGCGCAAGTCTTCGTGATGAGCTTCTGCCCGTACGGCGTCCAGGCCGAACAGGGATTGAGCCCGGTCGCGCGCATCCTGGGAGCCAACATGACCATCGAGCCGCACTTCATCATTTACGATTCGGGCTTCTGCAGCACCTACGGCATGAGCCTGGAGCAGTGCTGCTTCGCCAACACGACGCTTTGCTCGCTGCACGGCGTCAAGGAGGCGGACGAGGACGCCCGCCAGTTGTGCATCCTGCGCGACTACAACAAGACCGCGTGGTGGGACTACGTGGACTACGTGAACGCGAACTGCACCCTCGGCACGATAGAAACCTGCTGGATGCAGGCGGCGAACGCGACGAAGCTCAACGCTACCGCGATAGCGTCTTGCGCGGCGGCGGACGGCGCCAAGCTGCTCGAATCCGAGAAGACGCTCGGCGACTCGCTCGGGATAAGCAGCTCGCCCACCATCCTGCTGAACGGCATGGATTACGCGGGCGGCAGCAGCCCCGAGGGCTTCAAGAACGAGTTCTGCAACGCGTTCATCGACCCGCCGGCCGCGTGCAGCCTCACGCTCTCCGAAGCCGAAGCCTCGGCAAGCGGCTCGTGCGGATAAGCGGCCAGTTTTTTTCTTTTCT
>Ga0210057_1001876_pt1 | contig 31070 bp, 32 predicted proteins | sample CryGeyCG2114_010_2_FD_183968 | JGI IMG/M metagenome (GOLD analysis project Ga0210057, IMG submission 183968) | Groundwater microbial communities from aquifer - Crystal Geyser CG10_big_fil_rev_8/21/14_0.10 (SPAdes) (version 2) | ecosystem: Environmental > Aquatic > Deep subsurface > Groundwater ...
TCACACACGTGAAGAAGAAAGTGGGGCTGCATGGAGGTCTGAGAATCCATCAGAAACAACCGATGATTGAGGAGTTCCTACGAGGCGAGTGATCTGTGTTTCAGCCTGCAAAAATGTCCACTTTACCAGAATATAAGAATAAGAGAGTAGGAGAACAAGAGGAAGTGAAAAAGGAACCTCTTACTCTCCTATTCTCTTATCTCGTAAGTCTACACCGCAATCGGCGCTTTTATACTCGGCTGCGGATCGTAGTTCAGAATTTCAAAATCCCCGTAGGTAAATTCGAAGATGTTTTTGATGTCCGGATTCATCTTCAGTTGCGGCAAACTCCCCGGTTTCCGTGCAAGTTGTTCCCTGGCTTGATCGAGATGGTTGGAGTACAGATGCACATCACCAAAGGTATGCACAAAGTCCCCAACCTGCAGATCGCACACCTGCGCAATCATGTGTGTAAGCAATGAATAGGATGCGATGTTAAAGGGCACGCCGAGGAACACATCGGCACTGCGCTGGTAGAGCTGGCAGCTTAAGCGGCCATCCCGCACATAAAACTGGAAGAGGGTGTGGCAGGGCGGCAACGCCATGCGCCCCTGCTGCACATTCTCCTGCGGAGAAATGGTTTCATCCGGCAGGAAGGCGGGGTTCCAGGCGGAGACGATGAGGCGGCGGGAGTGCGGTGTAGTTTTAATTTTTTCGATTAACTCACTTATCTGGTCTACGATGGAACCATCCGGACATGCCCAACTCCGCCATTGCTTTCCGTAGACGGGACCAAGATCCCCTTCTTCGGTGGCCCATGCATCCCAGATGCGCACACCGTTCTCTTTGAGGTAGCCAATGTTCGTAGAACCCTGCAAAAACCACAGGAGCTCGTGAATAATGGAGCGGGTGTGGAGCTTTTTGGTGGTGAGGAGCGGGAACCCTTCTGAAAGATCAGACCGCATTTGGCGACCAAAAACACTGTAGGTGCCAGTGCCGGTGCGGTCCTCTTTTGGCTGACCATTTGTGAGGACGTCCTGCAATAATTCTAAATACTGTTTCATGAGGAGGACATGATAAATGGAAAATGGAAAATGCAAAATGGAAAATGTAAAATTGTTAAATACCTCAATTCTTTTAACTTATTTCCTTAATTTTGCATTTTTAATTATGAATTGTGCATTTGCCACTACTCCAAGAACAAACAAATTACTTCTGAACACTCTGTTCAGCATACCGCCACGCCATCTCGAAAATCTGGCGTTGGGTTTCTGCGACTTCTTTGCTTTCTATTATCACGCCAAAGAGCGCAGATTCGTCGTCGCCAAAGGTAACAATAGCTACTTTATTGCCATAAATATTAATCTCGTTCGTAAAGTCAAAGTCTTTGGCAGAAACAAGACGAATCTCCCGAAGGCTCTCTTTATCCATCCCCTGCACTTTGCGACCTGTGGCATCGTCCGGCGCTATGCCACGAAGACGAATATTTCTTCGTACGCGTTCCTGCACATACTCTTCGTCGTAACGAGGCCAGTACTTACGGATGATCACTGAGTTGGCAAAGTTCAGCAGTTCATCGTCCGCTGTAAATGTATCTTCATAGACCCTCCGTACTCCTTCCCATCCTTCAAAAAACCGAACGTGCGGCTGTCGCGCTTCTGCACCGCGAATAGAACGCAGCTCCGGTAACGCATGGTCAAGCGCCTGAGCATTTTTTCTGGCTTCCACAGAAAGATATTCGGGAGCAACGGGGGCATACCACTTTGCTCTCACTTTTTTCATGGTGGTGAAATACCCCTTTCGTACCAGGTGCTCCAGAGTGTTGTAAGCGGTTATGCGATTCAAATGTGTTTTTTTTGCGTACGCGGATGCCGGAGCATTGCCGAGCTGTAAGCCAACCAGATACAATTTCGCCTCTTTGGGATGTAAACCTACGGCCTCCAGAATGTGCTGAATTTGTTTAGACATAGAAGAGAATTACTGCAACGTGTAAAAGGTTTGAACAGTAGAGATGGCAAAGAGAAGAAAGAGAAAGGAATACAGCGTGCTGTATCTTCTAACGGACAGAATACCGGATTTTTTTGTGTTGTAAAAAATAATAACACAAAAGTACACACCCCTTTTGCCATCTTGATTCCATATATTGCAACGCGTACAACCTGCCAAATGTATTTCCTTCCCTTTCATGCCATGTCCAGCATTCTTGTAGAAGAAGCAAAGAAAAAAGCCGTAGGGCTGAAATTACACTATGATTCCTCAGGTCCGGATATAGACTTTCTTCCGCGTTTTACAACAGTAAAAGAGATAACGGACTTTGCAGAAAAGAATGCCGTAACAGTGCTGGATCTCACATTTGCAGACGTACCGGGGACGCTGCAGCACACGTCCTTTCCCCTCCATGAATGCACGGAAAAGAACATGGAACGCGGATTCGGTTTTGACGGATCTTCCATCCGGGGATTTCAGGAGATTCAGGAAAGCGACATGCTGCTCATGCCGGATATTGCCACCACATTTCTGGATACGTTTTCTGCCGAACCCACTCTCTCCATGATCTGCGACGTGGTAGACCCCACTACCGGAGAACTGTACGGAAACAGCCCGAGAACCATTGCCAAACGGGCAACACAGGCGCTGAAGAAGAGTGGCATAGCCGATACGGCGTACTTTGGCCCCGAAGCCGAGTTCTTTATTTTTGATTCCGTGCGCTACGACCAAAAGCCGGGAAGCGGATATTATAAAATAGATTCAGAAGAAGCTGTCTGGAACTCGGGCACAAAAGAAGAAGGCGGAAACCTGGGCTATAAAATCCGGCACAAGGAAGGGTACTTCCCCGGACCGCCAATGGACAAGCACCAGAGTGTGCGCAGTGAAATGGTACGGGAGCTGGAACGGGCGGGCATAGCCATAGAATGTTCCCACCACGAAGTGGCAACGGCAGGACAGGCAGAAATAGATATGCTCTTTACCGATCTCCTCTCCATGGGAGATTCTCTCATGCGTTACAAATATATTGTACGCAACGTTGCAAACCGCTTTGGGAAGTCGGTTACGTTCATGCCCAAGCCCATTTACAACGACAACGGCTCGGGAATGCACGTGCACCAGAGTCTGTGGAAGAATGAGGAAACACTTTTTGCGGGCGAAGGGTATGCAGGCCTGAGTGATATTGCTCTTCACTACATTGGGGGAATTATTGCCCACGCTCCGGCACTCTGCGCACTCTGTAATCCCACAACAAATAGTTACAAGAGACTCGTACCTGGCTTTGAAGCACCGGTAAACTTTATCTACTCGGCCAGAAACCGCACGGCAGCTATTCGCATCCCCATGTATCACAGTGATCCGAAGTCCAAACGGATAGAGGCACGGTTCCCGGACCCCGTCTGCAACCCCTATCTCGCATTCTCTGCACTCATGCTGGCCGGCCTGGATGGCATCCGTAAGGAGATGGACCCCGGCAAAGCAACGGATAAGAACCTCTACTCTCTTCCGGAAGCGGAGCTTTCGGCCATTCCCCGGGCACCGCACTCTCTTGGAGATGCGTTACGGGCACTGGAGGAAGACAGTAATTTCCTGACAGAAGACGGCGTCTTCAGCAGCACATTCCTGCAGGACTACATAGGAATGAAACGGGCAGAAATAGCCGAAGGTTCCACGTATCCCACGCCATGGGAGTTCTACCGATACTACGACATGTAAACCGTCTCTTCTTTTGTATTTTTTCCCCGGTACCCTTCTATGGACATTGCTGAACTCGCCTACTCACTGGATACCATGTGGATTCTCATTGCCGCATTTCTTGTCTTTTTTATGCAGGCGGGATTTGCTCTTGTAGAAGCAGGATTTACGCAGAGCAAGAATGCCGTCAATATTCTGATGAAGAATTTTACGGATTTCATGATCGCCTCTCTGGTATTTTTTGCAGTGGGATATGGGTTCATGTTCGGCACAGGCAACTCCGTAGTGGGATGGTCACATTTTTTTCTGAAGGACATGGAAAATAACGGTTCTTCCGCGCTGGCGTTCTTCCTCTTTCAGACTGTGTTTGCCGGTACGGCGGCTACCATTATTTCGGGCGCAATGGCTGAGCGTACCAAGTTCGGAAGTTATCTGTTTTCCTCTCTGGTGATGTCGGCATGCATTTACCCGCTGGTCGGACACTGGGTTTGGGGAGGAGGTTGGCTTTCGGATATGGGATTTGTAGATTTTGCAGGATCCGGAGTCGTACACGCAGTGGGGGGAATTGCCGGTCTGATGGGTGCCATTGCATTGGGCCCGCGAAGAGGATCATTTGATCTGGAATCAACAGTACACCGCGGTCACAACACCACCTTTGCGGGACTGGGCGTTTTTATATTGTGGCTGGGATGGTTCGGGTTTAACCCCGGTTCTCAAATTGCCGCTGCAGGAATAAAAAATGCGAATGCTATTGCACTTATTGCAATCAATACAAACCTTGCTGCTGCTGCAGGTACATTGGTTGCCATGTTGCTTTCTTGGATAAAATTCAAAAAACCGAACGTGGGTATTACGCTGAACGGAGCACTGGCCGGACTTGTTGCCATTACTGCCAGTTGCGCTTCGGTAACACCTGTCAGTGCAATAGTGATAGGAGGAATAGGGGGTGCCGTAATGTATGCAGGAGCAGGAATACTGTGGAAGCTACGGATAGATGACCCTGTTGGAGCTGTTCCCGTGCACGGATGCTGCGGCCTTTGGGGAGTACTTGCCGTCGGAATATTTGATCCGTCCGGAAACATGGGAGTGCAAATCATTGGAGCACTGGCAATAGCAGTATGGACAGCCTCTACGTCGTGGCTGCTCTTTACAGTGCTGACAAAAGCCGTAGGACTGCGTGTGAGCGGTATAGTAGAAGATGAAGGGCTGGATACGCATGAACACGGTGTTGTGGCATATGGCTGATTTTTCACACTCTGTAGCAGACTGCCGGCCTACGCCGAAAGCATGCCGGAAAGCAAAGTAAAAAAGGAGATCGCACAACTATGCGATCTCCTTTGTGATTTTGCGGTACCAATTAGTTTCTTTGAATTACTAATTATCTGGGTTTCTGGCGAGGTACTCTCACTGATCTTCCACACACATAGTACCGAAATCACTATTAATATTATATCATTTTTTATAATTTTTGTCTACTACTACCCGAATGTAAATGCGTATCCTTCGGCACCTGGTCCCGTCACGCGAATTTCGATGTCATGTGTTCCATATTCGCCTTTCCAGAGCGAAAAAAGGTCATTGTAATCTATGGTGAATTCGGTCACTTTTGCACCATCTACAAAGACGGCTACTGCAGCAGGTGGAGCACCTGCTTCCATGCTCATCACAAGATTGATTTCCGACGCAGTAAAGCGCATGGCTATCACTCCTTCGTTACTCCGGAGCGCCTGACGTTCCTCTTCTATGAGTTGCCAGTCACCTCCCATATAAAAATGATCGTCCTCAAAAGAGCCGGGCAGTGTGTACGTATGGATCTTCTCATCGGGCACGCCCGTACTATTGCCGAAGAAGCGCCAGTTCCGTGTGCCAAGGTATGTTTCCGGAGTTTTACGCGGACCGCGGAAGACTGTTTCTTTCTCCACTTCTCCACCCATGGGCTCCACACCTATTTCGTTAAGAAGGGACTGAATGGCAAGATCTGTTTCCTGATAGTCCCCTTCTCCAAAATGGGTATAGCGAATGTAGCCGTCTGCATCTATGAGGTACTTTGCCGGCCAGTAGCGGTTAGCGAATGCACTCCAGGTCTTGTAATTGTTATCCTGCGCTATGGGATACGTAAGACTATGGCGCTGGATGGCCTCGGCAACATTGGATTCACTCTTCTCAAACACAAACTCCGGTGTGTGAACTCCCAGGAGCACAAAGGGTGTATCTTTGAACTTGTCCCAGTAGCCCTGCATGTAGGGAAGCGTGCGAATGCAGTTGATGCAGCTGTAGGTCCAGAAATCTACGAGAACAACTTTCCCCTTTAGACTCTCCAGCGTAAACGGATCGGCATTGTGCCACGGACCAAGGTCTTCAAATTCCGGAGCACGTGTGAAGGTGGGGAGTTTGGGCAAAACCATATCAGAAATGGAAGCGGAAGACGTCTCCACTTTCTCATTCCCCTGTTCACCTGGCAAGGAGAAGGACACAGGCAACGAAGAAGGAGATGTAGGCACTTCGGAAAGGACCGGTACCCGCATGTTATCCTGTTTCTTACGAAGTGTCTCACTAAAGAACTGTTCCTCCAGGCGAGTACCCAGAGTGCCGTAGTTTGTATTGAGCACAAACCATGTCTCTATTTTGGTGAACCAGTGGAACTGAAAGCTGAGTGCGGTGAGTATGAGGAGTGCTCCAGATGCTTGTTTAATACGACCACTGTGCTTACTGAGTGTACGGACCGAATGCACTGCTGCCTGGCCACCGTACCCTATGAGCAGGAGCGGAAAGGCCGAGCCGAGCCCGTAGGCCGTAAGGTAGAGCAACGCCTCAAACCCCGGTTGCTCACGCACAAGCGTAAAAGCAAACCCGAGTGCAGGACCCGCACAGGGTACCCACACAAGCCCCATGGTAAGACCTATAATAAATGCCGTAAGAGGAGAACTTTCTCCAAATTCCGCACGAGCCCTGGACTGTGCTCCGCTACCAATTTGCTGAATGCGCGTGGCAATACGGCCGCCAAAGTACAGAGCAAGACTACCTGCGACTGCGGCAACTGCCACTGACGGATAGCCCTTCTGGAGAAAGAACAGTGACCCCGCCAGAGCTCCGGGGTACTGAATCTTCTTCTGATGTGTAAGAAAACCCAAACCAAAAAGCAGAAGCAGGTAATACGTTCCAATACGCATGTAATCGGCCACTTCCACAAACTGGCGCAAAACAATGAGGAGCAGAAAGGTAAAGCCCACGAAACTTACGACCATGCCTACCACTGTAAGAAGTGGCCGCCACTTACTTCTGCCTGCCACACTCACGCCCAGTACTATGGGTATGAGCGGCAGAATGCAGGGCAAAAGAATGGTGAGTGAGCCGGCGGCAAAGAGGCTGAGAGCGAGTGTCATGGGAGAAAGGAGAACTATTTCCGCAGAAGAGACCGCAAAGCAGCATCATCCGGGAAGGTAAGAGAAGTCTGCAAAACGCCGTTGCCGTCTATGCGGACGAACGTATCTTGCTGTACAACACCGTACTGTGCCTGGAGGCTCTGCGAAGAATCGTAATCCACTTTGTACACTGAAAGAGAAAACTCCTCAGATGCGTACCATGCTTGCAATGATTTGTCGTGCGCCTGGCAGGAGGGGCACCACGCCGCAGCAAAAAAGAGCACGGCGGACTTGCCATTTCCAATGACACCATCTGTATACGGTGCGTATACCGTACGAGCCGCTGCGGAAGAAACAGTGGCCTCTTCTTCCATAGCCTTAACGTCCTCTCCACCTTCACTTTCCATCATGGCACTGTGTTCGGCGGCCGCTTTGGTCTCTGCCCTCGCGAGCTCGCCGAGATCCAGTATGATAGTCTCCACGTTTTCATCGGTGGAAGCCTGTTTCTGTTCGGAGGAACAAGCCGTAAGGGCCAATAAGGGGAGAACCAGAAAAGAAACAAAAAAATGCTTCTTCATACAATGAAAGGGAAAATGAAACAGCAGCAGTATACTCCCAACGTCACTTTTCGCGAACCAGAGAACTGGGGCAAGTGTGTGCAAACACGCATTTTGAGCACTCCGGCTTGCGTGCGTGGCAAATGGCACGCCCATGCGCCACCATGAGATGTGAGAGAGTCAGCCAGTCTTTTTTGGGCGTCTGTTGCATCATATCCAGCTCTATACGCCCCTGAGCCTCTTCTTTGGTAAGCCCCAGACGATGGAGAAGACGGATGTTATGCGTGTCTATAGGAATGCCTTCTACGACGCCAAAAGCCGTACCAAGAACCACAGCCGCCGTTTTGCGACCCACACCACGGAGCGTCAGCATGTCTTCCATGGTACGTGGCACCTTGCCGTTGTACTTTTTAAGAATGGTGTTGCATGTCTGCCGTATGGCTTTGGCCTTCATATGGTACGTACCACAGGAGTGAATATCCTTCTCCAGCTCCTTCTGTGTCACAGCAAGGTAGTCTTGTGGCTTCCTGTACTTTTGAAACAAAGTCTTGCCCACCTTGTTAACTCGTTCATCGGTACACTGAGCAGCGAGTATGGTTGCGACCAAAAGCTCCAGAGGCGTCTGCCAGTCCAACGTGCACTTGGCTTTGGGATACTGTTTTTTCAATGCCCGGAGGACTTTTTGGACAGTGAGTTTCTTCGTCATACCAACGAGTATACGTGATCGTATGTGAAATGTGGTATGTCGTATGGAAAGAGGTAACAAAGTTATAGTGCACTAAGGTGGAAGAATAGACCCACATTCGACATACGAATTGTCTCTGCTATAGTCTCCACCTATGCTTCCTTCGTTCACAGTTTTTGACGTGGAGACTACCGGCCTCGACTCCAAACGGGGAGACAAAATTATAGAGATAGCCGGAATGCGTATAGAAGCAGGAGTGCTCCGGCAGGAAAAGACCTTTGTGGAACTCGTGAACCCGGAACGTGCCATACCGTGGGAAGCAAAGAGAGTGAACAAGATAGATGACGTGGATGTGGCCGGAGCACCAACCATAGACCAGGTGCTGCCCCGTTTTCTGGAATTCGCCAAAGATTCTATTCTCGTGGCACATAATGCCCAATTTGATATGGGCTTTCTTATGCAGGAAAAACAACATTGCTGGGGGTATGTGGATCTCCCTGAGTGCCTGTGCACCATGCGGCTGAGCCAGTCCATCTTCCCAAGAGAATTTCGCCACAGCTTAGATATGGTCACACAGCGCCTCAGTCTGGAACTGCCTGAGGGGCGCCACCGTGCCTTGCCGGATGTCATGCTGACCGCACAGGCTCTGCTGAAGATGATGGAAATGGGGAATATAACAAGCCTGGATGAACTGCGAGAAAAAGCAGGAGTGGGGGTGGTGAGAGCCTAATGCGTTCGCTCGTTCTATCGTTCGCGCGTTCGCTCGTTTTGAACGAGTGAACGAGCAAACGAGCGAACGATTTCCTTGATAAAATGCACTTGCAGACCCACCATAGTGCTGTATGGCAGTGCTCCCCATAGTTACCGGCGATGACCAAACCATTCTCCGCACACAAACGGAGAAGGTGCCCAAAGTCACAAAGGAAATCCTAAAACTCTTGCGTGATATGGAAGATACCGTTGTACAGGCAAAGGGCGCCGGCATAGCGGGCCCGCAGGTTGGGAGGTCTCTGCGCCTCTGCATTGCTCTCATCAACGAAAAGTACACACCGCTTATCAATCCCGACATCGTCTGGAAGAGTGAGGAGGAAGACACAATGGAAGAAGGCTGCCTGAGCCTCCCTGGAATCTGGTTGCCTGTTACACGACCTGTGTCTATTACTGTGCATTATCTGAATGCGAAAGGGAAAAAGCAGGAACGCAAACTGGAAGGCATGGAAGCACGCATCGTCCAGCACGAAGTGGACCACCTGGAAGGAGTGTTGATTGTCGACTACCAAACAGCGCCATTAGCTTGATTAGCTTCATTAGGGCATATTTTCTTCCTTGAGGCTTTGGTTACTTTTTACAGAAAGAGCAAGGATGCAAAGGGCAATGACAAAGGCAAAAGCTAATCAAGCTAACCTCTGATAGAATAAGAACCAATGACTAACTTGGAAACGATCATCGGCTTAGAAGTCCATGCCCAAATGAACACCAAGACCAAGATGTTCTGCAGTTGCAACAACGATGCCTTTGGCAAGCAGCCCAATACAACCGTTTGCCCTACGTGCATGGGGCACCCCGGAACGCTTCCTGTTCCCAACGCAGCAGCCATTACGAAAGCCATGAAGACAGCACTGGCACTTAAGGGAACGGTGAATGAGGAAAACCACTTTGACCGTAAGCATTACTTCTACCCGGACCTCCCTGCCGGATTTCAGATTTCCCAGTACGACTTCCCGCTCGCCAGCGGTGGTTCCGTGGAGTACACCATACGGGACAGCAGCGGACAGGTAGTACAGGAAGGCTCCTGCGGCATTACCCGTCTGCACATGGAGAATGACGCCGGCAAACTCACCCACCGCGGTGCAACGACTCTCTGCGACTACAACCGTGCCGGCACACCGCTGATGGAAATAGTGACAGAACCCGACCTGCGCAGTGCGGAAGAAGCCGTGGCCTTTGCCCAGGAATTACGCAGGATACTCATAGCCATGGACGCCTCGGATGCCGACATGTTCAAGGGAATGATGCGGTTCGATGCATCCATTTCTCTGCGGGAGAAAGGATCCAAAGAGTTAAACCCCCGCAGTGAGATCAAAAACCTCAACTCCTTTAAGTCTCTGGAAAAGGCACTGCAGTACGAAGAAAAACGCCTGCGAAAGGAGTGGGAAAAGAACAACGGACCTTTAAAGAACAACATTACCGTGGGGTGGCAGGACGACGAGGAGAAGACAAAAATCCTCCGAGACAAAGAGAATGCAAATGACTACCGCTACTTCCCGGAACCGGATATTCCTCCACTCCGGTTTACAAAGAAGGACATAGAAAACCTCCGTAAAGAACTTCCTGCTCTTCCACAGGAGAAGAAACAGGAGTACGTGAGTCTGGGGCTGAATGAAGCCCAGGCCACGCAACTCATAGACCAACCGAAACTACAGAGAATGTTCGACGCCGTGTACGCCAAGACGAACGACGCTAAGCGCACATCGGGCTTGGTTCTCACGCAATTACTGGGATTCCTCCGGGCTGAGGAGAAGGAGATAAACAATGCACCGAGTGCCGATGCCATGGTGGAACTCGTAGAGAAAATAGATGACGGTACCATCTCTGCAAACGCCGGAAAGGATGTTCTGGAAAAGATGATTGTAACCGGCAAGTCCGCATCTGAAATTATAGAATCTGAAGGCATGCAGCAGATTACCGATGACAGTGCCATAGAGGAGCTGGTGCAGAAGGCAATGGATGCCAACCCGGAAGCAATAGAGTCCTACAAAGCAGGAAAAGAAGCAGCATTGGGTGCGGTGGTAGGCTGGGTGATGAAGGAATCGAAGGGGCAGGCGGATCCGAGGCAGGTGAATGAAACCCTTAGAAAACACTTACAATAGTTTTCTCTTCTGAAGACAGCCGAGCTACGGCGGAGCGACTTGTCGGCCATAGCCTTGGCGAAGGCTGAAGCGAAGCCGAGCGAAAAATGTAAATGAAATGCTGAGAAAGAAACTACAGTAACTCTATATTTTCCTTGCAGTCGATCTCAAGGAGTAAGCACAGCACCATTTGGTTGGCTTGCAAATTGAAATAATCTATTCGATACCCTTGCAAGCCTCTGTCGCATCTCCAATTCCTGCGTTTTATCTATATGGCCGCCAGCAAGTAGTGTGTTTATCATCTTCCTGTGACTTACAACATTTTCTTTTAGGGATACCTTTCCATCTTCTACACCCATAAGAAGGCATCCTTTGAGCACTTCCTCAGTCTCAAAATCTCCTAATAAATCAGGCACATCTTCCTCGCAAACAAAATGTGAATTGGTAGAACAAGATTCGTGTGTAGACATATGATACATGGGAAAAGTAAATACACTGTACCATATTAATTATATTAAGCAATTACTGAGTCAAAGGAATAGACAGTAAAACCTACCCCTCGTTCCCCAATGAGTTAGTAGTAGATAGTGGATCTAGGAAGCATAGTGAAGAGCAGAGAAGAGAAGATGAATGAAATCCTCAGAAAGAAGCTCTAGGAACAGTTGACCATTGGCATACACAATGATTTCATACCCCTCCTATGCCTATAGAACGCAGATTTATCTGGGAAGATTTTATGCCCACCGAAGCAGAAATGGGCAATAATGAACGCATCATGACACTTGTTAGTATTGTTCACGGTTTCATTCAGAATTCGTTTTCTGATATGACTGACAGAAAACCAGTTGTAACACTACTGGGAGTCTGCACAAATCTAATCTGTGCGGGATACATGAGCAATAGAAGCAGATTCGAAGAGGTTTTAAGAGATGCAGCAGAGGTATTAGATCACACAGAAATGCCAAAAAAAGGATAACCGGCTGAAGTGGAGAAACTTCCTTCTCGTTTTTATTGAATAGGTGTGGCCGAAGCTTCATAAGGTGGGAACGTTTCACATCCACTTATTCCACCCTTCCCATATACGTTCCTGAATCAGTATTGATCTTGATTGTGTCTCCTTCATTCACAAAGAGAGGCACACTCACCTTAAGCCCACTCACAAACGTTGCAGGTTTTGTGCCTCCGGTTGCGGTATCTCCTTTTACGCCGGGAATGGTTTCCTTCACCTGCATATCTACTGTGGGCGGCAGTTTTACGGCAATGGGGCGTTCTTCGAACATCATGGCATCGAGCTCCTGGCCATCCATAAGATACTGTGCGGCGTCACCAACAGTTTCTTTATCCAAATCGAACTGATCGTAGGTGCTTAAATCCATAAACGTAAAACTGTCTCCGTAGCTGTAGAGAAACTGCACATGCTTAAAACCGACTTCTGCTTCCTCTATCTTCTCACTTCCCTGAAAGTTTCTGGCAATGACTGCTCCGGTTTTTAAGTTCTTGAGTTTGCACTGCATGTTCGCTTTGGACTGACTCTTTCGACCAAACTGTGAAGAAACAACAAGATACGGCTGGCCTTCTAAGGTAACAGCCCGGCCGGGTTTAAGATCTACAAGAGTGTACATACGTTGTAATGGATAATTGAGAGTTGATAATGGACTGACCGAGTCATTAAGAACGTACATGAGCAAGAAGTCAGGCACTCATTATCCATTATCAATTATCCATTATCAATTATTCGATCCACTTTCGGTGAACAGAAGACTGTGCACTACATCACATCCCCCGTGCGCTCCCAGCGCAAATCCGTAATTTCCTTACGCACACGGCTTGGGAACTCTTCCGGACCATCCGGCAGTACAAAGTAGAGCCGGCGCAGAATGCGTCCCTGTTCCGGATGACCTTCTATGGCCTTAAGCTCAGCAACAAGCTGATTGAGCCGTGATTGCTTGAGGTGGTAGACGAAAATACGATCGCGAATGCTCTGCACCAAAATCTGCACTTCTTCCTCTGTCATGGCGGGCACTGTTTCTTTGTCTACTTTGGGCAAGTACGCCATAACCTGACCAACCAACTCAGGATCTATGGAAGCTATCTGCGCCTCGTGGTCTTGTACCACAAGAGCGAACCGTGCAAGAAGAGCTAAAATCTCCTTATGAACATCTGCCTGAAGAACCACATCCTCTTGTTCCAGAAGAACCAAATGCGGCTGGAGATCTATCCAGGCTTTCTGTACGCCTGCCACTTCGCCGGACTGTACGGCCTGTATGAGAGAAACGAGTGAATCCATAATGAGCACACCCTGAATATCTTCCACACGTACCAGACCATCTACTTCCGCACTGGCTTCCAAAACCGCCTGTTTGAGCAGATACATTTCGTCGTTAGGGAGCGCTGCGGCCATATCCGCAGAGGCGTCTGAGAGAGACTGCTCCAGGAGGAAGTGAATGAGGGTGTCTTCCTCGGAGTCACCCGCAAGTGCAAGAAGCACTTCTCTGTACTCTGCAAGGGGCGCAGCGGCATCGGCTGCCTGATCGCGTGCGAGCAGAGCCGCAGCTTCACTCAGTCTGGTATTGGCATGGGTGAGGCGCTTCTGCATGCGTGCGTCCTGGCCGAAAGTGAAGATTACATCTACCGCTTCCGCAACACGTTTAACGGAGTAGAACTTGGATGTCGGCAATATACCGGCTGTGGCAGCGCGCCGCTCCTGCTGTAACTGTGCTATTTCGCGGCGGTGCACAGCGTCCCGAGCCAGGTTCTGTACGGACCACTGGTCTTCGTACCCTGCCTGAGAAATTTTCTTTACAAGGGGAATGTTGCCGTCCCAGAGCTCTGTGCGCTCACCGGCTATGAGCACTACATCGTCACCGTTGTGCTGTACGGCAGCGCGATGGTCGAAAACCTGCACATCTACTATCTCATCTTCTGATACAGACACACTTCCCTCATTGACAGTCACATGACCATAAGAGGTGGAAACAGTGAGGCCACGTACATTGGCAGGAATAAGCCCCTGTACCCAAATACGTCCGTCGTAGAGCGTAAAGGTTGGCATCACATCCGGAGCCTGCGGACCTAAGCGCTTTGCGGTGTCGTTGAGCGCCACGGTGGTATTGGCTCCCAGACGAAGCACGCCGTCGTCATGGAAGAGAATAGTTGCTTCGCTGTCACGCGTACGTAGGATGGTTCCCGGCTCCAGTGCTACCTCACCCGTAACGGGCTGCCACAAGCCTCCTATGGACACGGAAACGTCTCCACCGCGTGTGGGTATGAGTGTCACGGCGGATTCCGCAACAGTGGGTGTGGCGAGTATGACAAAAGGAGTCAAACGAACCGCAAGAGCAAGCACGGCAAAGGCTGCAGTCCATTTGAACATATGATGTGCCCGCGCAGACACAAAGACCGGCTGTAAGCGCGGAAGAATACGCGCGGCCAGCTGTGCCCTGAGTCCCGCAGGTGGCTGCAGGAGATCGCGCAACTGTTCCAAAAGGGAGAGTGCTTTTTCTGCCTGTATACGATTCGCAATACGTGCCCATACCCTCGTTTTGGCAGCCTGCGCAGGCACCAGAGACGGATGCACTTCCCTGCAGACGTATGCAGCAGGATCGATACGGCTCTGAATACGCTTGTAAATGCGTGCTTTTACGGCCGCAGAAGGCTTGGAAGATTCCCGAAGAGTGGTGAGAGGGAGAGACATGGCTTCAAAAGTAGAAACGTGGGAAAACGGCTTTTGTTACATATTTTCCCGAATATCAGATGGCAAAAGTTCCTCGAGACGTTGTAATGCACGGGATTTGAGCGTGCGCACCGCTCCACTGCGCATTCTGAGTACTCTGGCCACTTCGTCACTGGGCAAATCAGCCATGAAGGAAAGGTGCAGTACCTCCTGGTACCGCCTGGGGAGTTCGCTCATGGCACCACGCACCATTTTAAGGAGATGTTTACGTTTCACGCGTGTTTCGGCACGGTTGAATTCATCGGTATCTTCCGTTTCTTCGGAAACTTCTTCCGTCTTCTGCTGTGCACGGTAGGCATCTATAACCGTATGACGTGCAATGCGAAAGAGCCACGCTCCAAAAGGAATACTCTTCTGCACCTTGTAGGTGTGAAGCTTTTCCCATGCTTTTACAAAAATATCGGCCACGAGATCCTCGGCAACTTCGTCCGGTACACGAAACGCGGTAAAGCGGTACACCGACTCAAAGTAGTGGTTGTAGAGCGTACCGAATGCGTCGGTATCCCCTGTCTGGGACTTGCGTACCAGGTCGAGAAGATCTGCCTCTTCGAGCGATTTTTTTGGCATAGAAATCCGGAGGGTGGCAGTATACCTCCTCCGAAGAAAAAGACTAGAGCTTAAGGGAGTTTTTGGCTTAGGAAAGACAAATCTCTGAACCGTAATTACCCCCATCCCCAGCCTCTTCCTCCATCCTTCTACAAGCTCGGTCTGACAGCTGAGGACACCTGGTTATTCCCATTCAATTGTGCCAGGTGGCTTATTGGTCAAATCCACAAAAACCAGATCAATGCCATCCAACTGTATAATCCGCTCCGTCATCTTTTTGAGCACAGGAGATGGCAGTGCAACGGCACTTGCCGACATGGCATCTGTGGATGCAATGGGACGGAGAACGACGGACTCTCCCCCATTGGTTCCAAATGGAAGGAGGACAACGGGGAACTGCCAGATCTCTTTGTATAACCCTGCTGACTTCATCTCCTCATCGACAATGGCATCTGCTTCCCGGAGGAGGTCTGCTCGCTCCTGAGTGATGTAACCTGGAGTAAAGGAGAAGGATGGCAAATCAGCTTGGGATGTGCACAGGAGAACTCTGTTATAGAGAGGAGTAGCATTGGGAATGCTGGTCGCCAGAGTGCGCATCTCTTCTGTAATGACTGTTGGCTCATCGGAGAAAAGAGCAAGAGCATGACGGTAACTTCGCCCGTCTCCCTGCACTCCAACGGATTGAACGGGCAGGGCAGCATGTGGAAAATCGAGAGGATACTCATCACCAGGGAGAGAAGGTTCTGCTCCACACAGAATGCGCACACCAAGACCCGGACCCGGGAACGGATGCCGCCAGACGAAGTCATGCGGCAGTCCAAGTTCTTCGCCAAGCCGACGCACTTCGTCTTTATAGAGATCTTTAAGGGGCTCTATGACCAACCCCTCATCAATCATTTTCTGCACCGCTTCCACACGATTGTGATGCGTCTTGATCTTGTCGGCGTGCTTGGTCGCTCCTGTTTCTATGGTATCGGGATAGATGGTGCCCTGCCCGAGCATCCAACCGTCCTCCATGGAAAGGCCCATTTTCTCACTCACCCGTTTTTGTACGGAAAGGAACGTCTCGCCTATGATCCTACGCTTCTCTTCCGGATCGTAGACTTCTTTGAGATTGGCAAAAAATTCTTCCGAAGCATCTTCTGTACGGAGGTTGGTGATGCCAAGCGCATCAAATGCATCTTTGACCAACTGAACTTCGTCCTTTCGCATAAGACCGGTATCCACCAGTAAACCCTGCACACGATCGGGGCCCAACACTTTGTTCAGGAGTGTAAAAGCTACCGAGGAATCCACGCCTCCGGAAACGAGCATGAACACTTTTTTATCACCTACTTCTTGTTGTATCTGCTTTGCAACTTCATCGGCATAACTTTTTATAGACCAGGGTGCAGCATGACAGAGTTCGGTAAAACGCCGGAGAATGTCTACGCCATGTTCTGTGTGCGTGACCTCGGGATGGAACTGGATGGCATAGAAGTTGCGGTCTTCATCGGCGAATGCCGCGTTTTTACAGGCATCCGATGTGGCAATGAGTTTGAATCCTTCGGGAAGTGAAACCGCCTCATCACCGTGTGACATCCAAACGGTGCAGCTCTCTCCACAGTCCGAAAGGAGACGGCCTCCGCCTTCCACGGTACGTATAAGAGTATGACCGTACTCTTTCACTTTTCCCTGCTTCACCTCCCCACCCAGAACATGTGCCATCCACTGCAGACCGTAGCAGATGCCAAGAACAGGGATGCCGAGTTGGAAGATAGCAGGATCCGCTTGGGGACTGCCTAGATCGTATACGCTCTGTGGTCCACCCGAGAGGATGATGCCTGCAGCATCCTTGAGGACAGCTGCAGAAACTTCCGGCTCACGGATTTCGGTAAAAACACCAAAGCGCCGGATGCGACTGGCTATGAGATGTGCGTACTGCCCACCGTAATCCAGGACAACAATGCTTTTTGGGTGCAGAGGAACTTCCATGTACACAGTGTACAGAAGTCCGTAGCGGGTGTGCAGTACTTGTGTGCTCACTTATATGACTCAGTCTGTTCTGCGCATTTCCACTGCCAGAAGAATCCAAAGAGTATAGGCAATGGCACTGCCCTCCCACGCATGCAAAAAGAGAGCGGCAATGCTCACTGCAAGAAAAGGGAGAAAAAGAGCAGAGACAGCAGCGAGTTCCATGAACACTCCACAGATGAGTAGGAGGTATACAAAGAAACCCAGTACTCCCATTTCCACACCTATCTGTAAGTACCAGTTTTCGACCACACGAGGACATGTGCACGCACGTCCAAAGGGCTGCACTTGTTTTTCTCTCGTAAATACACAGAGATCGGGACGGTCTGCAGCCCAGCTGGTATCTGCACCTTCCGACAGAAAGACGCATGCATCACTCACCCGGTTACTGGCAGGACCGGCAATGCCCAGACCCTCCCCAAACGGATGGTGAAGAATGGACTGCACGGCTGCAATCGGTTTTCTCAGGTGATCCTTAGTGGAAGCGACACGCAGAACAACATGGGGTTTAAGAACAATGAGGATGACAAGAAGCATGGCACCCAATCCACAGAGACGCACAATGTTCTGGAGTGCACGTTGCCAGGGAAGATTGGACACAATACAGGTAATCACAACCGCAGCTGCGGCAACCCAGGCGGTGCGGGAATACGTGAAAAAGAGGGCAGCACCTACAAGAACTGTATAGAGCAACCACCATGGAATCTGCCTGCGACTTCGCTGCGCGCCAAAGCGCAGCAGCGGATGCTCCGCCCGAAACCAGGCAGAGAAGAGCGAAACGACTCCGGCACTCCAGGGCAACAGAAGCCAGATGCCCAACTGGTTCGGGCCGCTGAAAGTGGATTGTATACGCCGGGCTCCCATTGCACTGAGTTGCTGGAAAGCGGCGAGAGGAGCATAGGGTAAATACAACGAGTGCAGATCGCTGTACCCGAGGAAACGGAAAAATTCCAGGGGCAGAAACAGTGTCGCCAAGCCATACACTGATACGAGTCCGCCGAGCACCAGAATGACGCCCAGAGCAGCACGACGGAAGAACGCTGACCATGGGCAGCGCCGGAGGATGAAAAAGGAAACAAGCGGAACAAAGTCATACTTGAATCCAAACAGGTAGAGCTTCCAGTCCTGATGTGTGAATACCGTGACGAAAACTGAAACGAAAAGGAGTAGAAGGATGCAGTAATCAAAACGATCTATATGGAAGGCGGCTCGCTTTTTTTCCCTCTTGGAAAGGACCCATTCCACTGCAACGAACACAAAGAGTACACCCAGTACTGCCTCTTTCCACAGCGCAAGCACAAGGAGCGGAGCGGAACCGTACCCTGCAAGATACTTGGTTCCAACCGTTACAAGAAAGGCGTGAAGGGGCAGGAGTCCTATGAGAACAAGGGTGAGCCACTCACGAATACGTTGGAACATGGGCGCAGTATACGTATATTGATCACATGTGGCATGTTTTTGCTCTTACACTCGTAGGCGCAGTGGTAATGCAAAGTACCATTCGGATACGCAATGTGCTGCTTCTGCTCGGTAGCTACGCACTGTACCTAGCACTTGCTCCACAGTTCGTGTGGGTACTCATGGCTCTGACCTGTGTCAGTTTTCTCTCTGCGCTTCTTCTTACCACACACCGCTCCCGCCTACTCCTGTTTGCAAGCATATCAATGCAACTGAGTACATTGGTCTACTACAAATACACGCATTTTTTCCTGGGAAGTTTGGCACATGTTGCTGCTGCATTCGCACTTCCTCTGGATGTTCCCACACGCACACTCCTGCTCCCTCTGGGAATTTCGTTCTATACATTTCAGGCAGTGGGTTACACCATTGATGTGTATCGTGGCACCCTGCGACCGGAAAAAAACTTCCTGCATTACGCACTCTTCTTAAGCTTCTTTCCCAAAATGAGTGCGGGACCCATAGAACGTGCACAGGACTTTCTTCCCCAGCTCAAACGGGCTTCCCGCCTTACCTGGGAACACTGCAACAAGGCTCTTGCACTGCTGGCATGGGGAGCTGTGCTCAAGTTTGCCATTGCAGATAACGCCGCTCTCATTGCAGACCCCATCTTCTCTGACGCAGTAGGAACAAACTCGACCCTCCCCGGCGTACTGGCTTACACATTACAGATTTTCGCGGATTTCTCGGGGTACTCCCTTATGGCAAAAGGCGCTGCGGCATTTGTGGGTATAGAACTTTCCTGGAACTTCGATAAACCCTACCTCGCTACAAATCCGCAGGACTTCTGGAGACGATGGCATATCACACTTTCCAACTGGGTTAAAGACTACGTCTACATTCCACTGGGCGGAAACCGAAAAGGCGCAAAGCGTACACTCATCAATTTGTTCCTGACTATGGCACTGGTAGGTCTGTGGCACGGAGCAACCTGGATGTTTGTGCTCTGGGGTATGTATCACGGCTTGCTGCTCTGTATACATCGCATGCAGAAAAAAACCGAACTCCCCTATACATTTTCTCCCATCACCAATACTGCATACACATTCGTACTGGTAGCACTGGGGTGGATTCTCTTTCGCAGTCCAAACCTCTGGGCAGCGTGGGGCATTCTGCGGTACATGACCCCCTGGGGCATGGACATTTCCATATCCTATACACTACTCCTCTGGTTACCCGTCATACTGATGCACGGCCTGGAAGTGCTCTACGATGATAAGGAAATTATTGGGCATCTCCCGCCGGCAGGACGCATCCTCTTCTACTATCTCTGTTTTTATGTACTCCTCTACCTCACTCCCTTCGCATCGCAACAATTCATCTACATTCAGTTTTAATGCGCCTGCAAACACTTTTCAAAAAACGGCTGACCGGAGTGCTCTCACTCATTGCACTCATAGCTCTTTCAGAAGTCTGGCTCATACCGCATCTGCTGCAACATGTTCCTGCGAGATACACCCCCTGGAACCGGGTGTTCGCCAGACAGGCTGCCCTCCGAAATCCGCAATCGTATGATGTGCTCGCACTGGGAGACTCCACAGGCGTACAGAGCCTTATGCCTATGGAATTTGCTCTGAAGACAGGACACACCATGTACAACTACGGCACCTACGGCGGCCGTGCCCCACTGACAGATATCTATTTCTTCATGGAATATATGCGACTGCACAAGCCGCCCAAAGCACTCATTACCGTACGCAGTCCTTACTTCTGGCACCAGCCGCAATCATTGGATTCCTTTTACAAACAGTTCCCCCACCTGGGACTCAGCTGGCAACTCTACGGGGAGGGACTCGTGTCACTTCCCCAGGTAATGCACATGGCTCTGTATGAAATTCTCCCTTCACTCTTCTACCGTGAACAGGTAGCCACTATGCGCACGCTCTTTTCTGATAGAAATAAGATGGCTGAGAACGTATTGAACCGCATGGAGATGCCGGGTCAGTGGGGATACGAACCATTCAATCTCAAAATGCATACGGTCCACCCCGATATGGATGAAGAAAATTGGAACGTACTTCATGAAATGCAGGATAAAGAAAAAAATATCACTGTGCATCCGGATAACCTGATTCTGCTCAAACTCCTCTGCAAAAATGCTTCCGTAAAGGATATACCTCTCTATGTGACCACAGGACCCTACAGCAAAGACTTCCGCACTAATCCGGCCATTGCCTCTGTTTTACACGATATAGAAGATGCACTGGAAACGGCACTGGCAGACGAACCACTGTGCACCTACTGGCGAACAGACCGTTCCCTCCCTGCAGAGTATCGTTCCGATCCTACACATGCCATCCTCACCGGTGCAGTACTCTTTACAGATGCAATTGCCAAAGATTTTTTGGAAAGCGAAGGTCTGCGGAACTCACGAGTCTCGAGCCACTAGTTCCAGCCGTTCCGCATCACTCCGGAACACATCACCTTTTTTCAACACGGACTCCACGGCATCTATGCACTTGGCACTCACACCTTCGCCGTAGAGCTTGGGGGCCCTGCTCATTTCTTCGTTATTCCACGCATACTCTATGAGTGAACGGATGACACCTGCATCCGATGGCGGCGCAATAAGATTGCCGCCGTTCATAGCGGATTCGGAACGGTCCGATCCGAACCGAAGAGTCACACACGGTACACCCAGCACATTCATTTCTTCCTGCATGGATCCGGAATCCGTTGCGCACACGGCGGACTTGCTCATGGCTGCTATCACATCTCCATACTCCGACCACACGGGGCTGTAGACGAAGTTCTTCTGTTCCTTGGCCATCTTCTCTACTTCTTCTTTCAGGCCGAACTGCTCCAGTGCCTGCTCGGTTTTAAACAGAGAAATGAGCAGCACCGTACGACCCTCCAAAATGAGTTCCTTCATGGCACTGTAGATAGCACGAAAACGCTTTTCGCTGCTGCAGTTTTCTCCACGATGAATGCAGAAACGCACAAAATCTCCTTCTGCCAGAACAGGATACTGCTGGAACACCGTGGAGTCCGCACTCCGTACAAGTGCCTCCTGTGTGGCATCTACCACAGAATTCCCCACCACAAAAATACGGTCTTCGGGGAACCCCTCTGCAAGCATAAATTCTTCGTCCAGCTCCACAGGTGCAAGATGAATGCCTGTTGCCGCTTCGCTGCAGCGTGTACAGAACTGCTCGGGGTAGGGTTCCAGACTCCCTCGCTGCCAGTTTCTCCTCTCCAAAAGGTACGCTCTCCAGGAAGCAGGATCAGCATCTGCAAGAGAACCAAAACTCTTGTAGTCGGGTGTAAGCGTGCGAATACCCGCCTCCACATGTACCGAAGCCATACGATGGCAAAAACCCGCATTGCTCGCTGCCATGGCTGTAGTGGTATCGCCATGTACATACGGAAGAACGGTCTTTCCCTCAGCAACCAACTCCGCAATTACATACCCTAACCGTCCTATCATCTGGCTGACCACCTCATACATACTCCCCCGCACATTCAGATTAAAGTCCGGTTCTACGCCAAACTCCTTAAGCATTCCTCCACTGAGGTTTTCGTCAAAGTGCTGGCCCGTGTGGCCGAGCACCACCAGATGCCCGCGCTTCTGTAACTCCCTGTACAGAGGTATCTGCTTGATAATGTCGGGCTTGGTGGCAATAAGAATCAGATGCACATGCTTTGCCTCCTGCCCGCCCACATCCTTAAAAAAGGACCGTGATGCAAAGGTGATTTCTTTCATGACCAGTAGACTAGCGGAGAAAGCTCTTTGCATGCCATAGGATAGCAGAAAAAGATTATTTTGATTGATGCGGGCATGTGCGCGAAGTAGAGTGTTTCCTTATGGGAAAAATTGAAACGACCATTCATGTGAATGGAGGCCCGCAAAAATTCTCTCACTATGAACAGAGGTTATTAAGAGGACCCACTACCACAGTATCTGAACGTGATCCTGCTACCGGAAAGCTTGTGCTCAGCATCACAGATATGACGTGGTTTAACGTTGTGGTCTCAGTTTTAAAAAATGATCCTGACCTGGGTTTTATAAAGGAATTTCATGCGGAGGACAAAGAGGAAGAAAAACAGGCTCGGATGTGCTTGAATGAGCACGGTAATGCCGAACAATTTAAACAAAGAAATTAAGAGAAATTTTGTATGGACCAAGGAAAACATCCATTTCTGTTGACGTCTAATAAAAGAGGGATACAGTTTTTCCATGGGAAATCTCACAGCAGTACTTGGGGCACATAATGGCAGTTTCGAACCCATGCGTGACCGTATGCAGGAAATACCAGATGTAGATATAGTTGAGAAGAATGCAGTACTCGCAGAAATAAAAATACGAACGAGTGTAGGTAATTTTAGGGAGCTGGTATATGCCCTGTCCGATCTTCCGGTACAAATAGGTGCATTGAATGTAGAGAACCTCGCTGATGAAGATGAAGTAGTTACCATCCTGAAAACTAATCAGAATATGCGCCTTGGTGAACGAAGTGCAACGAGTAGCGCATAAACTCCACTTTCCGTTTGACCAAAAAAGAGAGTTGAGTAGAGTGCGCGCATTATGGAAAAAATAGCCCCTCTAGAAAAAGAAATTACCATTGAAATAGGTAAGGGTGATTTTTCCGCACTGCTTACATTCATTCTTGGAAAAGTTGCTATGAATCTTCAGAGACAAAATCCTACAACAGGAGAAGTCATTGCACGTATAGGCCGCGATGCACTAAATAAACTTGAAGATCTGCTAACCGACGAACCTAAACTTGGGAAAATTTTGGAGAGGCGAACAGTAGATGTAGAAGGAAGTCCAACCGAACCCGTTATTGGTTCACCCGTCGGAGATGGAGCGGCAAGCGACACAACAAGAATTGTCTATAGAGAACAACCTGGCGGCCCAGATCCTCTGGGGGAATCCCCTACTCTTCTGCCTAAGAACAGACAGTAGACATAGAAAAGAAAGATTTTGGTTGCCTGCGAAATGCGCAGCGCTACAGTCTTGCCCTATGGAAACCGACAAAAACCTCGTAAGCATCACTGTCAATGTGGGCGAAGGAGATTTTGATGCAATGGCCATACAGATTGCAGATCAGCCAAGCAGCATTACATTGTATAATCTTCAAAAATTTCCGGATACAAGACAAGTTGTGGCAACAGTCAGCGCAGAATCGGAAGAGGCATTCCGCGCTCTTTTTACCATGCAACCACAACTTGGTTCTGTCGGAGAGTCACAAACAGTGGTGGAAATGGATAATGGACCTTCGGAAGTTTTTAGCGATCCCTCGGGAATGAGAGAGGTACCTTTTGATGATCTGAACACTCCACCATCAGGAAGCAACGGTCCGGAATCTGTAAAAAAACCTGCAGGTAAAAGTGTTCTTATGAGACCGGAAGAAGCTGCGCACATAATCAATGTACTAAAAGAAACTCCGGGTCATCCTCTTTTTGATCGAGCACAAGGAAATATTTCACTAGGAGAGACTTCTGAAAGAACTTTGGATGGAACATTTATGGCCGCACTGGCAGATCTGCAAAAACAAGAAGCTGCTCCTTCGGAAGTATTTATGCCAGCTAGTGTGATAGATGAACTATTAGCATTATTACAACCAGGTGGCGATGAAGATGAACCTATTTTCATGAGCCCTCTAGTTACAATACTTGTGGCAAAATTATCAGAAACACAACAGTAATGCGGGAATAGAGCACACAAGCAAGGACACTTCTGCAACTATTGATTCAGCACCAAAAATCAGTACATTACACGCATGGGAATTGTAAGCGTCCACATCCGCATTCCAGAGACACTAGACTACGCATCCGTCGTGACCACTGTATTGGAACAAGTAAGCGGAGGACTGCAGAGGAACGCCATAGAACAAGATGTGAACCTGCGGCACCTGCAACTCTTGCTGGACTGCGCACATTTCAGAACACTCCATCTGCTGATGGATGAGAATGCACAACTGGGAAGAATAACCGCTGCAGACTTTCAGGAACCTGCTGATGCACTGGAATTTGAAAAATGGAAGGTGAAAATAAGAGAGGCAACAACTATGTCATTTCAGAGGGAACCGGGAGCTCCATCATCTTCAGCACAAGCGGTGCAATATCCTTTAACCCGGTAAGACCCTGCAGGTCTTTTGAAGAGTGAATATGCGCAGAATGCACAAAGGTCTGCACCTGGTTTGCCGTGTGGCTGGGAGAAACCGTTTTGCCATCGGGAAGTAACATACATTCGGCATTGCCGTGATCCGCTGTTATAACCCACTCGTAACCATGTTTTTCGAGTGCCGGGAGGAGAGTTGTCAGATTTTTATCTACTGTCTCGCAGGCGATAATCGCGGCATCAAGTTTGCCGCCATGGCCAACAAGGTCAGGGTTGGCGTAGTTCATAATAATGAGGTCGTACTCTTGAGACTCCACTTTCTCCAGAACCTTTTTGGTGAGTTCATCGGCACTCATTTCGGGTGTATCGGCGAAATTGGGCACTTTTGGCGACTCGATGATCAGGCGGTCTTCGCCCGGGTAGGGTTCGTGTTTCTGCGCGTTAAAGAAGAAGGTAACGTGCGCAAACTTGTCGGTTTCGCCAACGCGCAGTTGCTTGAGTCCTGCCTTGGAAACGACCTCCCCCAGAGTATTGGGAACGTCTTTGGGAGGGAATGCAACGGGGAGATGGTCTGAATACGGGCCCATGCAGGTCACATCGGATACACGAACAGGACGGGGAAATTCAGAAAAATCCTGGTCTTCCAGCGCACGTACAATCTGGATCATACGGTCGCTGCGGAAGTTGATGCAGACAACAATATCCTCGGGCTTAATGGGAGAGAAGGCCGGAGTTTTTAAGGGACGAATATAGTAATCGGTTTTTTCGTGGTCGGGTGCCTGCAGGTACCAATTCTTTGCAGCTGCACAGAGATCATCTACTTCCTCCCCCATCCCCTGTGTGAGGAGATCGTACGCAACCTTGGTGCGGTCGGCGTACTGTTTATCTCTATCCATAGCGAAATAGCGACCTACGAGTGAAGACACAATGCCAAGATGTTTTGCATCAATCTCTTTTTTGAGGAGATTGAAATCGGTGCAGAAGTACTGTTCAGGTACATCACGCCCATCACCGAACAGGTGGATGTAGACCTTCTCTACGCCCTTCTTCTTGGCGAGTTCCAGCATGGAGTGATAGTGCTCGGTACTGCTATGTACGCCTCCGGTGGAGTAGAGACCTATAAGGTGGAGCGGCACACCTTTTTCCACAGCGCGCTCACAGGCGGCAGTGAGTACAGCGTTTTCATAGAATGCTCCGGTCTGTATTGCCTGATTGATCTCTTCCAGCGGCTGCCAGACGATACGGCCGGCTCCCATAGTAAGGTGCCCGGGTTCGCTGGCTCCCTGCTGCCCTGCGGGGAGACCCACGGCATTCCCCGATGCATTCATAAGAACACTGGGGATGGAATGTTCCAAGGTGGTGATGGTTGGCATTTTAGCTATTGCGCGGGCATTACCGGGGCCGGGAGGGGCGACGCCAAAACCGTCAATGATAATGAGACAAACACGTTTCACAGGCGTACACTACCACTCCTGTCACTCCTTGTGCTATGTTAGGATGCTGAATTTTTATGCTATCAATCACTTTATCAATTCTTCCTCTTCCTGTACGCCGTAGCGCTCTTACAAGCCCCCTTTAAAACCTGATGAGACAGAAAAAGGAATGACACAATCACTGCGAAAGCGTATAATGATTTGAAGTATGGACATCGCCAACATCTCAAAACAACGGTTTGCACAAACCATTACCCTGGCTGTCTTCGGTAGTGTATTTATAGTAGTGGTGGCTGCGGGCATAGGGCGCGCCACCCTGAACCTGAATGCCGCACTTACAGACAAGCCGGATATTGCCATTTACATGCTCCTGCCGGACGAAGAGATTCACAGCATAGAAGTACTGCGTGAAACCGAAATACAACGAGACTACCTCGCTCACACAAAAAATGGAGACAAGCTTGTTATACTGAAGAAAGGAGAAAAGGAGTGGTATGTAAGTTTGGTGGAGAATTTGAAAAAATAGAAACGAGAAACTAGAAATGAGGGATCTGAATTTGTGTGTCCGGCAAATTGTGATTTTCTTATAGCTCATAGCTGCAAGGTTAAAGCTGTAAGCAAGATCTAAGAAAAAAAGAAGAAAGACTCCTCATTTCTAGTTTCTAGCTTCTGGTTTCCCGATTTGTCTTTCCATAGAAAAGAACAAGAATCGGAAACACCACCACTGCCGTAAAAATTCTTCCTATTCTACGTGGTTCGAGTATAAGCCTCCACAACCATTCCAGACCCAAGCACTGAAAAAGGATAGGGGCTCTCTTACGCACGCTTGCAAGAAAATCAAATGTGCCACCTACGCCCATAGCCAGACGGATGTTTGGAAGATGCCGCAGATTCCGCGCAATCCACAGGTCTTGCTGCGGTGCTCCGTATGCCACAAAGAGAATGTGGGCTCCGGAAGAACAAATACGTTCACAAATGGATGCTTCTTCTTCGGGATGAGGACTCCCCCCGTAGGTACCGGCAATTTTAAGAGAAGAATTACGTTTCTGTAGAACCTCAGCAGTCTTTTCTGCCACACCTTCCCCTGCACCCAGGAAGAAGACGGGGTGTGCATCCGTAAGGGAAGCGCAGAGTAATTGCACCGCATCTATTCCGGTTACACGCTCAGGGAGTTTCTGCCCTGTGAGGCGAGCCATAAGGAGCAAGCCGACGCTATCGGGAAGATTGAACACACTCCTCTGCAACACCGAACGAAACGCCGGATTCCTGTTGGCTGCCACGAGCATCTCACTATTTGGGGTAAGCACATGCTTACTTCCTTCGGAATCGACCAGTGCTTGTAACCGCCCAAGGGCTTCATCCGTAGTGACAGGATCAAGAGGAACGCCGAGAAGAAAAACACGGTTCTGCATGGCACGCATGGTACAGGGAAAAGACAGAGAAATTCTACATGGCTTTGTTAGCTTGATTAGCTCCGTTAGCTCCGTTAGGAAGAACACAATCTCTCCATGAAAATGGGGAAGGAACCAATATGCTAGGGAAGCTAGCAACGCTAGTGCAGCTAATAACGCCAGGGAAGCTAGAACGCTCGACCATTGCCTTCTTGGAATCCATCCCGCACACTAGCAGGCAATGAACAGAGTACTCCAATTGGGCATTCTTGTTTCTATAAGCTGTATTATTCTCAGTGCCTGCAGCCTGCAACCACCTAATGCAGAAAAGAGAAACACAGAGATTCCTGCAAGCGAACGGGTGGAAAAGGTCCTGCACGATAGCGAAGCACCGGAAATTGTGGAAACAGGTGCGCTGTTACCCACAGAACGATTACTGAGCAGCGGTACCATAGACATCGGGAATCCGGATGCACCGCTCACGTTGCTGGTGTTTACGGAACACCACTGCAACTACTGCAAAGAATTCAACAGCGAACACCTCCTCCGTCTCATTGCCGACTTTGTACAGAGCGGAAAACTCCGGGTGCAGATTGCCTACTTCCCTCTGCAAAAATACCCCCAGAGCATCAATGCTGCCAAGGCAGTGCTCTGTGCCGCCACCCAGCAAAAGGGTCTTGCCCTGAATAACATCCTTTTCGAGCGAGTGTACAAAGGTCCGGGTTCCGCCAAAAATTACGCAAAAGAACTGGAGATGGATACCACACTCTTTGCAGCATGTATGGAAGATGCAGAAACGGTAGCAACAGTCACTCGGCAAAAGGAGTGGGCGCAGTCACTGGGAGTGGAGTATGTGCCTACGTTCTTTTTGAACGGAGAAAAGTTTGTGGGATTGCCGTACTATGCGGATCTGCGGGGAAGAATTGAACTAGAAATTAGAAACTTGGAACTTCGTTTCCTTGTTCCTTAGATGCTTGCTAAAAGCTATGAGTAAATCCTGAGATAGAAGATGCAAATTTGAATCCCTCATTTCTAGTTTCTAATTTCTAGTAACTTTTAAAAGCTTCATCCTCGCTGCCGCACCCGAAACAATCTCTACATGTGCGGCAGATACTCCGAATTCTTTGGCGAGGAACATAATGAGTGCCGCATTGGCTTTGCCAGCTTGCGCCGGAGCCTCCAGATTAATTTTGATACTACCGTCATCCATGCGTTGCACCGCCTCGGTCGTTTCCGCTCCTGGCCGTGCACGTACGTAGAAGTGGACGGAATTTTTCTTCTTCAGCTCTGTTCTCAAATCATCAAACATACCCACCAAACTAATGGAGCTAACGCAGCTAATCAAGCTAATGCAGCTAACCAAGCTTTTGCCCTCTCCATTGAGCTATTTCCGCATGGTGCCCCGAGAGCAGCACATCGGGAACCCTGAGGCCTTCGAACTCTTCCGGACGCGTGTAGTGGGGATACTCCTTCTTGCGTCCCGTCGCCTCGGAGTAGCTCTCCTCTTCAGAGGATTCATCCTTCCCAAGTACGCCGGGAATGTGCCGGGCTAGGGCATCTATAAGAACCATGGCGGGCAGTTCACCTCCGGTAAGCACGTATTCCCCAATGGAAATCTCCTCATCTATCCATCCACCCTCTACAATCCGCTGATCGATACCTTCGTAATGTCCGCACAAAAGAATGAGCCATGTATGATCGGAAGCTATTTTTTCCACTTTTGATTGGGTGAGAATCTGCCCACGAGCCGAAAGATATATGCAATGAGGTGATATCTTTTCGTTCGCTGATTTACTCGTTACTCGTTTTAAACGAGCGAACGAGCGAACGAGTAACGATTCTTTTTGCCCTTGTTTTGTCACATACTCTATGGCCGGCACCACCACATCCACTCTCATCACCATCCCCACTCCCCCTCCGTATGGTTTGTCATCTACCTGTCTGTACTCCCCTAAGCCAAACTGGCGGAGGTCATGAAAGTTCACCTCTACAAGCTTGTCATCCTGAGCCCGACGAAGGATGCTCTCGGAGAGAGGTCCCTGAAACATGCCGGGGAAGAGGGTGATAACGTCAATGCGCATAGAGAAAAGAAGTACACAGTCAGTATTCAGTATTAAGCGAAAAAATACACTAAATTTCCAACTTACTACTTACTACTTTCCACGTAATACTGAATACTGTTCTGCATGGAAAAGCCAGTCGTCAACGTGCTGATGCCCACCTATGAACCCAACCCTCAGTACCTTGTGGAAGCGCTGGATTCGCTTCTGGCCCAAACCGAAGAGCGCTGGACACTTTTTATGCACGATGATGCATCGAAAGTCGACGTTCGAAGTATGATCGAAACGTACCTTCAGGATCCTCGCATTACATTTGAGCGAAGTGAGAAGAACCTTGGGATAGGGGGAAACTGGAATGCCTGCCGTAGCGGCATCAGCGCTCCCTATATTCAGTATTTGTTTCAGGATGACATGTGGCACCCCGAGCACCTGGAAAAAGCCATAAAGGTATTGGGGGAGAATCCTTCCGTTGGTTTTGTTTCAATGGATCACAAGTACCAGTACGAAGGCGACGTGCCCGTGGATCGCTATCAGGCACTCAAAACATTCAAAGAAAAAGAAGTCGATGGCGGTCTCCACCATGGAGAAGAGTTTTTAGTGTGGTGGGTGCGCCGGGAACTGCATCCAAATGTTATAGGCGAACCCCCGTTTGTACTGTTCCGAAGATCTTTGTTGGAATCTGTAGGACCATTCTGTGAAGACATGCCGCAATTTTTGGATGTGGAGTACTGGATACGCTGCTTGCGGAAGAGCGACTGGTACTATCTCAAGGAAGATATTGGAACCTTCCGTGTCCACCCCGAAGCTGCAAGCGCACGGAATACGGAGTCCGGCGCAGGCCTGTACGACAGACTACGCTGCATAGAACAGCTCATCCATTCGCTCCCGAAAGGCGAACTGAAAACAGAGGCAGTCGCCGCAAGGAACAGGGCACTTACGGGAATGGTGCAGAAGTATTTTGGACGAATGAAGGGGGGAAAGTCTGTTTCCACCGGAGGAAAAGGGGGAAGCTTTTTAAGGAAGTTCTGTCTGCGGCATCCGCTGCTCATGGCATATGCCTTCATCAGAGCATTGACTCATAAGCTAAAAGCTAAGGCTAAGGTTCCTGAGGACTTCATTCCTTAGGATTTTAGGTAAAGTGGACATTTTTGCAGGCTGAAACACAGATCACTCGCCTCGTAGGAACTCCTCAATCATCGGTTGTTTCTGATGGATTCTCAGACCTCCATGCAGCCCCACTTTCTTCTTCACGTGTGTGA
>Ga0210057_1001877_pt1 | contig 31061 bp, 39 predicted proteins | sample CryGeyCG2114_010_2_FD_183968 | JGI IMG/M metagenome (GOLD analysis project Ga0210057, IMG submission 183968) | Groundwater microbial communities from aquifer - Crystal Geyser CG10_big_fil_rev_8/21/14_0.10 (SPAdes) (version 2) | ecosystem: Environmental > Aquatic > Deep subsurface > Groundwater ...
GAATGCCACCAGCCAAGTTCAGGCAAAGGCAAGAATTAAAAAATGCCACTTGCGTGGCTGTCTAAAATCATTTAAAATTAATTCATCCAAAGGTTAAAAGACTGTCTGAAAAAAGGGGTACATGCCACGGTTTAGTTGATTTATGATTAACTATCAATCCGATCTTAACTTTCAACAACTGTCAGTCGTCCAAAACGGCGACGGGCCGTGTTTGGTGTTGGCTGGAGCCGGCAGTGGTAAAACGCGCACCATTACTTATCGCGTCGCTTATTTGTTGGAAAAAGGCGTAAATCCGCAAAATATCCTGCTCCTTACTTTTACTAACAAGGCGGCCAATGAAATGATTGCTCGCATTAAAATATTGACCGGCCAGCCGGCCAAATTGCCCTTTAGCGGAACTTTTCACAGTTTGGCCAACAAAATTTTGCGCCAATATGCCAACTTGATTGGTTATCAAAATAATTTCAGCATTTTGGATGAAGATGACAGTCAGGCGCTTTTGAAATTATCTTTAAAAAAATTTAAGCCAAATACTGACGGACGGTTTGCTTCGGTCAAAGTTCTTAAATCAATTATTAGTTACGCGCGCAATGCTCAAATTACCATTGATGATGTCTTGGATTTAAAATACCCGCAGTGGTTGCAATGGACGGAAAATATTAAAAATATGGCTAATGATTATGCCGATCAAAAAAAACAAGCCAATGCCATGGATTTTGATGATTTATTGCTTAATTGGTTGCTGATTTTAAATCGGCTTGATATCCAAAAAATTCTTTCCAATCAATTTGAATATATTTTAGTGGATGAATATCAGGATACTAATCAAATCCAAGCTTCAATCGTGCGCCAGCTCTCGCTGATTCATAATAATGTGTTGGCGGTGGGGGATGACGCGCAAAGCATTTATTCGTTTCGGGCGGCCGATGTTAAAAATATTCTTGATTTTGCCAAGAAATTTCCTAATGCCAAAATATTTAAGTTGGAGATCAATTATCGTTCCACGCAGGAAATATTGGAATTGGCCAATGATGTGATTGCCAATAATTTAAAGCAGTATCAAAAAGAATTGCGCACTCTTACCAGTACTGGCATTAAACCTATTTTACAGCCTCAAGCCGATCAAAGCCAGGAAGCTCGTTTTGTTGTTAGTCGGATTAAAGATAAATTAGAGGCCGGCTTGTCCAGTCAAGAAATCGCGGTTTTGTTTCGGGCCGCTTTTCATAGTCAAATGTTGGAAATGGAATTAATTAAAGCCGGCATTGCTTATGATTATCGCGGGGGATTGCGGTTTTTTGATCGAGCGCATATTAAGGATGTTTTATCTTATCTTCGTTTGTTTAATAATTTGGCTGATGTTCCCGCTTGGCTTAGAGTTCTGCGTTATGAAGAAGGAATTGGTCCAAGCGCCGCGGAAAAAATAGTGTCAGCGGTTAAAAGCGCCGGCAATGTAGATGAAATAATCCCAATCGGCCAAAATATTTTGGGCAACAAAGCCAAACAAGGCTGGTATAATTTTACCCGTATTTGGGAGCGTTTGTTGGAAATTGACAAAAAAGATATATCCGCTTTAATTATGTCTATCAAAGAATCGCGTTATAGCGAATATTTGGAAGCTGAATACGTGGACGCGCGTGAGCGTTTGCAAGATATTGAACAATTGGCGGTTTTTGCCGAAGGCGCGACTGACTTATCAAATTTTTTGGCTGAAGTTGGTTTGCAAGAATCTTATGCCGGTCCATTGGGATTGACCAAATCAACCGTCCAAAATAATGAAAAAATAGTTTTATCAACCATTCATCAGGCTAAAGGCTTGGAATGGGATTCGGTTTTTGTCATCAATTTGGCTTCAGGCGGGTTTCCGTCGGATTATGCTTTCAAAGAAAGAGGCGGTTTGGAAGAAGAAAGGCGTTTGTTTTATGTAGCTATTACTCGCGCCAAACGCAATTTATATCTAACTTATCCGTATGAAGGCCATGGCTATAACAGTGGCGGGCCGAGTCTGTTTTTAGAGGAAATCAGCTCTAGTTTGTTGGATGACAAGTCTTTTTTAAATTCCTCCAGAAGTCTGGTTTTGGATGATGAAACCAAAAATGTTCATTATATAAGCGAAGAAGACGCTTGGAAGCCAAAACCGGGCAGTTTTTTGCGAGATGTGGATGATTTATAATCAAATCATTGACAAATTTTTTTTCATAGTATATAATTTTGCCAGAACGAAATTCTTTTAGACCGGCTTATATCTAGCCGGCCAATAAGACTGAAACCTTCAAAATCGTGGCTGATAATAAAAGGTCAGTTTTTTAGTTAATATAATTATTCAATTTATGCCAACAATGAATCAATTGATTCGCAAACCGCGCAAATCTCTCAAAAGAAAGAGTAAAGTGCCGGCTTTGCAATTTACTTTGGACACTTTACACCGCAAAAAAACCATTTTAAAGCGCGGGGCTACCTTTAAAAGAGGCGTGTGCACCAAGGTTTATACTATTACTCCTAAAAAACCAAACTCTGCTTTGCGCAAAGTAGCCAAAGTTCGTTTGTCCAATGGAATGGAAGTTATCGCCTATATTCCGGGTGAGGGTCACAATTTGCAAGAACACTCTATCATCATGCTTCGTGGTGGTCGCGTCAAAGACTTGCCGGGTGTGCGCTATCATATAGTACGCGGAGTTTATGATACTCAAGGAGTGGCTGATCGTAAGCGCAGTCGCAGTATCTATGGCGCTAAGAAGCCAAAAGCAGCCAAAAAATAGGCTGTAAGCAAAATCTAATATTACTAACGCAACTTAAATATGAGAGGAAAAAAGAACAAAGATTTAGCTCGCAAAATTCAGCCTGATCCAAGATACAATAATGTGACGCTGGCTAAATTTATCAATTATATAATGGAACGCGGTAAAAAAACCACCGCGCAAAACGTGGTTTATCAGGCTTTGGAATATATTAAGAAAAAAGACAAAAGAGATCCGATTGAAGTTTTTGAGGAAGCAGTTAAAAATGTTTCTCCTCAAGTTGAGGTTCGTTCTCGTCGAGTTGGGGGCGCCAATTATCAGGTGCCTATTCCAGTTAGCGCCAAGCGACAAAGATCATTGTCTTATCGTTGGATTATTGGCGCGGCCGCTGGTAAAAAAGGCAAACCAATGGCTCAGAAATTGGCTGATGTTTTGCTGGAAAGCGCGCAAAATCTTGGCGATGCCATTAAAAAGCGCGATGATGTCCATCGTATGGCTGAAGCCAATAAGGCTTTTGCCCATTTCGCTCGATTCAGATAAAAAATAAATCTTTAAATATATATGCCTAGAGAATTTTTATTGGAAAAAACCCGCAATATCGGCATTATGGCCCATATTGATGCCGGTAAAACAACCACTACCGAGCGTGTTTTATTTTACACTGGTAAAAAGCATAAAATCGGCGAAGTGCATGAAGGCGCCGCGGAAATGGACTGGATGGAACAAGAAAAAGAACGCGGGATCACTATTACTTCAGCGGCCACTACTTGTTTTTGGAAAGATCATCGCATTAATATTATTGATACTCCCGGACACGTTGATTTTACGGTTGAAGTGGAAAGATCTTTGCGAGTTTTAGATGGCGCGGTGGCGGTTTTTGATGGTTCGCAAGGCGTTGAACCGCAGTCAGAAACCGTTTGGCATCAGGCCGAGAAATATATTGTGCCTCGTTTTGCTTTTATAAATAAAATGGATAAGATGGGAGCTGATTTTTATATGAGTCTTAAATCCATTCAAGAAAGACTTTCTCCCAATGCTTTTGCCGCTCAATTGCCAATTGGAGCGGAAGGAACATTTAAAGGCGTGATTGATTTGATTGAGGAAAAAGCCTATAAATTTGAAGGCGATCATGGATTGCAGGTAACGGAAATATCCATCCCCGATGACATGAAAGAAAAAGTAGCTCAATATCGCGCCATTTTGATGGAAAAGGTGGCTGAAGCTAATGATGAATTAATGACTAAATATCTTGAAACCAACACTCTTTCCAGCTCCGAGATGAAAACCGGAATTAGAAAAATGACTATTGCCGGAGATTTGTTTGTGGTTCTGTGCGGTTCAGCTTTGGCCAATATCGGCGTGCAAAAAATGCTTGACGCGGTAGTGGATTATTTGCCGGCGCCAACTGATTTGCCTCCGGTCAAAGGTATAAATCCTAACACTGAAGCGGAAGAAACTCGTTCATTTAGCGATGAGGCTCCTTTTAGCGCTTTAGCTTTTAAAGTGGCCACTGATCCCTTTGTCGGTAAATTAATTTTTTTCCGCGTTTATTCCGGCACGGCTAACGCCGGCAGTTATTTGTATAATTCCACTTCAGAAAAAAAAGAACGTCTTGGTAGAATTGTCCGCATGCATGCTAATAGTCGTGAAGATGTCAGTGAAGTTTTTGCCGGCGATATTGCCGCGGCCATTGGTTTGAAAGTGACCGGCACAGGCGATACTTTGTGCGATGAAAATCATCCGATTGTTTTGGAAAGAATGACTTTCCCAGAGCCGGTTATTTCCGTGGCCATTGAACCCGCCACTAAAGCCGATCAAGAAAAGCTTGGTTTGTCTTTGCAAAAACTTATGGAAGAAGACCCGACTTTCAAAGTGCACACTGATCCTGAAACTCTGCAGACAATCATAGCCGGCATGGGCGAATTGCATTTGGATATTTTAGTTGATCGCATGAAACGGGAATTTAATGTTAATGCCAATGTTGGCAAACCGCAAGTGGCTTACAAAGAAGCCATCAAAGCGGAAGCGGAAGCGGAAGGCAAATATGTCAAACAGTCTGGCGGACGCGGTCAGTATGGTCATTGCTGGCTCAAAGTGGAACCTTTGGAAGAAGGCAAGGGCTTTGAATTTGTGGATGAAATTAGAGGCGGTATCGTTCCCAAAGAATATTTGCCGGCTATTCAAAAAGGCGTTAAAGAAGCTATGGATCGCGGTATTCAAGCCGGTTATCCGGTGATTGACGTCAAAGTCACTTGTTATGACGGCTCTTATCATGAAGTTGATTCTTCAGAAGCGGCCTTTAAAATGGCCGGTTCAATGGCTTTTCAAGCGGCTTGTAAAAAAGCCAAGCCGATCATTCTTGAACCTATTATGAAAGTTGAAGCCGTTACTCCGGAACAATACATGGGCGATGTGATTGGCGATCTCAATTCCAAACGCGCTCAAATACAAGAAATGTTTGATCGTGGCAATATGAAAGTGGTTAAAGCCATCGTGCCTTTGGCCACCATGTTTGGTTATGCCACATCTTTACGCTCTCTTTCTCAAGGACGAGCGAGCTATTCAATGGAATTTGGACATTATGCTGAAGTGCCGGCCAATGTGGCCACGGATATAATTTCCGGAAAGATTAAATAAACATTCGGTCAATCAAAATCGCGTTCAAAAGAAATTAAAAAAGACGGAAAGTATTTTCCGTCTTTTTTGTTTTACCGTTTACTTTACCTCATAAGCGCCGATGTCAGCTTGTCCGCTCTGAACGCGCGTTTTGGACAGATAATCCAGACTGCTGATCGGCGAAGCGCCGCGATTGACAGCCGGACTGTCGGCTAAAGGCAATAAATTAAAATTGCCCGAAGTTATTGAAGTGAATTTGGGGTTGGTATTACAGAGATTATTGCTTCCTGTAGCGCAAACTCCGCTATCCTTTGTCTGGTAAGTAATATCATAATCAGTGTCAAGCGTTACGCCGGTGCCAGTATAAAAGAAACAGGATTTTTCAGATGGTTGCCAAAAGTCCGTACCCGCGTAATAGATATTATTTCGTGATTTGATTGAACCGGCGCCGGAATCGCTGACCAAATTACAATCGCCTTCGCTGTAGATGGAATTATTATATAATTGTACCGGAGAACTCGCGCCTTCCATGGAGACAGAAACAGCATTGCCGTATGCCCGACAATTATCAACTGAATTTTGTCCGCCATAAGTATAGGTATATTTCTTGCCTTCTTGATTGAAATATCCGCAATTGCCAACAACAACACTGTCCGTTATTTTAGCATCTCCATTTGTTTTAAGTTGATTGCCGGCATTGCCTTCGGCGCGCACTCGCGTGATAGTAATTGTCCCGCCATTACGATGATAAAGCAGATCCAACCCGTCTGAAGTATTATGCATAAAAGTGGAATCTTCAATTATCCAATTACCGCCAGTCGCGCCAGTGCCCAAGCCATCGCCATATCCGCCAGCGCTTTGTCCCCAACAGCCAACCGGTTGCCGGCCCGGGTAAGTTTGCCCACAGCCGTTCCAGTCAATATTTACTTTTTTAAAGGTAATAGTGCCGGAATTGGATGAATTTTCACCGGGAAAATCGCCATCCCAACCAGCTATTCCATTGCCTTCAATTTTAGTATTTTCAATAGTCCAATCAGTCAGTCGGCCGGCATGCACGCCATTGCTGGCCAAACCATGAATATCTAGATTTTTGAGCAAAACATTTTTGCTGTCAGACGCGCGCAATCCTTGTGATGCCCAATCGCCAAACGGAGGAGTATTGCGCTGGCAAGCTAAACTGCCGGAGTGATTTTCCACACAGGAAGAATGGTCGGTAATTTCTAAACACTGCAATTCAACATTATTACTGCCGTTCATATCAATAATCGCCCATGGTCGGCCCGATCCCCATAATTCTGGTTTGATTGAACAGCCGGAATTGTAATTTTCTCCCAATATTCTGGTTGGCTTGTCAGCGCTCGGTCCGGAAGGAATAGGGCTCATCATACAATCCCAACTCCAATTGACATTGCATTTATCACCGGTTGCTCCCGGCGCTCCATAACCCATTTTATAGCTGCCATTGCCGATAATCAAAGTATCACCGCCAGCAAACCGAGCGGTTCCGCCCGGAGGCAAAGCCACAAACGGATGCGACCAAGCGCAGGCTTTGTTGGTTATGTTAGTTGAATAAGCCACATTGGTTTTGCCGTCGCATTGTTCAGCGGTTCCGCCATCGGTTCTGATGTAGTAAGTTATACCACTATCGGAAGGGGGTGGATTTGGAGTGGTAGTTGGTGTGGGGGTGGGAGCAGGAATTGGAGTAGGTGTAGGAGTGGGAGAAGGAGTAGGGGTTGGACTTGGGCTTGAAACAAGATTTGAGTTGTCATTATTTAGATCATTGTTTTGCGTGGGATCAATCAAGACAAAAACCGGCATTGTAATGCTTTGGTTGATTTTAGCAACTATCGCATTGGCGCTGGATAGCGGACGTATATAAATATTTTTGTAATTATTTTTAATAAAAGAATCATTTGTAAATTGGCTCAAAGTTCCGTTTTGATTAACATAATAGGTTTGGCTGTTTAAAGATACTACCATGCCGGCATGAGCTTTGGGATCAGCGCCAGAGATTGAAGCGCCAGTATTGTAATAATTGTAAAAAGATGCCGGAATAATATCTCTGATTGGATAATTTTGACCGTAAAGAGCCTTGGCTGATTCAACGGTAATTGGCGCTTTGGTGTTGTTTGGCAAAATCGCGTAAAGTTGCGTGTCATTGTTTTTTCTTATTAATCCGGAACCGGAACGCCGGTTTATGTATAAAGGCGATTGCGTGGCGGTTTTAAAACTGGCTAAACAGGCCGGAGTTACAAGTTTAAAATGTCCTTCATATTTATAGTCAATATACCAAGTTTTAAAATCATCACCATCCAGGTATGGCCGGAGCAGATTGTCTTGGCCAATATTCCAGATGGCGGGATAGTCAGCTTTGATATTGTCTCCGGGTTGAAGAGTGGAACAATTATCCGCGGGTAAAACAGCCATTTGAACGGCCGGAATTATGATAAAATTTGAGTATAAGCCATAAATTAAAAATAATATTATGATTATTTTTAAAGGGAGGGTTTTTTTGTTTAACATACGGGATATTTTATGGATGATTAAAATTGTTTTTAATAATACCACCTTTTATAATTATATTCGCAATCAAAAAAATAAGCAAATAAAAATCCATACTATTTTAGTATGGATTTAACAGGATTATCTTTTTAGATGCGGATAAGTTTAAGCGGTTGCTTGAAGTGATTGTTTTTTATCATGCCTTTTGAGCAAATAAGCCAACACGGGCGGCGGAATCAAAGTGGTTAAAATAACCATAATTACAATAATAGAATAAATTTGATCATTGACCACGCCCAAGTTTTTGCCGATAACGGCAAAAATCAAACCGACTTCACCGCGCGGTATCATGCCAAAACCGACAATGATTTTGCTAACGCCTTTTCCGGCCACATAGCCAGCCATTAATTTGCCTACGAAAGCAGCCACGGTGATCCCCAATGCCAAGAGCAGAACTTTGATATCAAACATGGTTTGCAGTTTGACGCCCATGCCAGTCATAACAAAGAAAATAGGCACCAGGAAATTACCCAATGGTTCTATTAAGTCTTCTATATGGCGATGAGCATGAGGTTCAATAGCTTGCTCCATTTTTTCCTTGATACTATGTTCGCAGTTCATATTTTCAATTACATCCTTAACATCGCGGACAACTTTTGGATCCTTGAAATAGCGAAAGTGGACCGGATCCAATACCAGACCGGCGGCAAAAGCGCCCACGATTGGCGCTAGGCCGATCAGTTCGGCCAAGTAAGCGAATATTAAGCCAAAGCAAATGGCTAAGGTAAATTTCATGGCTACGCCGGTATTGATTTTAGCCAAAATTTTACTAAAGGTTGGAGCCAAGAATTGGCCGATGATAATCGCTCCGATTAAAAATAAAATGGCTTTGCCGGTAATTAAGCTAATAGCGCCCAAACTGACAGAGCCGGTCACAACTATGGCGCTGACGACCGCTAAGATAATCAGGCCCAAGACATCATCAATTACAGCCGCGCCCAATACTATTTGCGCTTCTTTGGTTTTTAATTTTTTAAGATCTTTAAATACTCGAGCCGTTATGCCAACGGAAGTGGCGGTTAAAGTGGCGCCCAAAAATAAATAGGCATGAGAGCTAAGTCCGGGTAAAAGCCAAGGACCTATCATATATGTGCCAATAACAAAGGGGGCGACTACGCCGACGCAAGCCACTAAAAAAGCTTTTAAGCCCACTTTTTTCATTTCGCGAATATTGGATTCCAATCCGATTTGAAAAAGCAAGATAACAACGCCTAATTCAGATAGAAAGACAATAATCTCATTTGTTTTAATAGGTTCAAACACATGTAAGCCCAATAGGACTAAATTGCCTAGAATAACGCCGATTATAAGCTCGCCCAAAACAGATGGCTGGCCGATTTTTTCCACCAAGCTGGATATTTTCGCGGCGATTAAAATAACGGCAATCCATAAAAATGTTATGGCTGTTTCACTGCCGTGTCCAGCGGTTTCTCCGGCGGTTGATTCATTGGCCAACGCATAAGGCGCGATTACAAGGCCAAGAAGTAAAATAAAAAACAACAAACGTTTACGACTCCATCGCTTGATTGATTTTTTGGCAATCAATTTGGCATAGTCAAATATTTTGACCATAAGATTTAATCACTTATCCGCTTTTAACAATTGATTTTTTGTTCAAGCGGTTAATTTAATGTTTCATATTTTAGACTTTTTTTTAAAGAAAGTCAACCATTCTTGAGTTAAGCGAGCAAGATTGACATTTTTCTATATAATGTTAGACTACGAGTATAATGATTCACTATAATTATATGAATTCTAAACAAATTGATAATCTTTTTCGCTTGATGAGATTAACTTCAGATCGCGCCATAATACCTGATACTGAATCTGAACGCTTGTTTGTTATTATTGACGGCAGTGAATATGAACAAATCATCGGACACAAATCATCTTTGCTTGGATTGTCCGAAGAAGATATGATGAATCGCATTAACAAAGATATCGCGCTTTGGCGCGCGCAAAATAGCAGTGAAAATTTGGATTGGTACGAGGGCAATGATTATGGATCTGTTTCTAAAGACAAAGGATTGCCCCAGAGTGATTTTGATAGTTTTGTCAAAGAAGAAACCCCTCCAGAAAAAAAACCGGAAATATTTGATTATGAAGTGGAAGACCCTTTGTATTTTGAAAATGTTGAGTCAGAAAACAATTTTTCTACCGGCGGTCCTTTGGAACAACAATTTGATAGCGTGGATTCTGAAGAAAGCTTGTCCGACATACACCAAGAAGACGAAAGTGATAAATTTCAGCTTGAGCCCATAGAGTAAATATTTAAGTAAAAAGTTTTGACTTTGGCTGTGTTTTTTTGTCCACATCTTATCCTCTTGCTTTTTTCTGTCGTTTTGCTATAATGTAGGCGTTATAAAAAATTGGTTATTTTTTAGCATTTAGTTAATTTAAAATTAATAAAAACAAACATTTTTTTCGGCTGGATAACAAATCTGTTTTGACCACTCAAAGCAGTGCCGAGTAAGCCTATATAATATGGCTGATTTTGTAAGAAATAAGCCACACGTAAATGTGGGTACCATCGGACACGTTGACCATGGTAAAACCACTTTGACCGCTGCTATTTTAAAAGTTTTATCAGCAGCCGGAAAAATAGCTCAAAGCAAAAGTGTTGATGAAATTGATTCCGCGCCCGAAGAAAAAGCGCGTGGTATTACTATTTCTACCGCTCATGTGGAATATGAGACAGACAACCGTCATTATGCTCATGTAGACTGTCCGGGACACGCAGATTATGTCAAAAACATGATTACTGGCGCGGCGCAAATGGATGGAGCCATTTTGGTTGTTTCAGCCGCTGACGGCCCAATGCCTCAAACTCGCGAACACATCTTGTTGGCTCGTCAAGTCGGCGTGCCGCACATTGTCGTCTTCTTAAACAAAGTTGATCAGGTTTCTGATCCTGAATTTATTGATTTGGCTGAAGGCGAAGTGCGCGAACTTCTTAATAAATATAAATTCCCTGGCGACACCACTCCAATTATCCGCGGTTCAGCTCTTAAAGCTTTGGAAAATCCTTCTGATGAAACAGCTTCCAAGCCAATAATGGACTTGATGAAGGCTTTGGATGAATATATTCCAGAGCCAAAGCGTGATGTGGAAAAGCCCTTTATGATGCCGATTGAAGATGTGTTTAGTATTGAAGGACGCGGTACAGTAGTTACCGGTCGTATTGATCGCGGAATCATCAAAATAAACCAAGAGGTAGAAATGGTCGGACTTGGCAAAGAAAACGCCAAGACAGTTGTTACTGGTATTGAAATGTTTAACAAATCTTTACCAGAAGGACGCGCTGGCGACAATGCCGGCTTGCTTTTGCGTGGTGTTAAAAAGGAAGAAATTGAACGCGGAGTTGTTTTGGCCGCCCCTGGTTCAATCACTCCTCACACTGAATTTGAAGCGGAAGTATATGTCTTAAACAAAGAAGAAGGTGGCCGTCACAAACCTTTTTTCAAGGGCTACAAACCTCAATTTTACATTAGGACTACTGACGTGACCGGAGAAGTTGAATTGCCGGAAGGAACTGAAATGGTAATGCCTGGCGATACCGTTAATATTAAAGTAAAGTTAATCACTCCGGTGGCCATGGAAGAAAAAATGAATTTTGCCATTCGTGAAGGTGGCCGCACAGTCGGCGCCGGTGTAGTAGTTAAAATTATTAAATAAATAGATAATACAGGTCCCTGATTTTTTCAGGGACCTTGTATTAAATAATTTACCGGTTTTTTCCGGACAACAAACATGCCAACAGCTATCGCCAGTACAACCAAAAAGAAAGAGGAAGTTTCCACTCGTATTCGCATTAGAATACGGGCTTATGATAACAAAATTATTGATCAAGCTGCTAAGAATATTATTGATACGGCTTTGCGCAATGGCGCCAAAGTCGTTGGTCCGGTGCCTTTACCGACTGAAAAGACCAAATTTACCGTTAATCGGTCTACCTTTGTTCATAAGACAGCTCGCGAACAATATGAAATGAGAGTTCATAAGCGCTTGATTGATGTTTTAAATCCATCGCCAAAGTGCATTGACGCTTTAATGAGCCTGCAGATACCGGCCGGAGTGGATATAGAGATCAAAATGTAGTTAGCCTTGACATTTTTTGCCTTTTAAGCTAAAGTGTCGGTAATGTAAAAACAGTTTTCTTTTGACCGAATAAATAAGATTCAACTTCGTGATTTTATCCAAATTAAATCACGAAAATGGAAAAACATTTACTTAGGTCGGGGGAAGACGAAAGGAAAAGATTTGCTTTAACAATTAAAAAAAAGCCAAATATTCGCGTAAGGCTAGAAACAAAGGCGTTGTTTATTGAATAAACAAAATCATTGTTTCTAGTTTTTTTATACCGAGCCATTGAAAAATTTTATGAAATTTATATTAGGTAAAAAATTAGGCATGACCCAGGTTTTTCAACCGGATGGCAATGTCGTTCCGGTGACCAGAGTGAAATGCGGTCCATGCGTGATTACACAAATAAAAGCCAAAAATATTCAAATTGGGTTTGAACCGGTTAAAGAAAAAAATTTGGCCAAGCCACAAATAGGACATTTAAAAGATTTGGATAAAGTCAGAGTTTTATGTGAATTTAAAGTTGATGAAGCCCAGACCAAAGATTTAAGTCGGGGCAATTGTATTTCAATTGAAAGTTTTGTGACTGGCGACAAAGTATCTGTAACCGGCACCAGCAAAGGCAAAGGTTTTCAAGGAGTTGTTAAGCGACATGGTTTTCATGGTTCACCGGCCAGTCATGGCCACAAAGATCAATTGCGCATGCCTGGTTCTATTGGCGCCGGCGGTCCGCAACATGTTTTTAAAGGAACCAGAATGGGCGGTCATATGGGTTCAGGGCAGGTAACTGTCAAAAATCTTGAAATTATCGTTGTAAAACCGGAAGAAAATGAATTATATATAAAAGGAGCTGTGCCTGGTGCCAGAAATGGAGTTTTAAAAATTACCGCTCAAGGCGATTTAAAAATTTTAGACGACAAAAAGGCTGAAGTAGAAATAGTTGAAACAAAAGAAGCAGAGGAGATAAAAACCGAACAGGCTTCAGAAGAAGTTGTTGTTCAAACAGAGCCTAAAGAAGCAGAAAAAGATACTAAAAAAGAATAAGTATGAAAATAAAGGTTTACAATTTAGACGGCCAAGCCAGCGCGGAAATGGAAGTAAGCAAGACGGTTTTTGGCGTTAAAATAAGAAATGAAGTAGTTCATGAGGTTTTTGTAAGTCAAATGGCCAACCAACGTCAGCCTTGGGCTCATTCCAAAGGCAAAGGAGAAATAAGCGGTGGTGGCAAAAAACCATGGGCGCAAAAAGGCACGGGACGCGCTCGCCATGGCTCTATTCGTTCACCTTTATGGAAAGGCGGAGGAGTGGTATTTGGGCCTTTGAATATTAGAAATTACGACAAAAAAATCAATAAAAAAACTCGTCAAAAAGCTTTGCGAATGTGTTTGAGCGATTTGGTGGCCAATGCCAATCTGGTGGTGGTGGAAAATTTTTCTTTTTCTGAACCAAAAACAAAATTATTCAGCCAGTTGTTAAATAAGTTGCCTTTAAAAAGGAAAAATTGCTTGATTGTGACTGAAGGCAAAGATGAAGCCGTCATGCGCATGACCAAAAATTTACCCAAGACGGAAGTGGCTAGAGCCCAAGATCTTAGCGTGAGGCAAGTTCTTTCCCATCCGGCAGTTTTAGCCAGCGCGTCAGCCATAAAAAAGATTGAAGAAATTTTAACAGCCAAAAAAGATTAAGCCAATTATATGGGATTATTGAATAAATTGTTAAATAAAAAGAAAGCCTCGGAAAAGGAAGAATTAGCGGTCAAAGAACAGGCTAAAGAAAAAAAACAGATTAAAGCGTCTGGATCTTTGAGTAACGCGTCCAAAGAAGAAAAAACAAAAAAGAAGACAATTGTTGACGACAAGAAAAAAGAAATTAAAAAACTTAAAAAATTGTCTGTGTATAGCGTTTCCGACAAAATTTTGCTTTCTCCATTAGTAACGGAAAAAGCGGCTGTGAGAGAAAGTTTAAATCAGTATAGTTTTATTGTCGGTTCCAAAGCGAACAAAACACAAATCAAAAAAGCTATAGTGGATATTTACGGAGTAAAACCAACCAAGGTAAGAGTAATAAATATGTCCGGCAAGGTTGTGAGGTTCAAGAACACCAGCGGCCGTCGCAGTGATTTTAAAAAAGCGATTGTCAGCTTGCCCAAGGGCAAAAGCATTGATATTCATCAAGGCGTCTAAATAATCAATTATGCCGATTAAAATTTACAAACCAACTACACCGGGACGACGCAATGCCAGCGTTCAAGTTTTTGATGATATTACCAAGCATGAACCGGAAAAATCTTTGGTCGCGCCTTTAAAAAAGAAAAGCGGTCGCAACAACCAAGGTAAAATAACAGTTAGACATCAAGGCGGCGGCGTAAAAAGATATTATCGCTTGGTTGATTTTAAAAGAAAGAAATATGATCAGCCAGCTGAAGTTGTGGCGATTGAGTATGATCCCAACCGAGGTCCGCGCATCGCTCTTATCCAATATGAAGATGGAACAAAATCATATATTTTGTGTCCTAAGGATTTGTCAGTTGGTCAAAAAGTGGTTTCAAGCGACAAAGTTTTGAAAGCCGAAGTTGGCAACCGCATGCCACTTGAATTTATACCGGTAGGCATGATGGTGTATAATATTGAAATGACAGCTGGAAAAGGCGGACAACTTGTTCGCGGAGCCGGCAATTCAGCCCAATTGATGACAATAGAAGAAGGCTATGCTATCATCAAATTGCCGTCAGGAGAAGTTCGCAAGATTGCTAAAAATTGTTTAGCCACAATTGGCGAAGTTGGCAATGAAGATTATCGTTTGGTGCGTTGGGGCAAAGCCGGTCGAAATCGTTTACGGGGCATCAAGCCGACTGTTAAAGGTAAAAATATGAATCCGGTTGATCATGCTCACGGTGGTGGTGAAGGACACAGCCCAATCGGTCAAAAAAGAGGTCCGCAAACAATTTATGGCAAGACTGCCATGGGAGTTATCACCCGCCAAAAAGGCAAATACAGCGACAAATTTATTGTTAAGACTCGCCGTAAATCAAAGAGAAAATAAAATTTTTTAATATGTCAAGAAGTTTAAAAAAAGGGCCTTATATAGATGCCAAGTTGATGAAAAAAGTAGCTAAGATGAAGGCAATCAAACAAAATCAACCTATCAAAACTTGGGCTCGGGCGAGCACCATTACGCCGGAAATGATAGGAATGACATTTTTGGTACACAATGGCAAAAATTTTCTTAATGTTTTTGTTGATGAAAATATGGTTGGACACAAGCTGGGTGAATTTTCTCCAACTCGTAAATTCGTTAGTCATGGCGGAAAAATGGCCAAGACTCAAGATACTCCTGAAAAGGCGCCGGCGCCAGCGGCTGCGGCTCCAAAAACTAAATAATTTATATGGCAATTGTTGTCAAAGCAAAATTAAATTCATTGAGTATTTCTCCTTACAAGGTTCGTTTGGTGGCTGATTTGGTTCGTTTAAAAAAGGTAACCAAGGCCAGAGAAATTTTGAGCTTATCAACTAAAAAGGCGGCCGCGTCATTGTTAAAATTGATTGAATCAGCCGTGGCCAATGCTAAAAATAATTTTTCTTTGTCAGACAGTGAATTGTATATACAAAAATTGACGGTTGACGAAGGCATGGCTTTGAAACGTTGGATGCCACGCGCTCGAGGAAGAGCCACTTCATTGCGTAAACGAACATCCAATATCAATTTGATTTTATCGTCATCTCAAAAAGAAAATAAAAAGACTGATAAAGAAAATAAAAAGATTGAAGTGAAAGAAGCTGAAAAACCAACTATAAAAGAAGTCAAAAAAGAAGTCAAAAAAAATAAAAAAGCCGATTAATTATCCACTAGCAAGAATAATATTATGGGTCACAAAGTCCATCCAAAAATTTATCGCATACCGCATGTCTATACATGGGATTCAAAATGGTTTGCTCATCAAGGAGCTATGCCTTCATTTTTGGAACAAGAAACTAAGATAAGAGAATATTTGGAGACCAAATTAAGAGACGCGTCTATTGACGCTATCGGGGTGGAAAGAAGCGTCAAGGAAATGAAAATTATTATTTTGGCCGGAAAACCGGGTGTGATTATCGGCCGTGGCGGAAAAGGGCTGGAAGATTTACGCCGATATATTGAGAGAAATATTCTCCAATTTAAGCTCAAAGTTGATATCAGCGTGCAAGAAGTGCGCCAACCGGCTTTGTCGGCCCAGATAGTAGCCAATAGCATCGCGCAAGAAATTGAACGCCGTATTCCATTTAGAAGAGTTATGAAACAAACAATTGAAAAAAGCATGTCAGCCGGAGCGCAAGGAATAAAAATTTGTTTGGCCGGCCGTTTAAATGGAGTTGAAATAGCCAGAACGGAAAAATTGGGCGCGGGCAAAATGTCTTTAATAACTATGCGCAGTGATGTTGATTACGCGTATGTAAGAGCCAATACCTTATATGGCGTTATTGGCGTCAAAGTATGGATATACAAAGGCGAAGCTTTTGGACGCCGAGATAAATTCGCGAGCGCGGTCAAAACAGAAGAAAACAAAAAATAAATTAATATGTTGTTACCCAAAAAAGTATTACATAGAAAATGGCATAAAGGCAGAAGGCGCAATAAAGGCGTTGCTACTAGAATAAACGCCGTGGCTTTTGGCGCTTTTGGCTTAAAGAGTTTGGACTATGGCTGGGTAACTAGCCGTCAGATAGAAGCTTGCCGTCGAGTGTTAACAAGATATGTTAGAAAATCAGGCAAGATTTGGATTCGCGTTTTTCCGGATAAGCCGGTAACAAAAAAAGGCAATGAAACTCCCATGGGTGGAGGAAAAGGCAGTCCGGATCATTATGTGGCCGTAATTAAACCCGGAACGGTTTTGTTTGAAATGGGTGGCGTGGAAGAAGATAAAGCGCGCGAGGCTATTAATTTTGCCGGCCATAAATTGGGTATTAGAACTAAATTTGTAAAAAAAATATAAAAAATATTTATGAAATGGGCTGATTTAAAAAATAAAAACACCGATGAATTAAAGGATCTTTTGGCTGAACAAAGAGCTCTGTTGCAAAATTTGCGATTTCAAGCCAGTTCACACCAGCTTAAGCAAAACAGCAAGATTGATCAGGCCAAAAAAACGATTGCTCGCTTGATTTTTATTTTGGTTCAAAGAAAAGAAGAAGAAAAATCAAAAACAAATAAATGAACATAATGTTTATGGAAAAAACCAAACAGATAAAAAAAAGAAAATTTACCGGAACAGTGGTAAAAACCGCCATGAACAAAACCATCAGTGTTTTAGTGGTGGAAAAGAGAGTTCACCCCAAATACGGCAAAGCCTATAAACAGGGTCGGAAGTTTCACGTTCATGATGAAAAACAAGCGGCCAAAGAAGGAGAAAAGGTTGTTTTTGTGGAATGTCGGCCTTTATCCAAGACCAAACGATGGCGTTTGTTAGAGATAGTTAAATCAACCGAAAAGGTCAAAAAGTAAAATAAAACATCCAATATGATTCAACATCGCAGCATGATAAAAGTAGCCGATAATACCGGTGCCAAAAAATTAATGTGCATTCGTGTTTTGGGTGGTTACAAAAAGCGTTACGCGCGTATCGGCGATATAATTACTTGCGCGGTCAAAGAAGCCGCCCCTCGCGGTATGGTCAAAAAAAGCGAAGTGGTGCATGCTGTAATTGTCAGACAAAGAAAAGAGATCCGCCGTCGTAATGGTATTTATATTCGTTTTGATGAAAACGCCGCTGTAATAGTTGATTTAAACAGCCGAGAGCCAAAAGGCACAAGAATTTTTGGCCCAATAGCCAGGGAATTAAGGACAAAAGGTTACAAAAAGATTGTTTCTTTAGCCCCGGAGGTATTATAATTTTGTATAAGCATTAAAGATATGAAAATTAAGACAGGCGACAAAGTAGAATTTACTACTGGAAAAAACAAAGGCAAAAGTGGCAAGGTTGTCCAAGTTTTTTTGTCTGAAAGCAAGCTGGTGGTGGATGGTTTGAATATTATAAAAAAACACATGCGTTCTAATAAACGAGGGGAAAAAGGCCAGATTATAGAACTGGCCGGTCCGGTTGATGTTTCAAAAGTGGTTTTGCTTTGCCCCAAATGCGGCGCCAAGGCCAAAGTCGGCTATAAGGTGGAAGGAAAAACCAAAAAAAGATTTTGTAAAAAATGTTCTGAATTAATTGATTAGTTTTATGGATAATAATTTATATAAAAAATATAAAAAAGAAGTAGTGCCCGCTTTACAAAAAGAATTGGGTTTAAAAAATATCATGCAGGTGCCGAAAATTACCAAGGTTGTGCTTAATGTTGGCGTGGGACGATTTGTCAAAGACAAGGCTATGCTTGATAATGTTGAAAACACTTTGTTAAAAATCACCGGACAAAGGCCAATAAAGAATAAAGCCAAAAAATCTATTTCCAATTTTAAAATTAGAGAAGGCATGGAAGTTGGCTTATCAGTCACATTGCGAGCCGGTAAAATGTATGATTTTTTGGAAAAATTGATTAGCGTGACTTTGCCGCGCGTCCGAGATTTTCGCGGAATACCTGATAAGAGCTTTGATAAAAAAGGCAATTATGCCTTTGGTTTTAAAGAGCACGTGGCTTTTCCGGAAATCAGAGTGGATGAAGCGGACAAGATTCATGGTTTGCAAGTGGTTATCTGCACCACAGCCAAAAATGGCGAGCAGGCAAAAAAGTTATTAACTTATCTGGGATTTCCTTTTAAGAAATAGTTTATGGCAACAAAAGCAAAAATATCTAGATCCAAGCAGAAGCAACCGTTATTTTCAACGCGCGTCGTCAGACGTTGTTGGAAATGTGGACGTGTTAGAGCCTATATGCGTGAATTTGGCCTGTGCCGAATTTGTTTTAGAGAAATGGCTAACTCTGGAAAAATTCCAGGTATTCGTAAATCAAGCTGGTAATTATTAAATTATTATAATAATAAAGAATTTTTCATTATGATGACCGACCCAATTGCCGACATGTTAACCAGAATACGCAACGCCTCTATGGCTCGTAAAAAAGAGGTGGTTTTGCCTTTTTCAAAAATTAAGCTGGCGATAGCTGAGTTGTTAGTTAAAAATGACTATTTACAGTCGGCTGTTAAAAAAGAAGATGGTATTCATCCTTACATATTGGTCAATTTAAAGTTTGTCAATAAACAACCGGTGATACAGCATATCAAAAGAGTGAGCAAACCGGGCAAGCGCGTTTATGTCAAATGTGAAGAAATTAAGCAAGTTTTGAACGGATTTGGCATTTCATTAATTTCTACGCCTAAAGGGGTAATGACTAATAAACAGGCCAGAGCTGATAAGCTAGGTGGAGAATTGATTTGCGAAATATATTAATAATAATTAGTTTTTATGTCACGCATAGGAAAAATAATTAGAAAGATTCCCGCCAATACAACCGTTAATTTGAAAGATGGTGTTTTGACAGTCAAAGGTCCAAAAGGCCAATTAGCCGCCAAAATTCATCCTTTGGTTAATATTTCCGTGGGCGAAAATCAAGTGACTGTTTTGGTAAAAAATGAAAATTTGAAAGAAGAACGTTCTTTGTGGGGGACATTTTCTAGTTTAATAGCCGGCATGCTCAAAGGAGTAAGTGAAGGATATCGCAAACAGTTGGAAATCAATGGTGTGGGATATAAAGTAAAAATGCAAGGAAAAGATTTAGCATTGGAAGTCGGTTATTCACATCCGGTTATCGTCAAAGCCAAAGACGGCATAGAATTTAGCGTGGAAAAAAATATTATTACCATTCAGGGCGTTGATAAACAGTTGGTGGGAGAAGTGACCGCCAATATTAGAAAAATTAGAAAACCCGAACCATACAAAGGCAAGGGAATAAAATATATTGATGAAATTATTAAACGCAAAGTAGGCAAGACAGCGGCCAAAGGCGCTTAAAGGTTTAAAATAATAATTGTATGAAAAGATTTATCACAAACATAAAATCCAAAACCAGAAAGATAAGGCATAACCGTATTCGGGCCAGAATCAAAGGGACAGTCAGCCGTCCTCGTTTATCTGTATTTCGAGGTTTGCGTTCAATCAATTTACAGCTGATAGATGATCAGAGCGGAAAAACTTTGTGTCAAGCGCATAGTCGCCAAGCTAAAGACGCGTCTTTGGCCAAAGATCTGAAAGGTAAAGTAGCCATTGCTTACCAAACCGGTTTTTTGCTGGCGCAAAAAGCTAAAGACAAAAAAATAACTGAAGTTGTTTTTGATCGCGGAGGCAATAGATTTCATGGACGAGTAAAAGCCGCGGCTGATGGCGCCAGAGAAGGCGGATTAAAATTTTAATAAAATTATTCTAATTATGGCAAAACCATTTCGCAAAAAAGGCAGAGACAATAAGGAAAAATCTGAATTTGATCAGTATATTTTGGATTTGGCCAGAGTGACTCGCGTTACTGGCGGAGGCAAGCAATTGAGTTTTAGAGCCTGCGTTGTTTTGGGTAATCGCAAAGGCAAAGTCGGTTTTGGCGTGGCCAAAGGCAAAGATGTCCAAATCGCAGTGGAAAAAGCCGTTAAACAGGGCAGAAAAAAAATGATTGAAGTTCAAATAGTAGATGAAACGTTGCCCCATACTTTAATCCACAAATTTAAAGCTTCCACTGTTTTGCTCAAACCGGCTCCCAAAGGAAGTGGCGTGATCGCCGGCGGTCCGGTTCGCGTTATGATGGAATTGGCTGGTGTTCCCAATGTTTCAGCCAAAATTTTGGGTAAAACAAAAAATAAGATAAGCATTGTTAAATCAGTTTTTGAAGCTTTGCAATCGTTTAAAAAACCCGGTCCAGATCAAATTAAAGAAAGACAGGAAAAGGAAAATAGGGAAAAAGGAAAGATAAACGAATAATTTTAATTTAAAAATATGCCGTTGAGACCAAATACAATTAAATCAAAAAATAAACTGAAAAAAAGAAGTAAAAGATTGGGCCGAGGCAATGCTTCCGGCTGTGGAAATTATTCCGGCCGAGGTCTAAAAGGCCAAAAAAGCCGTTCTGGCGGTCGGCGCGGTTTGAAATTAAAGGGCCTTAAAGCCATGCTTCAGGCGACTCCGAAATTGCGCGGTTTCAAATCTTTGCAAACCAAACCAACTGAAGTAAGTTTGGAAAAAATACAAAAAAACTTTAAAGATGGAGAGACAGTAAACCTGGTTTCTTTAAAAGAAAAAAAATTAGTAAATGTTAAAGCCAAAGAAGCCAAAATTTTGTCCAATGGCAGTATTAGCATAAAAATAACTGTTCAAGGAATCAAATGCACAACCAAAGCCAAGGAAATGATTGTTAAAGCCGGCGGTCAAGTGGAATAGCCAAAAGTCAGTTAGTTGTTTTAATTTTAAAATATGTTTGACAAAATAATACAAGCTTGGAGGGTGAAATCAGTCAGAAATAAATTGTTGTATGTTTTGTCAATGATGATAATATTTAGGCTGGTCGCTCACATCCCCATTCCAGAAGTAAATTTGGAGAATTTGCGTAATTTTTTGTCTGGCAATCAGATTTTGGGTTTGCTCAATGTGTTTAGTGGCGGAACCATGAAGAATTTTTCAATTGTGATGTTGGGCGTGGCGCCATATATTACTTCTTCCATTATTTTCCAGCTTTTAACCATGATAGTGCCGAAACTGGAAGAAATGTCCAAAGAAGGCGAAGCCGGACAAGCCAAGATCAACAGTTATACTCGTCTCTTGAGCGTTCCGTTGGCTTTTTTACAGTCTTACGGCATGATTCGTTTGCTTAACAGTAACAGCGCGGCCCCTATTTTAAGCGATTTAAATTCTTGGAAGCTCATAATTATAATGACCACCATTACCGCGGGTACGGTTTTTTTAATGTGGATTGGCGAATTGATATCAGAGAAAAAAGTTGGCAATGGGATTTCTTTATTGATATTTGCCGGCATTGTGGCCGGTTTGCCCGGTTTATTGAGAAACGCTATTATCAATTATACTTCCGCTGATTTTTATACTTTTGTTTTATTTGCTTTAATCGCCGTGGCCACTGTGGTAGGCGTTGTTTTTATTACTGAAGGTCAGAGAAATATTCCGGTTAATTATGCCAAACAAGTTAGAGGCGGCCGGACTTATGGCGGTAATAGTTCTCATCTGCCTTTGCGCGTTAATATGGCTGGAGTTATTCCGATTATCTTCGCGATTTCATTGGTTTTGTTTCCGCCAATGGTGGCGCAATTTTTCGTAGGCGCTAAAAGCGCTTGGATAGCCGGGTTGGCAAGCAAAATTATAGTTATTTTTCAAAATCAAATTTTTTACGGCGTAGTTTATTTTTTACTGGTATTTGGATTTACTTATTTTTACACGGCGGTCATTTTTCATCCGCAAAAGATCGCTGAAAATTTACAGAAACAAGGCGGTTTTATTCCCGGCATACGCCCGGGCAAAGAAACAGAAACTTATTTGCAAAAAACCATGAGCAGAATAAATTTGACCGGCGCCAGTTTTTTGGGTCTAATCGCGGTCATGCCTTTGCTTTTACAGGCTTTTATGGGGACGCAAAATTTAGCCATTGGAGGTACCAGCCTTTTGATCGTGGTGGCCGTGGCCATTGATATCGCCAAACAGATTGACGCTCAGTTAACCATGCATGCTTACGATAGAATTTAGCTTTTATTCATAGCTGGAAACGCGTTTTTTAAGCGCGTTTTTTTGTTTGCCAAGAGTGTGTTTTGATGGTAAAATATGATTATAAAAATATATTGTTTTTTGTTATGTCTTGGTTTAGTCCCAATCATTATTCGCAAAAAGAATACTATTTGCCGGTTCAACAGATTGAAAAAATCGTGTCATATATCAATATTCAGACTTTGAATGAGCCGGAAACGGTTTTGGTTAGGAATGAGATAAGCAAAAAACGCGGTTATGATGGGCAGATTTCATTGTATCAAATATATGAAGTGTTGGGGGATTTAAAAAATAAAAACAAAATCAGTCGGTATGATTTGAAAAGTTTGATGACCGGGTTTGAAAAATATTTTTCTGAAAAATACAAGTAAAATTATGAAAAAAATTATTATTTTAATTGGTCCGCCCGGGTCGGGCAAGGGCACTCAAGCCAAAAAGATCGCGCAAAAATATCATTATGGACATATTTCCACCGGAGACTTATTGCGCGCTTTAGCTCAAGATAAAAAAGCCGACCCCAAAGAATTAGAGGCTTTACGCCAGATGCAAAGCGGAGCTTTGGTGGCGGACTGGCTAATTTATCAATTAGCTTGGCGCGCCATTGGGCAACATCTTGATGCCGGCCAAGGCGTAGTGTTGGACGGAGCGATTCGTTCAGTAGAACAAGCGCAAAAATATTTGGATTGGTTAGCCAAGCGGTTTGGCCAAGCCGGCCGGCCTGATTTACAATCAGCTTTAGAACAAATTGCGGTGTTGGAAGTGTCATTAAGCGATGAAGAGTCATTCAATCGTTTGACCAAACGCCGAATTTGCGTTGAGTGCGCGGAATTAATACCATTTTTGGAAACTACCAAATCATTGACGGCTTGTCCAAAATGCCAAGGACGATTAACAGTTCGCAAGGATGATGATGAATCAATTATTAAACAAAGAATTATCAAACAGGGCAATCAATCTTTAAAGCCAATAGCGGAATTTTTTGAAAAAAAGGGCGTGCTAAAAGTAGTGAATGGCTCTTTATCCATAGATGAAGTTGCCAAAGAAATTGACCGGGTCTTGGCTTAAATTTTTTTACTAGCGCGAAAATATGCATATCAAATCAAAGGAAGCAATTAGACAAATAGAAAAAAGCGGTTTGATCTTGGGCCGGATTTTATCCAATTTAGCTAAAATGTGCCAAGCGGGGATTACCACTTGGGAGATTGATCGCGAAGCGGAAAAAATGATTTTAAAGGCAGGCGGACGGCCGGCTTTTAAGGGCTATAGAAATAGTCCGTCTGACAGTCCTTTTCCCACCACTATTTGCGCTTCAGTTAATCATGAATTGGTTCACGCTTGCGCTCGCAAAGATGTTAGATTAAAAACAGGCGATATTTTTAGCATTGATATTGGCATGGAATATCCTTACAAAAAAAATTGTCGGGGATTTTTTACGGATACAGCCATAACCGTGCCGATTGGACCGGTAAGCGAAGAAGTCAAAAAATTATTGCGTGTTACGCGCGGAGCTTTGGAAGAGGGTATCAAAGCCAGTCGGCCGGGTAATAGCGTGGCTGACATTGGACGGGCAATTGAAAATTATGTGAAATCGCAAGGTAAATATGGCATTGTCCGTGATTTGGTTGGTCATGGCGTCGGCTATGAAGTCCATGAAGAACCGCGCATTCCCAATTATTATGACCGTAAATTATCCGGCTGGAAGTTGGAACCGGGCATGGTGATAGCGATTGAGCCGATGATTTCTCTGGGATCATGGGCTATCAAGACCGGTCCGGATGGCTGGGCGATTGAGATGGCTGACAAATCATTGTGCGCTCATTTTGAACATACTATTATTATTGGCAAAAAAACCAGTCTGGTGGCTACTTATCGGCCCAATGAATCTAAAGAAACTTGATTATGAATATTTTGGCAATTGATTATGGCACAAAAAGAATCGGTTTAGCCAAATGGAACTCAACGGCTAAAGTGGTTTTGCCGGCCGGAGTGGTTGAAAACATTGAGCAGACAGTTGAATTGATAAAAATAAATAATATTGATTTATTGGTGATTGGCATGCCTTATGCTTTGAATTCTCAAACTGATAATGCCAATATGATTAGAGTCAAAAATTTTATAATAAAATTATCTGAATTAACACAAATTAAAATAGAAGTTTTTGATGAGCGGTTCAGTTCGCAACAGGCCGATAAAATGGGTGGGACAGTCAGCCGAGATGAAAAATCAGCTATGGTGATTTTGCAAAATTATTTAGATAAAAAAAATTTTTAATTTAACCATTATGCTTTACTTAAGCGATATAATCGGGGCATCGATCTTGGATCAAACAAATTCAAAAATCGGCCGAGTGATGGATTTGGCGGTAAAGAATGATTCAGAACAAAATTATCCGCCTGTTTTGGGTATAGTGGTTAAAAATAAAAAAGACCAAGATGTTAAATTTATTAAAATTAAGGATATTGAAAGATTTTCTGAAAAAAAAGTTGTCATTAAGAAATATTACGATGAAGTAGCGGGCGAGTTTTTGCCGGACAAAGAGGCTGTTTATTTGAAAAAGACTGTTTTGGATCGCCAGATTGTTGATCTGGAAGGAGTAAGAATAGTTCGGGTCAATGATTTACAATTGGGTTTTATCAAAGACATCATGAGTTTGGTGGCCATAGATATCGGCCAAGCCGGTTTGTTCCGGCGTTTATCTTTTTTTTCCACCGGAAAAAAAGAATTGTTGGAATGGAAAGACATCCGTTTGTTGGGCAACAAAATACAGCTTTCCACCAGCGCTAAAGATATTAACAAGCTTCATCCGGCCGACGTGGCTAACTTGATTGAAAAAATGAATCTTAATCAAGGCAGTTTGCTTTTGGAAAGCATGGAAGAACATATGGCGGCTCGGGTTTTGGAAGAAATAGAGCCGGAGATACAAAAAATATTGATAGAAAAGTTGGGCCCTTCCCGAGCGGCCGGATTGATCCAGAGAATGTCCGTGGATGAATTGGTGGATTTGATTCAATTATTACCCAAGCATGAATCAAAACAATTTATGGAAGAATTGCCGGCTAACACTAAAAAACAACATGTCAGAAATATTTTGGAATATGATGAGGATACTGCCGGCGGTTTGATGACAACGGAATACATTTCCGCTTATCCCGAAGATACGGTTGATGAAGTTGTTCAAACTATTCGTCGGATTAATCACATTCACAATTCCATCTATTTTATTTATGTGATAGATCGAACTGATAAATTTATGGGCGTTGTTTCTTTGCGCCGGCTTATTACGGCTGATAGAACGGAGAAAATTAATAAATTAATGAAATCCGGCAAAAAAATTCCCACGGCCAAAGTAGATGATGAATTATTGGAAGTGGCTAACTTGATGACCAAATACAATTTGTATTCCACAGCTGTTTTGGATGAGGAACAGAGATTGTTGGGAGTAGTGACTGTGGATGATATTATGAGGCATTTTGTGCCACACGCCTGATTTGATTGTTTGGTTAGTTGCGCGCCGGCTGTTTTTGCCCTTGTCGTTCAATGGATAGGACATCAGTTTCCGGAACTGGCGATACAGGTTCGATTCCTGTCAAGGGCACCAATTAAATAATACTTCACATATGGGAAGATTCAACGAATTAGGCAACAAGTTCGCCGGTTTTTTAAAAAATCGCAAGGCGCAACCATCTGAGCCTGAAAATCAGTCGTATGAAACAAATGGCCACCCTTACCGCACCATTTCTCCTGAAGACATGGCCATATTACAAAGACAAGAGGTCGGCTCTAATTTCGCTTTGGCTGAAAGCATAATGAACAGAGAAAATTATCAGGGATACATGGGTCCAGAACAGGTAAAAAAAGCGTTTGGCATTGATTTAGATCCAAAATTAATTCCCGAAATACCTTTTTCCCAAGTTGATTTGGAAAAAGCCAGAGAGCTAGGCCAATTCCTGGTGCTTCGCGTAGACAAAGCTCCAGACGGCCAGCCTCTAACCATGGAAAAAATGGAAAATATTTTACAGCCTAAATTTGATCAAGAAAGAAAAGGCAGGGTATTTTGGAAGTTTTTAGATCGGGTAAGAGTGTTTTTTAAAGAAGACGCCCCCAGTCTTGGCTGGGCGTTAACCAGCAAAGAAGTAATTCCAGGTTCAATTAAAAAAAATTATCTAGTACAAACACAGGCAATAGCAGAATATCTGCAAAAACAAGTATTCCCAAATGAAAGAGACAGGCCGCAAATATACAAAGACGCGATCGCGGAATTTGAACAACAACAAGATGAACTTGCCAAATTAATGAAGACGGATTGGAAGAAGGCCGCTAAAAGATTATCTGAATTAAAAATCAATCAGCTTTGCCGGCAAACTGCAAATAATGCTATGTACGACACTTCAATACATTTTCAAAATACCGGCAAAAGGCTGTTAGAACGAATATATACTTGGACGAAAAGCCTTTCCCCTTTTGGCAGGCTGGTCGGTTTCGGCCGGGCTGATTCCTGGGGTGCGGGTGTCTTCTGGCGGTATCCGGCTAATGCGGATGGCGATATGGGCGTGGTTTTCTCCCGCAGTCAATAAAATTGAGTATTTGGGGTTTGTTGTTTATCATACTTACTTTCCATCTTTTTTTTAACCGGAGTTTATTTTATTATACGTTTATTGTTTCTTGGTTGAAATTTTTAGGAGAATTTGTTTTTTATATACAGCCTTATTTTTTGCTCATTCAGACTATATTTTACAACAACGTCACCGATGCGACTATGTCTCCAATCGCTTTGAAACGCATTAGGCGAACGCCTTGAGTGGCGCGTCCGGTTGAAGCCACTGATTTGTAAGGCAAGCGGATTACTTGGCCTTTATGAGACATAATAATGAGATCTTTGTTGGCGCTTTCAATCTTGTCAACTATTCTGGCGTATGCTATTTCTCCGGTTTTGGCGGTAACAGCCGCGCTTTTGATGCCACTGCCTCCGCGTCCTTGGATGCGATATTCTTTGATAGCGGTGCGTTTGCCCAATCCATTTTGCGAGATGGTCAAAAGTTCCAGACTGGCATTTTTTGGATCTATAATATCCATGCAAATTACTTGATCATTGTTTTTGAGGCGAATCCCGCGCACGCCGCTGGCGGCTCGCCCCATGGAGCGAATGTCTTTTTCTTTACAGCGCAGGGCTTGGCCTTTTTTGGTGGCGATTAAAATTTCATCTTTGCCATTAGACGGCTTGACCCATTCCAAATTGTTTTCACCTTTGAGTTTGATGGCGATAAGGCCACTTTTGCGCACATTAACAAAATCTTCCAGAGCGGTTTTTTTGGTTAAGCCTTGTTGGGTTACCATAACCAGATATTTGATGTTGCTTAAATCGCTCATAGCCAAAACCGCTGTCACTTTTTCATTGGGAGCCAGTTGTAAAAAATTCACCAGAGCTTGGCCTTTGGCCGTGCGCGAGCCTTGGGGGATATCATAAGCCATTAGTTGAAAAACGCGTCCGCGATTGGTAAAAAACAAAATATTGTCATGCGTATTAGTGGCTTGTAAAATATCAATGGCGTCTTCTTCTTTGGTGGTCAAGCCGATTACGCCTTTGCCTCCGCGGGATTGTTGTTTGAAAGTATCCGGAGGCAGGCGCTTGATGTAGCCGTCTGAAGTCACCATAATAATGGTCGGTTCATTGGGCACTAAATCTTCCATCTTGAATTCTTTGATTCCGCGCGCTACCAGTTCGGTGCGGCGCGGTTCGCCGTAATCTTTTTTGATTTGCAAAGTTTCTTCTTTGATGATGCTAAGAATTCTTTTGCCGGAAGCTAAGATGGCTTCTAATTCTTTGATCAAGGCTATTTTTTCTTTTAATTCATCTTCTATCTTTTTTCTTTCCAAGTTGGCCAGTTGCGATAAGCGCATTTCCAAAATAGCCACGGCTTGGCGTTCGGTGAATTTGAATTTTTTGATTAAATTTATTTTAGCTTCGTCTTTGTCTTTGGAAGCTTGGATGGTTTTGATAACAGCATTGATATTGTCCAAAGCTTTTTTTAAGCCTTCCAATATATGAGCGCGTTCGCGCGCTTTATTTAAATCAAACTCAGTTCGTCGGCGGATTATTTCTTGGCGATGTTTAACGAATTCTTCCAAAACATTTTTTAGGTTAAGAACGCGCGGCATGATGCCGTCCACCAAGGCCAGCATATTGTAATGGAAAGTGGTTTGCAAATCAGTGAGCTTGAAAAGGCGATTTAAAACTTTTTTGGGGTAAGAGTCTTTTTTAAGTTCAATTACCACGCGCACGCCGTCTTTGTTGGATTCATCGCGCAGATCCCTGATGCCTTCTATTTTCTTTTCTTGGACTAGTTCGGCGATTTTGGTAATTAAAGTAGCCTTGTTAACCATGTAAGGAATTTCATTGATGATAATTCTGAATTTTCCGCTTTTATCTTCTTGAATATCAGTTTTGGCGCGAATAACCACTCCGCCTCGGCCGGTGGCAAAAGCCGTTAGCATGTCTTTTTTATTGTATATAATACCGCCGGTTGGGAAATCCGGTCCTTGAATTATTTCTGACAATTCTTCTATGCTGGTGTGCGGTTCATTGATTAATTTGATGACGCCGTCGCAAATTTCTGTTAAATTGTGCGGGGGAATGGAAGTAGCCATGCCAACAGCGATGCCAGTAGTGCCGTTTAAAAGCAGGTTAGGCAGTTTGGCCGGCAAAACCGCCGGTTCGGTAGTAGAGCCGTCATAATTAGGAATGAAGTTGACTGTTTCTTTTTCAATATCAAATAGTAATTCTTCGGCGGCGGCGCGGAGTTTGGCTTCAGTATAACGCATGGCAGCGGCATTGTCGCCGTCCATTGAGCCGAAGTTTCCTTGGCCATGAACCAGTTGTTGGCGCATGGAAAAATCTTGAGCCATACGCACCAATGAATCATAAATGGCAGCATCGCCGTGCGGATGGTATTTGGCCATCACTTCACCGACTACGTGGGCGCATTTGCGGAATTTGGCATTGTGGCGCAGGCCAATATTCCACATGGCATAGAGGATACGACGATGAACCGGCTTGAGTCCGTCGCGCACATCAGGCAGAGCGCGTGAAACAATCACGCTCATGGCATATTCCAGGTATGATTTTTTCATTTCTTCCACAATGGGCGCGTCAGTAATATCGCCAACCTTGATGATGTCTAACTTTTCTTGTTTGCTCATAAATTATTAATTAGTGGTTGTTGTAGTTATGGTTGTAGTGGTTGAACCGGTGGTAGTGGCGGTAATGGTCGCGACCGTGCTTGTCGTAGATGTAGTAATCAGCTGTTGGGCGATTTTTTGCAGGTTTTTAAGAATCTCTTGTTTGGTATTTTCATCGGCTTGATTGTCGGCAAAAATATTATTAAAATTTTCTATGGTGTTACTGGCCAGTTGTCCTTCGGGCGTGCCGGATACATTGAGATTATCTATCCTTATTTTTAATGACCAGCCCCACAAAACAACAATAATGGCGGTAAAAAGAAAAACAGTCAAATACATCAAGCGTTTAGCTTGGTTGTTTTGTTTTGGCATATCAATTATTCTTTTTCTAAAATTATTAGTTTGGTTTCTTCAGCCGGCAAATCTTTTTTCTTAATAATTATTTTTTTGTCGCTATTTTCAGGTTTTAATCCCAGTTCAGAAATAAAAACATTAAGTTGTTTATCATTGGGAGCAGTGTCGCACTGATAGCCGATAGGAATAATTATTCTCGGTTCCAGGGCGGTTGCCAAATTAGCCGCGATTTTGCGGGTAATATAACTTGGACTGCCACCGGCCGGAATAAGCAGTATGTCCGGATTGAGCAGAGCTTCCATTTCGCCATTGGCGATATTTTCTGTTAATCGTCCAAGATGGACGATGGTCATTTCTTCGGAAACAATTTTGAAGGCTTTGTTGCCTTGGCCGGCGGGCAGGGAATAAATAACAATATTTTTTAATTCAAATTCGCCCAAAGTTTCTATTTGAAACGGATCTTGGGAAAGAGTAGCGCTATTTTGGCTGGAACCACAAAACAAAACAATGTTAGGAGAAAAACTGCGTGGAAAATTGCCAGTGGTCGGCTTGTACGGATCAATGACAATTAAAGCGTCTTGATCTTGATTTTTAGTTTGGATTTTGACGCAGGTTTGGCCTAGCCAGCTGATATGCATATTGGTTGTTTTGATTAATTTTGAGAAGTATTAAGGGCCGTGCCGGCCATTTTTGACTTCTATATTTTACCATATTTTTTTGGGTCTTACAAGGGCGCGCGCTGAATTGTCAACCCCAAGTTAAAATGTCATACTTTGAGCAATTTTAAAATGTCATACTTGGCTCTTTTTGCCTTACCGCCATTTTAACAAATGATCTTTGTCTCCACGGATGATTGACTGATGGCGCGTGGG
>Ga0210057_1001878_pt1 | contig 31022 bp, 34 predicted proteins | sample CryGeyCG2114_010_2_FD_183968 | JGI IMG/M metagenome (GOLD analysis project Ga0210057, IMG submission 183968) | Groundwater microbial communities from aquifer - Crystal Geyser CG10_big_fil_rev_8/21/14_0.10 (SPAdes) (version 2) | ecosystem: Environmental > Aquatic > Deep subsurface > Groundwater ...
AAAAGATAGTTATTAAAGAAATTTCTCGATTTGCAAAACATAAAACTTAAATATTAGGTGCCCTCTATTAAATATAATGAAATATCCTAAAAGCTTAATAATATTGCTTCTGATTCCTTTAGTTCTTTTCATAGCAGCATGCGAACAGCAACAGCAGAAACAGGAAAAAGTAATTAACACATGCGATGACAGCAACCCATGCACAGATGATGCATTCAATGAAAAAACAATGCAGTGCGAGCACAACAAGCTTTCCAAATGCTGCGGCAATAGAATATGCGAAGATGGTGAGCGCTGTGACCCAGAAAAAGGCTATACCTTATGTGCATCAGACTGCCCATTGGAATGCCCTGCAAAGGTTACTGTTTCAAAATTCAGCTGTGCAACATCAAAATGCCAGGAAACCTCTGAAAACACCTTTACAATAACGGGCTCTTCTGTCATAAAGGCTGACTTAGAAAACATAGGCGAGAAAGGAACAAGCATGATAACCTCAAGATTCAAGTGCGGAAAGGGTGGAACAGATGTTGTAAGCCACGACAAGGATACTTTATTTGGAATAACCTTCAGGGATTACTTTAAGGAAGGCGATGACAATATTTACCTAAGTGGCCGCCAATCAGAAACAGGCGGAAATAAGGCAGAATACAAGATAGCATTTGACATAACTAAATTAGAGCAGGAAACAGACCTTGATTGTGAGATAGGCCTGCAGGCAATACCAGAAGTAAATACCATACAGACAGTGCATGTATCCTTTAGATAATTTTTAATTTTCCAGTTATTTTGTCTATTTTCCCTTCTTCATCTGGTCCTATAGCCAAGCAAGTAGCAGTTCCAGGTTCAATCTCTGTCTTTCCGGCATCTGTTATTAAGGCCGTTACTAATTTATTTTCTTCCGCCTCTTTTTTGTATTTTAATAGCTCATCTAAATCTTTTACCTTTAAAACAACCTTCTTCATCCCCTCTTTTCTCCATCTCTCAACGTTTTCTTTCTTGGATTTGAACACAGATTCAACAGAAGCATGGCTTACTTGTGAACTCATCTTGCCTTTTGATAGCTTTAAATCAGCTCTTACTAATATAACTTGTTTCATAAATAAAAATGCAATTCTAAACTTATAAATGTTTCCAAAAAGAAAAAATTAGTGCGCTAGGCTTAGATTGATTCCGAAGAACCAAAGGTCGATACCGAAGTATAAACCGTGTCTAAGTTGCCCACGCTAATATTTAATTGAGAAAATAATAATATATAAAGCTTGCGGTCATCATTTATCTCGATTTAGTAACAGCAACTCTTCTGCAATAATTTTTAACAGGACACTTGGAGCAGAAAGGGCTTATAGCAACACAAATTTTTTTGCCATGCAATAAAAAAAGCCCATTAATTTCCTTCCAATATTCTTTTGGTATAATTTTCATAAGCTCCAATTCAGTCTCATATGGATTTTTTGTTTTAACCCATCCTAGCCTATTAGCTACCCTATGAACATTCACATCAACAGGAATGACCGATTTATTATAAGCAAAGCACAGGACAATATTTGCAGTCTTTCTTCCTACACCCTTAATGCTTAGAAGCTCTTCTTCGCTACTAGGAACTTTTCCCTTATACTTTTTAAGAATCACAGATGCAACATGCTTGACAGTTTTTGCCTTGTTCTTGTAATACCCCGAGCTGTACAATATTTTTTCAAGCCTTTTTAAATTCATTCCGGCTATCTTCTTAGGAGTGTCTGCTATTTTGAAAAGCTCTTTTGAAATTTTTTCTGTAGTCTCATCCTTTGTCCTTAAGGAAATCAGGCAGGAAATAAGAATCTTAAATGCATTTGGCCTTTTTCTCATCCTGTTTAAAGTGGTCCTTCTTTCCTTGTAATAGTATTGTTCTAAAATATTAATAATCCTAGTTACATTTCTCATTTTTTGATAGATTAATATTATCTTATAAATTTTCTTTGTCAAATCTCTTGCTAACTATATCCCAATCTATTGCAGAAAAGAAGGCTTCAATATAATCTGTTTTTTTAAGCCCATAATCAACCATATATGCATGCTCAAATACATCCATCACTAAAATAGGGCTTGCTCCAGAAAGATGCCCTAGCTCATGCTCGTTAACCCATACATTAAAAAGTTTTCCAGCATTTTTATCGTAATACAATATAACCCAGCCAATTCCTCTCATTGCTCCAACCCCCTTAATATCCTTTTCCCAGTTTTCATAAGAGCCGAAATCTTCTACAATTTTTTTATACAGCATTGAATTTTTATTAAGTCTTTTGTTGTCTTTGCTCATATTCTCAAAGTAGTACTCATGTAATCTCATCCCATTGAACTCCCAGCCAAACCTTCTTTTTAGCTCGGCATATTCTGGACTTGAAATTTTTTCTTCTCTTAAAAAGGATGCAAGCAATTCAAGAAGCTTATTTGTATTAGTAACATAGCCATTGTATAGGGTAAAATGATTTCTTAAAAGTTTCTCACTAAAACCCTTTATTCCAATCAAATGCTCAAAATTCTTTGTTGTATACATTTTAAATCCTTCCTACCAACTCCAAACTAGGTTTTAATACCTTATCCCCTGGCTTCCAACTTGCAGGACATACCAGACCTTTATTTTCCTTAACAAATTTTGCTGCTTGAAGTTTTCTTAATAATTCTCCGCTACTCCTGCCAATATTGTTATCATGAACCTCAAAAGCCCTAAGTATCCCGTCTGGATCAATGATAAAGCTTCCCCTAAGTGAAAGCCCCTCATTCTCGATATAAGTTCCAAATTCTTTGCAAAGCTTTCCAGTTGGATCAGCAACCATGGGAAATTTAATCTTCTTTATAGCCTTTGAATTATCATGCCATGCTTTATGAACAAATACAGTATCAGTGCTAATGCTCAATATTTCTGCTCCAAGCTTTTTAAACTCCACGTAACTTTCAGCAACTTCTTCTAATTCAGTTGGACAAATGAAAGTGAAATCAGCAGGATAAAATATTAAAATCAACCATTTCCCATTATAATCGCTTAGCTTAATTTTTTTAATCTTATTTTCATGAAATGCTTCAAACCCAAAATCTGGAATTTTTTCCCCAATTTTTACCACATTAACCTCCCTTAACACCTTCTTTTCTCTTTCATTTTTACCCCGCACACTTTTCACAGAGCCCATTAAAATTAACAACAGCGTTATCTATCTCTAGGCCTTTATAACTCCCTTTTACATTGCCTATAAACTTTTGGGGGAGCCTTACCATTAAATCCATTATTTTACCACACCTGTTGCATATAAAGTGGTGATGTTCTGTTAAATCGCCATCAAAATGAGTCTTTTCAGCAGTATTTATCTCCAAAATAAGCCCATTTTTCCTTAATACTTCTAAATTTCTATAAACAGTCCCTAAACTTATTCTACTTAATTTTTTTCTTACTTCTGTGTATACATTTTCTGCAGTTGGATGGCACTTAACACTTTTAACATAATTCAATATTTCCTGCCTCTGGCTTGTCATTTTCATATTAGTAATTATTCCTAATTAAGAATAACTACTATTTAAATCTTTCTATTTCAAATGAAACTCAACAATATCTCCCTCGTCCAAAACATGATCAAGCTTAACCATCTGCCCCTTGAACTTTGCGCTCTTCCCCCAAATTTTTGCATAATTGAATTTATTCAAAAAATCCTTGTGTATGTGCATTGCCAAATCCCTTACAGTATTTTGTCTCTTCATGGCAACAGGCGGAAAATCTGGCTTTTTGCCGGGCTGCTTTGTATAAATATAAATTAGTCCCAATGCCTTCCATATAACATTCTTCAGGCTTTCTATATCCTCGCTTCCATCATAATAAACTATGGGAAGATCTATGTTATTCTTATAAAGTTCTTTAAGAACAAGATTCTTATCATCCTCATTCCTATAAGTTAAAATAATCAAGTCAGATTCCTTTATTATGCTCAAAAAATATCCTCCCCTCTCCTTGTAATAAAAATTCTCAACTATAGCAGGAACTTCAACAACTTGTATATTTATGCCCTTGTAGTCCATCATGCCAACTTCAGGCTCTTTTGTAGTAAACTTATGTCCTGCTAATTTCGGTCTGGCATTTGTTAGCTTGCTTAACAACAAAGATTTCCCAGACATTGTTACACCGATAATTGCAACCCTTGCTGCCCCTTCTTTCTTGATCCCTTCATGTTTTCCGCCTTTTTTCTTTGCCTTTTGCTTTTCTAATAGCCTTCTTAACTTGGCCAATTTTTGCTTTATATCCAATCTTAATGTTTCCGCTCCTTTATGACTAGGGGCTGTAGACAGCATCTCCTCCAAAGCTAAGATTTTTTCCTCTACTGTTTTTGCTTGTGTATATTTCTTCTGTGCATTTGCAAATTCAAAAGTTGCATTTGTTGGCATATCTGCAATAAGGCAGCTTCATTTTTAAGTATTTTCTTTTGTTGTTTTTGTGGACGTTTCCTAAAAAGCCCCTTCTTTTCCCGAGGCTTTTTCTAAAAGACTCCCCCATAATCTTTTTAAATGCAATTTTCGTAAAAAAAGCATGATATTTGATATATACAACAATGTATTAACAGAAACGATAGTCAATCTAATGGCATCCATCCTAATCCTGCTCATAGGCTTGATTATTGGGAGATTCTCTGGAAAGATTATTAGGAAGGTCCTTTCAAAATTTGAGGTTAATGCAGTTTTAAAAAAAGAGTCCGGAATTAAGATACCCTTTGAAGAATTCATAAGCATATCAATAAAATACATAATCTACTTTATTGCCCTGATTATCGCCCTGAACCAGCTCGGCCTTACAACAACAATCTTCTACATAATCCTTACCATAATCTTCATCTTAATGGGGATATTTGTCATATTAGCTATCAAGGATTTCCTTCCGAATATAATTGCTGGCTTAATGCTTCATCAAAAGGATTTCATCAAGGCTGGCGATAAAATAAAAGTTAAGGGTGTCAAAGGAAAAATAATGCATATAAGCCTTACAGAAACAAAAATAAAAACTAAAGATAATGATACGATCTTCATCCCAAATGTAGCCATGATAAAGAATGAAGTAGTGAAGCTGAAAAAATAGTTACCCAGCAACAAAATCCTCTATCTTCTGATTAAAGTCTTTTTCCGATTTTATAAGCCCCCTGTTAACAAGATAATTTTTAGTTAGTATCCAAAATATTAGGCCAAGGCTGTTTTTTCCCTTGTTGTTGCACGGTACAACCAAGTCAACATACTTTGCATCATTGTTTGTATCGCATAACCCAATAACCGGGATAGAATTATTGTATGAATCAACAACAGCATTCTTGTCTGGCCATGGGTCTACAACAAATATTATTTTCGCTTCTATGAAATTATCAAGCTTGACATTGGTCATTATTCCAGCAGGGTATTTCCCGGTTATGACCCTTATTCCTGTAAGTTTTCCCATAAGGCTTGCTGCAGACCATCCATTTTCCCTCCTGCATATGACAAGAATATCCTCGGGCTTGTACTGGCTTAAAAACTTTGCAGCTATGCCTATTCTTTTGTCAATCTCCTGCACATTCAAAACACTAAGCCCATCATTTCTTATCTTGTAAACAAAAGAAGCCATATCCTTAGTTCTAAACTTAGTGCCTATATGTATGCCTGCCTTCAGGTATTCATCCAAAGCTACTAATAATTTGTTTTCAGCCATAAACAAAAAAGAAATATAACACTATTTAAACATTTCGATAAATAAAAAAAGAAAAAGATTTAGAAGTTCTTTCTTACGTCTTCTATAATCTTCTTTGAGCTTTCTCTTAATCCCAATCCTAGTCCTATTCCTAATGCCAATGCTATTCCCAATCCTATTGCTCCGATTATTATCAGGAAAGTATTCTCTAAAATACTTACTGTTACCCCTATCTGCTCTAATGCGACAAGTACAGCAAGTATTATCATTACAACCTTGGTTATCCCCGCAACAGCCCTCATCCCTTTCATTTTTGTGTTCTCTAGTACTTTCATCTCTATATAGTAAGCCAAGGCTATTCCTACAAATAATACTATGATAGCTGCGATAACATTAGGAAGCCACAAAACAAACTCATTTAACAAATCGCTTAAACTTCCGAGCTGTAATAAGTCAGCTGCTACCCCTAAGAATATTATGAATATGTACCACTTGGTTATTTCACCAATAACAGCCGAAACATTTGTGGGGCCGACAGCCCTCGTCAATTCACTCTTCTCAACAGCCCTGTTCACGCCAAGCTTTTGCAATAATAATTTTAGCCCATGGCCTATCAAGTAAGCCACAGCATAACCTAAAATTATGATTAATATTGCTGCCAAAAGCCCAGGCAAAATATTTACAAAGCTGTTCCAAAGCGTATATAATGGATTAAGAATTATAGCACCTGTTGCGCTAATATCTTCTAATGCCAATATAAGTCACCTCCTTTTTTGAATATAATAGTAATAACAAATATACTTCATTTATAAAGCTTTCGAAATATAAAATATTATGTAACTATTTTAAAGTAGATATTATAAAAGCAGGTTCAAAATCTATCTTCCAAGCAAAATATCCCTCTCGGATTTCATTTGCCTCTCTATTCTTCTCAGCTCATAAAGTTTTATCTCTCTTTCCTTCCCAAATATGCCGCACTTTATTATAGGGGCATCAAACCCAACAGCTAGATGGCTCAAGACAGCATCTGTTGTTTCTCCCGACCTATGAGAAATTACAACATTGATCTTGTGCTTCTTTGCAAGCTCAACTACTTCCTTTGTTTTGAGTATGCTTCCAACCTGGTTTGGCTTGACAATAATTGCATTTACCGATTTATTCTTTATGGCCTTTTTAAGCAGCTCAGGATTTGTGCATATTAAATCATCTCCGCATATTAAACACTTATCTTTAATTTTTTTAGTAAGTTCACTAAATCCCTTAAAATCATTTTCTTCAAGCGGGTCCTCAACATAGATAAGGTTGTATTTGTCAATCAAATTAATAACATATTCTATTTGCTCCTTCTTGCTTAATTTTTTGTCTCTATACACATACTTGCTTCCATCAAACAAATGCGAAGCAGCCATATCTATTCCTAATCTTATGTCAAAAGTGAATTCCTTGCCTACCTTTCTGGTTATTTCAGTCAGACTATCAAGTATCTCTTCTGCACTAAGCTTGCTTGCCCATGCCCCCTCATCTGTAATATCCTTTGCCTTGACCTCATGCTTCGCTAACTCCCATACTCTCCTATTGGCTTCTATCGCCTCTGTAACATTGAATGCATTTAAACTTATAGCTAAAAATTCCTGAAACTCTGTTTTTTCCTTTTCCTTTGAATGCATGCCGCCGCCAACGCAATTTCCTAATGGTCTTGGTATGTGCTTAACGTCCTTGTTTAGGAATTTCCATACCTCCCCATTTGTCATAGCCTTAAGCAATGCGAGTTCAACAGCAATAACCGTATTTCCTCCAATAGTTGCCAAGTTGTTTGTCTTGTCGTATTGTTTTAATATTTTCTCTGCTTTGGCGATATCCTCAAATTTTTCAAGCTTCATTCCAATAAGCTTGTTTCTTAAAGTATTGTTGACAAAATCAACAGATTCCTGAACCCCTTCTTTTGGAAATGCCATAACTTCTTTTTTTCCCTTAGAAGCTCCGCTTGGTGCAGATGCATACTGCTTGTTATCCCCCTTAACCATCACCTCTATTGTCTCTTCATTCCTGGAATTTTTTATTCTCCAGGCCTTCACCTTTTTTATTATCATAGCTTAAAAAAAGAACGATAGTATATAAATATTTTTATTAACCCATAGCTGTATTGCTGTAAAATCCAAGAACATAGCTTAATACATGGCTTGCCCTTAATGGCTTCTTCAGCTCAGGCCCAATTCTAAAGCAATGATCCAATTTATCCCTCAATTGCTGGCTTAAACCATATTTTTCATTTCCAAATATCAATGCGATTTTTTTATTTAATTTTAAGAAATTTGCTAGTTCTATTTCATTTTTACCACCATGCTTGCTAAATCCTATATATAAATATTCTTTGGGCAGCTCTTTTGCTATTCTTAAATCAAACTTGTTATAATTAATTCCCTTCGTCTCTTCCTTGGCCCTTTTCAAAATTCTTTCAAAATTCTCCCCAGGGATCACAAGCAAAGGCATTCTAAAAACATAGCATATTCTTAAAAAATCAGAAATCTCAATAGAACTCTCGGGCCTTTCAAGAACAGCAATGAATTTTGTTGTATTCAAGATAACCGCCTTAACCTCCTTCGGCCTCTTAATTCCAATTCTGTACTTATTTTTGTTGAACTCTATGTAAATAACAGTTCCATCATCACTATATTTAGCTCCATCCTTCTTCAGGTAGGTATTTATCTTCTTATAAACTTGCTTGGCAGAGAAATTTTGTTTTGTGATAAACTTAACCTCCCCCTTGAAAAATTTGTTGTTGGCTTTCTTGAAAACATAGGCTACATCTTGGCATAATTCCCTGAAACCATGAAAAGGCTTGTAGTTAAGATGCAAATCAATTATTTCCCTTATCTCATCCAATTTAATAACCTTGTCTATATCAATATCTTCAGCAACTGCCCTGTAATTATCCTCAAATTCAACATTACCTATTTTTCTTTTCAGCTCTTCTTTATTTATATCATACCTATTGAGAATAAGCAGGTATTTCATAAAAAACAATGTTAAGAATGATTTATAATATTTTTGTTTAATCAAATGGTATGGGGGGTAAAAGAGGTGCGAAAACCCCATACCAAATGAAAATAATATGGCTACTTTTGCAGTAGCCGAGATTCTTGAGGTGTTTGATTTATCAATTTTAACACCAATTATTTATAAATACATTATGAAAACATGATTAATACAGCAGCTCTAGACCATTAATTCATAATGTTTATAAATCAATTTTAAAAGCTTTATCTATGGGCTTAATCGAATTAAGGGGGCCTATCTGGTTCTATAAATTAGACACACTAATTCAGTTCTTTGGCGCAATAGTTGCATTGCTAATTTCCTATTACACCTATAAGGCATATAAGCTTAGCTCTAAAAAATCGCATTTATACTTCAGCATAGCCTTTGCCTTGCTCGGCCTGAACCTATTAATATATTCAATAGTCCTGCCAGCATGGATGGTGGTCTATGCAGGCAGTGGGTTTATTGTGGATATTTTTTCTCTCCCTGTATTGCTTCTAGCATCTAAAATCCTAAATATTCTTTATGTATTCTCATACTTGTTTGCTTACTCGCTGCTTATATTTGTATACTCTAAGATTGAAAGAAAAAGTATGATGGCCATAGTTGCATTTTTAACCCTGGTTGTCTCTGTTTACTCCTCAATAATCTACAGCTCTTACTCAACACAAATATTTATGGCATTCAACATAATCAGCCTCGTGCTCTTAAGCCTTATTGTGTTTTTCACTTATGATAATTATACCCTAAAGAAGAACAAAAGCTCCCTTCTTGTTTTGTCTGCATTCATTTTAATAGCAGCCTCGCACTTATTAATGGTCTTTGAAAGCCTTAGTAATGCATTTTTCCTTTCAGCCCATATAGCCCAATTGCTGGGTTACATAAGCCTTCTAATAGTTACAAGGGCATAATAACAAATATTTATAAATGAATTGTCTTTATAATTAACAACATGCCCGAACGTAGAAATAAGTTGCAGATAATAATAGACATACTCAACCTGCTTCAAAAAAAAGGCAGGGTTAAGCCAACTCATCTTCTCTATGGTGGAAATCTATCTTATGACAGGCTTAAAAAATACATAAAAGAGCTTGAGGAAAAAAATCTTATAGAGGAAATAATCGAGAAAGACAAGAAGTTCTACAAGTTAACAGATAAAGGCCACAGTTTTCTGGATGAGGTAAGAAAAATAAAGGAAGTAACAGATGCCTTTGGCTTGTAATTACTCGTACCTTAATGCATCCACAGGCTTCATCTTTGATGCTTGTATTGCAGGCATTATTCCAGAAACAGTTCCAACAACAAAAGAAAATACCAATGCCCCAATTATTAGATAAGGGTTGAAAGATGCCCTTAATAATCCAGATCCTAAATAACCACCTGCAATAATTTCAGTTCCCTTGCTTAATCCAATGCCAATAATTATACCTATCGAGCCCCCCGCCAATCCAAGTAACCCAGATTCAATCAAAAATATCAAAAGTATGTCATAGTTCTTTGCACCAATTGCCTTCATAATTCCGATGTCTTTTGTTCTCTCAAGTACAGAAGTATACATTGTATTCATTATTCCTATGCCGCCAACCAATAGACTAATTGCAGCTATTCCTATCAAGACTGTTTGTACTATAGTAAAAATGTTTGTGAATGTCTGGGCTAATTGTTCAGAGGTTGCAACCCGAAAATCCTCTTCCCCTTTCTTGACATTATGGCTTTTTCTCAGCTTCTCCCTTATCAAATCAGCTGTATTACTGATATTCTCCCCCTCTTTCACCCTAACAAAAAGATATGCAATCCCCTCGGGGTCGTTGAACAATTCCCTTAAAGTTTCTAAAGGAACATATAGCGAAGCATCATCTACCGGGTTTCCTATAGGCCCAAGAATGCCTACAACAGTAAAATCCTTGCCCTCTATGCTCATTGTATCTCCAAGTTTTACTGACTTTTTAAAAAATGTCCCCTCAGCAACATTCTTGCCAATTACAACCTCATATTTTTTACCCTCTTTCAGCTTCCTCCCTTTTGCAATTTTTATGTTATTCATCTCCTCTATGACAACCCTAGATTCATCCAACGGAATACCATGCACAAAACCATATTTCAATTCATCCTTATATCTCACCCTAGCCTGCTTGAATAGTAGCTCAGCAACAGCATCAACACCATTTACCTTTTTGATTATGTTTATGTCTTCTTCTGTCAGCCTTGCGGATGTTAGTGTGCTTCCTGGAGGTCCACTGAATCCGCTTCCAGCTGTTATTGTTATTTTATCTGTCCCAAGAATCTTGAATTGCTCATTAATGGCATCCTGTAACCCCTGGCCCAAAGAAATCAAGCTAACAACAGCTGCTATTCCTATAAATATGCCAAGCATGGTAAGCCAGCTTCTCAAGCCCCTGTACTTTAAATTATTAAAAGCAAAGATAAAATAATCCTTTATCATAGATTTCTCTGTCTTTTCTTTTTAATTCTTCTATAAAAAAGATAAATAGCAAAAACGAGAATAATGCCTAAGATAATGTACATCCTGTTATTGCTCGGCATCAGCCCCATGTTTTTAGCTTCAGAAACGCTGTAGGCCTTCACATTTACAAATGCTGTCCTTGAATAATCTTCATTGTTTGCATCCTTAAAGCTCAAAGTTAATGGAGCTAAGATATTTTGCTTCTTTGGAATTAGCTTAAACTCGATATTTTCATAATTATCTGAATCGACATTTCCTATGTATACATTCTCATTTGAAAGTATTTCATAATCGCCTTGCTCCAGTCTTATGCTTAAAAACTTGACGTCGCTCAATCCATTGTTGATAATCTTCAGGGAAACTAGGCTTGGATTGTCTATGATCAAACTATTTTTTTCCACGCTGACCTCCAGATTAGGCTCAGCACCGACAATCAGGCTTATCATGCTACTCTCATTGTAAACCCTCCCAAATTGGTCAAAATAAGTAACAAGCAATGGAACCTTGTAAATCCCAGTCTTTGTGTCTGCTAGTGTTATTATGCTAAACATAACATCCTCGCTAGACCCATCAGATATTTCATCGATATTTTTTTCACCAACAGAATTCATTGGGGCAAAGGGGGAGTTACTAAAATCCAGCTTTAGGTTTATATTTTTCAAAGAGTAGCTTGCCTTGTTTCTGACGCTTATTTTTACATTGGCGCTTGCTCCAGGTATTAATTTGTCTGGAATTGATTTGACAGAGCTGATAGATAATGTTGACTCAATGTTTTTTACATACACACCGAATGTTTTTTCTGTCGAATCATTTGAAGCAGACGCCTTTAATTTAATTGTCTTGTATCCTGTCGTGGCATCCGAATCGGCTCTTAAATTATAGTTAAGCACTAAGGTCTGGTATGGTACAAGCAAATTATAATTTATTTCCCTATCTCCCTGCACAGAAAATGAGCTTCCTTCATCTATCTCGAAGCTTAGGTTATTCAATTGCTCAGCGCCGTTAATAACATTGAATTGAATATTAAAATAATTTCCAGGTATAACATCGCCAACCGGAGCCATGCTGATGCTTAGCTCCATGGCAAAAGCTGTATTAACAAATAGTAATGCCATCAGGAATATTAGTAATTTTTTCATCTTCTCCCGCCTATCACCCCATCTTTTATGTAATATATTTTGTTTGTATGCTTTGCAATCAAAGGATCGTGAGTAACTACTATTATTGTCTTCCCGCTTTTATTAAATCCCTTCAAAAATTCCATTACCATGCTTCCTGTCTTGCTGTCTAAATTTCCTGTCGGCTCATCGGCAAGTATGATATCTGGGTCGTTTGCCAGGGCCCTTGCTATTGCAACCCTCTGCTGCTCCCCTCCAGACATCTCATTAGGCTTGTGATTTATCCTAGCTTTCAACCCAACCATTTCCAATAATTCCATAGCCCTTCTCTTTCTGTCCTCTTCAGCTACTCCCTGAAATATCATTGGAAGCATTACATTCTCTAAGGCATTTATTGTTTTTATCAGGTTAAATTGTTGAAATATAAATCCTATCTTTCTTCCCCTTATTCCTGCTAATTCTGACTCGTCCAAAGAAGAGATGTCTTGTGTTCCTAAAAATATCCTCCCCCTTGTCGGAAGGTCCAAGCATCCAACCATATTCATCGAGGTTGATTTGCCTGATCCAGAAGGACCCATGATTGCTATAAAATCCCCTTGCTCTACAATTATATTCGCCCCTCTCAAAGCCTCTACATTTGTACCCCCCATTCTATAAATCTTCCATACACCATCAAGCCTAATTAATGATTCCATCAAATTATACCCTAGCTCCATCTTTAAAAATGTTTCTATTTAAAGGTAACAATATTTTTATGTTAAGAAATATTTAAATACAGAACAAAGATAGAAATTGATAAGCGGGAGTGCCGGAGCGGTCAAACGGGGCAGCCTCAAGTTATAGGAGCAAGCTGTTGGCTTAGTGCCTACGCAGGTTCGAATCCTGTCTCCCGCACTTACAAATGAAACTGAAAATAAACACAATAATATCTTGGTTGATGAAGTTAATAATTATCTATTTTTTCTTTGTATTCTTGTATAAAAAGGATTATACGCTGGCATTGGCTGCATTTATGTCTATAGTAATATTTTTAATGCCTGCAATCTTGGAAAGGAATTACAAAACAAATCTTCCATGGGTATTTGATATTCTTATTATAACCCCATTATTTATATACATTCTTGGAATAACCTATAATTGGTATGGCAATCTCTACTTTAGCAGCTTTTCACATTTTGTGGGGACAATTATCATAGCCCTGCTTGGATTTATCATACCCTACACACTGAATGCAACCAAACAGATCAGGCTGTCTATAAAAATGATAATATTATTTACCATTATTTTCTCCATAGCAATTGGGGCAATTTGGGAAGTAAGTGAATTTACCTCTGATGTATTTTTTAAAACAAAGGCCCAGCCAAGCAACACAGACACAATGCTTGACTTGATATTTGATGCCTTATCTGGAATTGTAACGGCCTTTGTTGGAGCATGGTATATAAAAAAGATCCCACAATATGATTTAAATAACGTTATAAACCCATTTGCAACAATGCTTAAAATAAAATATAAAAAATGAAAACACTCGTTGAAAAACTAAGGGAATTCAAAAGAGGTCCTGCAATAATCCTCCCAAAAGATGCCGGGCTTATAATAGCCTTGACAGGGATAAACAAGGATTCAAAAGTTGTTGATGCAGGAACAGGCTCTGGATTTTTGGCAGCTTATTTGGCAAACATCTGCAAAGAGGTTACAACTTATGAAAACAGGAAAGAATTCTTTGAAATAGCAGATCTAAACTTGTCAGGTTTCAAAAATGTTAAATTAAAATTCAGGGATATTTACAAGGGCATAAAGGAAAAAAATTTAGATGCAATAACTCTGGACTTAAAAGAGCCCTGGAAAGTATTTAAGTATGCAGAAAAATCCCTGAAAAGCAATGGCTTTTTAGTTGCTTTCTTGCCGACAATAAACCAATTAGAAATATTGCTAAAGGAAATTAAAAAATACAAATTCAGGTTGGTAAAAGTAACAGAACTGCTTGAAAGGGAATGGGAAACTGAGGATAGGATAAGGCCTAAGTCGCAGATGATAGCCCATACTGGGTTTCTTGTTTTTATCAGAAAACTCTAGGTTTTATTGCCCTTTACCAAATATTCTGCTTAAAAAGTCTAGTAATCTTTGTAACAAGCCAGCTGTGCTTATACATTTACCATCACTGCATTCGTTGCTCTTGCATTCATAGCTATTTTCACAGGCTTCATTTAATGCCACTTGGGGTTTGAATGTTTTGTCTATATCGCAATATTGTCCTTTTTGTCTTGTTCCAAATGGGATGCAGATATCATCTACTTTACAACCATTGCATATCTGCTCAGGTGTTATTATAACTGGCTTTTCTGTTGGTGTTATTACTTCAGTTTCATTAACAGGAATTGGCGGACCTATATAGGTCATATTTTCAGTAGTATATATAAACTTAAATTTGGCTGCTCTATCTATTTTTAATTCATTCCAATAAGTCTCTAATAAATATACATCTGTATTGCCTAATCTAATAGGAAATGATTTATTTATAGTAACATTCTGATTAACTTTGTATTGTGTCATAATAAGTGCTTGATCCATTTGACCAACATTTACTAAGCAGATTTGTGCATCCCCAAAACCATTGCATTCATCTACCTTCAAAGTTATTATTCTTTCATTTGTAATAGGTAATGGTCCTTCTAAAGTATCCATTACACCGTTAACTTGAATTATAACATCTCCCCCGCTACCAACATTAATTAGTTTAATATTCATATTATCGATATCTCTTGCTTCATCCACTTTAAATCCATATTGATTACCATTTACATTTAATACTGCACTTCTACCTTCCTTAAGATCATTAAACACACTGCTCACAATGGTAATTATAGGACCCTGTACTTCATCAACAACCCCATCCACATTTATTTTAATAGATCCGGCTGAACCAACAGCTTCCAAAGCAATGTTTTTACCGTCAACTGTAACAAACGTACCAATAGTAAGCTTGAAAAATTGTCCATTTATTAATACATTACTGACCCTCTTACTTTTATCATCTACATAATTATTGAAAATAACTTTAATTTCAATACCATTTATCGTTTTTGTATAGGGTTCTATTACACCAGCTACATTAGTAATAGCCTTTCCGCTTATCCATTTCCAACCATAGTCTGTTTCAAGCCAAGCAGCGCTAACAAAAGAAACAGAAAGCAATAACACTAAAAATATTATAAAAACACTTCTTTTCATGAATTTATTATATACATCCTTATTTAAATACTTTTCCATTTTTTGTTTATAAATTGTCAATAAATAGTTGATAACTCTTTATGTATATAAATTGCTAATAAATTGTATGAATAGTGATAAATGGGCAGTTATATCAAAAATTAAAAGAGGTAAAAACAGAAAAAGAATATTTTTATCTATAGATGGACCGATTATGCCTTCTGAGTTAGTTGATAAAATATATGGTAAAAATCTAGGCACATATTTTACTCTGGTATCAAGAGCATTAAATGAGTTAGTAAAACTTGGTTTGGTTAAAATTCAAAATCCCAAAGAAAAAACAGGCAGAATATACACACTAACAAAGAAAGGGAATATTATCAAAAAAGAGTTAATGAAAAGCTTTAAATAAAATAAAAAAAGGGATTTAATATGTCAAAAGAGGAAACTTATGTTGCAGACACTTCAGTCGTGATAGAAAGAATTGTTTCTAAGCTGATTAAAAATAAGGAAATAAAAGGTACAATCCTAATCCCGCATGCAGTCCTTGCAGAATTAGAGCATCAGGCAAATGAAAGAAAGGAAATAGGCTTTCTCGGATTAGAAGAGCTGCAGAACCTGCAAAAAATGGCAAAAGAGGGCAAAATAGAGCTTAAGTTTGTCGGAGCAAGGCCCAATTTATATCAAAGGCTTTATGCAAAAAGTGGAGGCGAGATAGACGCCTTGATAAGGGACATAGCCTTTGCAGAGGATGCAACATTAATTACAGCAGATACGATACAGGCAGAATCAGCCAAAGCCCTTAATGTTAAAGTCCTTTATTTCGAAATAAAAAAACCAATAGGTAAGCTAGAGATAGAAAAATTCTTTGATGATACAACAATGTCAGTTCACCTAAAAGATGATTGTCTTGTCAGGGCTAAAAAGGGTAGTCCTGGAAACTGGCAGTTAGTTGATGTAAACGATAAAAAGATTTCTACTGAAGAAATTGAAGCAATGGCAAAAGACATAGTTGAAAAGACACGGATGGACCCGCATTCTTTCATAGAAATTTCAAGAAGGGGTTCAACAATAGTGCAATACAAAAACTACAGGATTGTAATAGTCCACCCACCAGTTGCTGATGGCCGAGAAATAACAGCAGTAAGGCCTTTAAAAATTCTTAACTTAGATGATTACAAATTAAAAGAAGAGTTATTTACAAGGTTAAGGGATAAAGCGAGAGGTGTTATAATTGCTGGTGAAACTGGTTCTGGTAAGAGCACATTTGCACAGGCGCTAGCTGAATTCTATTCAAAATTAAAAAAGGTTATAAAAACGATAGAAAGCCCGCGTGATTTAGTTTTGTCAGATGAGATTACGCAGTATTCAAAAAATCTTGCATCCTCAGCAGAAATCCATGACATTTTATTTTTATCCCGCCCAGACTATACAATATTTGATGAGATGAGGGACACGCCAGACTTTGAGCTTTACACAGATTTACGTTTGGGTGGTGGGAATGTTGTTGGAGTACTCCATGCATCTACCCCAATAGATGCTGTGCAAAGATTTATAGGAAGAATAGAAACTGGAATGATCCCGTCTGTTTTGGATACAATACTGTTCATCGAAAAAGGTTACATAAGTAAGGTTATGACATTAAAAATGGTCGTTAAAGTCCCGTCAGGAATGATGGAGGCGGATTTATCAAGGCCCATTGTTGAAATTCGTGACTTTGATACAAACAACCTTGAGTTTGAAATATACAGCTATGGTGAAGAAACTGTTGTAGTTCCTATCAGCAGAGAATCAACCCCAACGTCGCAGCTAGCCATCAAAACCATAGAAAAAGAGCTTCTCAACTACACAAACAACGTAAGGGTCGATCTTTTGTCAGGCAATAAGGCAGTGATTTATGTTCCAGAAAGGGACATAGCAGGGATAATAGGCAAAAAGGGCAAGAACATAGAAAAAATAGAAAAAAGGTTGGGAATAAGGTTGGATGTGCAGGAACTCAAAGAGGAAAAAACAGAAACAAAGTTTGATGCAGAGGAAACTAAAAAGCATATCCTCCTCAAAGTAAATCCTTATTTAGCAAGAAGATTGGCTGATATTTATGTTGATGGTGAATTTTGGATGTCTGCTACTGTCAGTGATAAGGGTGAAATAAAAATTAATAAGAAAAGCAAAATAGGGAGAGATTTGTCTCGCGTTATAAACTCAAGCAAAAATATAAGTGTAAAGGCATAACATGAAATTAAATACAATTTTAATTGTCTTTGCTATGTTTTCTATCCTAACAATATTATCCCTTCTCGGCCTGTTCAAGCCAACAGGAATGGTTGCTTATAAACAGGTTGAAATAGAAAAAGAAGTCGAAAATGAAATAAATAACATTGGTGAGGCAAGGGTTATAATAACACTAAAGGATAAAAATATTCAAACATTAGCAGAGCCGGAATTTAAAGAAAAGCATAAATTTAACAAAAGAATCAGTGGAAATCTTACAAAAAAAGGCCTGGCAAAAATAAAGAACAATCCAAATATAGAAAAAATTTACATAGATTCTATATTGAATATATCTCTTCAAGACTCAGTCCCCTTAATCCAGGCATCAAATGTACATTCTTTGATCGTAAAAAATAATCTGACAGGAAGTGGTGAAGCAATTTGTCTGGTAGATACTGGCGTAAACTATTTCCACCAGGACCTAGGCAGTTGCTTTGGAAATAATTGCAAAGTTGTATATGGCTATGACTTTGTAAACGATGACAACGATCCAATTGATGACAATGGCCACGGCACCCATGTTGCAGGAATATTGGCCGCTAATGGAGTGATAAAAGGTGTTGCTCCGGATGCCAACATAGTTGCTATGAAAGTATGCAATAATGCAGGCTCGTGTTATTCCTCAGATGTTCTTGCTGCAATAGACTCTTGTGTAAGCAACAAAAACACCTACAAAATATCTGTTATAAGCATAAGCCTTGGCGGTGGTTTATATTCAAGCTATTGTGACGATTCTTATCCCTTATTTAGCAATTCTATAAACAATGCAATATCAAATAATATATCCGTAGTAATATCAACAGGAAATTCAGGAAGCACTTCGCAGATAGCAATGCCTTCTTGTATAAAAAATGCAATAGCAACAGCATCGACAACAAAACAGGACTCAATAGCATCCTACAGCAACATAAACAACATAACAGACTTATTGGCTCCAGGTTCAAATATATATTCCACGGCAGGGCCATGCTTAAGCGGTTGCAGTTGCTCTGGTGATTACATGACGTGCTCAGGAACATCAATGGCAACACCTCATGTTTCAGCAACAATAGCGCTCCTTGCACAATACTATAAAGAAGAATATGGCAAAGAGATTACGCCAGCAGAAGCAGAATCAATATTAAAAGGCGCTGGAAAATTAATTGATCAGCAGCGCAACCTAAGCAGAATAAATGCTTATAGCTCGGTAATAGCATCAGACAAAAAAATGCCAGAAATAGAGCTTAACCTAAGCCAGAATGAGATAACCTATCAGGATAACATAAATATAACAATAAATTTTTCAGCTGCAGATACAACCTTGAAAAATTATGAATTAAACCTAACTTACCCAAATAAGAGCTTGATAGGTAAATTTCTGAATAATGTAATTTTAACAAAAGAAAATCTCACAGAAAAAGGAAATTACACTGTAACACTATTTGCGTCAGACTTTAATAATAATTCCGCAATATCCTCACTTGGAATTTTAGTAAAAAACAGTTCAACCCCGCGCTCCTATTTAATACACCCTGAAGACAATGCAATAATAACAACAAGTAATATCTCACTAACCTGCTCCTCAACAGACGACTCTTCCCTGTCATCAATAAGCCTTTATGCAAACACAACCAGAAGCTTTTCTTTAAACCAAACTACAAATGTATCAGGAGCTAATCACACAGCAACCTTTAACCTAAACCTAAGCAATGTATCTTTTGTTTGGAACTGCCTGGCTGTCAATGATAAGAATAGCTCGGCATTTGCAGATAAAAATTATACAATAACAGTAATAATCAACAGCCAGCCATCAATATATTCTTTTATGCCTGAAAATGCCGTAGTAACAATAAACGAAAATAGTTCTCAATCCTTCTCAGTTCAAGCCTTAGACCTTGACAATAATACACTAACTTATTCATGGTATTTGGACAATGAAAATGTTGGTTCAGAAAAAAATTACACTTACAATCCAGATTTCAATTCAGCCGGCTTGCATAATATTACAGGAATAGTATCTGACTTATTATCGCAGGACTCAAAATATTGGAATGTAACAGTTAATGACATCCAAGAAACCCCAAGTACGCCATCTTCAGGAGGTGGAGGCGGTGGAAGCAGCAGCGAAAGTAACGAAGAGCTAAAAATAACATCTGGAGAATCAACTAAAACGCAGGATATTATAACTTCTTCGGCCATAAAAGAGACATGCGATGATGGAATTAAAAATCAGGATGAAATAGGAATAGACTGTGGCGGCACATGTAAAGAGTGCACGATTGATAAGATAGATTTTCCAACAGGAATGACAGTCTACATAGGAAAAATATTTGGTAATTTAAGTTATAATCTCTTTTTCTTATTTGTACTAGTTCTTATCTTAGTTCTTTTTAAATATAGAAAAGTATTTAAGAAAAATAAATAACGGGGTTGCATGGGTTCCATAGACGAATCACTGGGCTTGGCTGCAATAAGAATAGCAAGCGATGTAGAAGCAAACTGTATTATTTCAGTGAATCAAATTAAAAAGGACAAAGTATTCTTTGAAGATAATAATATAAATGTAAAAGTAACAATTTTCAAAAAATTAGGAAATTCCTTTGTTAAAAATGAATACAAAACTACAATACAAAAACCCCAGCGTGGATCAATCATATCCATAAAAAGGCTGTTAATGAATGCAGTAAGTAAGGGCTACTTAAGTAAGGGTGATAGGGTAATCTTTGTTCAGGATGAAAGCCTTGACGTTGGTTATCAGGGCTTGCTTACAATTGTAGATATAAATAAAATATTCTTTAACCTAAGTATGCTCAACCTGCCTGAAAATATTAATACAGATGTCCTTGAAAGCGTGATAGACATAGCTCTTGAAATTAGCAATGAGGGGAGGGAAGGAAAACATTTAGGCACAGCCTTTGTAATAGGGAATGCAGATGAAATATCAAAATATGCAAAACAGCTTATAATTAATCCATTTCAAGGTCATGACGAACAGAGTAGAAAAATAACAAATCCAGAGTTAAGGGAAACAATCAAAAACTTTGCCCAGTTGGATGGTGTTTTTGTAATAGACAATAATGGAACGATTCTGTCAGCAGGTACATTTATAGATATTCAGGGGAACGAGTTAAAACAATACAGCGGTTTAGGTACAAGGCACAGGTGTTGTGCTGCTCTAACAAAAGAAACAAATGCAATAGCTGTAATTGTATCCGAAAGCGGTGGCATAATAAGAATTTTTAAAAATGGTCAGCTTATAATAAAGCTTCCATAAGGTATTTAAATAAAATCTTGTCTCTGTATGTAGTGGGCCCGTAGCGCAGCCTGTTGATAATATTCAAGAAAAGGAATAAAAATGAATAAGAAGAGTTTAAGATTAAAAGTAGATTTTAAAAATAAACTTTTTTTAGAGTTCTACGGTGCTCTTCTTGGCAATGGCTGGTTAAGTGCTTATAAGTGTGGTAAACTTAAAAAGAGAAGGTGGATTATTGGATTTAGTGGAGATATAAAGAAAGACAGAGAATACATTAAAAGAATTAATAAAATAGTCAAAAGATTATTTAAAAGAGAAGGATATATTAAATATAAACCAAAGTATGGTGGTATAGAGCTTAATATTGGTCATAAAGAATTAATACATTTACTAAATAGAAAACTTAACTTTCCCATAGGTCTAAAGAAAAATTTAAAAATAGATAATAAACTTTTAAAAGATTGGAATTCAACAAAATATATTATAAGGGGTTTATTCGATACAGACGGTGGTCTTTTTTTTGATAAAGATAAAAGATATAAAAAGATTTACCCAATTGTTGATATAACCACAACTTCAAAAGCATTAATAAAACAATTAGTTTCTATTTTAAAGAAACATGATTTTAAAGTAATTGAAAACTATAAAGGTGTAAGAATGAAAGGCGAATCGCAAATGAAAAGATGGTTTAAAGAAATTCAACCAAAAAATAGTAGGCATGTAATAAAATATAAGAATTATTATAAATTGCCCGGGTAGCTCAGCTTGGATAGAGCAGCACACTCCTAATGTGCAGGTCGGGGGTTCAAATCCCCCTTCGGGCGTATTAAAATTAATTTATAGTTCCTAAGCCCCTGATGATTAATAATACATTACCTTAACTTGTATGAAAAGAATTATCTAAGGCCGAAATATCTGTCGGTCGTGGGTTCAAATCCCATCAGGCCCGTTTAATATTTTAAAAAAGTAGGAGCATATATTTTTTTAAATTTCAAATCATTGCCGCATTTTACAACATATCTCGCCCACCTTAACATAGGTTTAAGTTCTTCCCTTAAGTAAGGTGCATCCTTCAAAAGAGACTTTGCATTCTCCTTTACGATCAAGACAATTTCTTTTCAGCTTCTTCTAGGGTGTTTGCATGAACTGCAACATCCATTTGTGAGCAAAAGGCAAAGTAGGCTTTCCCCTCTTTGCAGATTCGTAATTCCAAATTTTTTTCTTTGTTCATTTTATTTCGTATCAGGATAATTATTAGGATTTGTTAGTCTTTTAACATAAAGCCCATAATCCTTATAAAGAAATTCCAACTCGCCATCTGTAGTTAAATAATTTCCAATAACACCATCGCTCAATCTTATATTGCTTATGCTTTCTCCCCTTAAAGCAACAACCAGGGCTGTATCAGAAGATGGTCCTATTGTAAGTTCTATAGTTCCAAGTTTTATAGTAACACCAGCTTCCAAATCCTCCACTATTAATTCCTTAGGCGTATATCCTAAATTAATATCATTTCCTTTACTAAGGGATAATTTTACAGGTCCGGTTAACTTAGGCCCTTCAGCTGTTTGTGGTTGTTCAATTGTTTCGGTTGTTCCAGAATCTTTCTCTGTGGCATTCTCAGAAACATCCTTAACAATATAGCCTGTACTTGGTATATTAATGTTCATAAAAACAGTTGTTAAAATAGCACCAACTACAATTATCCCTAATACAACTAACCAAATAGTTTTCTTATCCATAATAGTAATAATGCCTAAAAATTTATAAATCTATCTAAAAAGGCTCAAAATCCAGTTAATCAATCTTTTAAAAAATCCAGACTTGGCCTCTTGTGCACTAGCCTGGCTCTCATTGCTTGAAACCTGTTTTTGTGTCTGTTGACTTGGATTTGGATTGAGCTTGCTTGAATCACAATCAGGATCATCTGGATAATAACAATTGCTTGGGCAGCACTTGTCATTCACAATGCATCCTGCAATTGGTGTTTGTACGCATTTTTTTGGCTTGTCCTCGCACTTATAGCTTATGCAAAAATCCCTATTAGGAACATTCCAGCATTCTTCATCATCATTGCATTCATTCAACAGGCATTTATTATCAACACAGCTGTAATTCTTCTCGCAACCGCAGTCCATGCAACAATTCTCCTTTGTTTCTGTTCCATCGCAGCTTCCATCACCACATTCTCCAAAGGCAACACCGCTGACAGTAGTTAACGCCTCCAATAATAACTTTGTGCTTCTTGACTCAGCCTCATCAGTATAAAATATTTCGACAACGCTAACCTTAACCCCATTAATCTCCTTGTTTCCATAAAGCGGGACAATATCTTTTACACCATCAACATTAACAATAACATTCATCTGCCCTATATTAACAATAGTAATCTTATGGCCGGAAGCAGTGGTTGAGCTCCCTTGATTATATGTCTCCTGCGCAAAAACTATTGCAGAAAGTAAAATTATGAATAATATATATAATTTCTTCATAAAAATTTAGAATCCTTATTTTTATATAAACCTTTTGAATTCTCTTGCCAATCCTTTTGCAGTATCATCCCACTTAAGTTTAGCAACAGACTTCCTTGCATTCCTCCCAAGTCTTGATCTCAGGCCTTTATTTCCTATAAGTTTAATTAAAATCTTTGTTAAATATCTTGAATCGTGTTTTGGAATAAAATAGCCGCTATAACCATTTTTTATGTAATCCTTCATGTACCCCACTCTTGTGCAAACTATTGGCAAGCCGCATCTCATCGCCTCAAGTGTTGCTAAGCTGCTCGTCTCTGTTAAGCTGGGCATAACAAATATATCCATAGCCTGCAAATATTCAACAATATTTTTTGTATTTCTAATTATTTTAACATTTTTGCCTTTGAGCCTTTCCATGTACATACCATCACCAACAAGCATTAGATACAGATTTTTAGCATTTATTTTTTCAAATGCATCTTTTAATAGCCCTAAATTTTTCTCTCTGCTCAGCCTTCCGCAATAGCCTATAATTATTTTATCGCTTAAATTAAATCTTTTTTTTGTATTTCCTGGAACAAACTCCTTAGACAAACCTATTTTTACAGTTTCTATTCTTGTTATTATCCCATTCCTTTTTAGTATTTTTGAAACATCATCTGAAGAAGTAATTATAAGGCTGCATTTGTTGTACATAATTCGTGCAAGCTTCCTTGTGGTCATTTTTACCTTTTTCTTAATTATTCCTGGAATGTAAATTGCCTCTGTAAATAAGTCCCACTCGACAGAATGAGCATAGGAAATTGTTGGTTTTTTAATCTCACTTGCATACATAACTGCACTAACACCAATTGGCCCAAAACTCTGGTTAAATACCAAGTCTGAATCATCAATAAGGTTTTTAATCTTCTCTTTAACAGGCACTGCTGGTTTATATCCCGCTATTGCAATTCTTGATAATGGAAATTTTACTATTTTTATTCCCTTGTATTTAACTCTTCCATAATTTGGGGCGACAACTGTGATCTTGTAATATTTTTTAAGTCTAGGGATTATCTCATCAAGAAATCTAGCAATGCCGTCCCACCTCGGCAAAAAACTGTCTGTAGTTATAAGAATTTTCCTCATTTTAGTTCAACTTGTAAAATCTTTCAGCATACCTGCATCCAAGGTGTTCTCCGTGTAATTTTGCTCTTGCATAAATTGATGGCATAAGTTGTAATACGACATGCCTCTGGCTTTTAAATTCTTTTAGCGCCTTTATCTTGAGCTCAAAGGTGTTGCTTACATCAACATACAATTTTGGGTTTTCAACCTCTTTAAGATTTGTCATGTTCCACACATCAAAACCATAAACATCGGTATTAAGCTTCATTTCACCAATGCAGGAGATAACAGCTTCATTAACAGCAAGATGATCTGGCAATTTGTCACTTGGACTATGTGTAAATATTTTTATTGGCCTGTATTTTTTAATTATTTTTTTTATTTCATTTTTTATATTCCCAATATTGTTTTTTATCTTAGAATCAGATAGCCCAAAGAATATTAGCTCTTTATAACCTAAAACCCTTGCTGCATTTTTTATCTCATTTACTCTTTTCTTGATTATAATCTCTTTTTTTAGATGACTTACTTCTCCGTAAGAAAAAATAACCTCGATAATTTGCTTTTTCTCCTTTACATATTTTGCAATAGTTGCCCCCACCCCAATTATACTGTCATCGGGGTGTGCCACAAAGCAGATAATAGTTTTCTTTTTCATAAAATGCGCCGACTGGGATTCGAACCCAGGTCAACGGCTTACTTCTTTGCGAACTTTCTTTGTAAGAAAGCCCTTGGAAGGCCATTATTCTACCACTAAACTATCGGCGCATAATTAAGAAAAAATTCAGTTGCTTATAAATATTATTATTCAATGCATCTGCCTTCAATACATCCCTCAATGCATATTTTCACATCAACGGTATTGCAATTGCCATATCCATAAACTAGCTTGAAATCATCCACACAACTATATCCCATATCGCATCTCTGCAAATTAAAAGAGACATATCCTGTTGGTGTAAATAAACCGATGAGCACAAGTAACAAGATTATTCCTATCACAGCATAAAATAACTTATTCATTTTATCCTCTTGAACACATAATCTACCTGCTCACTGGTCCACCCTTTCTTAAGCAATATTTCCCTTATCTGCTTTTCGTTAATCCCCTGCCCTAATGTTTGCCTGACATACTTCTCTAAATTCTCCAAATCCTGCTTAGATGTAAAGATTCTTCTCTTAAAAAACTTTACTGAAATCCAATTGATTAAGTCCCTGAAATTGCCAGGTCCTTTATAGAAGTTTATGTAATAGATACCGAAGGCAAGTATTAAAAATAATATTACATAAAGAGTTACAGGTATCCTTTTCTTGCAGTCTTCTGGGCAGCTTATTTTATCCTCAAGTGGCTCCTCGCACTTATTATTTCCGCAAACCCCGACAGTAAATTCTTTAACACCAACATCCTTAGCCCCAGCTAGAATAAATGTTTTTGTCTTGATTAAATTATCCAACACACCGCCGCTAATTTTGTAAATAATATCCGAACTGCTGGAGATAGGCCATTTTATAATAGGGTCTGCCTCAACTATTTCATATCCCTCTGTAAGAATATCATCTCCAGTAATGCTTCCTGCAACCTCTTTTGGTATAACTTCAATAACATACATATCCTTTGGATTATTTAGGGTAATTGATTTTTTAATAAGTACAAAATTATCATCCCTTCCCGAAATGTATTTGACAGCAACAGAATATCCATAGCCTTGCACTTCAACATTTTGCTGAAACTCAAACAAGGCCTTTTTATAGTTTATATCGGTTGTTATCGCATCAGGAATATCATCAAAATAATTAATACCAGACACAAAAGTCAAGCCCTCTACATTTATTCCCTTTGGCAAAGTGTCCCTTAATGCAAGCAGATCACTCTGTACACCCATAAAAGTAGTTTCTTTTTCAGCCTCTGTCAATGAAAAGGCTGAGCTATAATCTAGCTCATATTGCGTAAGCAAGATTGTAGCATTTTCAATCTTGGTGTTTAACCCAAAAATATTCATTGCATCCTTAACAATTTCTGCAGCAGTGCCAAGCTTATTTTCAAAGTCAATTAGTTCGGCCTTTGTATCGTTAAGCAGATACTCAACATTCTTTTGTGCAGAGTCTACATGTACAGTTTCATATGCTATGCTGCTCAATCCATTTTCATCAACAACAGTAACGCTGGTGTTATAATCTCCAATAATATTATAAGAGTATGTTGTATTAGGCTCAAAGGTTGTAATAATTTCCCCTTCCCCAAAATACCATTCATACCTTGCTATAGCACTCTTGTTATTCTTAACATCAACCCTAAAAGCTGTTTCTTGATATAAGTTTGTGAATTGTGGGGCTATTAGCTTGATTGTTGCTGCCTGTGCTACGCTTACATCCTTTTCATCAGAAGCGTATACATTTCCATTGTACTCCAAGCTCGCCTTAACTTTGTAATTTCCCTCAGAAGCAGGGGCAGTAACGCCCTCTAAATTGGCTAAATCCACAATAGCATTTCCCTCGCTTATCCTGTCTGGGGCATAATCTACCCTGTAAAGCTCGCCATCAGTAGGGGTTCCCTTTAATGATGTTGCACTAAGCTTAACAATGCCCTTGCCATCAACCCTTATTTCTATAGAATACAAGCAATAATTTACAGCATCCTTCTTTAAAGTAACAGGGCATGCAGCTCCAGCAAGATCCTTTGTAAAGTCTATGCTCTCAGTTGTGCTTAAGTTTGTTTCAAATTTGTTTTTTGCAATTTTAATGAAATAATCATAACCTATAAATTGTTCTACAGTGCAATCATTGTTCTCACAGTACAGCCCTGAAGATATAGCATTTGGATTTTCAACACCTATTTTATAATACTGATTTTCAATTGCCCCGCCATCAGCATAAATACAAACATAATAGTTATCTGGATTTATGTCTATAGTACAGCTCTTCCACCCAAAGTTGTTGTCTGCATTAATCTGGCATCTCACTTCACTATCGCTTACCTTTACAATACCCTTGCTGCTATCTCTCAATCCTGCATAAAGGCTTGCCCCATCTGCAGTCTTATTAACATAAACATCTAACCTGTATCTGCCTGAAGCAGGAAAATCAATCTGCTCACAATACTCCGCACCCTTCATTCCATTAATATTAAATTCAGCATCTTTATTATAATCAAAAAGGTAATCCGCTGGAACATCTTCAAACTGCCCCTGAATTAAAGGCCCAACATAACCCCACTTAGCATCCTTTATTTTAACGCTTGGCAACATAGGATAAATGTTATCAACCTTATCTCCAGTTATGCTAAACTTTGCTTCGCTTATGCTTGGATTAGGTACAGCAAAAACAGCAGCATAAGAATTATTCACGCCCTTACTATTAAACTTAATACTAGCCTGTGTAACCTTATACCCAAGTATATAAGAAGCCGGAACAATCGCGCAATCTATACATAAATCACTTAACTTAACGCTTGCCTTTTTATCGCCTATGCTTACAATCAAGTTGGTATCGGCAGGAATGTCTTTGTAGCTTATGTTTACAAACCCGTCAAGGGCCTGTCCAGGGCTATAGCTTTTAGTTGTAAGATTGACTGTGGTTGAAGCGCTAGTTGCATAGCCAGTATAACTTGGCTCAAGTAATACAAGAGCAAGTATAAGAACTGAAACAACAAAAGCCAAAAATAAGTAGTTCTTTTTCAGTATGCTCACCTCTTATTATTCTTAAAAGTCTACAATATATAAATATTATGATTTAACTACCTTGCCCCTCTCGGATGGTATAACAACCTTTTTAGCCCCACCAAACCTAACCTTTCTCCCCTTAAAATATTCATAAAGAAAAACAGCCAATGCGCTTACTTCAGAATGCGGCTGGTTAGTAACAGAAATATTGTAATCCGCAAGCTTGTAAAACACCGGCTCGACCTTTTCCCCCCCAACTATTGCCAAAATATCTTTATTTCTTATTTCATCTATCTTTCCCTTTAGTTCTGCTCCATATACAGTCAAATGAACAACTTTAAAACCATTTTCTTTTAAATTCTTAATCAGCTTCAACGGCTCCCCCAAAAACTCAACCTCAAAACTTCCGCCAAAATCCTCAACAACCTTTTTTATGCTCTCTTCAAATTTCTTGTCCCTTTGTCCGGAATAATATATCTTATCAGCCCCAAAAGCCCTTGCAGCCAAGGCGACATGCGTAGTCAGTCTCTTGTCCCTTTCAATTCTATGATTAAGCCTTAATACATTTATCATGATTACCCTAACAATAACTAAAATAAAAATGTTGCCTTATAATTTTCTTGCCTCTTCCTCAGAAAACCTATTTTTATAAACAAAATCCCTGACATAGTGTACAACTTTAGTGCGTGCCTTTTCATTGGTATCCTCCCCGATAAGCCTTGCTGTCAGATTTCTAGCAAGATCATATTTATCAGACCTCAAACCCCCATTTTTACGAAAATGTGCATGGCTGTATATAACATTTAGGGCCTTCCAAACAACCCTATTTCCAGGCTTACAAATTACCATATACTTTAGTAAATTTTTCATAAGCCTGTCAAGATCAACATCAAATAAGTCTATTCCCAACATCCCCTCTAGCCTGGAGTATAACACAGACGTATCAAAAGTAACAGGCATATTACTAAGCAAACTTCTTTCTAATTGGGGTAATTCCCTCTTTATCTTTTTTTCATCTTCTTCTATCTCATTTTCCATGTATATATGTGATATGTCATCTTCAGTCAAGCTTAATGCCCCTAAACTTTCGGTCATTTTCAGCTTTAAAACAGTACAAAAAGATTTAAAAGCCTTTCCATAAGTTTTTTAAATAGGATTAGGCAAGATAAATAAATGCTCAGGGAAAAGATTTATCCAGTTTACGACAAGCACTATAAAAAATCATTGATATTCCCAATTATAATAATCCTATTAAGCCTGGTAATAATAGGCTACAAATATTATACAACAGGCGATTTTATAGAAAAGGATGTCTCGCTTAAAGGGGGTATTTCTGCAGCAGTATACATAGAAAAAGTGGTTAACATTGATGAATTAAAATCCTTCCTTGAATCAAAATATCCAAATACAGATGTAGCAATAAGAAAGCTCGCAGATTTCAGTACAGGTAAGCAAATAGGCGTGGCTCTGGAAGTAACAAACATCAAGGCAGAAGAATTAAAATTAAGCCTGCAAGAAAAACTGCAGATAGAATTAACAGACGAAAACTTTTCTGTAGAAGAAGTCGGCTCTTCCCTAAGCCAATCCTTCTATAAAGAAATATTATATGCCATAATATTTGCATTTGTTCTTATGGGCATAGTTATATTCATAATATTCAGATCGCCAATACCCTCCCTTACTGTAATTTTATGTGCATTTACAGACATAATTGCAACCCTGGCCATAATAGACCTTATTGGAATCAAACTATCCATGGGGGGTATAGCCGCATTCCTTATGTTAATAGGATACTCTGTTGACACTGACATACTGTTGACTACAAGGGTGTTAAAAAGAAAAGAGGGGGTTTTGTTTGACAGAATGTACGAAGCAGCAAAACCAGGCCTAACAATGACGATAACAACAGTTGTAGCAGTATTGGTTGGTTATCTTCTTGCAACATCTCCGGTAATGCAGCAGATTTTTCTTATTATTTTTATTGGTGGAATATGGGACATAATGAATACATGGATTACAAATGCAGGCATATTGTATTGGTATTGTAAGAAAAGAGGCCTAACATGATTGCTAAATTGTTTAAAAAATGGCGTATAATAATATTAATCCTGTTCATCATATTTGCCTATATAGCAATAAATCCACAATTTTCTGTCACAGGCGTTGCAATCAAGAGTATAGACATAAATGGAACAGCGTATAAAGTGGGCATGCAAAACCCGGCAAGCGCAATGCCAACCCAGCAGGAAATAGTTCTTAGCATAAATAATAAAAAAATAGAAAAGCTAAGCGATTATTCCCAAATCCTCTCAGAAATACCGGATAACTCCACAGTAAGGATTCTAACAAATAAGAATGAATATGTGATGATTAAAACACAAAATTTGGGTATAACTGTTGCAAAGCCAGCGCAGTCAAATATAAGAAAAGGCCTTGATCTTCAGGGGGGTATAAGGGTAATATTACAACCAGAATCAAAAATATCAGACCAGGAGCGGGATGATATCATTGCTGTAATGAGCAATAGGCTGAATGTCTACGGCCTAAGCGATATAAAAATAAAACCAGCTGATGATTTGCTTGGAAATAAATACATAGTGATAGAGTTGGCAGGTGCAACAAAAGAAGAGGTAAAAGAGCTTATAGGAAAACAGGGGCGCTTTGAAGCAAAAATAGGCAACGAAACTGTCTTTGTTGGTGGAAAAAAAGATATTGTTTTTGTATGTAGGAATGATGGGACATGCTCTGGAATAAGGTCGTGTGAAGAAACAAGCGATGGC
>Ga0210057_1001879_pt1 | contig 30999 bp, 49 predicted proteins | sample CryGeyCG2114_010_2_FD_183968 | JGI IMG/M metagenome (GOLD analysis project Ga0210057, IMG submission 183968) | Groundwater microbial communities from aquifer - Crystal Geyser CG10_big_fil_rev_8/21/14_0.10 (SPAdes) (version 2) | ecosystem: Environmental > Aquatic > Deep subsurface > Groundwater ...
TAATTGTGGACGGCAAAATAATTAACATTGATAAGGCGAGAACGATTGAACACTCCTTAATGAATTATCACTCGCCCGATATGGAAATACAGATGTATTATGATTTGTTTTGCAAGGCCAGCACGGGAGAATTTGCGCCGTTTGATTCTATGGATCGTATAAAAAGCGCGCTCAATAAATTTTTTACGCGAGTAATGAGATTTGAAAATGACGATCCCGCTTTTTATAAAGTTATTTTGAATCCGGACAATATCGGAAAAGTAAGCGAAGCGTTGGCAATGGCGAGAGAAGAATATAAAAGAACTGTTGCCGCCAAAGACGAGGAAAGAGAAATTGAAAGTTTGGTTTGGAATGTTCCGAAAGTTATCAGCTACAATAGTAAATACAAAGCAAGGAGCTGTAAAAAATCGGTAATGGTTCCATATTATTCAAGATTTGCCGATAATGGCCAGACAGCCCTATTTGGTGGCTATGAGGAAGATAGCAAGGTTGAATCGGAGTTTATAACATATCTTGATAACGCCAAAAAGGTTGAATGGTGGTTTAAGAATGGACAGAGCGAGGTTAATTATTTTGCCGTTCCGTATGTTGATAAATATGGAAAGAAAGCGGCGTTTTATATCGATTTTGTTGTTCAATTGAAAAACGGCGATGTTTGGCTTTTGGATACCAAAAAAGGTTTAATGGCCGAAACGGCAAAAGAGCGTGCAGTAGGATTGGCGAAATACATCAAAGAGCAGAAAAAGAAAGGCAAAAAACTTTTCGGCGGAATTGTTATACCGGCAGACGGCCAGTGGCGATATAACGACAACGAAAAATACGAATACAATCCGAATGATTTGAAGGACTGGGGGTTTTTAGATTTTAATAAATAAATCCATGAACAACATCAAGAAAATTTCAAAATTTAAAAAATGAATGATCAGATCGACTATTTGATGGAGACTTATGACATTGGTGAAGAAGAGGCAGAAAAGGTCTTAGAATTCCAGCGGGGAACTGGTATTGCGGAAGATGAAGTGATTGAGCTGTTGGTTGAGCGGGAGTTGGATATGGATACAGCCGAAAAAGTCATTGAGATTCGCGATGAGTTGGGGATTGATGATGACGAAGCGATTGAACTCGCTGAAAGTGGGTTTGAGATAGAATGAGATATTGTTTTTTGTTAATTTATTAAACGGCTCACAAATTGGAATTATGAATTATGAATTAGGAATTAGGAAAATTACGCAAAAAATAAACGGCTCAAAATTTGAGCCGTTTATTTTTTTGATTAAATTGTCATCCCAGATCCTGAATCGTAGTTCAGGATGACAAAGAGTGAGATTCTGGAGTCGTCCGTCAGACGACGGACTCCCCAGAATGACGGGGGGTGCGGAATTTGGGATGACAAAGAGTGAGATTCTGGAGTCGTCCGTCAGACGACGGACTCCCCAGAATGACGGGGGGTAGGAAAATGCTTGACATTTCTCTCGGAGGCTGGCAAAATGAGACGAGTGTGCTAGAATAGAGTTTGTCGGTTAAAGATAGATTGCTAGCCGATGTAGAGATTGCTTCATCCGTTGATTGACGGATTCGCAATGACGGGCTGGTCGACGCACCGATTTTTTATTTTACAGCTAATTTTATAAAAATTTAATTAAGTAAGAGGATTAGATATGGCTGATACATTCGACAGGAGTAAGACCCATGTCAATGTGGGTACCATCGGTCACGTTGACCATGGTAAGACCACTCTGACAGCGGCGATCACCGCTGTTTTGGCGACCAAGGGTGGCGCGCAGGCGCGGGCTTTTGATTCTATTGATAACGCTCCAGAAGAGAGAGAGCGGGGCATCACGATTGCCACGGCGCACGTTGAGTACGAGACGGAGAAACGTCACTACGCTCACGTGGACTGTCCCGGACACGCCGACTACATTAAGAACATGATTACCGGCGCGGCGCAGATGGACGCGGCGATTTTGGTGGTTTCGGCGGCTGATGGCCCCATGCCCCAGACGCGCGAGCACATTCTTTTGGCTTACCAAGTTGGAGTGCCGAGAATCATCGTTTTCTTGAACAAGGTTGATATGGTCTCCGATCCGGAGCTGATCGATCTGGTCGAGGAGGAGGTCAGGGAACTGCTGACCAAATACAATTTCTCCGGCAAGGATACGCCGATTATTCGCGGTTCAGCCACCAAGGCGCTCGAGAATCCAACGGATGAAGCGGCCGCCAAGCCGATCGTGGAGCTTTTGGAGGCGATGGACACTTATATCCCCGATCCGGTGCGTGATTTGGACAAACCGTTTCTGATGCCGGTGGAGGACGTTTTCTCCATCAAAGGGCGCGGCACGGTGGCCACCGGTCGTATCGAGCAGGGGATCGTGAAGATCAACGATGAGGTAGAGGTCGTCGGGATAAAGGACACGCGCAAAGTAGTCGTGACCGGGGTGGAGATGTTCAAGAAACTGCTCGACCAAGGTCAGGCAGGCGATAACGTGGGCGTGCTCCTGCGCGGTATTGAACGTGAAGAGATCGAGCGTGGTCAGGTTTTGGCGAAGCCGGGGAGCATCACCCCGCACACCGAGTTTGAGGCCGAGATTTATGTTCTGAAAAAAGAGGAGGGCGGTCGTCATACACCGTTTACCAAGGGCTACAAACCGCAGTTCTATATCCGAACGACAGACGTCACCGGCGAGGTGGAATTGCCGGAAGGTACCGAGATGGTTATGCCCGGCGACAAGATGAACGGCAAGGTCAAGCTGATTGTCCCGATTGCGATGGACGAAGGCTTAAAGTTTGCGATTCGTGAGGGTGGCAAGACCGTCGGTGCCGGCGTCGTTACCAAAATCATAAAATAGAATTGACTTTCGCCCCTCACTCAAGCATGAATGAGGGGCGAAAAAATAGCTAATTTATCCATTTGAAAAAAAAACAAGTTGACAATTCGAAGAGCAAAGGTCCGAGTATTCGGATTCGCTTAAAAGCTTACGATCATCGCTTGATTGACCGCTCGGCGCAAAAGATTATCGAGACAGCCGAAAGGTCCGGAGCGAAGATTCACGGGCCGATCCCTCTGCCAAGCGAGCGCAAGGATTATACCGTTTTGCGTTCCCCCTTTATCGACAAGGACGCTCGTGAACAGTTTGAGATGCGCATTCACAAACGACTGATTGACATCGAGGGCGCAACGCCAAAGACGATTGACGCTTTGACCAATCTCAATCTGCCGGCCGGTGTCAGCGTGGAGGTCAAGACGTAGTGGTCTAGCGTGACAACTACCGGTTTTCAGAAATTTCTGGAGCCAAGCTCTTTTTTAGTTTTCAGAGAAATTTACAAGCCATGAAAGTTATTTTAGCTAAAAAATCAGGTATGACCCAAGTCATCCGCGAGGATGGCTCCTCTTTGTCGGTTACGGTTTTAGAGGTTTTGCCCGCTTATGTTTGCGGTACGCGTGAGGAGGGGGGCAAAAAGATGGTGAGGCTGGGTTTCGCGCCTTTCAAAAAGGCGAACAAGCCACAGGCCGGACAGGCAACCAAAGTTTTGCGTCAGCACAAACTCTCGGCCAATGGCTTTCGCTATTTACGAGAATTTGATCTGGGCGAGATCGGCCTGAAGGAGGGCGATAAATTGGGCGGGGAGATATTTGCAAAGGGCGAGGAGATCGCCGTTAGTGGCAAGAGCAAGGGACGCGGTTTTGCCGGTGTCATCAAAAGGCACAATTTTCATCGTGGCCCTGAAAGCCACGGTCACGACCACCATCGGGCGCCGGGCTCTATCGGAGCGATGGGCATCGCGCGGGTTTTGCCCGGCAAGAGGATGCCCGGTCGTTTTGGCGGGACCACGGTGACGACCTCCGGCCTGAAAGTTGTCGATTATGATGCTGAAAACAATTTATTGATTGTGAGCGGGGCTGTGCCGGGGCCGAATGGCGCGACGTTGCTTGTCAGGAGCCTTGCGGACATACCAGTCCGCGATGTTTCCAGCCCGGCTGATGCAGAGGAGAGCCCCAAATCTTCCGCTCCGGAGGTCCAGAGCGAGACGGGGAAAGCCGAAGAGCCAAAAGAGCCGACCAAAGGGGAGTCTCCGGCTGAAGAAATAAGGGCGGAGGTGAAGGAAGCCGAGGCGGGGAAAGCCGAAGAACATAAGAAAGGCAAGGAATCTAATTCGTAATTCATGATTTTTAATGCCTGATTTATTAGCCATGAACAAGACAGATAACCAAAATCAATCAACCATCAGTAAAATTCCGGTTACCGAGATCGAGGGCAAGACGAGTGTCTTGGCTTTGAAGCAGTATATTTTAAAGTTTATGAACGCTACGCGTCGGCCCATCGCGCATACCAAAACTCGGACCAATGTGCGTGGTGGGGGACGCAAACCTTGGCGTCAGAAAGGCACCGGTCGGGCTCGCGTGAGCTCGATCCGAAGTCCTCTCTGGCGAGGCGGGGGCATCACTTTCGGTCCTCTTAAGGAGCGCAATTTTAGCCAAAAAATAAATAAAAAAATCGCGCAAAGCGCGCTTTTGACGGCCTTGGTAGGCAAGGCCGAGAGTGAGCATCTGCACCGAATGCCAACCTTAAATTTAGAAAAAATCAGCACCAAGATCCTTAAAACCGAATTGGAGAGGCTAAATCTAACGGGTCGCATCATGTTGGTGGTCAGCAAGTTGGACGTCACCTTGATGCACTCCGCGGCCAATCTGGCGGGTGTGGAGGTCAAAACGGCCGCTCGACTGAATGTTTATAACATTTTGAACTCCGATGAAATTGTTTTTATAGGCAAAAGCTTCACGGAATTGATGCAACGTCGCGGCGCGGGACCGGAAAGGGCGGCCGTTCAAACTAGAGAGGCATCTGAAGAATCATAAAAAGCAAGTCATGAAAAATACGATTTTAAAACCGATTGTTTCCGAAAAGAGTGTTGAGCTGGGCAAGCTCAACAAGTATGTGTTTATGGTCAATCCCGATGCCAACAAAAGGAGCATCGCTTTGGCGGTGAAGAGGGCTTTTGATGTCAAAGCGTTGAGCGTGAATCTGATCAGCGTCAAAGGCAAGACCAAGCGTTCTCGCCGGGGCCTGGGTCGGCGTCAGGATTATGTCAAGGCGGTGGTCACTCTGGCCGAAGGCAAAGAGATCAAGCTTTTTAAAGAGGCCGGTAAATAATCTGATATCCAAAAATGAGTAAAGCCATTATTAAAGAATACAAACCGACGACGCCAGCCCGCAGGGGGATGAGCACGTTAAAACGTCACTTGACGGTGAAGGGGGCCTTTAAGGGTCTGCTTAAAACCATCAAAAAAAGCACCGGTCGCAATAATCGAGGCGTGATCACCTCACGTTTTCGCGGTGGTGGCGCCAAACGCCAATATCGGATAATCGACTTTAAACGTTTGAAGTTTGGCATTCCGGCTAGAATCGAAACCATTGAATACGACCCGTATCGGGGCGCTTCTATTTCGCTTATTTCTTATTTGGATGGCGAAAAAACTTACATCCTCTCTCCCGAGGGTATTGAAGTGGGGGATAGGGTGGTGTCCGGTGAGCGGGTGGCTATCAAGCCCGGCAATCGGATGCAGCTTCGTCACATTCCGCTGGGCATGAGTATTTATAATATCGAGCTTCGCTCCGGTCAGGGTGGCAAGATTGTTCGTTCGGCGGGAACTTCGGCCGTCTTGTCTTCAAAGCATGGCGGCTTTGCTTTGTTGAAATTACCTTCCGGTGAAATCCGCAAGGTGCCGGAAAATTGTTTGGCCAGTATCGGCAGTTTGAGCAATGCCGAGACCAAAAACGTTTCAATCGGCAAGGCGGGTCGGAAGCGCCACTTGGGACGTCGGCCGCACGTTTTGGGCAAATCGATGAATCCGGTTGACCATCCCCACGGCGGTGGCGAGGGCCATACTTCGATTGGTTTGAAAAAGGGACCCAAGACGCCTTGGGGCAAACCAGCCTTGGGCCTGAAAACACGCCATCGGAAAAAAGCCTCCAGCCGCCTAATTGTCAGAAGTCGCCATGCCAAAAAACGGCGCTAGAAGCGTGTATAATGGTTAAGAACAATATTGGTTAAATTGACGAAGGTTGGTCAGATTGAATAGATTAATAAAATTATGAGTCGTTCATCCAAAAAGGGGCCATTCATTGATGAGAAGCTTTTCAAAAAAGTTTTGAAAGCCAAAGAGAGTAGCGATCGCAAGCCCATTCGAACGTGGGCGCGAGCCAGCTCTATCTCTCCGGAGATGGTCGGCCTGACTATCGCCGTTCACAATGGTCGGAAACATGTTGATGTGCTGATCAATGAATCGATGGTTGGCTACAAGCTGGGTGAATTTGCGCCGACTAGAACATTTCGCGGTCACGGCGGTAAATTAGCCAAAGAGCAGTCCAAGGATAAAGCGTAAGCATTATGGAAGTCAAAATCAAGTCAACCATGAAATTCGCTCATATCGCGCCTCGCAAGGTGCGGCCTTTGACGCGTGACTTAAAATTCTTGCATCCGGATGCGGCAATTGCTAAACTTAGCTTCATGCCCCAGAAGGGGGCCGCGCTTTTGGCGAAGGTCATCAAAACCGCCAAGAGTGATGCCTTAAACAACCATAATCTATCGGCGGCGGAGCTGAAGGTGGCTTCTCTGGCTATCAACGAGGGCCCCAGACCGAAACGGTACTGGTTGCGCGCTCGTGGTAAAGCGGATATCAAAAGAAAGCGCCAGAGCCACATTGAGGTTGTTCTTCTTGGCGAGAAGAAAGATGAGGTCAAAAAACAAAAGGTGACCAAAGCCGAAGTGGCTCAAAAAGTAAAAGTGGCCAAAGTCCCCGAACGGGCTCGGGCAGCCAAGGAGGCCAAAGGCAGTCAAGCCAGGAAAATAACCCCGCCTAAAGCATAATTCTTCATTAATTAGCCATGGGTCGAAAAATTAATCCAATCAGTTTCCGAGTCGGCGTGAATCGCAATTGGGATTCACGTTGGTTTGATTTGAAAAATTACGCCACTCTGCTTTTGGAGGATCGGGCGTTACGAGAGTCTATTCTAGCTTATTTAAAAAAGGCTTATCTCTCTAGGATTGAGATTGAGCGTTCGGCCGGTGAGGTCAAAATCATCATCAAGGCGGCTCGGCCGGGTATGGTTATCGGTCGTGGTGGGAGCGGACTGGAGGACTTGAACAAGAGACTTCGGCCTATCGTGGGAGACAAAAAGCTACATCTTGACGTTGTTGAAGTTCGCACACCGGAGGCGGACGCGGCGGTGATCGCTCAAAATATTGCCGATCAGGTGGAACGTCGTTTCCCGTTTCGACGCGCCGTTTCCGGAGCGCTGGAGGCGGCCAAGAGAGCCAATGTCAAAGGCATCAAGGTCATCATTGCCGGTCGTCTGAATGGAGCTGATATTGCCCGTCGGGAGAAATTCATTCATGGCAGTGTGCCTGCGCATACCATCAAAAGTCATATTGACTATGCTCTGGCCGAGGCCCAAACGACTTACGGAACTATCGGGGTCAAGGTTTGGGTGCATACCGATGCTCAGTCAGAATTTTTAAATACCGAAAAAAATGTTGTTGCCTAAAAAAAGCAAATATCGCAAAGCTCATCGAGGCAAGATGGCCGGCAATGCTGCTCGTGGCACGAGCCTGGATTTCGGTCAATACGGTCTGAAGGCTCTGGGGCGGGACTGGGTATCGGCGCGCCAGATTGAATCAGCTCGTCGGACGATCACCCGTTTTATCAAACGTGAAGGCAAGCTCTGGATCCGCATTTTTCCGGATAAACCGGTGAGTAAAAAACCAACGGAAGTCCGCATGGGTGGCGGCAAGGGAGCGGTTGACCATTATGTGGCGGTGGTGAAGCCGGGACGAATCATTTTTGAAATGGATGGCGTGCCGGAGGAGGTGGCCAAGGAGGCCATGAAGCTGGCCAGTTACAAACTGCCAATCAAGACTAAATTTATCAGCAAATCATGAAAACCAAGGAATTACGAAGCCGAAAAGCGGGGGAGTTGCTGGCGACTTTAAACAAGTTGATGGCTGAAAGTGGGAAGGTTCGCATGGAAATGAGCGTCGGCAAAATCAAGAACAATCAAAAATTGCGGGCCATGAGAAAAGATATGGCCAGAATCAAGACGATTTTGCATGAGCAAAAAATTATTGAGAGAGAAAGTGAAAATGAAGGATAAGCAAACGATTATGGAAGTTTCTAAAAAGATAAAAAGCATTGTTAGGAAACAGGGCGTCGTCACCAGCGACAACGCCGATAAAACAGTGGTGGTTTCGGTCACGACCAAAAAGCCGCATGCGGTTTATCGTAAATTGGTGGCCAAAACCAAACGTTATCAAGCGCACGATTCAGAAAATAAGTACAAGGTTGGTGATGAAGTGGTCATCAAGGCCTGCAACCCCATCTCGAAGCTGAAACATTTTGAGGTCGAAAGCTTGGTCACAAAGCCCAAAAAATAATTTATCATTTTTATTTTTAATTATTGATTAACCGTCTATGATTCAGCCCCAAACAAAATTGAAAGTAGCAGACAACAGCGGAGCCAAAAGCATCCAGTGTTTCAAGGTGCTTGGTGGCAGTCGCCGCCGCTATGCCTATTTGGGAGATGTCGTGGTGGCATCGGTCAAGGAAGCGACGCCCGGTGGCACGGTCAAAAAGAAGGATGTGGTGAAGGCGGTCATTGTTCGGACCAAACATGCGCATCGTCGGGCGGACGGCTCACGGATTCGTTTTGATGATAACGCCGCGGTCATTGTCGGCAATAATCAGGAGCCGGTCGGTACGCGAGTTTTCGGCCCGGTCGGCCGAGAGCTTCGTGAACGTGGTTTTATGAAAATAATTTCTCAAGCGCCGGAGGTATTGTAATGAAGATTATCAAGCAGGACAACGTTTTGATCATTAAGGGCAAGGACCGAGGCAAGAGCGGTAAGGTGGAGCGAGTCTTGCCGGAGGTCGGGAAAATCGTTGTGACCGGCATCAATTTGGCGAAACGTCATGAAAAACCACGCTCCAAAGCCAAGCCGGGTGGGGTGACCCTCTTCCCGGCCCCTTTCAGAGCCGACAATGTTATGTTAATATGTCCCAGTTGCGATGCGTCGACCCGCGTCGGCTACAAGCGCCTCGAAGGCGGCAAGAGGGTGCGGGTTTGCCGTAAATGTCAGAATACTATTGCTGGTATTAAGAAATAAAATGATTGATCTGAAGAAACAATTTATGAATGAAATCGTGCCGAAACTGAAGGCCGATTTGGGTTTGGCCAATATTATGTCCACTCCCAGAATCACCAAAGTGGTGGTCGCCAGCTCTTTTGGTAGCAAACGTAGTCAGGGCGAGGCTGGCATTGAGAAGGTTGTGGCCAGCTTGACCAAAATCACCGGTCAGAGGCCGGTCATCACCAAAGCCAAAAAATCTATCGCCGGTTTTAAGCTTCGTGAGGATGAAAAGATTGGCGCGATGGTAACCCTGCGAGGTCAGAAAATGTACGACTTCTTGACGCGTCTGGTGCATATCGCGCTACCGAGGGTTCGTGATTTTCGAGGTCTTTCGCATAAAGCATTCGACGCAAGCGGGAATTACACGCTGGGCATCAAGGAGGCAGCTGTTTTTCCGGAGCTTTCGGCCGATGACAACGCTCGGGGTCTGACTTTGCAAGTAGTGATTGCCACCACGGCTGTCAATAAGCATGAGGGTTATAAATTATTGAAGAGCATTACGTTTCCGATTGAAGAAATGGAGGTCAAAAATGGCTAGAAAAGCGATGATTCTCAAGGCTAAGCGCAAGCCAAAATTTATGACACGCAAAGTGAGCCGTTGTGAGGTTTGTGGTCGCTCCAGGGCTTATATGCGCGATTTCAAGCTTTGCCGTATCTGTTTTCGAGAATTGGCCACGGCCGGTAAGTTGCCGGGTATCAAAAAAGCCAGTTGGTAAAAATTCCAAAATAGCATACAAAATACTAAATACGAAATACTGAATACTAATTATTATGGTCACGGATCCAATCGCAGACATGTTAACAAGACTTCGCAACGGTTTAGCTAGGCAGAAAGCCGAAGTCATCGTCCCTGCTTCAAAGATGAAGGAGCAAGTTTTGCATATTTTAAAAAGCGAGGGTTATTTGGAGGGAGTCGAGAAAGCTGAGGATGAAAAATATCCCCAAGGTATTTTGAAAGTTACGCTCAAGTATAGCCATGGTCAGCCGGTGATGCGCCACATTCGTCGCGTGAGCTCTCCGGGACAGAGAGTTTACAGTCACGCCAAAGAGTTAAAGCAGGTGCTTTCCGGTCTCGGCATCTCGGTTGTCAGCACTTCCAAAGGCATTATGACTGGTCAAAAAGCCAAGGCCGAGAAGCTGGGTGGCGAAGTATTGTGTAAAATCTGGTAAAAATGTCAAAAATAGGTAATCTGCCAATTGAGTTGGAAGGGGGAGTAACCGTAACCTTGGGTGACGAGATTTTGGTCAAGGGTCCCAAGGGAGAGCTTTCCTTTCTTTTGCCGAGCGGTATCACCGTCAAACAGACCGAGAACAAGCTGATTTTTGCCCGCCATGATGATACGCCGGATATGCGAGCCAAACATGGGCTGGTTCGAGCTTTGGTGGCCAATATGGTTGTTGGCGTGAGTGAGGGCTTCGTGCGCGATTTGGAGATGGTCGGCGTTGGCTTTCGGGCCGAAATGAAGAATGATAAGCTGGTGCTAAACGTCGGCTTCTCGCATCCGGTCGAGCTCACTCCTCTGGCAGGGACACAAATCACGGTTGAGAAAAATAACCTCATCAAGATTAGCGGAATTGATAAACAAAGGGTGGGGGAGATGGCCGCTCAAATTCGCGCTGTTCGCAAGCCGGAACCGTACAAAGGCAAAGGCATTCGTTATAAAGATGAGGTTGTTCGTCTCAAGCCGGGCAAGGCGGGCGCGAGCGAAAGTCCTTCTTAATAAGATGAAAACAGCATGCTAAAGACACATCTTCAACGCAAAATCAGACAGGCAAGGATCAGAAAAAAAATCGCCGGCACGGCCGAGCGACCGCGCCTTTCGATTCATCGGAGCAACAAGTATCTCTGGATTCAGCTCATTGACGACACTCGAGGCCAGACCATCTTTGCTCTTGATGATCGCCAGCTTAAAGCCGGAGACAACTTAGAGAAGGCGCGTGTTTTGGGCGAAGATTTGGCCAAAAGAGCGCTGGAAGCGGGTATCAAGGAGATTCTTTTTGATCGCTCCGGTTATAAATATCATGGTCGCGTGGCCAAACTAGCCGAAAGCGCTCGCGCTGGCGGCCTCAAATTCTAAATATTGATTATCATCTGATATTTTTCATTATTCATTCTTAATTCACTTTTTATGAATCCGAACGCAAACAATCAAAGGGGTGGCCGAGGAGGTCGTTTCAGCCGCGAACCAAAAGAATTCAGCGAAAAGCTGGTTGAGATTAGTCGTGTCACGCGAGTGGTCAAGGGTGGCAAACGGATGCGCTTCCGAGCATTAGTCGTTATCGGTGATGGTAAGGGGCGAGTTGCGTACGGCGTGGCCAAAGCCGGTGAAGTCACCGGAGCCATCAGCAAAGCAGTCGCCGATGCCAAAAAAAGACTGATTACCGTCAATCTGGCCAAAGGCACCTTGCCGTACAAAGTGAGTCATCTGCGCAAAGGCACAACGATTATGTTAAAGCCGGCCGGGCCGGGCGTCGGTATCATCGCCGGTGGCGCGGTGCGTTTGATGCTTGAAGCCGCTGGTTTCAAAAATGCTTTGGGCAAGATTATCGGCTCGACGAATAAAATCAATAATGCCATTGCTACTTATGAAGCTCTGAAAGCTCTGGAAAATCCGGATAGTATGATGATTCGTCGGGATAAGAAAGTCGCTACCAAAGCTATATTGCGACCAAAAGCAGTTACCAAAACCAAAAAAGCAGTTAAAAAGACAGCCGAAAAATAATATTAAACGTCTTGCCCGGTCGGGATTTGAATGAACGAAAATATCGCCATTATGAACAATATCAATCTGTACAATTTGCCCAAAACAAGCAAAGACCGTAAAAGAGTCGGTCGTGGTAGCGCGGCTGGTGGAGGGACGACGGCTGGGCGCGGGACCAAAGGTCAGAAAGCGCGCACCGGTTCTAGTATTCCGGCGCATTTTGAGGGTGGTCAACTGCCTATTACCCAACGTCTGCCCAAGAAACGCGGTACGCCGGCTAGGCGTTTAAAATATCGAATCATCACTTTGAATGTTGGGCATCTTTCGGATTATGCCGAGGGTGATAAACTGACCGTGGAGGCCTTACGGAAGAGGGGTGTTCTAAGGTCGATTGATAAGCTCAAGATTTTGGGGGATGGCGAGATGAGCGGCGCGCTCACAATTGAGGCTCATCTGGTGAGTGGCGGCGCCAAGAAAAAGATTGAGGCGGCCGGTGGCAAAATAACCATAATCGAGACGCATGTTGCAAAACGCGCTTAAAACTTTAACGCAAATTTTTAAATACCGTGACTTAAGGGGACGGATTCTTTTGACGGTTTTGATTTTGGTTATTTATCGTCTGGTGGCGCACGTGCCTCTGCCGGGAGTCAACATAGACAATCTGACCGCCTATTTTTCACAGAACCAGTTTTTGGGTTTGGTTGACCTTTTTTCCGGCGGCTCCATCTCACGTTTTTCTATCGTTATGATGGGGGTCGCGCCATATATCAACGCTTCCATCATCATGCAGTTGATGACGATGGCCGTGCCCTCTTTGGAGGCGTTGAACAAGGAGGGAGACGCTGGTCGCAGGACCATCGCGCGCTATACACGTTATCTGACAGTTCCGCTGGCCTTTATCCAGTCTTACGGGATGATTACACTTTTACGTCAAAGCGAATTGCCGATTTTGACCGATGTTTCGACGGCATCCATTCTGGCGATTATGTTAACCGTGACCGCCGGAACCATATTCTTGATGTGGCTGGGCGAATTGATTACCGAGAAGGGTGTCGGCAACGGTGTTTCGCTCATTATTACCATTAGCATCTTGTCGCGCATTCCGGCCTCTATCGGTGATACCTTGGCCGTTTTTGATAATAGTCGGGTCATCGGGCTGGCCATCTATTTGATTCTGACGGTGCTAACCATTGTTTTCATTATTTATTTGAACGAGGGTGTCCGCAATGTGCCAGTTTCGTACGCGCGTCGCATTCGTGGCAATCGTTTGGTCGGTGGTGGAGGCACAAATCTGCCCCTGAAGGTCAATCAGGCTGGCGTGATTCCGATTATTTTCGCTCTCTCGATGTTGCTCTTTCCGGGCTTGGTCTCTTCACTTTTTGCCAACGCGACCACGCCGTGGGTTGCCCAAAGCGCCGCATTCGTTCAGAAACTTTTCCAGAACCAGAATTTTTATCTGCTCATGTATTTTGTTTTGGTTTTTGTTTTTACTTTCTTTTATGTCTCTGTGGTTTTCGTGCCAGAAAACGTGGCCAACAATTTGCAGAAACAGGGTGGCTTCATTCAGGGTATTCGTCCCGGCGCCGCGACGACAAATTTTCTTCGTTTTGTTTCCACGCGGATCACCTTTGCCGGTGCTTCATTTCTCGCCATCATCGCTGTGATGCCGGTCGTGGTTCAGAATTTTACCGGCATTACGACGCTCAGTCTGGACGGTATCGGACTTCTCATCGTAGTGGCGGTCGTGCTGGAAACTCTTCGTCAAATCCAAACGCAACTTCTGATGAAACAGTACGAGGTTGCTTGAAACTTATTTTTTCGCCATTGTAGGTCTCGATTCAAAATCCAGTATAAGAAATTTGATTTTATGAAACCGCAAATTAAAAAGCGTCAGATCATTATGTTCTATGGCGGACCCGGTTCTGGCAAGGGGACACAGGCAAAGCTTTTGGCCAAAAAACTTAAAGCTCCCTTTTTCTCCGTTGGCGAAGAGCTTCGTAAAATCGCTTCAAAGAACACAGCGCTTGCTCGCCAAGTCAACAAACTTATCGACAAAGGTAGTTTTGTGCCGAACTATATCTCCGGTGCGATTGTGGCCACGCAACTTAAAAAAGGTGGCAACCTCATCTTCGATGGTTATCCGCGCAACATCGGACAGGCGTATGATTTAAATCGCCTTTTGGGCAAGATGGCCCCAAACGCTAGTAGCTATTTTGTTTTTTTGGATGTGCCGGTTGGTGAATTAAAAAAAAGGCTGAAAGCGCGTATTGTCAAAGAGGGCCGTGATGACGACAGAGATCTGGAAGCGATGAATCAACGTTTCAAAATTTTTAACGAGAAAAGGGGGCGCCTTTTGGACTATTTTGCCGGCAAGGGCTGGCTACAGACTGTTGATGGCATTGGTAGTATCGAGCAGGTGCATAAGCGAGTGCTTCAAGCCGTTACCCGCCACTGATATCTTTGAGTTTTGAAATTTTTACATCTTTAAATTTTCACATTAAATCTTTATGTCTTGATATTTAATTAATGAGTAATTATCAACAAAAACTAAATGCCATGCGCGAAGGTGGCCAATGCCTCGCTGGTTTGTTCGTGGCTATTAGACCACTTATCAAAGCCGGTATGAGCACGGCGGAGATTGATAAATTTATTCATAAAGAAATTGTTTCGTTTGGTGACACGCCCTCTTTTCTTGGCTTCGACGGCTATGGCTACGCTTCTTGCGTCTCTGTCAACGAGGAGATTGTCCACAACACGCCAAAGGCGGACAAGATTTTAAAAGACGGTGATATTGTGACGGTTGATGTTGGCATCAAGCATGACGGGTACCACACCGACGCCGCCGTCACGTATCCGGTGGGGGAGGTGGACTCGCGCGTTCTGAACTTACTCCGTGGTACTCTCTCCGCTTTGGAGGCCGGCACGGCGGTCTTAAAGCCAAGGGTGACGGCGGGGGAGATCTCGAAAGCGATTGAAGATGAGCTAAGCAATCACAAATTAAAACCGGTGCGCCAATTCACCGGTCACGGCATTGGTGGAAAACTGCACGAACCGCCCCTGATTTTGAATTTTGTTGCCAGCAAAGATTTTGATGAAAACGAAAAAGAAATTTTGGAAATTGGCGATGCGGTGGCACTGGAGCCGGTCGTGAGGATAGGGGATTCGGATGAAGTTGTAACTAATGGTTGGGATACAAAGACCAAAGATGGCGCTCCCGTTGCGCATTATGAACATACGGTGATTATTACGGAAGAGGGTCATGAAGTTCTAGTGCCAATCACAGATTTTGTTAAAACCTTGTTGTCATCCTGAACCCTGTGCTGAACTTGATTCAGTATTGATTCAGGATCTGGGGTTCTCCTTTAGTCATTGCGAGCGTAGCGTGGCAATTTTCACTCCCGCCATTCTGGCAGTGTCTTGTCACAGACCTCGAGCAGAGTCGAGAGGAGCTCGTCGAAAGACTAAGCCCAGAATCTAAGGGGTTAACTTTGTCAAAACCCTCCTCGCCCGTCATTCTGGGGAGTGATTTTCGGGTCCGGGATGACATTTTAACCAAAAAATAAACGGCGAATGAATGCCTGCCCGCCTTGTTTTTGCGATCAGCAAATATGGGCGGGAGCCGTTTATTTTTGGAGTAAAATTACTGATTAACAAAAACCCAATTACTCAGATTTTGCTCACTCGTCGTGCTTCCACCCATCCATAACAATCTAACAATCTTGAGATTGTTAGATTGTTGTGTTAAAATTTGAGCAGAATGAAGACCTCGAAACAAATGGAGAGACACCTGAGGGGCATGTCGAATCATTATCGCATTGAAATTTTATTGTTATTGGCCGATTTGAGAGGCATGACTTTGGAAGATATTTTTATAAAATTAAGGGCCAACCAGAAGACGATCAGTGAACACACCCGCCGGCTACAGTTAGCCGGGCTGGTCAACAAGAGATATAACGGTCGTTTTGTTGAGCATATCTTAACGCCCTATGGTGAGCTTTTTGCTAAATTCCTTAAATCTTTCCAAAATATTAAATAAACAATCCAACAATCTTAAGATTGTTGGATTGTTGTAAGGAGGCAGAGTGGAATGAAGAAAGATTCTTTCAGAGATTTTGTTTTGGATCAGTTGGCCGAGTTGGATATCTCAGCGCGGCCGATGTTTGGCGCTTACGGTCTATATTTCAGGGGTAAATTTTTTGGCATTATTTCTCGCGGGCGACTCTATTTCAAGACCAATGAGGACACACGGGATAAATACATTGAACGAGGCATGGGACCTTTTGTGGTCAGCGCCAAGCAGATTTTGAAAAATTATTACGAGGTTCCGCCGGAGATTGTTGAAGATACCGCCGAGCTTAAAATTTGGGCTCAAGGAGCCATTTTTTAATTCTGTTGAAAATCTCAAAATATTTTTATGAAAAAAAAGAAGCTCCCCCGCACGAAACGGGGGAGTTTTGCGACCGTCCCAGCACTACTTTGTGCCATATAGGGGGGGCACGGGGGGTGTAGTAACGCGGTCGGATGGGTAGCGGACGTTTGCGTCGCGGAAAGGCCCACTCTGGGGGTATGGGTTGACCCTTGTTTGCGACCGATACGCCCCACAGGGCGCATGTCCAGTCAGGCCTCAGGAGTCGAAGGGGAGGCCTGACCGAGGATACACCTATATTGTATCCACTAAAAATTTTTATGACAAGACTCAAAATCTGTCAAAACTTGGTTCCAGAGGCTTGATTTTTAATTTTGTTTGGGTTACTATGGGTGGGTATTTTATGAGTGATAAAGGCGTGATTGAGGTTGTTGGTAAAGTCATTGAAACATTGCCTAACGCGATGTTTCGTGTTGAAATTGAGAACGGACATATTATCTTGGCGCATATCTCTGGGCGACTACGCATGCATTACATTAAGATCTTGCCCGGGGATACGGTGACAGTAGAGATGAGTCCATATGATTTAGAGAAAGGACGCGTTGTCTATCGGGGGATCAAAAAACTGCAAGAAGAGTATGCCAAAGATGAAAATAATAAAAAGAGGAAGAAATGAAGGTCCGAGCTTCGGCCAAAAAAATCTGTATGAAGTGTAAAATAATCAAACGCAAAGGTAAGGTGCGGGTGATTTGTGAAAACCCAAAACATAAGCAAGTGCAAGGATAGATATGGTCGTACGTATTGCTGGCGTCAACATTCCGGAAGACAAGCGAGTTGAGGTTGCCTTAACTTATATTTTTGGCATCGGTCGCGCGATCAGTAACGATATTTTGAAATTGGCAAAAATAGACCCCAACGTACGCGTGCACAAGCTTAGCGAAAGCGAGGTAGCGACTCTGAGGGATTATATCGAAAAGGGCGATTTACAGGTGGAGGGTGATCTGCGAAGACGCGTCAGCTCTGACATCAAGAGGCTCAAAGATATGGGCGCTTATCGAGGTTTGCGTCATGCCAAGAATCTACCGGTTCGCGGGCAAAAGACAAGAACCAACGCTCGCACCAAACGAGGCAAGAGAATGACGATGGGCTCCGGCCGACGTAAGGCGACGGAAAAGACTTAATTTGATTTGATATATGGTTAAAGAAAAGAAAGCGGTCAAGAAGATGGAGGGAGAGATCGAGGAGAAGCAGACTTCTCCTGTTTCTGTTGGCGATGATCAGTCGCAAAGAGAGGATACGGAAACGGGAGAAAAAGAGGCGTCTCCAAAAGTTCGCCGCAAAAAGAGCAAGCGCTTGGTCGAAGAGGGTCGCGTTAATATTCTGGCGACTTTTAATAACACGATTATTACCGTATCCGATGCGAGCGGAGGGGTGATTGCTTGGGGCTCGGCCGGTGGCTCTGGCTTTAAGGGTTCAAAAAAAAGTACACCGTACGCTGCCGGTATCGCTACCCAGAAAGTTATCGAAAAAGCTAAAGCGCATGGGTTAAAGAGGGTGGTTATTTTTGTTAAAGGAGTTGGCTCTGGACGTGAATCGGCGGTGCGCGCTTTTGGCACGGCCGGGGTCGATGTGGACCGGATTGAAGATACGACACCAATTCCGCACAACGGCGTGCGACCGCGGAAGGCAAGAAGAGTTTAATCAGAAATTATGGAAGAGAAAGATATCAAAAAAGAAGAGAGCAAAAAAGAGGAGCCCGAAACAGAGGTGGCGGTTCAGGAGACGGTTTCTAACCAGAAGGGGGCAGACTCAAAGGCCAAAGTGGGGCTGACCGGCGGCATGGGCTCTGCGCGGAATCGTGCTCAGCAAAGTAGCGCGGGCGGACGAAATGCGGGTGACAAGAAAGATATCAAAAGAAAACCGCGTCGCCGTTTGAGCATTTATGGTCAGCAGCTTTTGGAGAAACAGGGCTTAAAGGAGGTTTATGGTCTGCGTGAGGGACCGTTCCGTCGCGTCTATGGAGAAGCCAACAGACGAAAGGGCTCAACGGGAGATAATCTGATGGAACTTTTGGAGAGAAGGCTCGATAATGTTATCTTCAGGTCCGGCTTTGCCACCACGCGGGGTCAGGCCAGGCAAATGATTTCGCATCGACATGTAAAGCTCAATGGGCACAGAGTCAAGACACCTTCGATAATTGTCGCTTCTGATGATAAGATTGAAGTTAGTCAGAAGTTAGCTAGCTCGGCTTTGTACAAAAACAATTTCGTGGCCGCCAAAAAATACAAATCGCCGGCTTGGCTGAAAGTTGATTCCGCTGGCCTGAAAGCCGAGGTTACCCGTCTGCCCAAGCGAGAAGAAGTGGATACGCCGGTTAATGAACAACTAATCATTGAGTTTTATTCACGTTAATTTATAACAAAGCAAAAGAGGGGGAAACATATGCAAAGTATTAATCTACCAAAAATTACTCAAGTAACTCATGACGGAAACGTCACTAGTTTTACGATAGAGCCCTTTTATCCGGGTTACGGCACAACGTTGGGCAATGCCTTGCGTCGTATTCTGCTCTCCTCTCTGCCTGGGGCCGCGATTACGGCCGTTAAGATTAAGGGTGTGAGCCATGAATTTACTTCTATCCCCGGCGTCAAAGAAGACGCGATTGAGCTGATTTTGAATCTAAAGCAGGTCCGATTTGCGATGGATAGCGACGAGTCTCTGAATTTTATCTTTACGTCCAATAAACAGGGCAAGGTCAAGGCCGGTGATCTGAAGGTGCCGACCGGTCTTAGGGTCACAGATCCCAACCGTCACATTGCCACGATAGATTCCAGCAAAGATGGTCTTGAGCTAGAGTTGCGAGTTGCGAGTGGCCGTGGCTACTCTGCTATCGAAAGTCGAGGTGGCGAGGCTTTGCCCGTGGGCATGATTGCTATCGATGCCGTTTTCTCACCAATCACCAACGTGAATTATAAAGTTGAAAAAACTCGTGTTGGCGATAAAATCAATTACGATCGTCTCCTCTTGGAGATAACCACCGACGGAACCATCGAAGCCGAAAAAGCGCTTAAAGAGGCGGCCAAGATTTTGGTCGAACAGGCCAGCGTTTTCTCTGAAGAGGCCAAGAAAGAGCAGAGCGAAGAGGGGGCTGGGCCAGATATGCAAGAAGTTTTAAAGCTGGGCGTCGATGAGCTGAACCTCTCGATTCGGACCGTCAATGCTTTACGCAAAAATAAGATTGAGAAAGTCAAGGACATCAAAAAGCTGGGCTTGGCGGGTCTAAAAGATTCAAAGGGCCTCGGAGATAAGGCTTATAGTGAAGTTGTGAAAAAAGTAAAAAAAATAGGTCTAGAGTTAGCGTAAAATTATGAGACACAGGAAGGTCGGTCGAAAATTTGGTCGAGTTACGAAAAAACGTCGCAGTCTTCTTGGCAATTTGGCGGTGTCTTTAATCGTTTCTGAACGTATTCGGACCACGGAGGCCAAAGCAAAGGAGATCCGTCCTCGGGTTGAAAAATTGGTGACGAAGGCCGGCGAGGGAGGTCTGTACGTGCGGCGGATTCTTTTGAGTCGGCTCATGAATCACAAACCGGCTGTGAGCAAGCTCATCGACGATCTGGGGCCGAGATACAAGGGGCGTCCGGGTGGATATTTAAGGATTGTGAAATTGGCGCCAAGATTGGGAGATAGGGCCGAGATGGCCCAGATAGAATTTGTGGACCAAGAAAAATAAACGATGATGAAAAGTTTTTATCCAAAAAAAGGCGATATTCGAGAAACTTGGTATGAGACAGATGCCAAGGATCAGATTTTGGGCAGATTGGCAACGAAGGTCGCCTCTCTTTTGCGTGGCAAGGAAAAGGTCACCTTTACTTCTGCCGTGAATCCGATGGTCAAAGTGGTCATCACCAACGCCGATAAGCTGAAAGTTACCGGTAGCAAACTGCATGACAAAAAATACTATCGTCACAGCGGTCATTTGGGTAATCTGAAAACCATCACTTTGGAAAAGCTTTTACTCAAGAAACCGACAGAAGCGATTAGCCGGGCGGTAGCGGGTATGTTGCCCAAAAACAGACTCGGTCGCGCTTTGATGAAAAACTTATATGTTTATAGCGATGGGGAACATCCCCATGGCGGTGGTCAACCAAAAAATATTAAACTGTGAGCATGGCAGAAAAGATAGTCAAAGAATTCAAGGGCAAATATCACTACGGTCTCGGTCGTCGCAAGACGGCCACGGCTCGGGTGCGACTTTATGATGGCAAGGGCGGCTTTATCGTCAACGAGCGAAAGGCCGAGACGTATTTTTCACCAAAAAGTTTAGTGGGAGATATCCTAAAGCCATTGCGAGAGGTGGGCATCAAAGACAAATTTGATATTTCGGTCCGAGTCAGCGGAAGCGGTATCTCGGCGCAAGCCGGAGCGGTGCGCTTGGGCATAGCGCGAGCCCTTTTGAAATTTGACGACGGCTTTCGGGCGACCTTACGCAAAGGCGGTTTCCTGACCAGAGACCCAAGAGCTATCGAGCGAAAAAAGTACGGTTTGAAAAAGGCGCGCAAGAAGCCGCAGTTTGCTAAACGATAAAAATATGAATCCATTCAAATATTTGCATGAGGTTGGCGGTGAGGTTGGCAAGGTCACGTGGCCGACCAGGGCCCAGGCCATCCAGATGACGATTAATGTTCTCATCGCTAGTTTCTTTATCTCTATCTTTATCGCTGCGGCTGACTGGCTTTTTGTCCAAAGTTTGGAGAGGAGTCTTTTTAGTTTTGAAAGCTATAAAGCGAGTAGCGCCCAATCAGAAATCATCGATATAGAGCCGGGGGATGTTCAGGTAGAAGCTACTCCCGTTGAAGAATAATCACATGAAAGACGATAAGAAAACGCAAAAAGATGGGGAGAGGGAGGAGCCAACTGAGGAGGCTGCTTCCGATAACGTGGAAAGCCCCGAGAAAGACGCTCTCGCCGAAGAGAAGAATGCGACCAGCCCACCTTCCGGGGAGGAGTTGATTCGGCCCGATGACGTCGAGGCGGGGGAGGGAGAACCGAAGGCGGAGAGCAAGGATTCTCCGAAGGCTGCCGAGGGCGAGTGGTATGTTTTGCACACCTACTCCGGTTATGAAGATGCGGTGGCTAACGACTTGCAACAGAGAATCGAGTCGCTGGATATGAGTGGCAAGATTTTTGAGATTTTGGTGCCGAAAGAAAAACAAGTTGAGATTAAAAACGGCAAACGCAAAACGGTGGAGAAAAAGATTTTCCCCGGCTATGTGATGGTACGCATGGTCTATACGCCGGACTCTTGGTTCGTGGTGCGAAATACACAAAACGTGACCGGCTTTATTGGTTCCGGTGTTATCCCGGTGCCGGTCAAGCCGGAAGAGATGAAAAGTATCCGCAAAAGAATGGCCATCGATGAGCCAACCTTTGAGGTGGAGTATGAAATCGGGGAGACGGTTCACATCACCGACGGACCGTTCAAGGAATATGATGGGACGGTGCAAGAGATTGACGGTCAGCGCGGCAAGTTGAAGGTGATGGTTTCTATCTTTGGTCGTGAAACGCCGGTGGAACTGGATTTTCTACAGATTAAAAGAGTGGGGGAGGGCTAATTATGGCAAAAAAGAAAAAAGACATTCGACCGGTGATTCGTCTGCTTTGTAGTGAATGCAAGGGAAATTTTTATAGTACGACAAAAAACACCCGCAACACGCCAGATCGTTTGGGCATTAAAAAATATTGCAAAACCTGTCGTAAGCAAACCTTGCACAAGGAAACGAAGTAATAATTTAGAATTTAGAGGTTGGAGATTAGTATAAAAACACCAAAAAATAAACGGCTCAAATTTTGAGCCGTTTATTTTTGCAGTATTTTTTAAGAGATACGATTAAAGCGATTGGTAAGGATATAAATATCACCATCAGCAAAATCGCCAAAGTAAATATTGTCTTGGCTGTCTTTGGCGAGACCAAGTAAATTTCCGCCCTTGGCGCTACTTTTGCGGATCACGATTTTTGTAAAATGAGCGGTGCCATCAGCTTGAATTTGACCTCTGATAATTTCTTTGTGGGGATAGCTGACCGAAGAAAAGATGTTGTAGAGAAATCGATCACCACCCAAACTCAAGATATCGGTCGGGGCGACGGTGGGAGTATAAAGACGCAAGATGTACTCAGGATGATTCATGGAATCGATCACAATCATAGCCATTGATTCCGGGGTGCCGTCCCAGCCTAGATCAAAGATTTTTTCCGGGTCCAACAGAGGGGCGTAGGCAATGCGATCGTTTTCATCCGGACCGTTTTCTGTCCAATAAACCCAGCCCGTATCTTGGCTGATGGCCAGATCATAACTATTGCGAATCCCAATGGCCTGAATGCGAGGTCGAGTCGGGTAGGGCCGTGCTCCCAACGGGTTCTGGCCATTTTCCTGAATGAGCATGATTTTACCAGCTTCGTAATCTAAGTCAGATGCTTGCTCTGGCTGATAACCTTCGCCAATGGTAAAAAGTAAATGTGGTTTGCCTTCAAGCATTAAGCTTTCGCCGCCTTGAATCTGATGAGCGCCGGCCATCGTAGTGCTACCACGAAAAATGAGACGAGGTTCGGCGCCGATATATTTTCCGTCTTTTTCAGTCACGGTCAAACGCAAAATGCGATTTTCACCAAGAGAGCCTAAACGTTGATTGTAGGTCAAGAAAACATGATGTGTATTTTCATAATCGGCGCCGACTATCAGTCCGGTGAGCCCATTCTCGAAGCCCTCAGCCCAACCGTGCTCCACTTTGTAAAAAGGCTCTTTTTGCAGAGCATAGCTTGCTTTCTGTTCATGAGTAAGGGCATAAACCGTACCGTTGAGGGTCGTGGCCAGCATCAGCTCATCATCGGGTGTGATTTGAAGCCGTGTGACCGGACCCAAGTTTTCGGCAATTTTGACCACTTTTTGGGTCAAGGCCAGCGCTTGGTAGGCGCCGCGATCGTTAAAAGCCCCAAAAAAGAGGCCGGCTCCAAGTATTAAAATAAGAACGAGGATGGTAAGTGTTCCTTTGCCCATAATATTTTTTTACCTGATGATGATGCTGCCACCTTCGGTCGGTTGCAGGTGGTTGTGATAATTGGTCTCGCCTCGCTTGTTAAAAGTAAATTGGTAGCTCTCTCCCTTTTCCAAGGGGGTTCGCGAATCAAGGCCGGGGGTGTCGGTATGAATGGGGTGCGGGTCGGAAGCGATTTGCAGAGGATCCTCTGTATCATTGATGAACTGAACGGTGTCGCCCATGTTGATAATCATCGGATCGGGCATAAAGCCGAAGGCGGTATATTTGACAATGACTGTTTTTGGCTCAAGTTTTGTTGTCTCCTCCGCCTCACTTTGACCTCTGTCGGTTGGTGAGTTATCGGTCGTCAGTGGTTCGTTACTTTCAATATCACTCGGTGTGCCGAGCTCCTTTTTCCCCGAATCGTCGTTACAGCCGGCGCCGATAAATAGAAGAGTCGCTACCAAAATTAAGGTTAAGTTAAGATATTTTTTCATCGGTTCGTTTTTGGTCGACTCAGAATGGCCAGAATGAGGATGATGGCCAAACCAGCGCCGTAAACATAAGTGAGCCCTGCGTTGGGACTGGCGATATCCGCATCGCTCGGCGCGGCAAAGGCCGGGCCTTCGCCGGCGAGGGGGTCAATCACGACATCTTCGGTACCGCTGTCACGCGGGACGATTTCCTCTGCCAGAATATTTGTTGGCCAAAAGATGAGAATCACAAGCCAAATTATCAAAAACCCTCTGAACATTTTGGGCCCTCCCATAAAATATTAAAACCTAAGGTCATTATACCTGTCTAAATTTTTTGTGGCAAAAGACTCGTTAAGGGCGCTGTTTGGCTTTTAAACAAAAATCCAAGCAGGTATAATAGCTTTGTGACTGTTCCGCGGGGTCATCTAACAGCAGAATGCTTGGTGACGTCTATCCCGCACATCACACAATTGGGGTGTAGCCAAGCGGCAAGGCAGCGGGTTTTGGTCCCGTGATCGTAGGTTCGAATCCTACCACCCCAGCCACCGTCCTTCGCTCCGACTAGTCGGAGCTACGGAACGGTTGGTGGAATCAGTCATGCCGTAGCTTATCAGAGCGTAGGGTGACCCCAGCCAACTTTCGCCAAGGCTTCGGGATATATGCCCCCATCGTCTAGTGGTTAGGACGCTGCCTTCTCAAGGCAGTAACACCGGTTCGAATCCGGTTGGGGGTACCAGTAAAATTTCCGCAAAGCGGAAATTTTAAGTATTTAGTATCAAGTATTTTGTATTTCGTATTTCGTATTTAAAAATAGGCGTGGTTGCGTTACTAACAATTATATTTTTATCAAAATCTTCTTGACGACTTTGCTATGCTGGTACTATGGCAACATTGGTTTACATTTTAATTGCCGTCGTGGCCGTGAGCCTAGTCTCACTCATCGGGGTGCTTTATTTTTTCTTTAATGAAAAAGTGCTTAGTAGGCTGATGCCGTTTCTGGTGGCTTTTGCGGCCGGTGGTCTTTTGGGCGGGAGTTTTTTCCATTTAATTCCGGAAAGTTTTGAAGCACTCGACCATGCTTTAGCTTCAATTTATATCATTGTTGGTATTATTTTATTTTTGCTTTTTGAACAGACGCTTCACTGGCATCATGAGCATGGTCACGATTGCAAGGATTGTAAACGAGATGTAGCCGGTTACTCAATTTTGCTGGGTGATGGTTTGCACAATTTCTTGGACGGAGTTTTGCTTGCTTCGGCCTTCATGATTAATGTGCCAACAGGCATAGCTCTGACAACGGCGATTCTTTTTCATGAAATTCCGCAAGAGCTTGGTGACTATGCGGTATTGATTAAGAGCGGTTTCAGTCGCGTCAAAGCTTTGTTTTGGAATCTGATCAGCGCCCTCATGGCAGTTATTGGTGGGGTTGGAGCTTTTTATTTTCTTGGCAATTTTGAAAAAATCATTCCGGACGTTGTGGCCGTCGGAGCGGGAGGATTTCTTTACATTGCTTTGGTTGATCTTTTCGCTGAGCTTAAAGTCGGTAAAAAATGGTCGATTAAGTTTGGCGAGATACTTTCACTCATCTTGGGTTTGGTTGTTATTTATTTTTCAGCTGGGTAAAATAAGCTTAGGTTGATATTTTTCATTCATTATTTTTAATTATTAACTCTTGTTATTTATGTGGTTCGGCTGGTTTCTTATCATCATCGGCCCGTTCTATTTGCTTAAAGCGCTCGGCTTTGAATTGCCGGACAATCTTTGGAATATTCTCTGGCCGACTTTTTTGTTGGTTTGGGGATTCTCGATTTTAAATCATCTCGGCAAACAAAAAAAACGTCGTTTCGGTCCCTTTGTTTTTTATGACCATTGGTACGAGAAAAAAGATTCTAAAAAACGTAAGAAATAATAACTCCCCCAGCCCCTCTTGTTCCAAGAGGGGAGTTTTTAAATTTAACGGCTCATGATGAGCCGTTAAAAAAAATCTAAACCCCAGATTCCAAATCAAGTTTGGAATGACAATCTATCAAAAAATAAACGGCTCAGATGCGTGAGCCGTTTATTTTTGAGATCATTTACCCGATTCTGGGTTTGGCCAGAATGACGAAGGGAGATGCTGTGCTATAATTTTTATGGCATAGTATTTAAAAATGCGTATGGATGAAATAGCTAATGGCGCGGCCGAAGCGGTGGTTGATTCAGCCGTAGATAAGCTGGGGGAGCTTGGGTTTTTTGAGCGAATTTTTGCGCTTTACAATGACTTCGTTTCTGTTTTTCCGGAGCAGTATCAGTGGATTATCTCGCTTCTCATCATACTGGCTTTAGCGGCTTGGCTCTGGAAACTAATCCGCAAAAATATCGTTTGGTTGGTTTTGATTGTGGTTCTTTTCCCGGGCATTCTGCCCATCATGAAAAATATCTTTGATTCACTGACCATCCTTTTTGCCGGCAAGTAAGAAATAAAATTTATGTTGCGGACACATGATTCGACAAATTTAAGGCCAAAGCTGGCCGGCAGGAAGGTGGCTTTGGCTGGTTGGGTACACAGACGCCGTGATCACGGCGGTCTCATTTTTATTGATTTGCGCGATCGGCATGGAATCACGCAAGTCGTTTTCAGTCCGAAAGATAAAGTCGCTTTCAAAATCGCGGAAAATTTACGACCGGAGTATGTGATTTTTGTTGAGGGCAAGGTGAATAAGCGACCGAAGGGCGCAGAAAACAAAGAATTGGCCACCGGCGGCGTCGAAGTCATGGCGACTAAAGTGGAGATCTTAAATCCGGCCAAAACGCCACCCTTTGAGATTGATCAGGCGGGCGATATCAATGAAGAGTTGCGATTGCAGTATCGCTATCTGGATTTACGACGGGAACGTATGCGAGACAACATTGTTTTTCGACACAAGGTTGTTAAGTTTATGCGTGATTTTTTTGACAAAAAAGATTTTTTGGAAATCGAGACGCCGATATTGATTAAAAACACGCCGGAGGGCGCTCGGGAATTTTTGGTACCTTCGCGCAAACATCCGGGTAACTTTTTTGTTTTACCGCAAAGTCCGCAACAGCTAAAACAGCTTCTCATGGTTTCCGGATTTGAGAAATATTTTCAAATCGCTCGTTGTTTTCGAGATGAGGACCAGAGGGGTGACCGTCAGCCAGAGTTTACTCAGTTGGATATCGAAATGTCTTTTGTTGAGCAAGAAGATGTGCTCAATCTGGCCGAAGAGTTGGTTCTGAAATTGGTGGCAAAATTGACACCAAAAAAGAAGGTCTCCAAAAAGCCCATACCTAGATTGACTTATGCAGAAGCAATGTCTAGGTTCGGTAGTGACAGGCCGGATTTGCGCTTCGGTTTGGAGCTGATTGACTTCACAAATTGGGCCAAGAAAACCAAAAGTGATTTGCTAAACAAGGCTGAAGTCGTCAGGGGGCTAAGGGTCTCACGAGCTGAGCTGGCCAAGAAAGAAACTTTTACGCGTAGCGAAATTGATGAACTCACAATCTTGGTGAAAAATTACGGTCTTGGCGGACTGGCCTATGTTACTAAACGAGATAGAGAGCTAATCTCGCCGTTGATGAAGTTTATAGACAGCAAAGCCCAGGCGACTTTCAAGGATCTGAAAAACGGAGAAATTATATTTTTCGGGATAGGTGAAGAGGGGATTGTCAATGCCGCCTTGGGAGCATTGCGAAACGAGATGGCCCTTCGTCTAAAATTGGCTGATGCGAACCGCCTGTCTTTTGTTTGGGTGACAGATTTTCCACTTTTTGCCAAAGGGGAGGGTGGCAAACTAGAGGCCGAGCATCACCCATTCACAGCCCCAAACCCGGGTGATTTAAGCAAGCTGGACAAAAGGCCTCCAGAGGTTAGAGCTTTGGCTTACGACCTTGTTTTGAATGGTTCGGAGATCGCCGGTGGCAGTATCCGCATTCATGAACCGAAATTCCAGCAGAAGATATTTGAGGTTTTAGGATTAGACGGAAAAGAGATCGGGGAACGTTTTGGACATTTGTTAAAAGCTTTTGAATATGGAGCGCCACCTCACGGGGGTATCGCTTTCGGGCTGGATCGTTTTATGATGATTCTGCGTGATGAGGAGACTATCCGCGAAGTTATCGCTTTTCCGAAAAATCAGAATGCTTACGACCCGATGCTGGAAACCCCCAGCCCGGTAGATGGGGATAATCTGAAAGAAGCGGGCATCGGGATAATTAACAAGAAGAAATAATAAAATTTCAATGGCTCAATTGCTTGCCTTAGTTTTAGCTTTTATAAATACCATCGGTTCAGCTTTTTCGGCGCCGGTTTCAGAGGGTTACGCCCTGTCTCGGCCTTTGCCGATTTTGGGCGTTGAAGAGGCGCAGGCGGCCATCTCCGGTCTTGGCTTTGAGGTACACCAAGCGCCAACTTTAAAACGCGGGGCAGCTCAATTTTCTTTATCGGCCGCCGCCGCTATTATTGTCGATAAAGACACCGGCAAAGTTCTTTTTGACAAACAGGCAGATCGGCGTCAGGCCTTTGCCAGTATCACCAAACTGATGACAGCTTTGATTACGCGACGCGAACTGGCTCTGAACGATATTGTCGAAGTTCCGAGGGGAGCTTTGGGGATTACCGGTTCGAAATCTGGGCTGGACGTGGGTGAGAGCTTTACGGTTTATGATCTCCTCTACAGCCTGCTTTTGGAATCCGGCAATGATACGGCGCACACTTTGGCCGTGGCCGTTTCTGGCGATCTGGACAGTTTCGTCCGAGAAATGAATCGGTCGGCAGTGATTGTGGGGCTGGAAAACACTCATTTTACCAATCCGTATGGTTTTGATAGTGAATATCATTATTCAACGCCCAGAGATTTGGCCCAGTTGGTCAAGATTATTCTTGGCGATCCCATCCTGACCGATATTATCGCCCAATCTCAAAAAACAATTACAAGCTTGAATTTTCAACAGGCCTACAATCTCAAGAACACCAATCTGCTCCTCGGAGATGCCGATGTTCACATTACGGGCGGGAAAACGGGTACGACTTCGGCGGCCGGTGAGAGTCTGGCCGTGGCCGCGGTTGATGAAGCCGGTCATGAAATCATCGCCGTTATCTTGGGGAGCATGAATCGTTTCAGCGAGATGAAGGGGCTGATTCAGTGGACTTGGAGTGCCTATTTGTGGCATGATTGAAATCTAATTTTGGCAATTTAGCCAATCTGCGCCAATCTAACCAATTTGGTCATGAAAAAGACTGATAATCTAGTGGCGATTGTGGGGCGACCGAATGTCGGTAAGTCCACTTTTTTTAATCGGGTTATCGGTGAACGTCGAGCGATCTTGAGCGACGTGGCCGGCACCACGCGCGATTACTTGTATGAAGAAGCGATTTGGAACGGCGTGCCCTTCACTTTGGTTGATACGGCGGGACTCGATTTTGACCCGAAGGGCGAGCTGGCGCAAAGTGTCTTGGCTCAGGCCAAGAACGCAGTGACGCAAGCCGATTTAGTGCTTTTTATGGTTGATGGCGAAGAGGGCTTAAAGCCGCTTGACCTGGAAGTCGTGAAATTTTTGCGCAAGACCAAAGTTAAGATTTTTTTGGTGGTCAACAAAATAGATACCAAGAAATCCAAGGAAAAAACGTCAGAGTTTTACCGCTTGGGCTTAGGAGAGCCGTATGAAGTTTCTTCGGTCAAGGGTATTGGCATCGGGGATTTGTTGGATGAGGTGATAAAATCTCTGCCAGAGAAAAAAGCGATCGCCGATGAAAAGGAGGTCATTCGGGTGGCGATTGTGGGGCGACCGAACGTCGGCAAATCAACTTTGTTCAACAAAATGGTCGGCTCTGAACGTAGCGTGGTCAGTGAAATTTCCGGTACCACGCGCGATGCGGTCAACGCGCGTATTGAGGTTGGCGGTCAAGTTTTTGAATTTATCGACACCGCCGGTCTGCGTCGTCGCGGTCGGATCGAGAAAGGCATCGAGAAATTTAGCGCGCTCCGTGTTTTGCGGAGCATCAAAGAGGCCGACGTCGCTTTGCTCTTGATTGAGGCCGAAGAGGGGCTGGTCTCCCAAGATATGCATATTGCTGAGGTTATTTTAAAAGAGCATCGCGCCGGTATCATCGTGGTCAACAAGTGGGATACCGTAGATGATAAAGAAACGGGGACGATGAGCCACTATCAGCGCCTGATTTACGCGACAGCGCCTTTCCTGCGTATTTTGCCGACCGTCTTTGTCTCGGCCAAAACCGGTCAGCGCAAAACCAAAATATTCGAAATGATCAAAGATGCCTATGAACAGTTTAATACCAAGATAAAGGATGAGGATCTTGGTGGCTTGATTAAGCAGGCCGTGAGCGAATTTCCGCCGAAACATCGCAACACCAAGCCAAAAATTTATGGGCTGAAACAACGAAGTACGGCGCCCCCAACTTTTCTGCTTTTAGTCAATAATCCCAGCTGGTTTCACTTCTCTTATTTGCGTTATGTTGAGAATAAGTTGCGAGAACAGTATCCTATGGTGGGAACGCCGATTAAATTAATTATTATGAAAAAGTAAAACTTCATGGAGAAGGGACAAAAAGTTAATCAGCTGTTAGGAATGGCAGACTTTCACTATTTATCTGCTAGAATTCTATTTTTGCATATATTGTATCCGACAGCGTGGCATACCAGTGCGACTGCTGTGGAAATGTATTTTAAGATGGTGTTATTTTTAAAGGGCAACCAAGATACGCGACGATATGGGCATAACCTTGCAAAGATAGTCAAAGAAACGGGGATAAAACTAGACCCAGAGGCAAAAAAAATTATGTCTGATTTAGAGAAATCTTATAAAGGAAAAAAGTATCCGGACTCATGGGAGTCTGACGTAATCTGGAAAGACGATCTTGACCGTTTAGATATTTTGGTGAGACAGTTGCGTAATCTAATTTTGGAACAAATCCCCATCGAAGAAAAAAAATCCATTCAGGATATCTTAAAAATTCTGACAAAACGAAATTCACTTATGCCAGAAGTAGCCACTAGATACGGTACGGCAAATTTGAATAGTTTCTCCTTAGCTAATCAATCTTTTCACAAATTTAAGTTTTGTGAATGACGGCAATATATCAAATAAATTTTTATTATGAATCACGATGATTTACAAATGGCGCGCCAATCTTTGATGGAAGAACTTCAAGCCATTTCAGATTATCAATCACGAATTGATAGCACTGATGACGAGAGCTTAAAAAAGGTTTTAGCGCAC
>Ga0210057_1001881_pt1 | contig 30984 bp, 31 predicted proteins | sample CryGeyCG2114_010_2_FD_183968 | JGI IMG/M metagenome (GOLD analysis project Ga0210057, IMG submission 183968) | Groundwater microbial communities from aquifer - Crystal Geyser CG10_big_fil_rev_8/21/14_0.10 (SPAdes) (version 2) | ecosystem: Environmental > Aquatic > Deep subsurface > Groundwater ...
GTGACCCCACCGGGAATCGAACCCGGATTTGCGCCTTGAAAGAGCGCTGTCCTAACCGTTAGACGATGAGGCCGAAAAATGAGGTCGCAGAAATCACGTGAGACGCGGTTTCGGAGGCCGTCGAAAAAATATAGCATTCTAAGCGCAAAATTGCTAGAATCCTTGGATTCGACGGAGAGGTGACAGAGTGGTCGAATGTACCGGTTTCGAAAACCGGCGTCCCCGAAAGGGGACCGTGGGTTCGAATCCCACCCTCTCCGCCAATTGGGATTTTGCAAACAAGAGCTGTCCGCCTCGCTTCGCTCGGCGGCTAATTCGTATTGTTTTTGGGGCGAAAAGGAAAAGGATTTATCAACTAAGGGCAAAAGAAATTTTTTCGTGATTGATTTACAATAAATTATCAATAATAATATAAACATATGAGTACTATCGTTCTGGTCATACTTTGGATACTGGGAATGCTTGCAATAGCAAGCATTGGAGCTGTGGTCGCTAAAAAACACGGGGTTGAGTATTTGATCGGCATGTTTGCTGGCGCAATTGTCATTACCGCGGTCATTGCAAACAAGCTTGTTGTGTTCGGTGATTTTGTAGTTTCGGCTAGTATTGTAGTTTTTTCTATCACATTTTTTCTCACGGATATTATCTCTGAATTTTGGGGGAAGAAAGAAGCAAAGAAAGCTGTTTGGTCGGGATTTCTGGCGAACATGCTCATGCTTTTTGCGGTATGGGTAGCAATACAATGGGAGCCAGCTTCTTTCTATGAAGGTCAAGAAGCGTTTGCGCAAACACTCGGTGTTACAGGACGCATTGCAATTGCTTCTCTTGTTGCATATATACTTGCTCAAAATCATGATGTGTGGGCTTTTCATTTTTGGAAAGCAAAGTTCAAGGGTAAGCATCTTTGGATTCGCAACAACCTCTCGACAGGAGTAAGCCAGATCATTGATAGTATTGTTTTTGTTACAATCGCATTTTATGGTGTGGCTCCTATTCTCCCAATCATCGCTGCTACCATTGTTTTGAAGTTTATTGTAGCTGCCCTTGATACTCCGTTTCTTTACGCTGTGCGTTGGTATTATGAAAAAGTACCTCCCTACAGGAAGAGTCAGCCAGTTTCTATTGTTGCGCCTGAATAACATAGTGTAAGGGGATAATTTTTAGGGTGTTCGCTTTGCGAACTCATACTCATTTGCCGCCAAAAAAACTTGAAATTGTTAATGTTCGCGGCAACGCCGCGTGGATTTCTGCCCGCCACTCGCGCCACCTTCGGCGGCGAAAAACGTTCGAGCTATTTTTAAAATACACCGCAAAAATAACGAGCGAGAAGCGAAGCTTTTCGCGACTATATTTTTGCCGGAAGAGGGGTGGGATTCGAAGGCGAGACGCACGGGAACCGCCAGCAGGCGGGACGCGTCGAGCGTAGTCAGGCGGAGTGAGGAGCGACGGCGAGCGCTTGACCGAATCCCACCCTCTCCTCATACGTATTGTCCACACCACGCGCAAGATTATATAGATGAACATCTATATAATCTTAGAAAGGGTAATACCTCGCAGCTTTTTATGATTCGTTCTGTTTGGTTTGTCATTTTATTTTCTATTTTTTTGGGCGTTACGCTTTCCATTTTTGAACCACCACCGGAGCCCAGCAGTGACCTTGGTCGTTCGACATACGACAACATCGAATCCTCTCCTGCGGAAGCCCTTCTGCTTCCTGACCGAAATTGCAACCAATCCTTAAGCAAAAGCGGAAATATTCAGGAGGAAAAAGTTAATAGTAGCCAAAATGCTCTTACACAAAAAAAGACGAATGAAGCACCAAACACTAATGCCGATCAAGATATTTCTGCCGAATTGCATGCAACGACAAGCACTCCCGTTCCGGATGGAACCACTGCCACGTCTTCTTCTCTGTTGACGGATGTGGGGAACACTGCTACCACGACCGAGTTCACTTCTGGAGAAATTGCGACGACAACCGCGGACAACTCCACCACAACTCCTGTGATTTCGCTCGGCGGTGCTGGAGGAGGAGGAGGCGGTGGCGGCGGAGCCACCCCCGCACCAACACCCAACCAACCTCCCGCGCTCGCGCTCATCGGTGAATCCTCGGTGTCTATCCCCGTCGGCTCCTCCTACACAGAAAGCGGCGCCACCGCCTCCGACCCCGAAGACGGCGACCTCTCCTCCGTGGTTGTCATTTCGGGAGACACGGTGAACTCATACCTTGCGGGCACCTACACCCTTTCCTACACCGTTTCGGACTCAGCCGGACTTTCTGCCGCGACTACAACAAGAACCGTTACGGTAAATCCGCCCGCCTCCGTTCCCGAGAGCGCGCAGGAGCCGACCTATACGCTCGCACCGCTCGGCGAAGTCGCCTCGCTTTCCATTTCGTCAAGCCAGTCCGCCGACCCGAAATTCGTTCACGCCGACATCAACCCTCTCCATGTGTATGTCGGGCAAACGCAAACACTCTCCGTTACCCTGCAATCGTCCGCGCCCGTAACCTCGGTTACCGCAACCACAAAATTGGATAACCAAACGCTCACGCTTAATCTCACGGAGTCCGGCGTGGACTCAAATGGCAACCCTATTTATTCAACTTCCTGGACCGTCTTTGATACCCATGTAACTACCTACAACACCACCTTCACCGCAACCAACTCTGCGGGACAGTCAAATTCAATCACCCTTGCGTGGAGCGACCCGTGCACTGGCGTCGGGCGCGGCGTCGATTCAACACTCGGCGCAAACTGCACGGTGAGCGCGGTTGACGGCCTGGACGGCGGCAACCTCACCATTCCCGGTGGTACCACGCTCACCTTAAACAGCGGAGCAAAATGGGTGTGGAACCCCGGAAAGTCAATTACCGTAAACGGCGCCATTGCCATAAACGGCACCGCGACGATGGAGAAAGGGTACCTTTTCTATAGTGGCTCAACAAACGATACCGCTGTTTCCTCTACAAATGTTTTTGACACGAACTCAACCAAAGCGAGCCATGTGCGCGTGCAGACATGGTTTAAATTTGGTCAGTCAATTGATGTGGCAGTCAGTTCGGTGGTAACATCGCCCACCGTCACCATCGGTGGCATTTCTGGAAGTCAAACTATTACTCTCTCCGGCGACGGTGCCTCAAAGCAAATGTCCATTAACGGCGGTGCGTGGGTAACAAGTGGCAGTATCACCAACGGCCAGACGCTTCGCGTACGCCTCACTTCATCACCCAACGAAAATACCACGACAACCGTCGGGGCTACCATCGGGGTTGGAGGAGGGGGAGGTAGTATTTCAACATTTTCAGTAAGGACTATATTCAATGACCCGTGCCCGCTTTGCTAGGATTCGGACCCGGTTATCATTGTTATAATGAACTGATGCATGCTCGTCTCTTCTCCGGTATCGTCGCACAAGGCGAGAGGAGGGGAACCACACTCGGGTTCCCGACCGTGAATATACCGCTTCAGGACACCGATGTTTCGGGCATTTTTGCGGGAGTGGTGAAGCACAAAGACAGGGAATACCACGCCGCTTTATTTGCCGACCACGAGCGCGGGGTACTGGAGGCGTACCTTCTCGATTTTGACGAGGACCTGTACGGGCAAGACATACAGATAACATTGGCGAAAAAAATCCGCGACGCAGAGGTATGTACCGATGACGATGTTCTGAAAGCGATGATTGCAAAAGACGTGGAAGATGTGCGGGAATATTTCCTTTCCATATAGAAAATTCTTTTTGAAGGGAGTCACTGTTGAAAAAGACCGGCCGTGCGTCTTGCAAAAACACATCCGGTTACCCTCGCGTGGTTTTTTATGTGCCCTCTTGCCAGGATTCTAGGTACTTTTTTTGTTCGAGGGTGAGCTCGTCTATGCCGACGCGCATTGAGGCGAGTTTTAAGTCCGCAACGCGTTTTTCTATAGCGGGATCGATGTCATAGACTCTCGGCTCAAGTTTCCCTTTATTCTCGACAACCCATGCTGATGCGAGGGCTTGTGTCGCGAAACTCATGTCCATGACGCTTGCGGGGTGGCCTTCGGCGGCGGCCAGATTTACCAAACGTCCTTCGCCAACCAGGTACAGACGTTTCCCGTTGACGATATACTCATCAACATTGGTGCGCACGTCTTTTATTTTTCTTTCCGCCATCTTTTCAAGTTCTTTCACGTTTATCTCAACGTCAAAATGGCCGGAGTTTGCGAGTATCGCCCCGTCTTTCATGAGAGGGAAGTGGTGCTTGTCGATGACGTTAATATCTCCGGTGAGTGTGCAGAAGATGTCGCCCTTTTTTGCGGCTTCTTCCATCGGCATCACAGAAAATCCGTCCATTGCGGCCTCTAATGCTTTTATAGAATCAACTTCGGTAACGACTACATTGGCTCCCATGCCACGCGCGCGCATGGCAAATCCTTTACCGCACCAGCCGTAACCGCCGACCACGACGGTCTTCCCGGCAATCAGGGTGTCTGTCGCGCGAATGATGCCGTCCAATGTCGACTGACCCGTGCCGTAGCGGTTGTCGAAGAGGTTCTTCGTTTTGGCATCATTCACCGCAACGACCGGGATTTTCAGTGCGCCATCGCGTTCCATTGCCCGCAAGCGGATAACTCCCGTCGTTGTTTCTTCCATGCTTCCTAAAAGTTGAGGAATTATGTCGGCATGTTTCTGGTGGATGGTCGAGACCAAGTCCGCGCCGTCGTCCATCGTTATCTTTGGCGCGTGCGCGATAGCTGTTTCGATGTGTTCGAAAAATGTTTCCCTATTTTCTCCGCGAATAGCGAATGTCGGAATCTCATAATCAGTTACGAGCGATGCCGCCACATCATCCTGAGTTGAGAGGGGATTTGAGGCGACAAGGAGGACATCTGCGCCCCCTGCCTTCAGGGCCCGCATGAGATTTGCGGTTTCAGCGGTTACGTGAAGGCACGCCGAGAAAGACATCCCCTCAAACGGCCGGGTCTTTTCAAACTCTTCTCGGATCTGTCTTAAGACGGGCATGTCTCTGTCCGCCCACTCGATTCTCTTTTTACCAATCGGAGCAAGTTTCTCATCTTTAATGTCGAATTTCATAGTTTTTATGTTGGAAGGTCTTCGTTAAAATTCTCCCGGTATCTTGATTGTACTTCATCAACGGTGAATGTGTGAGTCTGCGTCCCATACGTTTCCACGGTGTAGCAGGCGATGATGCCCGCGAATCTGCCGACTGTCGGCAGAGGCCATTCTTGAAGCAATCCGAACATGAATCCGGCGCGATACGCGTCGCCGGCCCCGGTCGGGTCTTTCACTTCCTTCGGCTTCCCGGGAGGGATGGTGAGCGACCCGTCCGGGGTCTGTATGTTCGAACCCTCGCCGCCGAGCGTGGTTACCACCATGTCGGTCTCTTTGAGAATGTCTTTTTCAGACCATCCCGTTTTTTCCATGATCAGCGCAAGTTCATAATCGTTTGAGATAAGCGCGCGAGAACCCCGAATTCCGTTTTTTAAGTCATCTCCCGACAAAGTGGGAATCTGCTGGGCGGGGTCATAGATAAAGGGTATGTGCTTCCCGCGGAAGTATTCCGGGAACTCTTTCATGTCACTCGGATTGCCCGGACCAACAATGGAAAGCGTAATATCTGCCGGCTCTTGTTGTGGCAGAACATAGGGCTTTTCGGTGGCTCCGGGATAAAAAGCGGCGATTTGATTGTCCCTCTCATCGGTCAGGATGGTTGCGAAGGCGGTACGAACCTCCTCATCAACCTCGATTGTGTTCGTGCCGATACCGTTTGTGGTAAGCCACGCGCGGTACTGTGCGAAGTCATTTCCGGCGCGAGAAAGAATGACCGGCTCCATACCCAACAATGAAAGTGAATACGCCACATTTCCCGCCGTTCCTCCGTACGACTCTTTCATGACCGGAGCGAAAAAACTCACGTTCAATTGGTGAGTTTTCCCGGGGATGATATGGTCGGCGAATAACCCTCTGAAGTTGAGGATTCTATCGTACGCAAGAGATCCATAGACTGCTACGCGCATATACGTGCTTGCCGCACAAGGACACTGTTCATCGGCTAATTCGTCGACACGTGAAGGTAGATGTCCTCAAGAGCCCTGACCGCGTCACCCGCGGCGATGTTGTTTTGATGATACAACACATTAGTGCAATCGCCCGCAGCCCAGATACCGGTCATGCTCGTCCTCTGGTTCGTGGGGTCAATAACAACGCGTTTGATGGAATCAAGCTCCACAAGGTCGGCAACGAAGGATGTTGAAGGAATCATGCCTATTTCCACAAAGATGCCCGCCACCTTGAGCGTCTCCTCTGTGTTGGTTTTTGCATCCTTATAGGTGATGCCGGTAACGAATTTGTCTCCCAAGACTGCCGTCGTTTCGGCATTCAGTATCGCGCGCATGTTCGGATGTTCCAGGATTTTTTTTACTGTCGAAGGGTCGGCGGCAAACTCGGAACCTCGTTGCAACAAGGTCACGCTTTTTGTGTAGGCGAGGAGCTGTGCTGCAGTTTCAAAACCGGCGTTTCCTCCGCCAATGACTACGGTATCCTGCCCGGAAAAGAGAGGGCCGTCGCATGACGCGCAGTATGTCAATCCCTTGTTATCGAACTCAGCGGCACCCGGCGCGTTTAATTTTCTTCGTTCACCTCCTGTTGCCACCAACACTGTTTTTGCCTCGAATGTTTTTTCTTTATCTGTTTTTACCGTGAAATGATCACCGTTTTTCGTCACCGCGGTGACTTTTTGACCTTCGGCTACCTCAACTACATCGCCCGCGTACGCGAGCACATGATTTTTAAGGCTTTTCGCCAGGTCTTCGCCGGAGATTGCCGGTGTCCCGATCCAGTTTTGAATCTCAGTTGAGACGATGCTTTGACCTCCGAAGGCATCGGTAATAAGAACTGATTTTAAGAGTTTTCTGGCGGCATAGACTGCTGCCGCGGAACCCGCAGGGCCTCCGCCTATAATCGCTAAGTCAAACATATAGAAAAAGTATACCGCGCTGGACATACCATGTACAGTGGATTTTTTAAAAATACAGAAAAGACGGAAGAAATAAATATTCCTCCCGCCTTTGTTCCGTTTTTCTTATTATTTCAACTTTTCCGGTTTCTTCTCAAAAAAGCCGGAACGCCCCACTCATCATCCTCGTCGTCAACCGGCTTTGGCTTTGGCTCTTCGCGCTTTGCCGGCGGTACCGCGTCTTCATCACGTTCAGGTGCCGGCATGACCGTGTTCAACAGTTTTCCATCGTCTTCTTTTTTGCTTTTCTTTTCAGTCATCTGGAAAAGAGGACGTCCGCCTCCGGTTCCCGCTTCCTCAGGGAAACCGGTTGCAATGACGGTAACCCTGACCTCACCTTTCTTCAGACGATCATCGCGCGACGTACCGAAGATAACCTTCGCGTTCTTGTCGATTGATTCGGTAACGATCGATGCGGCGGCCTGCACTTCCAAGAGTCCCAGATCCTCACCCCCGGCGATTGAGAGCAGAACTCCCTTCGCACCGGTAATTGAGATATCAAGAAGCGGAGAATTGATCGCCGCTCGCGCCGCTTCCTCGGATCTCTTGTCACCTTGAGCGAGGCCCACACCCATAAGCGCGCTTCCTGCGTCCTCCATAATCGCCTTGATGTCCGCGAAGTCGAGGTTAATGTTCCCGGGGGTGGTGATGAGATCGGAAACCCCTTCAACCGCTTGTCTTAACACCTCGTCGCACATCGCAAAGGCGCTTCGAACGGTAGTGTTCTGGTCGACGACCGCGAGCAGGCGGTCGTTTGGGATGACGATCAATGCGTCAACTTCCTTGCGCAATTCTTCCATGCCCTGCTCCGCCAGACGCATGCGTTGCTGGCCTTCGAATGAAAACGGCTTGGTGACAACGGCGACCGTGAGCGCTCCCGACTCTTTCGCGATTTTCGCGATCACCGGTGCGGCTCCCGTACACGTGCCTCCACCCATGCCTCCCGCAATGAAAACCATGTCGGAGGCGCGTATCGCGTCCTGTATTTCAGCCTGTGTTTCTTCCGCAGCGCGCTTCCCGATAGCAGGTTCCATGCCCGCGCCCAACCCTCTCGTTAAATTTTTCCCGATGTGGATTTTTGTTTTTGCTGACGATTGCTGTAAATCTTGCGCGTCGGTGTTAACCACAATAAAATCAACCCCTTTTACTTTTGAGTTGACCATGTGATTGATGGCGTTTTTTCCCGAGCCACCGACACCCATTACCCTGATTCGCGCCGCTGACTCCATTGCTGTGTGTACTTGAGGCATGTTGTTGTTGATTAAATAAAATAGATTCTCTGTTTATATAGTTTCCCCATGATAGTTAAAAACCGGCCCACTGCCAATCCTTTGACTTTTTACTATTTTTGTTTCTTATCTCATCCTATTCGCTAGGGGAGGAACTGTTTGAAAAATTTTCCGATACTTTTTCCGACGTCCCTGAAGGCCTCATGGGCTTCAATCCGGGGGACGCCGTCCCCGGTCAAGCCCCAAATGGAGAGACCGTAGGCGACCGCCCACGAAGAATCCTTGATCTTTGCATCAGCCGGCACGTTGAGATACGCGATTTTCGAATGGAGCTTCAACGCCGACTCGGCAATTTCCTTGATGGGTCCGATGCCCGACCCGCCACCGGATAGGATGATGCCGGCAGGAAGCAGTTGGTCCTTGCCTAATTTTTTCAAATGACCGTCGATCAATTCAAAAATATCAGCAAGACGCGCGGCAAGAATATCATCAAGTTTTTTCTTTGAATACGGCGCGTTAGTGATGGCCCCGAGTTTCAACTGTTCGGCCTCGTCGAGTGAGATGCGAAGACCGAGAGCGATGTCTTTGGTGATATCCAGAGAACCGATGCGGAATACTTTTACCGATACCGGAATTCCGTTATCAAAGATGACAATTGAAACAGTTTCCGAGCCGATGTTCGCGAGGACGCACCCTGCTTTTTTTTCTGCGTTCGAAAGTGTCACAATCGAACCCGCCAAAGGCGACGCCATGATATCGGAAACAGCGATGTCCGCGCTTTCCACCGCTTCGACCAAATCGTTCACGTGCTGCTCAAGCGATGTGACGAACAGCGTCTCAACCGCAATTTTGGTGCCCTTCATACCCTGCGGACGACCCAAAACCTCGATTCCGTCTATGGAGAATGACAGCGGGATGGTGTGAAGTATTTTCCTGTTTAACAACCTTCCGGTAATACTTTCGCGGGACGCATCGATTGCTTTTTCTATGTCAAGATCGGTGACCTCGGCATCAGCGCGCGCAATGATGGTTTCGCCTTTTCCTCTCACCTCATCAAGCCCGATGCCCCCGATAGAGAGAAACGCGCTTCGAATACGCAAACCGGATACGCTTTCCGCCTGCATTGCCGCAGTTCGTATGGAGTGAGCGACATCTTCTGCATTCACTATGTACCCGTGTCGCAGACCCTTTGATTCAGCGTAGCCGGTTCCTATGATTTTCGGGAAAGCGGATGAGTGGTCGCGGTTTTGGCGGGCGATAACCACGCGCACCTGGTAGGTTCCGACGTCTATGCCAACTGCAACGGGTGAAGCCATGATTATCTTATAGTGTTACACACAAAATTGTTATGCAAAGGCACATGACCTCGGAAACAATGCTGTTTCAGATTATTATCCGACCGGAGGCACGTCAAAAGTCCGGCAGTATGTGCGTTCTAACGAGTCCATTGTACGGCCATGGTCGAACCCTTTCAAATGGAGGAGCCCGTGGATAAAGAGATAGGGGAGGTACTCATCGGTTTTCTTTCCGAAGAGACGCGCTTTCTTGCGCACTTCACTCATCGCAACATACAGTTCACCCGATTTTTTTGAAAGCGAGAACGAGAGGATGTCGGTAGCGGAGTCGATCTTCCGGTATGTTGTATTGAGACGCCGTATGGTTTTCGAATCGACAAAAACCACGGAAAGCTCGTAGGGTTTGCCCAGCACTTTTTCCTTGATTGCAAGAAACGGCACCCGGGGAATCGAGTGCCGTTTTGGATTAGCGATTGAGAAGCGAGGCATTACTGGCGTCCTCCGCGCATTGGCTTCGGTTGAATCAATCCCATGCGTTCGCGCTCAGCGGTCTTCTCGCGTTTCTCGACACGTCTCAAGGCGGACACCTTGCGACGGGCTTTCGACTGACTTCGCGAATGGTAGCGGATTTTCTTCATCTTGCGGATGATACCTGCGCCTTGCATGCGTTTCGAAAATCGGCGTATGACGCTCATCGAATTCTCGCTTCCGGTTTTTACAACTGATACGTTTATGGCCATGGGCGCTATTGAAGCACGAAACGGAAAAAAGTGCAAAAATTTCCCCCTATCGTTTCCTATTTACGTGAGACACAAGTTTTTCGAAGGGGATAGTGGTTTGAATTTGAGTCACCAAAGATCGCACAATGACCGTATTATCCAGTGCTTCCCTCTGCCCGATGATGGCGACCGTCTTCGCGCCGACATCTCGCGCTCCGTCCATCTGTTTCCGCAGGGTGTCCGCCATAAGCGCTTGGCCGACGAGAAGATTCGATTTCCATAACTCTTCAAGCACCGAAAAGGCCCTGAGCTTCGCAATATCTCCGACATGAACGACAAAACATGTGGGCTCTTCATGTACCGGACTGACATCAACGCGTTCCGATACGGACAAACTCATTGAAACTCCCGTTTCAGTGCTTGCTCCGCTTTCTTTCAAGAACTCATCAAACCGACCTCCGGAAGCGATGCGAACTCGGTTTCCTTTTTGATCGGTACCATATACCGCAAACAAGAGTTCGGCGTGCACGTTCTCCTGTGCAGGCAACGTTGATTCCAGTGTGTAAGGGATCTCAACGGACTCGAACAAAGACAGCGTTTCCAACATCGCCTTTCTCGAACTTTCTGACAGGTAATCAATTCTTCTCGGTGCCCGCTCGAGGATCGGGTCCTCACTGAGAAGAAGAGCGCGGTATGCTTTCTCCGGATCAGTTATCGCGCTGTGTCGCACTTCTTGCGGAAGGGTTTCGTTGTTTTTCTTAAAGAATACCGTTAGTTCGCGTGTAAAACGTTTTTTCGATTCAGCATCGCCGACCGAAGAAACCGAAACCGAAAGATCCGTAAATCCAATGCGTTCCGCAATGGCGAGTACCGCCTTAACGACGATTGCGTGTGCGATCGGATGTTTGGTTGCAAGGATGGCGAACGACAGAAGACTTGTTTTCTTCGGACCCTTTGATGATCCCCATAACGATACGGGACTTTCTATAACCCCTTCTGCGTTTTTCAGATTCCCCGCAGTTTTCAAAAGAGCGGTCGAGAGCGATGCATCCCGTTCGTCGTCGCTGTCAGTGTTGACGTACTTTTTGGGAATTGCAACGGGGGTGTTCGTGAAGCCATATGCATAGGCAATCCGCGCGACTACCGCGTCAAGTGATTCATACTGTCTGCCTCGTTCGAGTGATCTCATGGTTATAAAGTTATCTATTATTATTGATTCAAAACCGCCGATCCCGGGAACAGTCCGGAGTGTGTAACCGGCAGGAGCCGCACTACCGCGTGCCCTATGACATCGTTTCTTGGCAAGGGTCCCCATGACCGCGAGTCAGAACTTTCATTGCGGTTATCACCCATGACGAAGTATTCGTCAGCACCTAATGTGTATACGGCATACTCGTCGCTCACACGGCTCGGGTCAAGAAAGCTTTGGTCAAGCGTGATCGATGGCGTGTCTCCGTTTTTTTGGATGACGATGTGTGAACCGACCAACTCCACGGTCTCGTTCGGCAGACCGATGATGCGTTTGATGAAAAACACGGTCGGATCCTTCGGGTAACGCATGATGATCACATCGCCACGCATCGGAGGGTGAAAACGATAGGATAGTTGGTCAACAATAAGGTAGTCGCCGTTTTGGAAAGTCGGTTCCATGGAAGCGCCTTTCACGATGAACGGTTGCGCGACGAACCAACGGATGGGAACGACGATGAGAAGCGCGATCAATGCAAATTTGATGACATCTTCCATTGCGCTCCGCTTCTCTTCTTCCATGTGTTCCATTGTAGACGTTCGATTGGTTGCGCACAAGAGTATTTTTATTGTCTAATGCATCGGAACGCAAAAAGGTCGTAAGCGTGGTACGATTTTGGGACGTATGTTTGTTATTGTCGGCTTGGGAAACCCGGGAAATGAGTATAAGACGACGCGACACAACTCGGGACGCATTCTTGCAACTCTTCTTGCTGAAAAATTAGAGTTTCCGGAGTTTCGCAATGACACAAAAGCGAACGGTGAGGCGGCCGTTGGCGTAATTGATTCAAAAAAAGTCACCATACTGCTCCCCAACACCTTTATGAATAAGTCGGGTAATGCAGTCTCGCGGTATGTGAAGAGTGTAAAGGCTGCGAAAGAGCTTATGGTCGTTCACGACGACATCGACCTGCCGTTTGGAACCCTGCGCGTTTCGTTCGGGCGGGGGGACGGGGGTCATAACGGTGTGGCGTCAGTCATGCGTGCCCTGAAGACGAAAGATTTCATACGGGTCCGCGTAGGGGTTTCCCCGAAAAACGCGAAAGGTGTTGCCAAAAAGCCCTCCGGCGAAGCACACGTGCTGAAATTCCTTCTCGGGAAATTTACGCCGGCCGAACAGAAAGAACTTTCAGGAAAACTATTTAAACGTTTTGCCGAACTTGCCGAGACAGCGGTTTCAGAAGGGTATGTGACGGCAATGAATAGATTTAACTAAGCGAACTCACGGTGTCAGATGTTATGATATATCATAACATTCACGAATCACCGGAACTCGGAACATTGACGTCAATACAGAACGGCATTATTTTAAAATATATGTCGAACGCCTACGAAGCACGTCTCGGGCGAGAATTCGGTGAACTCAAGCGACTTCTGTGGTGGGGGCAACGACACCGGCAGTCGGGACCAAGTCGGAGAGAAGATGATTCGTCCGACCCTCGCGACGCAGGTGGTTGGCGACGAAAGCCATAAAAAAATCCCCGAACATTCGGGGATTTTTTTATTCTTATTCCGTTTTATACGAAAGCGTCATCCGGTGTTCTTTCGGTTCAAACAGGGTGATCTTGAACGAGTATGTTGTTCCCAACTGGAGCGCTTCACGCAGTTTCTGTTCGGACTCGAATTCAGAAACGTGGACTAATCCGGCGACTCCTTCTTCAATGGAAGCGAGTGCACCGTACTTATTGTATTTGATGACTGCGGCATTAACCATGCTGTCCTTCTTGTATTTCTTCGCGGCGGCGACCCACGGGTCCTCTTTAAGTTGTTTGATGGAGAGCGAAATCTTTCCTTCTTTTATGTCGATGACTTTCACGTCTATCGTGTCGTCAACCTTTGCGAAGAGGCGGGGATCTTCAACGAGTCCCCAGTCGATTTCCGAGATATGAACGAGACCCTCAAGGCCGTCTTCAACCTTGACGAAGATGCCGAAGTCAACGATGCCTGTCACGACGCCATGGAGCACATCGCCGACCGCATACCGGTCAGCAAGTGATTCGCGCGCCTCGGTAGCGTTCCCGCGCTCGGAGAAAATAAGCTTTCCTTCGCGGGGGTCAGCCGTGATAATAGATACGGCCATCGTTTTCCCGATGAATTTCTTCAATTCGTCCAATATGAGGTGTTTCTCTCCGCCTTCCACTCGAGGATAATTCTCCGGTTTCAACTGGGAAGCAGGCAAAAACCCCTGGATTCCTTGCCAGGTGACGATGAGACCTCCTTTGTTTGCATCCTTCACCGGCAGCTCAAGAATGGTTCCTGCCGCGATCGCTTTTTCCGCTTCAGACCAGATCATCGCCTGGCGCGCCTCCTTCAGCGAGAGTTCAATGTAGCTCTCCTTGTTAAATGTTCCGACAATCTTTGCGGAGACGGTGTCCCCAAGAGCGACCTTCCGTAAGACATCGCGCGCCGACAGATATTCACGCCCGTAAATGATGCCGGTGCCGAAGGGAGCAAGGTCGATAAAAATCTTTCCTGAACCAATGGCAACGACCGGCCCTTCGACCGTGTCACCCGCGATTGGCGGGGTTGCGCTTTCCGCAAGCAAATGTGCCATTGGAGAAAGCGTCTCGTTTTCTGTTGTGGTAAGCATATTGATCAGTAATCGGATCGGGTATCTTTCCCCAGCATATCTAGATACTAGAATCTAGACTGCTAGTTAAAGAGGGTTATCCCGCTCCAAAGTGATACTAAAATCCGCAGTGCGGATTGTTCGACAACAATACCACAACACTATTGTTTTGTGAAGAAAGAGTATTTTCCACTAGTGTGCGAGTGGCTGAATCTTGAATATTATGTAGGTCCGACCTCCATAAAATTAATGTTTTCGGAAATGGTACCCCATGGGGTATACTCTTATGCAATGATTATCCAAAAGGCAGGCGGTTATTGCTTCAAACTCTCTCAGGGAGCGGTCACCGTTGCCGTGAACCCGCCGAGCCAGAAAAGCAAGCAGAAGGTGCCGAAGTTCGGCGCTGACATTGTGGTCGTTTCGCTCCCTCATGAAGATTGGAACGGGGTGGAAACCGCATCACATGGTGACAAGGAACCGTTCGTCGTCTCCGGGCCGGGTGCGTATGAAGTCGGTGACATCAGAATTACCGGATATGCGACTGAGGCATCGTATGACGATGTTGTCTCTGCTATCGGAAACACCGTGTATGTCATCGAGATGGACGGCATCCGTGTTCTGGTACTTGGCGCGCTGTCTCTTGCAAAACTGCCTTCCGAAGTGCGGAGCGAGTTGGACGACATTGGCATCGTGCTGGTTCCAATCGGAAGCGGCGCTCTCAACCCAAAAGCGGCGCATGAATTGGTAACTTCCATCGAACCAAAAGCGGTTATCCCGTATTCGGTAGGAGATGAAAAATCACTCTCGGCTTTTCTCAAGACCGAAGGAGCGACCGAAAGCAAAAGCATCGACAAATTCACCGTCCGCTCACGGGAATTGCAGGCCATGGATGGCGACGTAGTCCTCCTGGCGTAGTGCCATGTTTACCCTTATTGAAAAGTTGCGGAAAAAACCGCTTGCTGTTCGACAACAGATAGTTTTTCTGATAACCATTGTGATCGTTATGGTCATTACGGTGGTGTGGTCCCTTATATCATTTGCGAAATATATTTTTCCGACAGGGGAACCCGCAAGGGCGGCACCCGAACAAAACATTCCCGCCGGTTCTGTTTTTCCGCCTTCCGCCGAATAGTTTTTTAGAGACGCGAATGGTATAATGTACTGACACCTATGCCGAAGAAGAAGGCGAATAAGAGCCCCGAAAACAATGACGAAAAGAAGGCCGACGAGGGCCTTCGTGTCGTTTCGCGTTCTATTACCGACGAGATGCGGGAAAGCTATCTCGACTACGCAATGTCGGTCATCACCTCGCGGGCGCTTCCCGATGTGCGCGATGGACTGAAGCCTGTGCATCGCCGCATCCTGTTTGCGATGCTTGAAAACGGTTTGACCGCAACAGCGCGATTCAAAAAGTCCGCCGCAGTCGTTGGAGATGTATTGGCAAAATACCACCCACACGGTGATCAGTCGGTCTACGACGCGTTGGTTAAACTTGCGCAGAGTTTTGCGACGCGATACCCAATGGTTATTGGGCAAGGAAACTTTGGTTCCATAGACGGCGACTCAGCGGCAGCGTATCGCTATACGGAAGCAAAAATGTCGCATTTGGCCGGAGAGATGGTAAAGGATTTGGAAAAAGAAACAGTGTCGTGGCGTCCCAACTATGACGGTACAAAACGTGAACCCGAAGTGTTGCCGGCGGCGGCCCCGAACCTCCTATTGAACGGTACATTGGGTATCGCTGTTGGTATGGCAACGAACATCCCGCCACACAATCTCGGAGAAGTAGTGGAAGCGACCATCCACCTGATAGACAACCCTGATGCTTCAACCGAAGATCTGCTGGAATTCATACACGGACCGGATTTTCCCGTCGGGGGCATCGCGTTCAACCAGAAGGATATCGCACATGCGTATGCGAACGGCCGTGGCCCTGTCGTTGTACGAGGGGACGCTGAAATAACCGAAGACAAAAAAGGCAACAACATCATCGTCATCACTTCGATTCCCTATCGGGTAAACAAGTCGGACCTGATTGTCACTATTGCGGACTTGGTCAGGGACAAGAAGCTCGACGGAATCCGCGACATCAGAGACGAATCGACTACTGACATCAGAATCATCATTGAGATGAAGCAACATGCCCAACCGCAAGCGGTCTTGAATTATCTTTACAAACACACCCAACTTGAGGACCCGTTCCACTACAACATGGTGGCGCTGGTTGATGGCGTGCCCGAAACGCTTTCTTTGGAAAGTATCCTTTCTAACTACATCGACCACCGCAAAGAAGTGGTGAAGCGGCGGACCGAGTTTGAACTGAAACGGGCAGAAGATCGCGAACATATCCTCCTCGGACTTTCGAAAGCGCTGGATCATATTGATGCGATCATCAAGATTATCAAGGCGGCGAAGGACGTGCCTGACGCGCACGCATCCCTGATGAAGAAATTCAAGTTTTCCGACCGTCAGGCGGCGGCAATCCTTGAAATGAAACTCTCCAAACTTGCCGGATTGGAACGGAAGAAGATTGAAGACGAGCTCAAGGAAATACAAACACTCATCAAAGAGCTGAAGGAAATTCTGTCTTCAACCAAGAAAATAATGGGTGTCGTCAAGAAAGAGCTCGGTGAGATAAAAGATAAATATGCGGACGAACGAAGAACAAAAATAGTGAAAGGGGGAGTGAAAAACCTCTCAATGGAGGACATCATTCCGGACGAAGCGGCGATGCTCACGCTGACTCAAGGCGGTTACATCAAGAGGACTAATCCGGCGGAATACAAGAAACAAAAACGAGGCGGCGTGGGTGTCATTGATCTTTCCACCAAGGAAGAGGATTTCGTCACCCGCTTTTTGGAAGGATCGACGCACGACAACATACTGTTCTTTACTGATCGCGGGAAAGTGTACCAGACGCGGATGTACGAAGTGCCTGAAGGCAAGCGCGCGACGAAAGGGAAGTCGATCATGAACGTCTTGCCGCTCTCGACGGAAGAGCGGGTAACCTCGATTGTTTCCATGCCGAAGAGCTCGAAGTCAAAGTCACCGACGGAAGTTTCCGCATTCGTTCTTGTTACCGAAAGAGGTGTTGCCAAGAAAGTTGAGGTTTCTCAATTCACCGATGTTCGGCGTTCCGGCATTATCGCCATCTCGCTTGAGAAAAATGACAGTCTGATTGCGTCGCTTCCCGTCATGAAGGGTGACACCGTAATGTTGGCGACGATGAATGGTCAGGCAATCCGATTCAAGGAATCCGACATTCGCGAAATGGGCCGCTCGGCACGCGGCATCCGCGGTATGAAAATTGCTCCGAAGGATAAAATTGTCGGGGCCGATGTCGTGAGGAATGAAAAAGAAAGCACGTTCCTCGTGGTAACCGACAAAGGGTACGGAAAGCGTACGAGTGTCAAAGAGTACAAAATTCAAAACCGCGGTGGCTCGGGTATCAAGACTGCCAACGTTACCGAGAAAACGGGAACCGTTATCGCGGGACAAGTCATCACTCCTGAATTGAATGAAATAATCGTGGCGTCGAAGAAAGGTCAGGTCATCCGTACTGATTTGAAACAGGTACCCTCCCTCTCCCGCGTCACCCAGGGAGTGCGCGTCATGAAGCTCCGCGAAGGGGATCGGATTGCGGCGTTCACTACTCTATGAGCGAGGTGAGAGAAAGTTCCCCGCACCAGAAAACGACCTCGGTCGAGAGTGACTTCGGAGAAGCACAGGAGTTTGTGTAATCACGTATGGCACGGTCTCGACGTTGGCGCGTACTCGACAAAGATAAGAGGCGTTTTTGGTGACGGGGCAGGCCGACTTTCTCTCATGAGCGAATGCAGGTAGCAAGAACTTTCCTTACCACCCTGTGAGCAAGAATCTCCCTTACGGGCTCTGTAAAGCCCTATTCTGTGGAATTTGGAATATCACTTGACAAAATAGTCAAAGTGTGTATAATGGACGCTATGAAAAATATTTCATTCGTAGGCACAACTCTCGCTCTTTTGGTTGTGATCGGTGCGTTTATGGTTCCCGTAGGGGATGCCCATGCATACCTCGACTACTATGCTCAGACGGGCGGTTCATCGTATGGATCCTCGTATGGTAGCGGTTATTACAATAACAGCTACGGCTATTACAACAATTACTACGGATATGGCAATTACAGAACCGGCAATGTTGATGTCTATGCGGCGGTTTATCCTTCGTACTACGGTTCGGGCACACGCGGCAATGTAGGTGTCAGCTACTACGGCAGTCATTCTTCGTTGTCGTTTTACTTCGGCTTCTGATACAAGCGCCCGCAGGGGCGCTTTTTTGAATCCCCAGTACGGCACGGCTTGAGTGTCCCTCAAACCTTTCTTTGCTACACCCCGTGAGATAGAACATCAAATGTTTGCGAAACCATAATTCATTCTTCTACTTCTACACTTGTAAACACTTCGCACTTAAAGGACTTTATCTCATGGGGTACACTAAAAGTATGTTTCTCAACCCTTCTCATGTGCTTGATCAGATATCGGTCCCGTCCGGTGCGAAAATTGGCGATTTCGGGACCGGTGCCGGCTACTTCGCTTTGAGTGTCATTGACCGTGTCGGTTCGAACGGAACGCTCTACGCGCTGGATGCGTTTGTACCCGCTTTGGAAAAACTTGAGCGCACTGCGCAAAAACGCGGAGTCAAGGTATACACAATCGAATCGGATTTCAACCGGCACATTCCGCTTCACGATGATCTGCTTCACCTCGCCATTCTCGGCAACATCTTGCATCAGGTAAAGGAGCGCGAGCGGTTTATTCTTGAATTGCTGAGAGTGCTGTCTCCCGGTGGGAGAGTTCTCATCGTTGACTGGGTGGCGTCATTCAATAATATGGGACCGACCATTGAAACCGCCGTCACGCCGTCTGAGGCAATACGTCTTTTCAGGAATGCGGGATTCAATACCGGGAATATGTTACCCGCAGGTTCGCATCATTATGCTTTTGTAGCAACATCGCCTTTGTAAAAACATATGAAACCATTCAACGCCGTCATTTTCGCACTATTCATTCTTTTGGGACTGGTTGCCATCGCGATTATTGCGACGTTCACCGGCGGGGGAGGTACTACGATAGGAACGGTTGAGGTATGGGGGCCACTCCCTGCGTCGAGCGCCGGGGGGCATATCGATCAGGTGAAACTTTCTCGTGACGATTTTAACAACGTCACCTATACCGAGATACCCGCAGAAAATTTCATCCCAACATTAGTTGAGGCGATTGCCGCGAACCGCGGACCTGATGTCGCCGTTTTCCCTCTTGAATACCTGATCGAACACGGCGACAAGCTGGAAACGATTCCTTACTCGTCTGTGTCGAAACGGCAGTTTCAAGATACCTTCACGGAAGCCAATGAGGGGTTACTCGAAAACAATGGGCTTAAGGGTCTACCGTATCTGGTTGATCCGTTGGTTTTGTATTGGAACCGTACACTCTTCTCGCAGGCGTCGATCGCACGGCCCCCGAAGTACTGGGATGAGGTTTCTGAAGCATCGGTCAAACTTACACACGCGGATCAAAACGGTTCTTTGTCGCAAAGCGCAATTGCCCTTGGCGGGTGGGACAACGTTGCTCAGGCAAAGGAGATAGTGCTTTCACTCTTGCGGCAGCTCGGGGACCCCCTCGTTACGAAAAACGATGAAGGAATGATAACGGCCGGCCTCGCGGGTGCAGAGAGCGGCGCACTTTCTCCGGCCGAGTCTGTCTTCCGCTATTACACCGAATTCGCAGACCCTGTAAAGCCGGTCTATTCATGGAATCGCTCGCAAGCACTTTCACGAGACGCCTTTCTTTCAGGACGGCTTGCCATGTACATCGGCTACGCAAGCGAGCTTTCCTCATTACGGCAATCAAATCCGAATCTGAACTTTGACGTTGCCGCGCTTCCTGTGGCGCGCGGTGCCGGTACCGGGGTTGCGGCAAAAGGCTACGCGCTTTCAATCCCCCGCGGTGCGAAAAATCCGGGAGGCGCCCTCTCGGTGGCTTTGGTTTTGTCGGGAGCCCCCGCGCAACAACTGCTCGTCGACGATACCCGACTCCCTTCAGTGAGAAGAGACCTGCTGACCGTCTCGCCGGACGACCCTTATGCCGGAATTTTCAGGGACGCGGCCTTGAACGCATTCGTGTTCCTTGACCCGAGTCCTCTTGAGACGAGCGCCATCCTTAAGCGTGTGGTTGATAGTGTTGCGTCCGGGAAACTTCGGATCAATGAGGCGATCAATGAAGCAGACAATGAGTTGCGCGCGCTTCTGAAGGTGCGATAATGGAAACAGATTGTAGGGTATAGAGTATAGTAAAAAGATATGAACTCCGTTAGAGATAAGAAATTAAATATTTCTGCCGACTCGCTTCAAACGAATCGGATTTCTAACGGAGTGAAAAAAATCGCCGCGTTTTTAATCCCGTTTTTAATCCCGTTGTCTGTTGTCGCCGCGGAGACGTGTAGGCCGGGCTCGCTCTGCAATCCGCTCGGTTTCAGTACGCTCTATGAGTTTCTTATCGCGATTTTGAATGTGGTCATCTATATCGCGTTTCCCGCCATCGTACTCTTTTTGGTGTGGATTGGCTTTAAGTTCGTAACCGCACAGGGTAACGCTGAAGAATTGAAAAAGGTTCGTGGCTACTTCCTGTGGGCAATTGTCGGGGCACTGCTGGTGTTGGGCGCGCGTGTATTGGCGACCGCGATCCAGGCAACCGTTGAACAGTTGCGATAACTATGCCGCCGGCACAACAAAACCTCACCGACATCATTCAAACACTGACCGGGCTCGCGCTTTCGGTCGTTCCGGTTTTGGCTGCGCTCGCGCTCCTGTATTTCTTTTGGGGGATTGCAACCTCTCTTTTCAATGCGGGAGACAAGGACGGAATAAAAAAGGGACGCGAAAAGATGCTGTGGGGGTTTATCGCTCTTTTCGTCGTCCTTTCATTGGGCGGATTGGTCTATCTGTTAGAGAATACTTTTTTCGGCAACTCGCTTCACACAAATCCGGGCTCATTTCCCTCAAATGCGCTTCCCACGCCAAATTCAAAAATCATCAACAATCCCTTTGATTCCGGCGCTGTTCCTTCAGTGCCGTTTGACCCCCTGCACGACACACCAAACGGGGGAGTGAATACGCAAACTCCTTAATAGTGTGGGGCGGTAGGGCTATCCACAGAGGGGGTTGTGTTTATTGAAGTCCGTTAAAATAGTGGTAAAATTAAGCTACGGTAACATTAATAAACGATTTTAGAATTTTCTATGAAAAAAATCTTATCAGTTTCTTTCGCATGGGTAGCGCTTCTTGCCCCTCTTTCGGCCTTTGCCGCAACCGGCGCAGGGACATTGGGTGAAGTGATTGGCACGATCGGAGACGTCGTTGGCGCGGCGGTACCGGTTATTGCGGCTTTGGCGCTTCTCGCGTTCTTCTGGGGATTGGCGATGTACCTCTTTAACTTCGGTGAAGGCAAAGAAGATGTGCAGAAAAAGGGAAGGAACCTCATGATTTACGGCATTCTCGCCATTTTTGTGATGGTTTCCGTCTTCGGTATTGCGCAACTCTTGCAGCGTTCGTTCGGTATTCAACCGATTCAGACGCTTCCTGCTCCGACTATCCCGACACGTTAGTCTGTCTCGTCTCTCGACAAACATACACAGTGCTTTTCCTGAAAAGGAAAAGCACTGTAAGGAGGCCTTTCCTGCCCTATCGTTCGGAGGTCATGAAAATAGGACTTTCATGACCCTCCTCACTCGGGTAGGTTATTATGTAAGTAGTATCTATGAACGCGGTCTACAATTTGCTCAATAAGATAGTCGCCCTCATCATTCAGCCACTCATCTACCTGATCATGGCGGTCGCTTTGGCGTACTTCATCTGGGGCGCCGCACAGTTCATTCTGAACGCCGACGATGCGGAAGCCAGGAAAAAAGGGAAACAGCATCTCCTCTGGGGCTTGGTTGGATTTTTCATCATGGTTGGCGTAATCTCGATCCTTTCAGTTGTTACAGCGACATTCAACGTTCCATTCCCTCCGCCGAGGATTTAATTTTTTTAACTTTTTTCGTTGCATAACTGCATCTCATCGCGTAGGATACGTAACGTTCCGCCCGTAAGCGAAACGCTTCCGTGCGGTGCATTCGGAGATAATGAGAATAAGGTTTCTCATTATCCTCCTCATTTCCGCCCGTAAGCGAAACGCTTCCGTGCGGTGCATTCGGAGATAATGAGAATAAGGTTTCTCATTATCCTCCTCATTTCCGCCCGTAAGCGAAACGCTTCCGTGCGGTGCATTCGGAGATAATGAGAATAAGGTTTCTCATTATCCTCCTCATTTCCGCCCGTAGCTCAGTTGGTAGAGCTGCTCCCTCTTAAGGAGAAGGTCGCAGGTTCGAGCCCTGCCGGGCGGACTGAAGCAAAACGTGTCGTTCAAGTAAACAAGTCGGACTTGTTTACTTCCCGCCCGCGATCATTAGACTGATTAGAGACAAAAAAGAATTACAGTACAATACGAATCGTGGGTGGGTAAGAAAGTCTTTCCTATCCAGCATTCGAAGAAAATGACCAAAGATGATACATTTCCTTTTCACTTGGGCAGGTGGCGAAACTGGTAGACGCACCACGCTTAGGACGTGGCGCCGCAAGGCGTTGGAGGTTCGAGTCCTCTCCTGCCCACAAAACCCATAGATTTTCGATAACGAGAAAGTCGGATCGATATTTAAAGTAAACAAGTCGGACTTGTTTACTTTACTTTAAAAGTCATACACGTAGAGGGTGTGCCTGCTGCCGCGTTGTTGTACGAGATGTTTTTCTTTTGGCTCCCGATTTTTAAGAGGGAAGTCACAGCACACAAGACGAGATCCTGGTTGTAATTCGCGCTCCAGTTTTGGCTCAAGTGCATGGGTTATTTTTGTCAGAAGATACAGATAGACAAATGTGGCATCGGTCAAAGAGACATCGTTGATGTCTTTGTTGATGAACACCGCGTTGTCCGGTTTCTTCCGTCTTATTAATGCCGTAAATAATCGCGGAAGCGGTGCTTTCTCCACGCCGATTGATCGGATGTCCGGGTATCTCTTTGCAATGGCAACCACCACTTTGCCTTCCCCTGATCCCAGATCATAAAATACACCCTTTTCCTGCGGCGCAAGTGCTACGAGTTTTTCAACAACGGCGTCCTGGATGGGGACGAAGGGGACGTCGGTCGCGATATAGCCGATGAGATCAAGCGAGGCGACTACCGTTATAGCAAGCATCGTGAAAATTAAAATTATGACGATAATGAGAAGGATGATGAGCTCAAACATATTTTTTTATTATCCCATCTTCAGTGCCGGGAGCAAACGAAACGTTTTCTCCCGGGCTTCGTTCGGTGTCGCTAACGCAGACGTTGCAACACACTCTACTTCAGTGCCGGGAGTGGGAGTCGGTCACAACTCTCGGCTCACCTTCGTTCGCCTCGGTCGCGACCCCGCCTCGCGGTTTTTCGAAACGAAAAACATCGCTCCGGCTTTCGACTCCCACACAAAACACTCTCGTGTTTATGTGCCGGGAGTGGGAGTCGAACCCACAAGCCTCTTTCGAAGCTACAGATTTTAAGTCTGCTGCGTACACCAATTCCGCCATCCCGGCATCGAAAGCCCCTTCAGGGTACTTTCTTGAGGCCTGGGGGGGAATCGAACCCCCGTATAAGGGATTTGCAGTCCCTTGTCTTACCACTTGACGACCAGGCCGAGTGAAGAGGATCGCGGGAAAACAAAGTTTTCACATGATCTCTGAACGAAGGCTTGGCAAGTATAACTTACCAGGCCGAGTGAAGAGGATCGCGGGAAAACAAAGTTTTCACATGATCTCTGAACGAAGGCTTGGCAAGTATAACTTACCAGGCCGAGTGAAGAGGATCGCGGGAAAACAAAGTTTTCACATGATCTCTGAACGAAGGCTTGGCAAGTATAACTTACCAGGCCGAGAGAGAAAGAACATGAAGATGGTACCATCTTCATACTTTTCGAACGATGGTCTGGCATGTCCTACCTACCAGGTCGAACGAGAAGGAAAATGTACCACCCCTGGTCATTTTCTTCGAGTGAGAACTTGGAAAATGTTTCATTCACCAGGTCGAACGAGAAGGAAAATGTACCACCTTTGATCACTTTCTTCCCGCACTCTATTGTAACTGAGTTTAAAAAAACTACGTAGCGATTCCATGCTCCGCTCAGACCTCTTTTTTCGTGTTGCCATAATCTATTACAGGGTCAACTCCGGCGCCATACGGATCCGCAAGGAAATAGACATGAGGTAATGTTCTCGTTCTTATTTTTCTTCTTAAAAACTCCAAGAATGAATCTCGTTGCCGTGACAGGAAATCAATAGCCGCTCCCATTTCAGTATCAGGTATGACCGAAATGAACACATTCACGGTTTTTTCATTTTCTCTAAACGTCGCCCGGGTGACCGTGATGAGTGACTTTCTGTTTGATTCGCGATTAATGAATTCCGCCGCGGCATGCTCAATCGCGGTAAGCAGGCGCTCTTTTTTATGTTCACTCATTTTTTATGCGGGGCAAGCTGAGCGTTTAAAGTGTCTCCGGCAATGATATCCGCTTTCGTTGACACTTGCGCCCCAAATTCTTTTCCTTCGGGTATGGAAGTCACATCGGTCTTCTGCGCCTGTAGGTTTACGATTTTTCCGCTTCCTACTTCAATACCTCGTCGGTTTATCACCACCATGTTTCCCAAAGAAATTGTGCCGGACACGACTTTTCCGCCGATAACATGTTTCGAGCCGGATGTGGAAAAATGCCGTATGACGGTCGCTTCGCCAAGAGTCGAGTCGGTTGGAGGTTCCGGCGCAAGCTCTTTCGCTTTATTTTTCAGCCAATCGGCAAGCTCGTAGATAATATCTTTGGTCTCAACAGTAATGCTTTGTCTCTCGGCGAGGTCTTTTGCGATTGGTTCGACTTTGACGTTGAAGCCGATAGCAAGAGCGGGAGCGAAGCCGATGAGTTTTTTGATATCGTTTTCCGCAATCGCCCCTATTCCGCGCGAAACAATCAGCAGTTGATTCCGTTCCTGGGCGATCTTGCCTATTTCATGCTCCAGTGCCTCCAGTGAACCGGCGGTATCCGCCTTGATAAGTATCCGAGTAGTTATCTGGTTTTCGTTTTCTTCCATTCGCACAGCAGCATCCTCAGGTATTGGTTTTTTATGTTCAGAAATCAACTTTTCCGCCTCTTTTTTACTGCTGACGGTCACGAGTAAGGTGCCGATTGGCGGTTCCTCGGTAAACCCGGTGATACGGACCGGTTTTCCACACGATATTTCTTTTACTTTTTCTCCGGTGAAATTTTCAAGAATGCGCAATGGCGCGAATGACGTACCGGCGACAGCGAATCCTCCCGTCCTCACGGTCCCTTTCCGTACGATCGCCATTGCCGATATGCCCGACTTCGGATCACGCGCAGACTCGATGATGACCGCTTCCACATCTGCCGTCGGGTCACAGGCGATCTCTTTCAAATCAGACACGAGAACAATCAAATCCAGAAGGTCTGATACACCGTCTCCCGTCTTTCCCGAAACGCCGACAAAAGGCACATCGCCGCCTAAGCCCTCGAGATAGATCTCGTGTTTCATGACGCTCTCTTTTGCGCGATCAAGGTTCGCGGTGTCTTTGTCGATCTTGGTAAATGCGACGATAAAGGGAATGCCTGCATCACTGATTGCCTTATGCGCTTCTATGGTTTGCGGTTTCACACCGTCGTCCGCGGCGACGATGAGAATGGCGATATCCGCCGCCGCTGAAGAGCGGCGACGCATTTTCTGGAATGCCTCGTGTCCGGGGGTATCGATGAAGGTGATAGTCCGTTTTCCCTCGGGTGTCTCATGTTCCACTTCATACGCTGAAACTTTTTGTGTAATGCCTCCCGTTTCTTTCACGGCAACGGTGCTTTTCCGTATGTAGTCCAGCAGTGTCGTCTTACCGTGGTCAATGTGACCGACGATGGCGACGACCGGCTGAGCATGTTTTTGGGCGGGAGATGGCATAGGTCATACAAGGAAAGCACAAAAAATCAATAAAATCAAAGGGTTTTTTACCACCCCATTGCACACGTTAAATTATTGAAGTCAGACTTCAATAATTTACGAGAGGGATTCTTTGGCTTTTTTGATGGCGCTTTGTTCTTCTTCGGAAAGCTCGCGTTCGGAAGCGAATGCTTTCACTGTCTTTGCATATACACGCACGCCGTCGCGCACATGGATGCCGGAGACGACCACGCCGTCGCCTTGTTCGTTAAGAAACGCCGTTGCAAAACTTTGCTGGCCGCCCGCATTTTGGAACGGATCGAAGCGTTCCGTTGCGACACCGCGCACGGCGCCTTGCATCCGACCGTCCAGATTTTCAAGCGCTGTCTCCGCTGTCTTTGCATGCGCTTCGAGTATGCCGACGCGCTCGGTGACTTTTCGTATGGTGCCTTCAAGACTCTTTCCGTCGCCTCCGCGGGTAAGACGGTTGATGCGGATGGTGAGCAGTACGATTTGGATGATAAGCAGGAAGACGACCAGTATCAGTACAAAGACAACCGGGTTTTCCGAAAGTACGTCGAGTATGTAGCCGTATCCGTTCATTGTTATAGAGTATAGCGCGACGTTCGACCCTCGTTTAGTATGTAGGCATGTGGAATAATCGCGTCTATCTTGATTTTGCGAGCGCCACGCCGATTCTCCCGCGCGTCGCGCGCGCTATGGCGCGCGCGGTTGTCCGCTATCCCGGGAACCCGAGCGCGTCGCATAAAGAAGGAAGGGAAGCGTTTGAGGCGATTTCCCATGCGCGTTCGACTATTGCCCGTTCGCTTTCAGTCAAGCCAGAAGAACTTGTTTTCACTTCCGGAGGAACCGAGGCGAACAATCTCGCCATACACGGCTTTATCGAAGCGTTGCGGCAACGGGGATTTTCCTACGCTAATCTCCACATCATTTCAACGACGATCGAACACTCGTCTGTAGAAAAAACACTTCAGTCTCTGGAGAGAGAGGGCGTTTTGGTTTCGCGCATCGCACCTCAATCTGACGGAATTGTCGCTCCCGAGGATATCCTCAAATCTCTGACACCGAACACCGTTCTCGTCACGCTCGCTCATGTCAACAGTGAGATTGGCGTGATACAGCCGGTTTCCGATATTTCTGAAATACTGAAAAAAGCTTCGTACGAACGGAATCCCGCCTTTAAAACAAAAGTCCCCGAAGTCTCATTTCCTGTGTTACATACCGATGCGGCGCAGTCGCCGTTATATCTTGACGCCGGTCCGCACGTGCTTCACGCCGACATGGTTTCCTACGACGCACAAAAAATAATGGGGCCGAGAGGAGCGGGCGTGTTGTATCGAGATTTCTCTATTCCCGTAAAGCCGATCATGGGGGGAGGTTCGCAGGAACGCGGGCTTCGTCCGGGGACTGAAAATACCGCTGCCATCGTCGGGATGGGGGTCGCGTTCTCTTTTGCGAAAGAGGGGAGGAAAAAAAGAATCATGCGAGTCTCGAAACTTCGGGACATTCTTATTACATCGGTTCGGAAGCATATCCCCGAAGCGGTGCTTGTCGGTCATCCTTCCCGCCGTATCGCAAACAACGCATGTTTTGCAATACCGGGTGTTGACGGTGACTACCTCGCGGTTTTGATGGATACGGAAAATGTTTCCGTCACACCGCGTTCCGCATGCGTTGGCTCCGGCATCGGCCAATCCGAGGTCGTTCTGAATGTGACGGGTGATAAGGCGCTTGCCAAGGGGACTATCCGCTTCAGCCTCGGCCCAAAAACAAGCATGAGGGAAGTGCGGGCCGGAGTTTCCGCACTCAAAATTTCACTCAAAAGAAGCCATTTTTAAGGGGGAATCGCACCTCACATTATTTGACTTATATATCCAATCATGGTATACTTTATATATGGAGTTTTCCCAACTATTCATTCTTTTTTTACTCTTAGACCTTTTTGCCTCGCGCTGAGCTAAGGCGATTGTCTGTGTATCTGCCGTGCCTCTTGCACTGTGCTTGCTTTTTACAAACCCCGTAATCCTCTTGCCGTTTGAAGTTTCAAGCTGTAACCTGAAGGCTGTAGCCCGAAAGCTGTTTTTTATGGACATTGAAGAATTAACCACTTCTCAAATAATCCTTCTCGTTCTCCTGGTTTCGTTCGTCACCTCGATCGCAACCGGTATCGTGACGGTCACGCTCTTGGCGCAGGCACCTCCGGCAGTAACGCAAACAGTTAACCGTATCGTGGAGCGTACCGTTGAAACGGTCGTTCCGAAAGACAGCGGAACAACACAGGTCGTTACCAAAGAGACCACGGTTGTCGTTAAAGAAGACGATCTTATAACGGATTCTGTTGCGAAATCTCTTGGTAAGACCGGGCGAGTTTTTTCCGGCACCTCGACATCTTCTCCGGTATCCGCTCTCGCGACTCAAATAATCTCAGGCGTTCTGGTGACTGATGCGAACTTTGTCGACAAGGAACATCTTGTGCAGATTGGCAATACTACGGACATATTTACAGTTTCAAAAAGATTCCCCGAAATAGGAATCGCCGTCCTTGTTCCGAAAGCGACATCAACCTCGCTCACGAATGCGTTTCGGGTTGGTGACACAGGTTCGGTCAAACTCGGGCAGACCGTTATTGCCTTGGTGAGCGTCGCCAATGAACGGGTGTCCATCGGCTCCGTGGCGGCCCGCTTTGCTTTCGCGGATACCAAAGCCGAAGGGAAAGACCCTCTGCCAGTTAAGGCGATTGACACCAACATTAACGCGGCCCTTGTTCCCGGTACGCCACTCGTCAATGTGTACGGCGATCTTTTGGGAATTTCAACGGCAACATCAAAAGCAGTTGGCGGACTCGGAGCGTTTATTTCAGCAAGCGATATCGTCGATCTTTTGTCAGCCCCGCGAGCGACCTCAACGCCGGCTAACTAGGTGCGGGGAGGGGTTAGGCATTCAGCGCCGGTCATCTAAATCCTTGCGTCATCTCCTAGAGCTCTGTTTTTTATTTTGCTATACTGTCTTCGTATGCCTCCACCATTTGGAAATTTCACTACAAAAGCAAAAGAAGCGGTGCGGAAAGCACACGAGTTTGCCATTGAACGAGGGCAGAATCATGTGTCTTCGCTCCACTTGCTTGCCGCGCTTTTGATGCAGGAAGATTCAATCATCATCGCCATACTTGAGCGGCTGGATGTAGACACTATTCTTTTTACCGATTCCATCATTGAGCTTCTGGAGGCACCTCCGTCCGGTTCGGTCGTTTCCCCGAGCTATCAGCTGTACCTGACCCCGGATTTGGCGCAGGCACTCGAGACATCGGTAAAAATCGCGGCGTCGTTCAATGAATCGTTCGTCTCGGTCGAGCACCTCTTTTTGGGCATCCTGCAACATCCCGGACCGTCCGCCGAAGCATTCAATCGTTTTCGCATTGAGAAAAATGCGGTGATGACCGTGATGCAGGAATTCCGGCAAGGACATGTTCCTGAAGCGGAGACTCCGAAAAAATATCGAGCGTTGGGGAAATACACGAGGAATCTGACAAAGATGGCAAGCGAAAATAAGCTGGATCCGGTCATAGGTCGCGACAACGAAATCAGCAGAGTCATACAGATCCTTTCCCGTCGGACGAAGAACAATCCGGTCCTGATAGGGGAAGCGGGCGTCGGGAAAACCGCAATCGCGGAAGGTCTCGCATCCCGCATGGCGGTTGGCGATGTGCCGGAATCTTTGAAAAATAAGGAACTGTTGACCCTTGACCTGGGTCTTTTAATCGCGGGCACCAAGTACCGTGGAGAATTTGAAGAACGTCTTAAGGCAATAATGAAAGAAGTTGAAAAGTCTGCCGGCAAGGTCATTCTGTTCATCGACGAACTGCACACATTGGTCGGGGCAGGAGCCGCGGAAGGTGCTATGGATGCCTCGAACATGCTGAAGCCTGCCCTGTCGCGCGGTGATCTTCGAGTTATTGGAGCCACAACACTCAAGGAATATCAACAGCATATTGAACGCGACCCGGCTTTGACGCGCAGGTTCCAGCCGGTATACGTGCAGGAGCCTTCGGTAGAGGACGCGATAGCGATCCTTCGCGGACTTCGGGAAAAATACGAGTTGTACCACGGCGTTCGCATCACCGATGATGCATTGGTCGCCGCAGTTGAGTTGTCGAGCCGCTATATTTCCGACCGTTTCCTTCCGGACAAAGCAGTCGATCTCATTGACGAGGCCGCGTCTGCTTTAAAGATTGCTCTTGAAAACAAGCCGCCTGCGCTCGAAGAAACGGACCGGAAAATCAGACGTCTCGAGATAGAACTGGCCGCGCTCAAAAAAGACGAAGAGGCGCATGTCGGCAAGAATACCAAGGTGCGCATGAAGGCGATTGAGAAAGAGGTCGCTGAGTTGCGCGAGAAGACGTCGGATCTGGAAGTGAAGTGGAAGAACGAGAAAGAAGTTTTGGCCGCCATCGGTTCCATCAAGAAGGAGTTGGATCAACTGAAATCCGAGGCTGAATCTGCTGAGGCGCGCGCGGACTTGGGGCGCGCCGCTGAGATTCGTTACGGAAAGTTGCCCGAACTGGAGAAGGGATTGGAAAAGGAGCAGAACAAACTTAAGCGCTTTCAGCGCTCGCGACGGGTGTTACGAGAGGAGGTAACGGAGGTTGATATCGCGCAGGTCGTTTCAAAGTGGACTGGTGTGCCCGTGTCCCGCATGCTTGAAGAAGAAGCGAAAAAACTGGCGCGCATGGAGGAAGAGCTTCAGGCGCATGTTGTCGGACAGAACGAGGCCGTTCGTATCGTCTCTGACGCGGTGAAGCGTTCGCGCGTCGGTATTGCCGATCCGAATCGCCCGATCGGCTCATTCATTTTT
>Ga0210057_1001882_pt1 | contig 30982 bp, 32 predicted proteins | sample CryGeyCG2114_010_2_FD_183968 | JGI IMG/M metagenome (GOLD analysis project Ga0210057, IMG submission 183968) | Groundwater microbial communities from aquifer - Crystal Geyser CG10_big_fil_rev_8/21/14_0.10 (SPAdes) (version 2) | ecosystem: Environmental > Aquatic > Deep subsurface > Groundwater ...
GATAGGTGCGGGGGTGATGATATTGCTCGGAGTGTTGCTCTTTGCTTTGTAGCCTGGCGTGCTTCAAAAGTCCGCCCCCGGTCTTTTTCTGGTGAGTCGCCTGGGATTTCCGCCAAAGTCGGATAAACTTACCCAGAACCCACAGCTTAAAAGTCCGCCAGCCGGCGGATCTACCGTTGAGTTATTTTCTAATTAAAGTCCTGATAAACTTGCGACCCCTGTACGATTTTAGTTGCTTTTCTCTTCTCCCTGCTTCCCTTGCGTCACCTATTTCTTCCGTGTAAACCACTTCCCACACCCCTGAATTTCTTTGGGTGTAACTTGTCCTTTTGTTAGGTAAAACTCCATTATGTCTAAGCATCCTTTTTTGGAGATTGGTCGTTCTGCCAATGTATATCTTGTCCCGGTCTTCGTTGTGAAGGGCATAGACAGTGTGCATTTTTTGGTGAGTCGCCTGGGATTCGAACCCAGAACCCACAGCTTAAAAGGCTGGTGCTCTACCATTGAGCTAGCGACCCATACAGCTTAAAAGTCCGCCAGCCGGCGGATCTACCACCGAGCTAGCGACCCATACAGCTTAAAAGTCCGCCAGCCGGCGGATCTACCACCGAGCTAGCGACCCATACAGCTTAAAAGTCCGCCAGCCGGCGGATCTACCACCGAGCTAGCGACCCATACAGCTTAAAAGTCCGCCAGCCGGCGGATCTACCACCGAGCTAGCGACCCATACAGCTTAAAAGTCCGCCAGCCGGCGGATCTACCACCGAGCTAGCGACACAAAAGCCTCATGCATTATACTCTCAAATGGTTTTTTGGTAAAATAGGATAGGAGTGGTATGGAGTATTGCCGGGTCGTCTAATGGTAGGACTCAGGACTTTGGATCCTGCTATCTAGGTTCGAATCCTAGCCCGGCAGCCAATCACCAGTTTTTGCTCGTGCAAAGACTACCTCAAAGCCATTATGGGGCGTAGGATCGAGCTTTTCTCCATTTAACTTAAAGTTCGAAAACACAAAATTGAGTAGTTCTTTCTTTTTGTCTATATTTTCTTGCTGTTGATATACTTCTCGACCCACTTGAGCCAGTTCGAAAATGTTTGCTCCTAACTTGAGATAGTTAATGTTTGCTTTATTATGTTTTTCTTTGGCTTCCAAAATGTCATTTAATTGTCGCTCATACTCCTCTTGTTTATCGAGGTACCTGCCTTTTGATATCAACCCATCAACTTTGTCGTCATACAATTTATCTAATCTGTTTTTTGTTCTCACATACTGTGCATCGAGGTCTTTGACGATGGTGTCATGATAGTCGATTTCGTCTTTGTGGCTCTCTTTTAGTGCCTTTCTAATCCATTCAAGAAGTCTAGGGTTTTCAATTTTGAATTGATCAAGAACACTTAACACTTGTTTTTCTACTTTGTCTTGTTTTATCCATTTCTTTTTGAATGGGCATTCAGTTTTGAATCCAGTACAGTGACCATAAATATGACCTTTTTGAATCTCCCAAGTAACAGATCTGCCACAACCATCACAGATCAGTAATCCGCCACCAAATTGAAAGTTATGCTTTCTGTACTTGCCAGCTTTTATTTTGCGTTGCAATCGATCTTGAACACTATAAAACAACTCTTTGCTTATTAGTGGAGTATGTTTACCATTCTTGAACAATTTATCTCTCCAGATAAACTCACCACAAAAGAAAGGGTCACTTAACAATTTATGTATCTGGCTAGTTGAAATAGGCCTATTATTAGTAGACTTCCAGCCTTCAAGAAACAAGGCTTTTGATAACGTTCTTAAAGTGTGATTCCCTGTATCGTATAGTTGAAAGGCTTTCGTTATAAACCGAGCATCGGGAGTATCTTCATCAACAACCCAAATTTTATGACCAATGTCGCCAATGGTTTTATAGCCTCTCTTTTGGTTGCCAGGATAATGTCCTTGCTCAGCTTTCTCGTTTAGTCCTTTCTTTGTTTCTTCTGATAAGTTGTTGCTATATTGCCTAGCCAGAGCAATATAAATATCCCATTGGAACTTCTCGTGTGATCGTGCCTCTTTGTGAATGACAAGATTCTGTTTTACAAAGTGAATCTGCCTTTCTTCATCTTCATGAAGCCAAGCATCGAGTTTGACAGCGTCATTAAAGTTGCGAGTCATTCGGTCAACTTTCTCGCAAATCAAAGTTTTTATCTCGGGATGCTCATCAAGATATTGAAGTAGTTTATTAAATGTTTTTCTCTCCTGTTTGCCACTTGCAGATTCGGGTACTGAAAATCTTTTTTTTAATACCAACTCTTTGCTATCTGCATAATCCGAAAGAAGCTTCTCCTGGGCAGGCAAAGAGTAGCCTTCTTCTGCTTGTTCTCGAGTTGACACTCTCGTAAGTGATATCGCTTTCATCTTTTTGTTATCGTATCCATTATTTTTGTTAATCACAATAAGGCGTAAGGGACAATTTCAGAACTATTCATTTGATACCTCGAAATTATAATGTCTTTCGAATAGCATCCATAATAAGTTCATCTCTTGCATCCATTACCTCTGAATCTTCGATCAAAGCAAGAGCTACATTTTCTATTTCTTTCTTTGATAATTTCTTATCAAAGTTTGATTCAGCAATGTGTTGAACCATCCCGTAGGTTATTGTAAAAACAGTCTTTTCATCTTGAATCTGTTGCCGATTATTCATCTCTGTCACCTCCTATCTTAGGACTATCTTTTGACTCTAAATAGTCTTTCACTTTTTTGTTGAATACTTGACCTCTGTTTCTTATTGTATTGTCTTGCTCAATCTCGCTAGCAAACTCACCGAACTTATTAGCTGGTAGTCCTTTATTTACTGCCGATAAGAATGTCGGGTAGAAGGTGTAAGGCCTATCGGGCTCTAGTCGCTTCCACGTCTCTAGGGCTTGCAGTTCTTCGTTAGATTGGGGTTCAAAACTTTTGGGATGAATACCCCTAACAACTCCCTTAGAAATAAAATTATCGGCGGTTGGGTTCTCTTCTGAGACTGGAGTACTATTCCCACCTTCTTCAACCGATCCCTTATAAGGAATGTTTGTATCAGCGATTGGTTGCACTCCCTTTAATTCGCTTGGATTCAAATTATATTGAACTGAATTAGATTTACTTATATTCGTTTCTTCTGTCTTTTGGTTGTCACTTGGTTGACTTATGGTTGACGATTGGTTGTCAGGAGAGCTCTTAAATGAGGGAATTGTCGATTTAATGAGACGATCCTTCCTGATCTGCTGATGCTCATTCCATTTTACGAACTCAATATACTGTTCGTTGTTATCACTCCAGTAATAAATTAAACCGAGATTTCGCATAGCTTGAAGATACCTCTCAATGTGTTTGAGTGACCAGTTTTTCAATGGAACCACAGTACCTTTTATATATTTAGGTTCACCTCTGATCCTACCCTCGTCATCAGCCCAAGATATCATCCACGAAAATAGTAGCTGAGCAGGTAACGGCAGTTCATCAACCTGTAACGATTTCGATATTTTGTTATGTAACATTCTAGCTTTTGCCATTTTGTTTATTCTCGTAGTGCAATTTCCCCAAGAGATCAAAATAACCAGTTAAGTTTCGAGCGAACTTATCTAATTCTTTTCGACTCAAAACGAGGTTAAACTCCTCTCTTAGTATTACCTCAAGTTCATCTAGTAATTTTTTACTGAGCATATAAGGTATAAAAAAAGACACGCTTTATAACTGCGTGCCTAGTTCCCTTATACGCTTGATAGGCCAAACCTACGTTTCAGCCAAGGTTTTCCTACGAATGTTTCTGGCGAATTATACTTTGTACGTTTACAGGTATTCTCTTTAGTTTTTTTTCTTCAACTGAATCATTAATTTTCACCTGATATTTTCCATCAACAAATCTTTGAGAGACTTCAATAATTAATTTCCCTTTCTTAGTAACCTCGGCAACATATTCTTGATGTGCGTTTAAGAACATCTCAATTGTTTTTTGTATTGCAAGTGGTCCTGTTAATATCATTATTCTCTTTCTCTTAATACTTCTTTCACCAATAATTCAACTTCTTCAAGCTCGCTAGGTGTTATATCCTTATTTAGCTTCCATATCTTGCGCCTGTCTCCAAATTGAGGGATAGAAATAGTCAATCTTTTATCGTTAACAAGAGTCCTTGTTATACCTGAAAATAAACTACCTAGTTGCTTCCCTTTAATTGTGGGGAATTCTTTTTCGAGATCTTCAAACGTAACTTCATTGTCTCTTTTGGAGAGAAAAATAAGTATTCCTCTTAGTACTTCATTAGATTTTTGTCTAAGGGATGATTTCAAATTTTCATTCATGGGCTTATTATACTATACAACAACTAGCTTGTCAAGCATAACAAGCACGACATCTACGAGTACATATACCACAACAGCCGCGAGTACAGATTACAACTCCCACACAGACACTTTCAAACAAAAAGTTACCTTCTTTTGCAAAATTAGAACGACGCATCGTTCTTATACTTTGTATACTTGTTATAACATGATTATGTTTCAGGCTAATTAGTCACCATTATGACGTATGCAAAGGTTATTATTATTGGGAGTCTGATAATATCTGTTGTCAGCATAAGCAGTGCTGGTTACCTTTGGACAAGGTACCAGAGGGCTAACAATACTGTACTCGAACTAGATCAAAAGGTAGCCAATTACCATGCCTTACTCTATACCGAAATGGAGACATGTCGAACCATACTTGGGTGCTTTGTAAAAGATCAATCTTTTTGTGCTACGGATGCCTATCCTGAGAAGTTGACCGAGCTAGGCAGGAAAAGTGAGGAATTCAGAACAAAGATAGGTGATGAGGTGTCTATCATGCCTAATGTATACTGATTTTGATCCTTAGGGTCCCTACGCAGATGTATTATAATGAAAATATGGCACTCGAGAAAAAACTTCGTTCAAAGCAGAAAAATGGACTCAAAGTATTATCTCTTTTTAGTGGCATTGGAGGTATAGATTTAGGTTTTCATTTAGCAGGCTTCGATATTGTTGCAACTTTAGACTTCGATCCAAAGACCTGTAAAACACTCGAGGCAAACAAGGGTGGATGGATCTCAAAGGATACAAAAGTTGTTGAGGGTGATATCACTAAAATCAAACCAAGTGAACTCTATGACGGTAAAGTAGATTTTATTGTTGGGGGTCCTCCATGTCAGTCATTCTCTGCTATTGGAAGACGAGCTGGTGGAGCAATGGGAACAAAAGACATGAGGGGTGGATTATTTGAGCACTATTGCCGACTCCTAAATCATTACAAACCTAAAGGTTTTTTGTTTGAAAATGTAAGGGGTATATTATATGCGAACAAAGGTAAAGACTGGGAAAGAGTGCTAGAGGCTTTTGGCGATCTTGGATACAAATTAAAATTTAGAATTCTTGACGCTGCTGGTTTTGGTGTAGCTCAACACAGAGAAAGAGTGATTCTAGTTGGTTATAAAGATAATGAGTTTCTCTTCCCAAGACCAACGCATGGTCCCGATTCAATAGCAAACAGAGATTTCGAAACTACCAAAGAAGCCTTTAAAGGTCTAGAGAAACCAAGTGAGAACAAGCTAGAAATGAACGGTGGGAAATATGATCATTTGCTCAAAGATGTTCCGCCGGGGATGAATTACCTGTTTTACACTGAAAAAATGGGTCATAAAAACCCCCAATTTGCATGGAGGTCTAAGTTTTCAGATTTTTTATATAAAGCTAATCCAGACACACCAACAAAAACTCTAGTCGCCAAGATGGGAAGATATTCAGGTCCATTTCATTGGGAAAACAGAAGATTGTCTATAAGTGAACTTAAGAGGTTGCAAGGCTTTCCAGATGATTTCGAGATCACAGGATCCAGAACTCAACAGATACAACAAATTGGTAATTCTGTAGTTCCTCCAATGGCTTACTCCCTTGCCTTGGCTGTTTCAAAAAGTTTGTTTGGGTTAAAGAATCAGGTTGAACTACTATCTGATGATGAAATCTTATATATAGATCGTAGAAAAGGAGAAAAGGCTGCAAGAACGAGACAAAAAACTAAATCTAATCACAAAAATAAGTCTCAACTTGGTTTATTCGCTCAAAACACTCAAAAAATAGATAGATCTTTGAAGACAAGAAAGCTTCCTGAAATGGGATATCTGTCTTACGACAACGGAAAAATTACCTTTTCGGAAACACAACTACCTAACTCTTGGCAAATGAACATCTCGAATGGTGGATCAAAGGTATCAGTTGATCTAAGTAAACAAAGAAAAAACAAGAAGTATATGGACGACAATCTAGAACTAATTATTGATTTCAAAGATGAAGTATTACCTATAGATTCTGTGGCGATAGTGATGTCCACAGTTTCTCCAAATAGGGTTTATGCGTTGTGGGACTCTCTTAACTACATAATTCAAAAAATAAGCTCTTATCCATCTATTCATGAGCTCTATGGTCATTTTACAGAGCCGAATCCACAATTCAATCTCACCGCAAAGTCCACAATAGAGACAGATCCATATATTGCCTTATTTTTATGGACAGCTAACCTAAAACGAGTAAATGAGTTACATAGACTAGAAGAGTTGAATAACTTGGGACTTCAATTTGATTCAGAGCGAGAGTTAGTAACAAAATTGCGACAAATGAGATTCGATATAAGAACTAACCTTACCAACAAACAGATACCTGAAGGTATGTTTAGGATATGTTATCCGTACACCCTACCGCATAATCGCAGATCATTTGTTACAATTCAAAAATCATGAACGAAGAAATAACAGCTAAGCAAAAACTTGATAATATCCATAATGAAATTGAAAATGTTGCAGATAATACTGTAGCTCAGTGGAGAGAAAAGCTAGGCGCAGCAGAGACAAAAACTGTTGACTCGCAAGATGCTCCGAAAACGATTCTTGATGCTTGTGAAACTATTGTTAACAACAAGCCTCATAACAAGTACATCTTTAGTATCGTGATAACAGCTTGTCTTAAAAAAATAACTTCTCCCAATCAAGATATTCGTATTGCACAAGATAATATGTCAGGTGGATATTCTAACAGAAGTTTTGATCAGAGAATAATAACCCCTTTTCTGAAACGACATGGCTATACCCATTGTGAGGCTTCAGGACTTGAAAGTGGTAGAAATCTTGAAAGACCAATTCCATGGAAATTAGATTATCCATGTAATCCAAGAGGACAAAACAATCGAGAATCTTTTTTAGGAGTACTTCATTACGTACAAGAAGAAGGCGGAGATGCAGAAACAGTAATCAAGTATCTACTCTTTTTTGATAAATCTAAAATGTCATCGCAGGAAAGTGCAGTAGTGCCACCAAGAGAGTACCAAATAAGCAAGATAATGAGGATATTTACGAGACATTTTGACGAAAGTTCCGGTCAAGGAAAATCAAGACTGCCAGTTCTTGCGCTTTATGCGATATATCAAGAACTCGTGTCTCAGCTATCAAGATATCAAGGGATGCAGTTGTTGCCACTTGAGCGTCATACGACAGCAGACCTAAGATCGGGATCTATTGGTGACATTCAAGTGAACAAGAGCGATGAACCATTTGAAGGGGTTGAAGTAAAAAGCGAAAAGCCAATTACAGCAACAATGGTTAATGAGCTTAAAAGAAAGTTACAAGATAAACCTGCATCTAGATATTACATACTTTCTACAAGCAATCCTCAAGTTCTTCCTGATGATGAAGAGAGTGTTGATAGAGCAATAGAAATCACCGAAAGCCATACCGGTTGTCAAGTTATTGTGAACGGTTTGATAAGAACACTCTGGTACTACCTTAGATTACTTGAAGATCCAAGCGTAGTGTTAACAAACTATCAAGAGTTGCTTGAGACAGATGGGGATGTGCAACAAGCCCTTAGAGATAAATGGAACGAAATCGTGTCCAAAGAATATAATTTTTGATACTTCGCAGTTTTATCCTCTGATATACCAATAAATAATGGTGACGTCTTTGATATAATCTGAGCATGTCAAACCAGAGCAATGAGCTGTCATTGGAGGATGTAAAAAAACTATTAGAGACAGGAGATTTTGATCAGTTTATTGGAAAAATCGAGGGTGATTTTTTTGAAGCAAAACAAAAGACTCCATATAGAATTGATTTATCGAACAACGAGGAACGATTTACAGCGAGAATAGAACTTGCTGGAGATATTGCATCTATAGCTAACGGAAAGGGAGGATATATTGTATGCGGACTTTCCACAGATAAAGAAGTTGATCTCCAAACTGATGTCGTAACAGAAATTGAACTGTTTGATGAGTCTGCTTTTTACACCGAACAAGTGATCCAAGAAGTCGTTGACGCACACATCGTACCTGAATTAAAGGTGACAACTAGTTGGCATCCCTCAAACTCAGATAAAAAGAAAGGATTGGGCTCCATTTTCATCCCTCCTCAAATTGAAAGTAAAAAACATTTTTTAGTTACCGCAGTTGAGGTCGAAGGGGCAAGACAAAAACACTTTGTAGCAATACCAAGAAGACAGGGATCTGAGCCTGTTTGGATGAGTGCAAAGCAGATATATAGACACGCAACAAGCAAGAAACCGAATGAACTTAAACAAGTACATGATAGTCTAACTGGGCAAATTGAAGATCTTAGAGACATTGTATTAACTGGCAAAGGAGTCACGACTCCCGCAGATGATCTACAACGAAAGATAAAGGAGGTGCTCGATGTCCACTAATTCAGCACCACTTTTTGTGCTTGCAGCAGCTCCAACAACCAAAGTGGAGATTCCAGACTTCTTTAGTGAGAACAACCCTTATGCAAAACTGTTGAAAGATCCACCCTATTTAAGGTATATGGGTTGGAATATGCTTACTCTTGATCACCCAAAAATTATAGACGGACAAGCATGGGAGGTTAGAAACGGAGATAGAAAAACATTCAGATTTTATAGGGATGGTTCACTGGTTGCGGTTGTTTATGCTGACAATTCTTTTTTGGGTTGGGGTCAGTCAGAACAAAATTTTCAGGAGAGTCCGAGACTTAATACACTTGCAGTTATAGAATATGTATATGAGTTTGTTGAATTATATAGAAACATGTTGGAAAATTTTGATGAAGTAAAAGAAGTACGTTTTGACTTATCGATAAAGAACTCAAGAGTAGGTAACAAACCCTTATTTGCAGTCGCTCAACGAATCAACGATCCCTTTTATGGCATGATGGGTGAAACTGGAGAATTGTCAAAAGATTTTGAAGCGCAGGTTTTCACCAGCTTTCAAGCTGATAATAAAGACTCATCAAAATTTGTGGCTTTCAAAATAATTGAAGAACTTTTCGGAAGGTTTGGTATTCCTTCAGATAAACTCCCGTATACAAAAGTTGATGATGTCGGGAGAAGATATATTGATACTGATAGTTTCCCAAATACCTAACTCGACAATAACGACTACGACTTTGTAATTTTATATCGCAGATTAAAGAGGGGCTTATTTAAGTTCTGGCGAGGGGTCAACATGGGTGGTATGGTGGTGCCTCTTACAGCTTCTTACCATCATTAAAGAAAGTCTTCCTAGTGGAATCACTAGTTATGCTAGGGCGTAGTGTTGCTCGAGGTACTGAGAGGACTTCTGATATACTAGCTCTGGATACAAGACGATTTCATTCCACTTAGGGGTTCGGAAGTCGTCAACCAGTGCCAGCAACATTAAGATTGAAAAACATCCTTTCGGAAACTTTATCCCTAAGAAAACAAAGTATTTAATGTTGGGCAGTTTTGTTACTAAGCCTCCTATCTCTTACGAATGGTTTTATGCAAATGGAAGAAACCAGTTCTGGCCTATTATGCAGGAAGTCTACAGGTTAGAACTTAAAACCAAAAAACAGAAACAAGAACTTTTTGTTAAACTCAAAATGGCGCTTGCAGACATAATTTTATCTTGCGAAAGGAGGAACAACAGTAATTTAGATATGATTTTGTTCAACATTACAAACAACACACAAGTGATAAAAGATATTCTTACCAAGAACAAAATAAAGAAGATATTTTTTACAAGTCGTTATGTCGAAAGCTTGTTTGGTAAAGTGTTTAAAGATGTTAACCAAGTAACTAATGAGATAGAATTAATTTACTTACCTTCACCATCTCCGAGATACGCAGCGATGAGCAGAGAAGAAAAGATCGAAAGATACAAAGAATTACTCCCGAAATTGAATTAAAAAGCAAAGCAGGAATAAAAACAGATTCCTTTGTTGTAGTAAGTGGAGCTTGTTTTTCGCTGTCGCTAAAAAAAAGAAAGGGTGAAGTTTTCGCTTGGTTAGCCAGCAGTTTATCCTTTCCAAGCTTAAAACCCCGCAAGGCGTCGCTAGGGATGAAGCTTTCCCAAGAGGAGACAGGCAAGCTGCAGGTTTGAAATGACAAAACCAACGCCGTAAGGTCGTGGGAAATTTATCCGACTTTGGCGGAAATCCCAGGCGACTCACCAGAAAAAGACCGGGGGCGGACTTTTGAAGCACGCCAGGCTACAAAGCAAAGAGCAACACTCCGAGCAATATCATCACCCCCGCACCTATCCCCAGTATAGTCGGGCTTCCGATACCTGCTGCAGGGAGCTCCTCTGGCGTGGCCGTGGAGGAGGGGCCACTCACGGGCGCGGGCGTGGGTGTTGGAGTAGGTGTTAGCGTCGGCGCGGCAGTCGGCGTGGGTGTTGGCTCCGGCCCTCCCACTGGCGGATCAGTGGGCTCAGGGGTCGGAGATGGTGTAGGCGAGGGGGAAGGAGTGGCTTCTACTCCCACACTGGCGCTGTCCTGGTCGTCCTCTGTCTCCACGTCGTTGCCGGGGATCGAGTCTACATCCTCCTCGTTGGCCGTTTCAACCTGTGCTGTGTTTGTGACCGTATCCCCCGGGTCTGCCGTGAGAATGGTTACTATATTAAGTGTCTCGGATTGCCCCACATCTAGCGCCCCTATCGTCCATAAGCTAGCATCGACTGAATAGGATCCTAACGTGGCATTTGCCGACTCAAACGAAAGTCCGTTCGGCAACACGTCCTCGACAGTCACCCCGGTTGCGGCCACCTGCCCCTCATTCTCAACGGTGACTCTCCATGTGATCAGCTCACTCTTTTCCCGCGTGCTTTCACCTATTAAATCTTTAGTCAGTCTCAAATCAATCTTGACGGGCCCAGGAGACGGAGAAGGTGTTGGTGCCGGCCCATCTTCTATTTGCATAAATACTCCGATAGAGTCTTGTGTCACAGCCTGCAGTTCTCCGCTCCTTGGTGCCGCAAAGCTGCCTGAGAAAACCATTGACCCATCTTTAATGTTTCGGACAACTTGGCCCTGTACTCGCAAGCTGGTTCCGCGGCCATCGGGGTCATCGTCCACTCCGTAAAAAATCACATTTTGCCCTTCCTCAACTCGACCAAAGGTCGCACTGCCGTCTACGATGGTGGTCAGCTCTTGACAGTCCCCAGAACAGCGCCATGCCCTCGCGTGATTGCCCTGAAGAGTCCTCTCAACCGGACCCGCAACCAATTCGTGATCTTGGATGAAGTTGTTATCCTCATTTACATGTTTGATATAGAGGAACTCTCCTTCTCCTGCTGTCGCCACAAACCCGTCCCCTCCCCCCAGAAACTGTATTTCCGGAACTGCCGCTTCGGGAAATAACAAGCTTTTAAACTGAGGACTTGTAAATGCAATGATTGAAATTATCGCACCAACAAAGAGGACAAGAAGCCCAGAAACCAGGAGAACACGACGCTTATTGCTTCTAAAAAAGGAGAGCATCCCCTCTTTTTCCGAGTTTACGACGACAGTACTCGCGGCGGCCATGTATTACAGAGTATCAGGTTGTATCACTTAGAAGCAACACTCCGTTACCTGCAAGCTAAATGACAATCAGGAAAGAAGCAACCAATATAAATGCACCTATCACAAGGCCGTAAATAGTTATCTCTCCGACCCCGGAGTCTGGCAAAGTCTCTGGTGTGGGTGTACCCGCCGCTATGGGTACAGGCGTAGATGTGGGGCTTGGAGTGACAACGCTTCCACCAACCGGCAGCGGGCTCGGCGTAGAAGTCGGGCTAGGAGTTGGTGAGCTTGTAGGTGCTGGCTCAGGAGTTGGGGTTGGCGTAGGCTTGCTCGTGGGGGTAGGACTTGGTGTAGGAGTGGGTGTAAGAGTGGGTGTAGGGCTAGCTTCTGAAGAAGCTCCTTTAACGAGGGTGACACTTGCTTCTGCAAAGTCGTCCTCGGTCGGATCGTTATTTTGAAGGAAGGAATCCACGTCAACTTGGTTCGCCGAGTCTACCAACGCTGTGTTGGTGAATATAGTGCCGTCAACGGTGTCATTTCTTTTGGGTATTTTGGTGTTAATAGTTAACTCTTCAGTAGCTCCATGGGGCAAGTCAAAAACATGCCACCTCCACACGTTAATCGGTCCATCGGAAGCAAATAATCCCTTAGAGGCTTCAAACCCAACCACTTCAAATTGAAATGGAAAGATTTCTTTTACTTCAACACCCGTGGCGGTAGTAAGCGTCTTTGGACTATCGTTAGAAATCGTGATTTTAAAAGTAAAGACTTCGTCTTCTTTTACTAAACCGTCTCCAATGACTTCCTTTGTCAAAGACAGGTCTATCTCCGGGGGGTCAATTTGAGTTGCAAATCTCTCCTCAAACACCCCGCCTTTACTTCGAGTAAAAAGCTTGATACCGATGACGTCGGGATCAAACAAGGAAAGCCTCAGCCTCCCGCTTCTAGGAATGGTGAAAGTCCCCTCTGACACTGAATTAATCGCCATCGAATGCCCGGCCACATCTAAATCTACCAAAAAGGCAGCGGCCTTCACATCGTTATCTATCGCAATATACGTAACCTCATCTCCCTCTTCGACTTGTCCATAATCATATAATCCTTCAGATGCCCGAAAAAAGGTACAACTGATAACACATTTCCAGACTTTCTCGTCTGGTCCCGCTGTTATGGTCATTGGCCCCCTAAAGGTTTGAATTTTGTAGGGCACGTCGACTCTTCCAGAATCTCTAGTCTTTACCACCAGAAACTCAGAGGCGGACCCGGCTCTAAAGGTACCTTCACTTCCTAAAAAGGTAATTTCGGTAGAGGCAGCCTTCGGGAGAATCAGGCTCCTAAAGCTTGGGCTAGTAATGATAAGCACAGATATAATGGCGGCGGCGAAAAGGAGTAGAAGAGCAATAACAATGGCTACCTGCCTCTTGTTATGGCTCGAACCCCTACTTGGCACGACGGCCGACAAAGGCTTCATATATAACTAAGCCTATCAGATCTTGGTGCTAATGAATAATAGCATGCTGTATAATCTGTCATCGTTATGTCAAAAACCGAGCTCTCGTCACGACAAGAAACGGCCCTACCGGTCAAAACGGTCAAGACAAAAAATTACACAAAATCCATCGAGCAAATGGTTAGGTTTAATCCTTCAATGGGGAGTTTTGTAATAGTCGAACGGGCCGAAGATAGCCCTCTTACGACACTCTATTTCTCCAGTAAAGAATTGGCCGAAAAAGCCGCCTTGGCGCTGGGCTACACCAAGACCTGGACGCCTGAAAGCCTAGACACAGAGCTCATAATACTTTTGGGGACTATTACGACAATAACCGGAGTTTGCTCTTTGCTGCTGCACAAAATGAACCAGTAGGCAACAAAGCCAGAAATTTGTTCGAGGCCATCGGCATAACGGACGTGGTTATTGCCGAGAAGTTCGGCGCCGCCACTTTCGCCACCACCCGCCCCCCTGGAGAGGTGGACAGAATAGTCTCCAATTTCTAGATATTGAGAAAACTGACTTCAGAATAGAGCAATATGGCACTGAGATTGTTAAATCATTTACAAAATCACTCCTAAGTAATCTTGCTAAATTGTGGGAAGAAATGGATTATACAAAAAAACAGAAGTTGCAAAGAAAAATTTTTGTAGACGGGATTTACTGTGAAAGTCTAGACAAAATCCGAACCAGTAATTTATCCCAGTCTTTCGAATTTATTGAGGCTTTGACGACTTCAAATGGCAAAAATGTGACCCCACGGGGAGTCGAACCCCGGTTGCCGGGATGAAAGCCCGGTGTCCTAACCACTAGACGATGGGGCCCTAAAACTCGCTTCTCTCGCGCTTGGCAAGCCTCGCCATTCTAACACAAACCTACTGAAGAATATAGGGGCCACTGTAGTAGACTGTCCCGCCCGAGTCAACGCACGAAGTTTTCGGCCCACTAAACTCCTCCACATAATTTTCAGTAAAGCAATAGAGGAGCTCTTCAGAACTACCGGTCGCGGGGCTCAGTCTATACAGTCCACGGCCCCCACTGGTCCATCTCCCCCTCCACAGAGATAATACACACTCTCCCCGCCAACGTGTCCTTCTAGTGTGCGACAAGCAAAATAGGGTAAAGACACTTTCAGGTCGCTCTCGATGCGCACAGATTTCTCCAATAGATATTCAAATATTTTTGGTTCCTCCTCTTCTGGGGCGTACATGAAGTAGCTCTTAGGGCTCACTCCCCCCGCAGCTAATACCTCGTTATTTTTAAACATGCTTGTGGGCGAGCCTTCGGCATTGTACATCAAAAAGTAGTCCAAGCCATCTTTGCATACTGACAAAAAAGTAAAGTCTTTTCCGGGTGATTTCTGCCTACTTCTTAACACTTCCGGCTCGCCCGTATCCTGGTTTATAAACCGCCATTCATCCGAGTACGAGTGGCCTTCTAAAAACTGTATAGCATTTGCCACTACAGGGTCGTCTACGATGGCACCCTTAACCGCACTATACGGCCATGGGTTCACAAGGCAATCGAAACCTCGGATTTTCTCTCCACCGAGAACACGGCCTGGATCGGTGTGGAACGAATTGGCCAACAACTCAACAGGGTCCGTCTTAACATAACTTGGGAAATACGGAGTTTCCACTCTCGGCCAATTTATCGACGAAGGGGTGAAGTAGTTTGGGTTCTATCCGGTTATATCAAACTTTTTCGGGAACCCCCATGCACGGCAACCCCAATAGCTACAAGGGCAACTACTACCATAACCAACAAGTGGGCAAAGCCGAAACGCTCTCCTTTTTCGTTGTACATAGACATAGCTCTTATTGTAGCGATTTTGCCCCTTAAGTGTAAACTGATGGGGATGAACAAGCTAAGCTCCCACGAATTGAGGATATCTGAGCCGACGCAAAAAGAAATATCTGCGGTCAGGAGGAGGCCTATTTACTTTATCCTGGACAATGTGCTGGATACTTACAACATTGGCTCACTATTTCGCCTGGCAGACGCGGTGGCGGCCAGAAAAGTGTACCTTTGTGGACAGACGGAGTACCCCCCTAACCACCGCATCCACAAAGCAGCCGTCGGGACCGAGGCCTGGGTGCCTTGGGAAAAGAAAGGCAGCACAAAAAGTGTGGTGGAGGAGTTGCAAAACAGTGGTGTGCAGACGGTTGCCGTAGAGCAACATGAGTGGTCGACCGACTACCGCCTACTAAGCGACCGCCACATAAAGTTCCCTACTGCCATAGTTGTCGGGCACGAAACCGACGGCGTTTCCAAAGAAGTACTGGAGGTGGTAGATACGATAGTAGAGCTTCCAATGTATGGGGTGAACAAAAGTTTCAATGTCTGGGGAGCGGCCGCCGTCGTCGCTTACAAAATGCTTGAGCTTTTGCCAAAATGAGCTAGATGAAAGCAAGGCGTCGCCTTAGCCGGCGGAGTCGAGGGCTTCTTGGAGTATAGCCTCCAGCTGTGCATATGGGATGGCTCCGGGAGCAGACCAAACTTCACCCTTGCTGTTGACCACAAAGTTGCCTGGGGTTCCAGTTACGCCTGCGGTCAAGCCGCCCGAGTAGTCGCTGTCCACGTTTGAGGCAAGGCTACCGTCCTCCACGCAGCCCTCAAACGCCCCGCGGTCGAGGCCAACATTCGCAGCAACCTGCGGCAGATCGCGAAGAGCGGTGTTTTGGTCCGCAAACACCGCGTCGGTAAACGCCCAAAAAGCATCGTTGCCTCCGAGTGACCCCGCGCACTCCGCACCAAGAGCCGCAGCCTGTGCACGAGGATGGATGGTATCAAGCGGGAAGTGCCGGTATACCCAAGCCACGTCCCCACCAAACTCTTCTACCGCTTGCTCGGCGGTTGCGTGGAAGCGCTGACAGAAAGGGCATTCGAGGTCAGAGTATTCTACCAAGAAAACCTTTGCGTCACGATTGCCCCTTATGTAATCATCTTCTCGGGAGACAGGTGACAAGCGACCAGCCTGCGACTCTGAGAGCTTGCCGTTTGCCGGCTCGTGTCCGCCGCCTGTCCCAGTACCGGCAACCGTGCCCGTACCCCCCACACCAGTAGCCCCCAGTCTGGCTCCGTTCTCAAGAGCACTCACTCTTTGCCAGAGCGCGAAAACCGCAAAGGCAAGGACCAAAACAACCACATAAACGGCCGGAGTGACTTTCTCGGTATCTATGGTTATTTTTGCCATGGTCGTTTTGCAGCTTAATAGGACGGGGACTCCTTGTCAAGATACTTAAGTGCCTCCATCCCGGCCATACAGCCGAAACCAGCTGCCGTTACCGCTTGCTGGTAGTGATAGTCGTGGACATCACCCGCCACAAACACACCGGGTATGCTCGTTGACATCATAAAGCCATGTTCATCTTGCGGTTTTTTGACGACATACCCTTTTTGATCAAGCTCAATTTTACCCTTAAAAATATCCGTGGCGGGGTTGTGTCCTATGGCCACGAACAATCCCTCAGCCGGCATATTCCAGTAAACAGCCCCCTCATGCTCCTCGCCGCCCTCTATCTTGCCCGCCTGCTCCGTACCGGCTGTAGTCTTCATTCGCACTTTAGAAAGCCTTTGCTCCCCAAGCATTTCAACTACCTCCGTGTCCCAGACGATCTTTATCTTGTCGCTACTCATAACGCGCTGCTGCATAGCTTGAGATGCTTTAAACGAGTCGCGCCTATGGGCGAGTGTCACTTCGGAGGCATACTTGGTGAGAACGAGCGCCTCTTCCATGGCGGCATCCCCTCCCCCTACTACAATGACTTTTTTGTCTTTGAAAAACGGAGCGTCGCACGGCGCGCAAGAGCTAACCCCCTTGCCCCGCAGCCTATCTTCTCCTTCCACCCCAAGCCACTTCGTTTGCGAACCGGTCGCAATTATAACCGCTTTTGCCTTGTAATTTTTACCACCGGCCGAAAGCTCAAACGGACTATTGTCAAGCCTCACCTCCGACACGTCCTCCATGACAAACTCACTGCCAAATCGCTCAGCCTGAGCCCGCATGCGCTCTATAAGCTCGGGTCCTTGGATGCTCTCGGGAAAGCCGGGAAAGTTATCCACGTCAGTAGTCAACATCAGCTGGCCTCCCCACGTAGTCCCCCCTAAAATCAGCGTCGACGCCGCCCCGCGAACACTATAAATCGCAGCCGTCAAAGCCGACGGGCCGGAGCCTACTATTGCAACATCCCACGGCTCACCCTCCTTCGGCTTTTCAGCAAAAATATCAGCTTGTTTTGGTTCGTTCATAAAACTTGTTTCAAAACTCGCCTTTCAGGCTCGTTAATTTTAGACGTGAGTTTCATGAACTAGTTTTGAAACCAGTTCATAATTCTTATCGCGAAACTTATCCTCACTCGAGTAAGCGTCGCCCCCGAGAAGCCACCCCAAAGCGACTCCGCAGAGGACACTAGTTTACAAAACCAAGGAGCTAAGTTATGTCAGTACGACGACTGTCCTCCCTGGCCACCTGGTTGGTTCTGGTCGGGTGTTTCAACGCCCGGCACTCCGGGATTTGCAACCCCATCACTTGGTGGTGCAACTGTAGTATCCGGCCCCGGTACAGAACTTGGCACACCGCCCTGTACTCCCGGCTGTGGTTCCGGTGTTCCCATTGCGGGGGGCTGGACAGGTGCTGCTACTGGCTGGGATGGTTCAGCAGTCGGCTGCCCAGGAGCCGCTGTGGGTTCACTTGGAGCCGGTGCCCCTCCTGTTGACTGAAAATCCGGAACGGTCGCTCCACCAGCACTCCCTTGATTTGGGTTTAATCCTGGGTTTTGATTTTGATTATCCTGTTGATCCATACGCTCACCCCCTTTTACTAACTAAACGCCCTTTTGCATTAATTCCGCAAACGGCTGTTTTCCGGCAAATCCAACTTGGCGGCCAACTTCCTCGCCACCTTTTATGAGGACCGTAGTAGGAATACTCATAATTCCATACTTAGGGGGCACATCGGAATTTTCATCGACATTCATTTTGGCAACTAACACTTTTCCATCAAACTCTTGGGAGAGCTCTTCCAAGACTGGCCCGGCCATCTTGCACGGCCCACACCACGGAGCCCAAAAGTCGACAAGTACTGGAATGTCGCTTTTCAAAACCTTCTCTTCAAACTCGCTGTCTGTAACGCCAAATGTCGCCATACACTAGTATCTTATTAGGAGTACCAAGTTTCGTCAACAGTGAAAACAGTCGTCATTTCGACTTAATGTAATGAAGAGCCCCCCAAAGTCCACCTACGCTTGCGAGCTGCGCTTTTGCAAATTTAGGAAACTCCGGATAAATGCCCCCCAGCAGATTTTCGGTTTCCGCTTGAATATCAGAGACTTGGATGTCGTTCATCATGCTGCCTCCTAAAATAACAATCTCCGGAGACCAGTGAAGAACAGTATTATGAACGCCTACGGCTGCCCACTTTGCAATGCCCGGCCAAATGGACTTTTCAATGTTTTTCGGATGCATGCCATAGCGCTTTTCCGTCTCACGGCCGGATACGAAATCTTCCAGCTCGCCCCTTCCCGAGCTTCCAACGCCTTGCGAGTTGTCAAAGTCAATTATCTGGTGCCCGATTTCAAACCCGAAGACGTTCTCGTCAATTGTCCTGTTTGAAATTTTTACTCCATTGACCCCTGTACTAATTGTAATATAAACCACTATCGTAAAATTTTTCCCTGGCCCCGCAATCGCCTCCCCAAGCCCCACAATTGCCGTATCGTTTTCTATAAAAACCGGTGCATTAATCCTTTGAGATAGCGCCGCTACAAAGTTCTGGCCATTCCACCCCGGCAAATTGGGAGCATTTACTAGGCCCGTTTTTTCTCTATTAAGCGGGCCGGCAACACCGCCGGCAGCTTTTGCAATGGAGCCTCCACAAAGCCTCAGGCCAAGCTCGGCCACTTTTTCAACAGCCTGGCCGAAGTCTCTCGGAGTATCAACAATCTCAGGCTCGCTAAAGCTCTCTCCGTCATGCGCCACCGCGAGACGCGTCTTAGTCCCACCGATATCGAAAAGAAGCCTTGGGGCGCTCATACTTAATTTATATCACTTCTTTTTGACACTATGTCCACCGAATTGGTTTCTCATGACCATAACTGCTTTGCCCGTATAGCTTGGGCCTTGATCACTAGCCAAGCGAAAGTCAAAAGAAGCCTTAATAACCGGAACCTCTATTCCCATTTTTTCAGCAGTTTCAACGGTCCACTTGCCCTCCCCGCTGTGCGCAACCCTTCCGTCAATCTCGGTTAGCTCTACTCCATACTCATGGAAACCGCTTCCGAGCCAGCCAACGAGCCTGCTTTCTATGATGCTTGACGAGTTATAAACACGCGCTACTTCCACAAGGTCCAGGTTGTATTCCGACTCCTTCATTAAGTTAAACCCCTCGGCAATGGCCTGCATCATGCCATACTCAATGCCGTTGTGGACCATCTTCACGAAATGGCCCGCCCCAGGCTCCTCAAAATGGGCAAACCCGCCCGGTGCTGCAAGATCCCTAAATAGCGGCAAAAGTGCCTCGTACAACTGCTCTCTTCCACCAATCATGAGGCACGCTCCGTGGCGAGCCCCCTCTTGACCCCCCGAGACACCAACGTCCAGGAAATTGATATTGTGGCCTGCCATTTCTTTGTGGTGGCGGACGGAGTCGTTAAAGTTTGAGTTGCCTCCGTCTATGACGGTGTCTCCCGCGTCAAGGAGCCCTACCAACTGCGCTAAAACCTGGTCTGTCGGCTCTCCGGCGGGAACCATTACCCAAACGAGTCTCGGCTTTGTGAGCTTTTCCGTGAGTTCCTTGACAGAGAAGGCACCATCAAGTCCGTGCCCCATTAATTCGTGCGTTGACTCTTCGCTCCTGTTATAGCCAACTACACGCCAGCCCTGGTCCAGCAAGTTTCGTGCCATACTGCCGCCCATTTTCCCCAAACCCACTATGGCAATTTCACGCCTCAGTCTTTTAGGAGCTTCTGACTGAAGGTGAAAGCCGTAAGAAGCCTTTTCCAGAATTTCTTTAGTCGCCTCCATTGGCCCCTCCGAGTTTTTTTTGTAGCGCTCAAGCGGAACCACTCCTTGTGACCAGGCGGCAAGAATTGGATCGACAAATTCCCACATACTATTAACCTCCGGAGTGCTAACAAACAAAGTTTGGTCTCCGTTTATCGCGTCAATTAGTAGCCTTTCGTACGCATCCGCTTCCCGCTCCTCGCCGTGACTAAACGGCAGCTCAAACACCCGCTTAACAAAGTTAAGCTCAATCCCCGGGCTCTTCGCCCAGAGGTCAACCGTGATTTTATTGTCAGGCTCCATACTAAAAATAACTTTGTTTTTAAACCCTTCACGCTCGTCCGGCGGGCAAAAACACGGGGCCGGTCTCTTAAAGTCAATTACTATCTCCTTCCTGTCTTCGGGAAGCGCTTTCCCAGCCTCCAAAATAACAGGTACCCCCCTCCACCTCGGAGAGTCTATGTGGGTAACAAGTTTGAAGTATGTCTCCGTTTGAGAGCCCTTGGAAACTCCTTCTGCGTCTGTATACCCTTCATACTGAGCACGGTACGAATTATTGGCCAGCTTTTCCGGAATAGGGTTTGCAAGCTTTTTTAGGACCTCGCTTCTCTCTTGTCTAATTGCCTCAGACGACAAGGAGGAAGGGGCATTCATGGTCGAGAGCGCGAGCATCTGAAGGATATGATTTTGGCCAACATCCCGCAGCGCTCCCACCCCGTCGTAAAACGCACCCCTCGTTTCAACCCCGCCACTTTCCAGAAATCTGACCGTTATTTTCTCGACGTATTTGTTGTTCCAGGAGTCTTCCAGCAGATTATTTGAAAAGCGAAAAACCAAAATATTTTGGAGCATTTCTTTTCCGAGATAATGGTCAATACGGTAAATTTGGTCCTCGCTGAAAAGCTTACCCAGCTTTTCGTCTAAGGCGCGGGCCGTATCCAAGTTCTTTCCAAACGGCTTCTCAACAAGCACCCTGGTCCAGGCGTTCGTATGGCCGCTTGCCCCGCATGGCTTGGTCAAGCCAGACCTGGAGAGCTCTTCGAAAATCGTGTTGTAATACTCCGGCGGAACCGCCAGGTAAAATAGCTTATTCGCACACGTTTCGTACATTTCGTCGTGCCTGTGCAGGTCGTCCGAAAGCGTTTTATAAGACTCCCGACTGTCAAACTCCCCCCGCACGTGGCTGAAAAGTTCCAAAAAATTCCGCCTTGCTTCCTTGCTGCCTTCGGAGATAAGTTTTGCTGCATATTCCCGGTAGTCCTCTGTCTCCCAGTCGCGCCTCGAGAAAGCCACAAAATGCATGGTATCCGGGAGGTGGCGGTCTTGGTAAAGAGAAAAAAGGGCGGGAAGTGCTTTTTTTGCCACCAGATCCCCCGTTGCTCCAAATATCACGAGAATCGTAGGCCTTTTGGTCTTCATATTTCTTTTTCTATCGGGTAGCACACCGAGCACACTCCGAGGGCCTCCAGCCTCTCGAGATAAGCTATTATCGTGGCAACATACTCCGCATGGCTCCACGTCAGAGGGCTGGCCGAAACCTGCTCCCCCGTAAAAGGGTTTACCTGCTCCGGCAGGAGCCCCGACGGAGTGGCTCTGTCGGCCACCCATTTGATCCACTTTTTGGCAGGAGCCATGTCCTCTTTGCTCTTCGCAATTGATATGTAATAGCGAGCGAGCCACAAAGTCGTGATTATCCAGGGGTTTCCCGGGATGTCACTACCCACCCGGTAGTATATATCCCCTTCGTATCGTGCGATGCCACCTACATGACCGCTACAAAGGAGCTTCTTGAGAAGAGTATCAAATGACGCCCTCATCCGCTTGTCATCTGCCGAGAGTAGCCCAAAGCGAAGCATCCCGTAAAAACTGCTCGCGTCAACCGTCTCGTCGTGCACCATAGTCTCCCCTTGCCGGTCAACGAATTTGTGGAAATAGCTTTCCTTGTCGTTATATAAATACTCAAGCGCGGCTTTTTTGACCTGTTCGGCCCCCTGCTTAAACATATTATGGTCAAACTCTTTACCTAAAAGTTTTGCGAAGTTGCTCGCGGCGACAAGAGAGCCATATACACTTGCCACGCTAAACGTGTGTATCCCCCATTTCTCTTCCCACAAGTCATAAGTCGGCAGCGGGAGCTGAGACTGGTCCCTGAAGCCCACAATAAAAAGTCCGGCTTTCCTAATTAGCGGGTTATATAACGTTTCGATATATTCCAAGTCTTTGGTGTATGTGTAATGGTCCCACAGCGCTACTAAAACAAGAGCTGTCTCGTCCTCTTGGATGGGAAGCCTGCGCTCTCCTTCTCGAGTAATCCAAGGGTGCCACGAGCTCCCTCGCGAGCGATCGGGGCGATATTTGTGAAAAAAATACCCGTCCTCCGTTAGGACGTCCGCGCTAAAGCTATAAAAGCGCCGTGCCACATCGTGATATCCGGCTTTGTCCATAGCCATCGCGCTGAAGGCCCCGTCTCGATGCCAAACGTAGTTGTAGTGGTCTCGTCCGTACTGAAGCATGTCCGAGTCGCTTGAGGCTATAATGCCGCCGTGGTTATCAACGTGAGCGCGAACCACTAAAAGTGACTTTTTAAAAATATCAATCTCGCGCTCGGAAAGTTCAAAGAAGCTGTAGTTATTTTTATTCACCCACGCATTCCAGTAGTCCGTCGTTGACTCCAAAAGGTGGCCGGGAGTCTTTCGCAGTATATATTCGTGCAAGGCTTTAGCGCGCTCGAGCGACTTCCCTATGCTCACCCAGGCGGTCATCACAAACTGCCCCCCGGCGTCAACTACTTTCGAAAACCCAATGGTCGAGTCGACTATCCCATGCTCTATCGGGTGCTTGCTTAGCTCTCCGTCTTCCGCGTCGCGCCAGGTGCCTTCGTACCCTTCGATATTAGATAGTCCAACGGTATAATCGCTGAAGCCCTCTCCCTCGCATTCCCCTGACATTACAATGACCCTCCTGCCTTTATATTGCACAATCGTTTTGTCCTCCGGATCGTAGTAGACGGTATCCCCTTTTTTAATGCCATACATGCGAAACTGGTGGTTTAGAAAAACCCTGATATCGCGCTTATTTTTAGCCTTGTTTTTGACGGTAATGCGCCTTATAAAAATATTTTTTTCGTTATAAACGATGTCTTGGAAATGAAGCTCAATCTCAAGCCCGCTGTGCGCGATAACAGTGCTGCCAACCATCGTCTCTTTTTGATAGTCAATAACTATGTTCCATCCCGGACTGTCGCACCACCTGAACTCTCCATCCACCCATACACCCACTTTATTTACCGCTTCCTCGGTGAGCTGATTACTTAGCCCAACGTGGTCATAGTAAAAGTCTTTCACACGACCATGCTCGTCGATACCGACTAATATGTTTCCGTTCCCAAGAACTAAAGATTTAGGCATTTTTGGCAGTTATTCTGAGCTCGAGATCCTTCAGAACATTCATATAGTACGAAAAAGCGTCGTACGGGCTCTCGTACGGGCTGAAATAGGCGTGTACATCTCCATCATTAAACCACTTTGTACACATATAGTAAAAATGGTCGCTTGTCGTGAGGCGTCTCCATGTGTCAATGAGAACCGGGTCACGAGCCGCAAAAACGCGTGCTTCAAGCTCGTACAGCCTTGAGAGCGCGTCCTCTTGGATGGCGTTCCCGCGCCACGCAGAAAGGTCTCGCTCGGTATCAGCCCAAGTCAAAACGTGCGGGACATCAAGCTCTCCCCGAGAGGGATATTTACTGGCAGCTTCCGAGACGGTCATAAAATTATTATCCGGATGTTTTAATAGCTCACCCGGAAGTGAGCTCAGGAAGTCAAAAATGCCCGTGTCTTCCCACTGGTGCTCTCCAAACGTTTCGTAATCCATAAAAAGATCAACCAAGTCGCCGTTCCCGTTTATACGGCTTGCCCAGCTCGCAAATTTTTCCACGGTAAGAGGCCAACCCTCCCAAGTATTCTCGGAAAAGCGAAACGCGATGTCATCACTCAAACGATAATTTTTCAGGAGCAGTTTGACGTTTGGCTCACCTGGAGGATGATACAAAAAATTAGGACTTCTATCTCCCAAAACGTAGTCCCAGCCCTCGATAAGCACCGCTTTATAACCACGGCGTCCGGCCCAACGGCCTAAGTCGTTGTTATATGCAAGCTCGGTATTGCGAAAGGCAGACGGTCGCTGGCCGAACAGGCGCTTCACCATTTTTGCGTGAAGCTCCACCTGTGCTTCAAACTCAGAAAGCGAATAAAAAAAGGAAAGGGAGTGGTGGTACGTCTCCGATACTATTTCGACCTTGCCGGTTTCCGTGAGCGCGACAAAGCTCTCAAGGGCCTCGGGCGCATGCTGTTCAAGCTGCTCAACAACGGTCCCCGTAATGGAAAGGCTCAACCTAAACTCGGGGTGTCTTTCAAGAAGCGAGAGGAGGACTCTGTTGGTCGGTATATATGACTTTTCAACAATTTTTTGGAGCACTCGCTTGTTGTTTGTCTCAAGCTCTTCCGTCTCGTCAAAATAGTCCCTGCGCCCAATACTGCTGTGGCGGTAGTGTCTGATGCGGTGCGGCTGGTGGACGTGTAAATAGAAACAAATTGTCATAGGTAGCTTTGATCAAGCGTTTTGTAGGCATCAATGCACACTTTGGCGGCCTTGTCCCAACTGCACGCGAAGGCATCTCTTTGGCCGTTTGCCGTGAGCACTTCACGCAGCGACCCATGCTCAAGCACCGACAATATTTTGTCCGCAAGCGCCTCCGTGTCCCAATAGTCCACCTTCATTGCGTGGGTGAGCACTTCGGAAGCTCCGGACTGTTTTGACATAATAACAGGAGTCCCGTGCGCCAGAGCCTCAAGGCTCGTCAGCCCAAAAGGCTCCGAGACAGACGGGCTTACAAAAAGATCCGCAGCGTTATAAACTCGCGAGAGCTCCTCTCCCCTCAAAAACCCGGTAAAAATGAAATTTTTTGAAAGCCCAAGGGCCGCCACCTCCTGCATAATCTGCTCCTCCATGTCGCCCGATCCGGCAATTACAAAAAGCACCCTGGGGGCATACTCTACCACCCTTTTTGCTGCTTTGACCAGATAGTCGACGCCTTTCATCACCGTAATTCGCCCGGCAAAGAGTACAACCTGGTACCCGGACTGTTTCAGCTTCACAAGCGCAGCATCCGCCCCGGACGGGACGCTCTTTTGGTCGAGGCCATTGTGGACCACCTTAATTTTTTCACCGTTTACGCCGTAGTCGCGCACAAGCATTTTCTTTGTAAATTCGCTAACAGAAAAGACTTTGTCGGCCGAAATAATGCCCTCTCGCTCCCTTTTGAATATCTCGGGGTCCGGGTTTCCCGCGGTTCTGTCTATCTCGGTCGCGTGAACGTGCGCAATGAGCGGCTTACCGCTCACCCTTTTTGCGGCAATGCCCGCGCCGAAACTAAGCCAGTCGTGCGCATGTATTATGTCAAAGCTCTCCCGCTTTGCGATTTTCAGCGCTTCCAGGGAATAGCGCTCGACTTCCTCAAAAAGGCCTCCTCCGTATATATAGCCATTTTCTCTTAAAAAATTTTTATATGAAGCTTCTGTTTGGTATGGCATTAAAAAAGTGTTGACGCTATAAACATGGCAATCAGGGATATCGGCAAAAACGAATTTAAAGCTCTCTCGCGGACTGCCAAACCTCTTTGGCAGGACAAACGTCAGGCTAACGCCATTTTCCGAGAGTGCCCGCGCGAGGCCCTGGCAGGCGACCCCCAGACCACCACTATTGTGGGGAGGAAACTCCCATCCAAACATCAACACTTTCATTTTTTTGCGGATAGCTCTCCTCGGAGACTACTGTTTCATCATAGACCATATTTTGAGTTTACGCGAGAAGAAAGGTGTGCAAATGTCAGAGCGGAGACACGATTCTCAAAAAATAACCGCGAATACGAAAAGTGCCAAACTGTGAGCCGCTAGGTAAATCTTAGCCTGCTCTTGCGTGGGCCTGAGGTTGACGTTGTGAAACCAGTGGTCAATAGTATTTTTTTCTTTGAAGTCGCGAAGCTGATCTATCAAGAGGTGGAGTAAAAACCCAAGTACTATTCCTCTGCCAAGGAGACTGCCCGACGAACTAACAACCAGAAAGGCAAATACCAAAAAAATTATTTGGAATAGCGCAGCGTGAAAAACCAACTTTTCCCGCTCTCCTCCGGTTGCCGCCAGCACTCGCAGGACGTCACGAGGGCGCCCATTTTCGACCATTCTGCTCACCCGTTGGCTGGTTAGCTCGTGGGGCTTGAGCGCGTAGACATAAATAAGATGGTCGATGTCCGGCAAAAAAACACCCACAAGTGCTCCGACCCAAAACGGCAAATAGACCAGGGAAAACCATCCTTTAAAAAGGGTAACCAGTACAAAAAATCCTATGCCAAACGCAAGGTGGACAGTAGCACGTTTTCTCATTCTGTCTTTATCTTACCTTTTAACTGCTTTAGCTTCCACATGAAGAGTTTGGGCTTGGACTTGACCTTCTCTGCGTCGCTTACGAATGTCCTTGCTGTCTCCAATACTCCTCTCGGAGTCTCTTTCGCAAGCTTAATGTAGAGTGCCTTGCGCTTTAAGTCCCCAAGCTCTTTTGCGAGCCCATAGCCGTATTTTTGAAACTCGCGAGAGATGTACTTGTCTACATCATCTTCTTGGTACCTATCAAGTAGTGTGTCTATTTTTTTAAACCCCGTGTCTTTTTTCATAATGCCCAAATTATTGTGGTTCTCCGCGATCCCTGCCTTGAACCATGTCCAAGAGCTTTTCCCCCGCATCGACGAGCGCCATTTGAAACAGAATCATCTCTTCATTCGAAAAGTCCCCCAAAACATAGTCTTCCCCGGATTCTCTGTTTTCGGAATCTCTGCTGTCTACTCCCAGCCGCAGGCGCCAAAAGCCCGTATCTCCTAACGATTTCTCGACGGACAACACGCCGTTATGGCCTTTCGGCCCTATGCCTTTTTGAATTTTAAACTCGCCGAGAGCAATATCCAGGTCGTCGTGAACAATATACAGGTCGTCTATGGCGATTGAGTAATAGTCTACGAACTGCTTCACCAAAGGCCCCGACTGATTCATAAACGCATCCGACTTTTTAAAAACTACGCCCTTGGCAGCAACTCCTTGCCCGAGAACCCAGTCGACAAATATATGCCCAGCGTTATGCCGCGTCCGAGCATGCTTCCCACCAGGATTTCCCAAACCTACAACCATCTTCATAAGCATAAGCGCTATTACATACTCGTCTGCAACTAAGGTTCAGACTTTTTTCAAAAGGCTTTCGACTATGCCTCCGACTGCCGGAACTTGCCATTTGTTCCCCTGATACGCCTGGAAAATGAGCCAAAGCCAAAGAGCAAACCCAACAAGGCTAACAAGCGGGACAAAAACTGCTAATATTATCGTTATAAACATCAGCACCTGAATCGCAAATAAGCCCCCTAGTACCACAATTGACTGCGCGGCATGAAACCGGACAAACGAGTCCTTTTCAATCACCAAAAATATTACACCTGTAACCGGCCCCAGAACATAGGAAAGCGCTGCGGACAAGTTTTTAGACATACCTGTTGAACTTTTTTTTGCTGCCATACTGGTCACCCCCTCTCGTGTCCATTGTCGACCAAGAAATACTCACCGGTCAATAGGGACTATTTCAGAAACTCAACCAAGGCAAACACGAGATATGCCGTTACCAAAAGGAGTGCCTCCCACCAGACTATGCCATGCTTCGTTCTAGAAAAGTACCAGAATAAAAAGGCTGTTGTGATAAAGAAAAAGGAAGCGATTAAAAACGGTTCAAAGTCCGGGACGCTAATTGGAGAAATCAGAGCTGTCACACCAACTACAAAAGTCGAGTTCGTGATCACCGACCCCAAGATATTTCCAAAAAAAACGCCGGACTCGTGATTCCTCAAAGAACGCACGGCAAAGGCCATCTCGGGCAAGCTTGTCCCTACCGCTAGAATAATAAGCCCGACCACAAAAGTAGGGATCCCCAGGCTTTCGCCGAAAACCTTGGCTACTCTGACTAAAAGGTCCGCGGAAACTATCAATAGACCGACTCCTAAAGCCAGTCTGGCCCAAGCACTTTTTGTGGTTCTGATGGCGTGGTTTATCACGCGCAAGTATCGAACCAAAAGGACCTCGCGACCGCGACTGCGCCCGACTTTTACGAGCTCCTTGCCAAAAATATTAAATGCGTATACTAAATACATGCCCAAAAGCACTACCCCGTCCGAGCGGGAAAGTGCTCCGTCTGCGACAAGAACAATGGGGACCAATCCCGTAATCAGAGATACTACGAAATTTTTACGGGCAAGTCCCCCACGTATCTGGGCGCTACCTGCTGATACGGCACCAATTCCGGCGACTAAGGAGATGTTTGCTATATTGCTTCCTATGACCACCCCGAGTAAAACCTCCGGGGCGCGTTGCAATGCTGATAAAACTCCAATGGACAGCTCCGGAAATGAAGTCCCCATTGTCAAAACAATCGCCGATACTGCAAACCCGCCCACTTGCAGCTTGGAGCTCATTTTATTAATCGCGGCGAGGGTAACGTCGGCCGCCTTAATAAGCACAAACGAAAGTGCAACTATAGCCAGAAGCAGGATGATTATCATTTTTTCTGCGTACTAAAAGATACTTTCATGAGCTCTATTGCAAAGAAAACGACAAGCGAAGCCGCCAAGACTACCCCCCAGGTTGCAAGCGACAACGGCCTCACTTCAAAAAAGCTTTGAAGCGGCGACAGCGTAAACGGAAGCAGCTGAAGCAGCGTACCCACTCCCACGGCCCCCACGAGCCATTTGTTTTTAAAGGGACTCTCTACCCAAAACGGAGACCTCAATGTACGAATTGAAAATACATACACAAGAGAATTTATCCCCAGAGAAGCAAAAGCCACCGAGCGGGCAAGGACCACATCCCCCGACCGCGAGAGGGTTATGACAAACAGCAAAATGGCCGCAAGCCCGCCAGCCACGGAAACTACCCCTATCAACTTCTTCATCCATGCATCCACAAGTGGCTCCCCGGGGTCGCGTGGTGGCTCTTGCATTGTGCCCGACTGCTTCGGGTCAACAGTAAGCGCCAAATGGGGAAGCCCGTCAGAGACCAGATTAATCCAGAGAATTTGGGCCGCGGTCACAGGGAGAGGAAGTCCCAAAAGAAGCCCCGCAACCACCGCAACTATTTCGCTAAACGCATCGCTCATAAGGTAAAGAACCACCTTTCTGGTGTTGGCAAAAATGCCTCGACCTTCCTCAATTGCCATCACAATCGTCTCGAAGCTGCTGTCAAGTAGCACCAGGTCCGCCGACTCTTTCGCCACGTCGGTCGCGCTTCCCACCACCACGCCGATATCACTTTTTGACAGAGCCGGCGCGTCGTTCACCCCGTCCCCCATCATGGCGACTACTTCGCCGTTTTCTTTTAGCGCTTCGACAATTTTTAACTTTTGCTCCGGGTCTGTACGAGCAAACAGTTTTATTGAGTGTTCACGAAGCCTCCTTTTCAGCTCTCCTTCCTTCATGCCCACAAGTTCCTCGCCCAACACTATTTCGTGATCCTCAACCGGTAGACCTACCTGCTGCATTACCACCTTCGCCGTCTGCGCAAAGTCTCCGGTAATCACAATAGTGGTAATTCCCGCAGCTCGGGTTTTTCGAAGAGACTCCTTCACACCCTCTCGTACCGGGTCCGAAAGGGCTATCAGGCCCACCCACGTAAGGCCAGTCGTTACCGTCTTATTGGTAAGCTCTTTAGCGGTCGTCTCTTTCTGGGCAAGGCCAATAAGGCGCATACCGTCGCTGGAGAGTTTTTCTATCTGGCGCTCTACTTTTTGCCTTTCGGCCTTTGACAAAGTAGACCAACTAAGAACAAACTCGGGTGCGCCATTTACATAAACCATATTTCCGTCTTTGTGCTTGTTCAGGCTTGCGAAAAAGCGATCTTTGGAATTAAATGGAATACTGTCGAGGCGCCTCCACTTGCGAGCAAACTGGTCCAAGTTCACCCCGCCGACATTTTTTGAAGTAAGGGTTTTTTGGGCCCACTCATACATGGCGACTGTTATCGGGTCCTCTCGGTCGTTTGCCAGCAGGGCTTGTACAGCCGTGCATCTTTCGTCTCCCGTCACTTTGGAGACTTGCATTATCCCCTCTGTAAGTGTTCCAGTTTTATCCGTACTGATAGTAGTTACGCTGCCCAAAGTTTCCGCGGAAATCAAGTGCCGTACCAGGCCCTTTTGTTTGAGGATTCGCTGCATTCCAATAGCAAGCACAACGGTGAGCGCTACCAGAAGCCCTTCCGGAATGGCAGAAACTGCCAATGCAACCGCGGTGACGAAAAGCTCCTCGAGTGCTCGTCCGGTCACGGCACCGATGATAAACACAAAAGTTGTTAGCCCAACTACCAAAAATGTCAGCTGCTTACTAAAGTGAGCAAGCTGTCGCCTCAGGGGAGTGTCTTCCCGAGCCTCCTGTACGCGCTCGGCGATCTTGCCCATTTTTGTGCCGGCTCCCGTCCTGTGCACTTCCATATACCCGCGTCCACCGGATACTGCGGTACCCATGAATACTTCTTCGCCTTTATCCTTCTTGGCCGGTAACGACTCGCCGGTCAAGGCAGCCTCTGTTGCATAGAAACGGTTGGCATGGAGCAGCTTTCC
>Ga0210057_1001883_pt1 | contig 30982 bp, 1 predicted proteins | sample CryGeyCG2114_010_2_FD_183968 | JGI IMG/M metagenome (GOLD analysis project Ga0210057, IMG submission 183968) | Groundwater microbial communities from aquifer - Crystal Geyser CG10_big_fil_rev_8/21/14_0.10 (SPAdes) (version 2) | ecosystem: Environmental > Aquatic > Deep subsurface > Groundwater ...
AATTATACTATATATGGTTTACTTAATGCTAGTGTTGATGCAGAGGCTTTATATTATACGCAGAATGATAATGTAACCATATTTGTGAATATAACAGACGATTGTGATGCTTTTATAGGTAACGTGTCAGAGATAAACTTCTCTTTTGTCAATGACGATTCAACAGAGCCATGCGAGCCAGGAACTCTACAAGACTACTCAAATGGGACGTATACATGCACGTGGAACAGCACCATAGGTGACGCCTCTGGATATTGGGATATACATGTCAATGTTTCAAACTACACCAGCTACAGCAATTTTTCTGGAGTATTTGAGAACGTATTTATCCTCCAAACATTCCCAAACATGCCACCATACCTAAAAGATCCAACCAACAGCATAGGAGGTTGGGGTGAAGTAATGAACTTCTCTGTCACAGTAGGAGATGATGATATTGATAATGTATCTGTTAATTTATACAGATCTAACAGTGCAACAGGACCATGGTCTTTATTGGAAAGTCAAAACTGCACTTTATGCGTACCTAATTCAACGATGAACTTCTCCAAATTCCATGAATGTGAAGATGTGGGTGTGACCCGATATTATTTTTTCAATGCTACAGATGGTATAAATTCAACCAATACAACAGTTACTGCATATACTGTTCAAAAAGATAATGTATCGTTCGTATTAGTTTTAGGCAACGGAACCTCTCTGAATAGATCAGACGATAGTAACGTGACTCTAGCTCTGAGACTTTATGACACTGATAATCAATCTTATATAGAGAATAACACAGCCACTATGGTTTACGTATCAGTTAATGGAATTGACTATAACCTTGCTAACACAACAGTAGCTAATAGTACAGGATATATAAATTACTTCTTTGATCCAACCTGTACATATGATGCTGGAGAGCAGGTATGGATAGGAAGCGTGCATAATGATTTCTGTTATGCGAATACCAATTCAAGCGAGTATAATGTGACTATTACAGGAGACATGATACATTATCTTACATCACCTTTTGGTGGTGTTGATTATCAGGACAATGAAAATATTACATACTTCGGTAATGTTACAGATGAGTGTGGGGATTTGGTTACAAACGCAAACGTTACTTTCTATAGTACGAGATTTAATGATTTACATATATCAACACCCGTACCGGCAAACATATACGGAAACGGTTCTTACAACTCCACATTCAACGTGACAGGCACCGCAGGCGGTAATTTCAATGTTACAATGAACTCAACTGCAAATTATTATAATTCAAACAGTACGATTTTTGTGGCTCCATATCACCATCAAATCAATTCAACGATATTTGATTGGCATGTAAATATGACAATAAGTGAATGGGGAAGCATGTTCAGATTCACGATTAATGTCACGGATTATGACGATAATGTCACAGTTACCTTATGGGATTCAAAAGACAATTCCAGCTTTACACAAAGAGACGCAGATACATGTACAAATTGTAATAATTCACAAATAGTACTAGAGCGAGAATATCTTGTATGCACTGATATAAGTTTGTGGTCATGGAGAATAAATGTAAGTGATAGCGCGAGCTTGAAGAATGGAACAGGACTAAACCAGATAAATGTAACAAGAAGAACAGTGACATTCGTTTTACAGGCTGGAAATGGAACAAACGTCTCAAGGTTGGGATCCAACACAACTACTCTTTCAGTGAAGGTCATAGATAACTTTACAAAAACAGCTGTAGGAGGAGGTTTGGACGGAGGAATATATGTGACTAAAAATGGAATCAATGTAGGACCCGAGGATACACAAACAACAGACCCTGACAGTAATATTACATCATCGTTCAACCCAGGTTGTACAGGAACAAAGTATGAGGTTGGAAATCAAGTTTGGTTAGCTGAGCTGAGAGATACAGGAACAAACAACTGTTATTTCCCAACGAACACTACCTGGAATAACGTCACTATAATGTCCCTACTTGAAACTAACATATCGTCGCCTAATGGTGAGCCATTCCAGAGAGGCATAAGTATAAACGTTACAGGAACAGTTAGGGATGCTGACCCTGATTGTGGCTATGTTGTGCATTCTAATGTTACGTTCAAAATAGAGAAGGATGCAACTTCTAGAACATGCGAACCAAGTCCTGCAAATAACTATGTTAATGGAACATATAATTGTACGTGGGACAGCGCTTTAGAAACGCTTGGCTACTGGAATATAACCATAAACGCACCGACAAATTTCTACAATAATTCAGACTACTACATAAAAGAAAACGGCTTGCAGATAAGAGAAAGACCTCAATTAACAGTACCGCAGGTAGATACAATTTTAGAAGGATGGGGTTACAACTATTCATTTAATGTAACTCTAGTAGATCCTGATTTCCAGGACACTGTTAATGTAACACTATGGAGGTCTTTTGACCAATCAACATGGTATGTTGTTGGTTATCAGGATTGTTATGATTGTAGAGGCGACACTGTTTTGAAATTCTACTCGCCGTTCACATGTGCTGATTTCCAGCAAGGCCCTAAGATCTACTTCCAATTTAATGCTACAGATGATTATAGCTTAACAAACTACACAGAACAAGATACTAACTTTACAACACAGAGAGACAATGTTTCATTTGATCTAGTGGCTGGGAATGGTATGAACATCGATAGAGATGGGTCAAATCTTGGCTACATGATGCTAAGAGTAAATGATACTGATAACGGCTCTTACGTTCTATCTGGTGTCAATGGAACATTCTGGATAACTACAGATGGTGGTACATTCGATTCTCATATAAGCAACGTAACAAACAACACAGGTAACCTTATGGTAGAATTCGATCCAACATGTTCATATAGTGCGGGCAATCAGTACTGGGTCGGTGGTGTGAATGTGACAGATTCCTGTTATGCACCCACTAATACTTCAACACAAGGATTCACTGTTACAGGTCAGCTACTCGTAGATCTCCTACAACCTGCAAACAAGACGCCATTTGAGGTGGAAGATTTAATTAATGTTAGCTTCACTGCACCTAGTGAATGTACAAATGAAGAGGGCAATATCACAGGTGTTACTGCAACTGTTAATATAACACATGAAAATGGAACGATAATAGCTTGTGATGACAGCGGAGCTTCGTTTGAATGTAGAACAGCTGAGGAAGCGGATGGTGTTTATAACTCAACTTTCAACTCAACGAACAAAACAGAAGGTAACTATTCCATAAATATAACAGTATCGGCTTCAAACTATAATTATAACACCTCAGAATTTATTGATTGGTTCTTCTTGAATAACGTAGTTCCAACAGTCCATTTCATGAACGTGACACCAAACGTGTCAGGTTGGACAGCTTTATATAATTTCACAGCTCAGGTAACAGATCCAGAGAATGATAATGTCACTTGTCTCCTCTGGGTTTCAACTGATGGTGGTAATTCATATTCCTATAAAGGCAGCGATACTATAGAGACTCCAGGAAACTGTTCTGTCACTGTTCAAAATTTCGAATGCACTGAAATAGGTGCAGAGAATGAATTCTTTTTTGAAATACAAGACAAAGAGGTGGTAAATAATTATAACATAAGTGCAGTAGGAGGTCCAAACATCACAACTTCCAATGTAACGATAACACATGTTCTTGGAGATGGTGAAGAAGTAAATCGAACATTCGGCTCACAGTTATTTATACTATATATAAATGACACAGATGCTGGAGACGCTGCAGCAAATGTATCAATCCGTTATTGGATTTCAGAAAATGGAATCAATTTCTCAGTCACAAGCTGGAACACAACAAACTCTACAGGTTACACAAATTACACATTTGCACCTGTTTGTACTTATAATCTGGATCCACAGATATGGATGGTTGGTGTCAATGATGCATGTTATACTGATGTTAACTCCACACCAAGTTATGACCAAAGCAACTATACAATAGATTTGGTGGGATTCCTGCAATTGAATATCACATCTCCCAACTTAGAGGAGATTATAAAAGATCAAAATGTAACCTTAAATGGAACCATTATAACAGACTGTGGAATCAACATATCAAATGCAACAGTTTCATTCATGACAAGAAACAGCACATCTTTTGTATGTGAGGATGTTGTAAATATAGGTGATGGTAATTATTCTTGCGAATTCAATACCACGGTTCTGAATGCAGAATCACAAATAACAGAATTCAATGCAACTTTGGTGGGTTATAATAATAATCAGACGTCCAAACAACCGGGCTATTATGCGGAAACATATCCAGTCGTTTTCAACCCAATGATAGATAAAACACTGGGCGGTTGGGGAGAGACATACTATGTAAATGTAACAGCAACAGACGAAGATAATGATACTATGACCGTACGTTTCTGGTACAAGAAAAATACGACTACTACTTGGTCTTTAGGTGGTATAAACTCATCTGTTAAGGGCCAGAATGTTGTAGTTTACTTTACTAAAACATTCTCATCTGGAGGAGATATTGGCGGTTACAACTTCAAGTTCAATGTAACTGAAGATGATGCAGGACAAATAAACGAAACCAATATAACAAACTTCACCGTAGAAGCTGATGACGTAGAAATTCAGCATGTATTAGGTAATGGGAGTATTGGAAATAGGTCCTCGGGAACAGTTGATTTGAGCGTTAGGGTATATGATACAGATAAGGCTCAGTACGTAGCTTCCCAAACAGCGGTCATATTTGTCACCACGAATAATTCATACAATTTCTATCAGGTAGCTTCATCGCTTACAAACGATGATGGTTATCTTAACGTTTCCTGGAATCCACCATGTACACCAAAGTTCGAAACAGGACCACAAATATGGCTTGCTGGACTTTACGGGAATACATGGTATAAGGATACAAACAACACGCTTCCATATAATCTAACCATAGTCACAGATCCTTTGGAGACAAAGGTAGTGCTGCCTATAAATGATACGTTTATCAGAGGTGATACAGATCCTGTTTTCATAAGAGTTAATGTATCCGATGATTGTGGTTTGGTTGAAAATGCTAATGTAACAATAAATTCTACACGTGGCTCTTTCGCGTATGAATGCACACCAGTCAATGACGAATATGATGGAGAATATAACTGCACAGATCCTGACACAACTGGAAGAAGCTTTGGATATTGGAACGTTTCTGTGAACGCTTCAAAACAGTATTACAACACTTCGGATATATTCACAGAAGAAGAATCATATAGATTAATTTCAATTCCAACAATAACAGGGTTAAGCGTTTCTTCTGATGAGGGTGGAGCAATAGGTGGCTGGGGTGAAACCTGGGATTTCTCATTCACAATTCAGGACCTTGATAATGATGATGTGTATCTATATTTATGGGCCAACCTTTCAGGCTCTATGACACTATTAAATACGACAACCTGCCATGAATGTTCATCTGAAAATCTAACAACATTCATAGCTCACACATTTGCATGCGCTAATATAGGAGATGACATATTCTTCAAAATAAACGCTACTGACCATTACGAGTATAATGCCTCCCTGAACAGTACGACATTCAACATACAAAAGGATGATACACAGTCAGTACTTACACATGGTTCAGGAGCTCAAGTTAACAGAAATGAAGATACAAATACTACACTTGTAGTAAGGATAAGGGATGCGGATAGAGCAAATCAACTGATTACCGAGAATCCAGCTAATGTAACAATGTATGTTACCGTTGACGGTTCAGATCCTGGTTTTGGTGAGAATGTTAGCACAAACTCTTCTGGTTATGCAAATTACTTCTTCAATCCAACATGTACTCATAACGTGAGCACTCAGAATTGGTATGGCGGAATAAATGACTTTGATACATGCTACAAACCCTCAAATTCATCCACATCTGTTACCCTTAAGATATATGGCCAATTAAACAACTTCATAGAGGTTCCGGATAATGATACAGAATTCAATACAACAGATCTTATCAACATCAGCTGGAATATAAGTTCTGATTGTACAGGAGAAGGATTATTCGATGAAGCAAATACCACGCTTCAGTTAGGAGATCCTGACGGTGTATTTGAATTATGTACACAAGTTACAAACGAATCAGATGGTGAAAGAGCCGGATACTGGAACTGCAGTTGGGATTCAACGCTCAAAGAACCAGGTTATTGGGATTTTATGGTTAACTCCTCTGTAACATCTTCATATAATTCGAATAGCACTGTATGGCTCGATAGAATCCAATTAGTTAATGCATATACTGTTGTCAATGAAATTAATGTAACTCCAAATGTATCAGGTTGGACAACCAAGTTTAATTACACTGCTAATGTGACAGATGGGGATGCAGATAACGTTACGTGCACTCTTTATACATCAGACGATGGAGGCACAACATGGACAAACAGGGGCAACTATCAATTGACTGGAGGAGATGGAATTTGTTATATAGAATATCAAAGCTATCAATGCTCTGATATTGGAGATAATAATGCATTTTTGTGGCAGATAAATGACAGCTATAATGCTTTCAACACATCCACTTACACAGGACCAAACCTAACACAATCTAATGTCACTATAACACACATAAACGGCAATGGAGAGGATGTAAACAGGACATTCGGATCTGAAACATTCATACTATTCATAAACGACACAGATGCCATGAAAGGCCAACCTAATATCTCTGTTAGATATTGGATTTCAAAGAATGGAACCAACTTCACAGTTACATCATGGAACACGACAAACATCACAGGTTATTCAAATTACACGTTCACACCAGATTGTACATATGATCTAGGAGAACAGATATGGATGGCAGGTGTTAATGATTCTTGTTATATAGATGTAAATACAACAATTAATTACGCACAAGATAATTATACATCACATGTTTGGGGATTCCTTCAATTGAACATAACCGCACCAAACAAGGAAGAGATAATAAGGGATAACAATGTCACGTTTAATGCAACCATAGTTAACGACTGTGGAATTAACATATCAACAGCCGATGTAAAATTCTTAACAAAGAATGCTTCTGCTGTGGTCTGTGCAAATCTTGTTAACATAAGCGATGGTAATTATTCATGCGAGTTCAACACAACTGGATTGAATGCAGAAGCTCAGACGGTATACTTCAATGCGTCTCTCACTAATTATAATTACAATATAACAAACAAATATCCAGCTTATGCAATTGAAACGTATCCGGTTCTAAAGAACTCAAATATAGATAGATTGGTTGGTGGTTGGGGCGAATCATTCAATGTCAATGTAACAGCTACAGATGAGGACAATGACACCATGACTGTGTATTTCTGGGTCAAGAAGAATGATACAGAAACCTGGACATTAGGAGGCTCTAACACAACAATTCAAGGACAGAACGTAGTTGTATATTTCACCAAAAACTTCTTCTCAGGCGCAGACATAGCAGGTTATAATTTCAAATTTAATGTATCTGAAGATGATGCAGGCCAGATCAATGAAACCAATATAACCAACTTTACAGTGGAGAAGGATGACGTTCAAATTCAAATGGTAGCTGGTAATCTATCAGAGGTTAATAGAATAGGAAGCAATGTTAGTGTCCTTAGTGTCAGAGTGTATGATACTGATAAAGGTCAATACTTGGCAGAAGGATTTGAAGGTATATTCTGGGTAACCACAAATGGTGTTACGTTTGTTGAACAATCATCAACAACTACATTATCAGGAGGTTACTTAAACTTCACCACTTTCGATCCTGGTTGCTCAGTACCTAAATTTGAAGTAGGGGATCAGTTATGGACTGCAGGACTTGTGGGAGAAGCCGCATATAAAGATGTCAATCTGTCTATACCTGCAAATATAACCATATGGACAGACCCATTAATTACACATATATTACAGCCTAATAATACACGCGTCTATAGAAGAGCACAAGACGATATATTTATAATAGGTAATGTATCAGATGATTGTGGCCTCCTTGATGGTACAGACGTAGAAATTTATTCAGAAAAAGAGAATGCCTGGTATCCATGCACTCCTATTTATGATGAAGATGATGGCGACTACAATTGCACAATATCTGCCGCTCAGCATGCATCCAGACCGTTAGGCGTTTATAATGTAACTATCAACGCAACTAAAACAGATTATAATAACTCGGAAACATATTGGGAGAACCTATCATACTTCTTGGCTACAGATCCAATATTGACATTTCCTCAGGTCATTTCAGATCAAGGAAGCTCTCTTGGTGGTTGGGGTGAAAAGTGGGATTTCATAGTAACAGTTAGGGACGTAGATGCCAATGATGTTAATGTGACTCTTTATGTTAACACTTCAGGAACATTTGAATTGATAAACTATTCAACATGCTATTCATGCTCTACGTCAAATGTAACAACATTCGCTGCGCATAACTTCTCAGCCACAGATATTGGAACTCATTGGTTCATTGTAAATGCAACTGATATATACAACTATACTGTTACCACCAATGGGACATTCGAGGTTGAAAGAGACGATACTGTAGTTAGCATAATAACTGCCAATAATTTACAAGTAGGCAGAGAAGGCAATATAATAGGAGATCTTATAGTTAGAATAAAGGATAATGATAGGAACGTTTTCGTAAACGACAGTGTAAGTGGTGCATTCTTCATAACTTTAAACAACACAGCAACACCAGGAAATGCAACCCTCAACTCAACCAACATATCAGGTTACCTGGTATTCAACTTCAATCCAGAATGTTCGTATCTGGCTGGAGAACAAAAATGGGTAGGAGGTGTTGCAAACGATGATCATTACAAAGATAGTAACAGTACCATAAGAACACTGTACGTAATCGGCCAGTTATACAACACACTACATATCCCAATCTTCGGCACAGAATACCAGGTAGGTCACCAGATAAACATAAACGGAACACTACATTCAGACTGTGCAGCTGAAGCAAACATAACATTCTCCAACGTAAACTACACCTTCAACACATCAGGTTCACCAAACTACGTATGCAACACAACAGGTTCAGGTGAGTACTACTTCTGCACATGGAACTCAACAGACAAGCTGGAAGGCTACTACACCATAAACATGTCTGCATACAATGCGAACTACACATACAACACAACCATATTCCAGGACTGGTTCTACCTCAACAACACAGCACCATCATACACAGACTCAAATGTAACACCAACTGATGGCGGTTGGACAAGGAATTACACATATAGCGTGTACATAGAGGAGAACGAAGGCAACACAGTGTGGTGTACACTTTATGTCTCAACAGATAACGGAGTGTCATGGAGGAACAAGGGTACAGATCAGCTAACAACCAACGGCACATGTGAGATCCTGGTAGACGACTTCATGGGTACAGATATAGGTACGGACAACATATTCAGGTGGCACATAAACGACACCACAGGCAACAACACGTACAACACCAGTGACGTAGACTTCCCAGACCTCAACAGAACCAACGTAAGCATAGAATATGTGTTCGGTAACACATCAATGGTCAACAGAACATTCGGATCAATACCATTAACCATGCGTGTATTCGACCTGGAGAACCTGTCATACTACGCAGGAATAAACACAACATTCTGGATAGAGTCAGTTGACGAGGTCATGAACACATCAGAGAACAACCGCACAAACAGCACAGGTCACTCCATATACACATTCCAGCCAGACTGCACCTACGTAGCAGGCAACCAGACATGGATGTTTGGTGTCACTGATGATTACTTCAATAACAGTAACACATCCAACTTCACTATTAACGTGATCGGATATCTGAACCTGAACATCACCGCACCTAATGGTGAAGAGATAATCAGGAACCAGAATGTGACATTCAACGGAACCATAGTCAATGATTGCGGCACAAACATATCCATAGCTGACGTCACATTCATGTCACAGAACAGCACATCACCGGTGTGCATAGGACTTGTTAACATAAGCGATGGAAACTACTCATGTGAGTTCAACACATCAGCAATGAATGCAGACGCACAGACACTTTACTTCAACGCCACATTAACACATTACAACCAGAACCAGACAAGCAAGTACCCTGCATACGCGGTTGAGACATATCCGAACCTTACCAATCCAAAGGTGGACAAGACAGTAGGCGGATGGGGTGAAACATTCTACTTCAATGTCACAGCAACGGATGAAGACAATGACACCATGACTGTGTACTTCTGGTACAAGAAGAACGACACGAGTGAGTGGACAGAAGGTGGTTCAAACACAACCATCCAGGGTCAGAACGTAGTCGTATACTTCACCAAATCATTCTTCTCAGGAGCAGACATAGGTGGTTACAACTTCAAGTTCAATGTCACAGAAGACGATTCAGGACACACAAATGAAACAGAGGTACAGAACTTCACAGTGGAGAAGAATGACTTACAAATACAATACGTATTAGGTAACGGCAGCGTGGTTACAAGATATGGAACAAACACAACCATTCTAAGCGTGCGTGTATATGACACAGACAGAAGCCTCTTCCTATCCTCAGGTTTCGAGGGTAAGTTCTGGGTAACCACGGATAATCATACATTCGTAGAGCAGTCCTCTACAACAACATCAGCAGCAGGATACCTCAACTTCAGCACCTTCGATCCAGGATGCACATCACCAAAGTTCGAAGTAGGTCCACAGCTATGGGTTGCAGGTATAACAGGTGAATCAGCGTACAAGGACACCAACCTATCCTTCTTAGCAAACATGACCATATGGACAGAGCCTTTAATCTCTGATCTCACATTCCCAACCAACCACACAAACTACACAAGGGGTGTGGATGACATAACCATAATAGGTAATGTGACAGATGACTGCGGACTCATAACAGGAGCAACTGTACAAATATATTCACAGGAATCAAGCACATGGTATCCATGCTCAACCATAAAGGACTACGGCAACGGCAGCTACAACTGTACTATACTAGCAGCACAGCATGCATCCAGGCCACTTGCAGCATACAACACAACAATAAACGGCACAAAGCAATACTACAACAACTCGCAAACAGACAAAGAAGAAGAAGCATACGAGTTATCCACAAAATCCACAGCAACATCGCCAACAGCAGTATCAGATGAAGGTGGTTCCACAGGTGGATGGGGTGAGACCTGGGACTTCATAGTAACTGTGCAGGACATAGACGGTGACGATCTTAACATAACCTTGTACTTCAACAACACAGGCTCATGGATACTGATGAACCATACCACATGCTATGCATGCTCATCCTCAAACGCAACAACATTCGCTGCGCATAACTTCTCAGCCACAGACATAGGAGGTCACGGATTCCTGTTTAACGTAACAGACGCCAGAGGTTATGTAACATCAGTCAACAGCACATTCACAGTAGAAAAGGACGACACCTCAGTAGAATATATAGCAGGTAATAACATAGACATCAACAGGCCAAGTGGTGTCTCACCACTAATCCTAAGAATCAAGGACACAGACAGGGATGTTTTCGTAAACGACAGTGTAAGTGGTGCATTCTTCATAACTTTAAACAACACAGCAACACCAGGAAATGCAACCCTCAACTCAACCAACATATCAGGTTACCTAGTATTCAACTTCAACCCAGACTGTTCATACAGGGCAGGCACACAGACATGGACAGGAGGTGTTGCAAACGATGACCATTACGCAGATTCAAACTCATCAAGCCGATCCCTTCATGTAATCGGCCAGTTATACAACACACTACATATCCCAATCTTCGGCACAGAATACCAGGTAGGTCACCAGATAAACATAAACGGAACACTACATTCAGACTGTGCAGCTGAAGCAAACATAACATTCTCCAACGTAAACTACACCTTCAACACATCAGGTTCACCAAACTACGTATGCAACACAACAGGTTCAGGTGAGTACTACTTCTGCACATGGAACTCAACAGACAAGCTGGAAGGCTACTACACCATAAACATGTCTGCATACAATGCGAACTACACATACAACACAACCATATTCCAGGACTGGTTCTACCTCAACAACACAGCACCATCATACACAGACTCAAATGTAACACCAACTGATGGCGGTTGGACAAGGAATTACACATATAGCGTGTACATAGAGGAGAACGAAGGCAACACAGTGTGGTGTACACTTTATGTCTCAACAGATAACGGAGTGTCATGGAGGAACAAGGGTACAGATCAGCTAACAACCAACGGCACATGTGAGATCCTGGTAGACGACTTCATGGGTACAGATATAGGTACGGACAACATATTCAGGTGGCACATAAACGACACCACAGGCAACAACACGTACAACACCAGTGACGTAGACTTCCCAGACCTCAACAGAACCAACGTAAGCATAGAATATGTGTTCGGTAACACATCAATGGTCAACAGAACATTCGGATCAATACCATTAACCATGCGTGTATTCGACCTGGAGAACCTGTCATACTACGCAGGAATAAACACAACATTCTGGATAGAGTCAGTTGACGAGGTCATGAACACATCAGAGAACAACCGCACAAACAGCACAGGTCACTCCATATACACATTCCAGCCAGACTGCACCTACGTAGCAGGCAACCAGACATGGATGTTTGGTGTCACTGATGATTACTTCAATAACAGTAACACATCCAACTTCACTATTAACGTGATCGGATATCTGAACCTGAACATCACCGTTCCTAACATAGAAGAATTCATAAGAGATCAAAATGTAACAATTAATGGAACAATAATCAACGACTGTGGTACAAACATATCCATAGCTGATACTCAATTCACGATAATAAATTCAGGGGTTGAGGTATGTGCGGATCTTGTCAATATTTCAGATGGTAATTATTCCTGTACCTATAACACAACAAATCAAGATGCTGTACCTCATAATATAACGATGAATGCTACTCTTACATATTACAACCAAAATGAAACATCGAAGAAACCCGCATATTATGTTGAAACATACCCAATGATACATAACGCACAAGTAGATAAGACTGTAGGCGGATGGGGTGAAACATTCCACTTCAATGTTACAGCTACAGATGAAGACAATGACACCATGACTGTTTACTTCTGGTTCAAGAAGAATGACACAGATACATGGACAGAAGGAGGATCAAATAATACAGTAAAGGGGCAGAATGTAGTAGTATATTTCAGTAAATCTTTCTCCTCGGGTGCAGATATAGCTGGTTACAACTTCAAGTTCAATGTAACAGAAGATGATGTGGGACAGACTAATGAAACAATTGTGCAAAACTTCACAGTAGAGAAAAATGATATTCAGATCCAGTATGTATTAGGTAATGGTAGTATTGTTTTGAGGCCCGGAAGTAATATAACAGCCTTGAGCGTGAGGGTTTATGATCTTGACAAAGGACAGTTCCTTGACCAGGGATATCAAGGAAGATACTGGATAACGACAGACAATCATACATTTGTTCAGGCGACATCTACATCTACAACACTTGGAGGATACCTAAACTTCTCAGATTTCAATCCAACATGTGTTCCAGTAAAATATAATGTCGGTCCTCAGTTATGGATTGTCGGAATAACAGGAGAAACAGCATACAAAGATACCAACCTGTCGTTTATAGGCAATCTGACTATATGGACAGATCCTCTTTCAACACAGGTTATAGAACCGACAGGTTCTCAAGATTATGGTAGAGGCGTAATTGATATACCCATCAGAGGCAATGTCACAGATGATTGTGGATTAGTATCTGGTTCAACTGTGCAATTCTATTCACAGAAGAGTGATACGTGGTACCAATGTGCACCTGTTACAGATCAGAACAATGGGATATATAACTGCACTATAACAACCACAGAGCAGGGTTCCAGACCACTAGGAGATTACAATGTAAGCCTGAATGCCACAAAACAGTACTATAACAATTCGCTTACCTTCAAGGAAGAGAATGCATACTTCCTTTCATCCCCACCTCAACTATCATCGCCAACTGTAGCGAGCCAGGAGGGTGGATCAACAGGTGGGTGGGGAGAAAAATGGTCGTGGAGTGTATTGGTTCAGGATATAGATGGAAATGATGTTAACGTCTCTTTGTATGTGAATCTAACAGGAACATATAAGCTGATCAACTATTCAATCTGTTATTCCTGCTCATCCCAGAGCCTTATAGAATTTGGAGGATATAACTTCTCATCTTCTAATATTGGCGACAGAGGATGGATGATAAACGCTAGTGACACTCTAGACTATACTGATACAGAAACAGGAACAATTACAATAGACAAGGATGATACACAGTCAGTCTTCATATATGGAGAGAATACAGAAATTGATAGAGAAGGAAGTGATTCACTTCAATTGATAGTGCGCATAAAGGATCTAGATAGAGATGTCTTCATAAATAACAGTAAAAGCGGTGCTGCCTGGGTCACGACGGATAATAGTGTAAATCCTGGAGTGGCTATAACAAACACTAGTAACATATCAGGTTATTTAACATTTGTATTCGATCCTACATGCACATACAACACTGGATATCAGACTTGGAGAGGTGGTATATCAGATGATAGCGTTTACAAGAATTCAAACATTAGTATCAGGACAATTACAGTCAACGGACAACTAAAGAGTAATGTGACACAACCATACTTCCAGCAAGTCTTTAATGTGACAGATCCCGTATTTATAAAAGCTAATATAACTAGCGATTGTTCAGGAGAAGCAGGAATAGATGATGCGAATACAAAGATACAACTCAAATCACCTTCTGGTTCATACCAATCATGCATTCCAGTTTATAATGAAACTGTGGAAAATTCTGGTTATTATAACTGTACATGGGATTCAACTGATAACGAAGAAGGCAACTGGAGTATTCAAGTGAATTCCTCTATAAGCTTTTATAATGAAAATGAGACTCTATTTAATAACATATTCTTCCTGAATAATGTCAATGCAACTTCAGAAAATATGTCAGTTGATCCAGCAGTTGATGGATGGTCACGATGGTTTAATTTCACTGTTGATATAAACGATTCAGAGCAGGATACTGTCACTTGTAAACTGTTTGTGACAACAGATAATGGCGTTACTTTGACTTACAAAGGACAGGACACGGTAAATGGAAATGGAACGTGTAATGTTACAGTTGATGACTTCAGCGGATCAGATATAGGAAGTGACAACTACTTCCTTTTCCAGATAGAAGATATAGAGGAGGATAACTATTACAACACAACAAACATAACAGGACCTACATTAGAAGAGGCCAACACGACAGTCAATTTATCCTACCAAAACAATACTCATGTGAATATAACTAGCGGTAGTGTTCGCTTTGTCGTCAGAGTCAATGATACAGATAATCAATCTTTTGATTCAGGTATAAACGTAACATTCTGGATTGCATATAACAATACAACATTCGACTCAGGATCAATAAATGCGACAAATCTGACAGGTTATGCAAATTATAGTTTCGATCCAAGTTGCAGCTATGTTCCAGGAATACAAAACTGGAGTGCTGGTGTAACGGATCAGTATTATCAAAACACGAATGTAACACAGAACTTTAGCATAATCATATTCGGTGATATCCATAATAATGTATCAGAACCATATGGAAATAGCATATACAAAGGAAATAATCTAACAATACGTTTCCAGATAAACGACGGCTGCGCCAATAACATAACCGGTTCGACTGGAGAAAACATAACATTGAAATTAACCAGCAATAAAACAGGCCATATATTCTACTGTAAGGACATTACAGAAGAGGGTAATGGGACATATAATTGCACATTTAACACGTCTGTCCTGGCTGCAAAATATTATAACATTACAATAAGCTCCAACAGAAGCTATTATAATCCGAACACGACTATAAAACAAAATGCATTCTTTATAGAAACATCTCCAGTTCTCTGGAGCCAGTCAGTCACGCCATCTGGGGATGGTGGATGGGGAGAAACGTGGACATTCCAGGCTAACTTCTCAGACGAGGATTTTGATACAGCAACTGTTGCATTATGGATAAATATGAGTACAGGGTGGCAGCTGGCAGGAAGTAATTCATCGGTTTCTGGGGAGAATGTTACAGTTAGGTTTGTTAAGTCTAATTACTTCGGAGGTTCTGATATAGGAAACAGGACATTCTTCTTCAACATATCAGATTCAAGAGGCCATTCACATGAACTTAATTGGCAGAATTTCACTGTAGACAGGAACGATATATCAATTACATTATGGGAAGGAAACGCGAGCATAGTTAATAGAACGAATCCGTCGCTTACCTGGAAAGTTGAATTTACAGATATAGATAAACAGCCAAATGCGGATATCGGTGACGGAAGAGCTGCTAGATTCTGGTACACTAATAACAATACAATCTTGAATCCATCAGGTCTTAGATATACAAGCGATGGTAATGTTACATTAACAAACAATCAAATAGGTGTTGATTGCGAATTTAGCATAGGACCACAAGTATGGTTTGTAGGAACAGAAGGAAATAACTTCTACAAAGATCTGAATTCAAGTTACTATAATTGGTCTATTGTTACAAACAACCTTAGTGCAGGTATAACATGGCCTGACAGAGAGAATTACAGACAGGGAGTAGATCCTGTATTCATTCATGGTAACGTAACAGATGATTGTGGTTATGTATCTGGCGCAACTGTCACCTTTGCAGTTCCAGAAGTTCCATACACGTGCTCACCAACACGTGACGAACAAAATGGTACATATAATTGTACCATATCAGCAGGAACGCATTCTGTATGGAGTACAGGTGAATATAACGTGACAATGGGTGTAACAAAGGCATATTACAACGGAACCTATACAGAGAAGTCCAAGGCATTTAACATTTCAACAGAACCTATATTATCAAATCCTACTGTAACATCAGAACAGGGTAGCAGTCAGGGTGGATGGGGAGAAGATTGGGATTTCTCAGTCTCATTGCAGGATTTAGACGGTGATAATGTGACAGTTCAATTATGGATAAACCATAGCGGCAACTTCACCTTACTCGGAGAAACAACTACAACAGCCGTGTCACAGACAGATGTAGAATTTAACAACATAAACTTCCTTTGCTCACATCTTGATTTACAGAATACAAGTTCGAAGACATACTTCTTCAATGCAAGTGATCTGCGTAACTATAATGACACAGTTAACAATACACTTACTATAGAGAGGGATGATGTATCAATAGATTATAGGTGGGGTACAGGAAGCCAGGCTGACAGAGAGGGTACTAATACAACCTTGTTAAGAGTTCAGATACTGGACATAGATAGAGGAAGTGTTGGGGTAGACTCAGGAGCCAATGGCTCGTTCTATGTGACAATTGATGGCTCCACATATGGTCCACCAGTAGAGAATGTTTCAGATTCAGATGGTAATATATCCATAGAATTCGATCCAACATGTTTATACAGCGCTGGAATCCAAAACTGGAAGTCAGGTACAGCATCAGATGCGTGTTACAAAGATAATGTTCCTAATGAAGGTTATACAACAATAATCAATGCCCAGCTTAAGAATAATGTCACATCACCTAACTACAATTCAAGTATTCCAGTAGGAACAGATATCACATTGATAACCAACATATCCTCTGACTGTTCAGATTTACAGAACACTTCATGGGTTACAATGCAGCTGAGATCGCCTACAGGAGTTGTTGAAAGCTGCACACCTGTGACAAATGTTACGAACGGGACATACAACTGTTCTTGGGTAACAGACTTCCATACTGGAGGTTATTGGGACGTGATAGTCAATTCAACTAGACAGTATTATCATGCAAACTCATCAACGTTTGATAATTGGATATATCTTAACAACACACCAACAGAGGTAGGTAATTATTCTGTCACGCCTGATGTAGAAGGATGGGGTTCAATATTCACGTATAATATAGATCTTTGGGATCTCCAGCAAGATAATGTGAGCTGTACTCTTCATATTTCAAATGACAATGGTGTAAGCTACGAGATCAGGAATACAACTAATATAACTTATGGTAGAGAAACGTGTTCATTAACTATACCAGATTTCACATGTTCAGAGATAGGAAATGATAATTACTACATATTTGAGATAAATGATGGTACTAATCATTTTAACACTTCAGCTCAATTCGGTCCTAACATCACAGTGGATAATACTACAATAGATTATGTATTCGGTAATTGGTCAGTTGTTAACAGGTCTGGAACCCAAAAAACAACACTTATAGTATTGATTAATGATACTGATAAAAATCAGACAGTTCCAGCAGGCGTCAATGCAACTCTATGGGTAACCTATAACGGAGGAGCATTCACATTAGAAACACTTAATACAACAAACTCCTCAGGTTATGCATTATACAACTTTGATCCTGATTGTACATATGAGGTTGGAAACCAAACATGGTTAGCTGAAATAAGTGATTCATGTTATCAAAACCTTAACACAACAAACCTATCAACATCAATTTATGGAGATCTTTATAATGACATAGGGAACGATCCTTTTACTGGAGAAGTTTTCGAACAAGGAGAAAACGTATCTATAACACTTGCTGAAGTCGAGAATGACTGCAATCTTGGTACAATAGCAGATAGCGTCTCATTCCAGTTTAATCATGAATCAGGAGACTACACGTTTGATTGTGAATCAGAAAGTTTTGGTGGTGGTTTCTATGGATGTGAAAGAAATACAACAGAAATGCCTGCTAAATATTACAACACAACAATGAATTCATCAAAGGCATTCTACAACCCAAATACAACAACAAAGGGAGATCATTTCTTCGTTTCAACAACACCCGTATTATCAGATCCTGTTGCATTGAATGCGCCGGCTGGTTGGGGCGAAACATTTTACTTTGGAGTAAACCTTAGTGATGAAGATCTGGATAATGTAACAATTGAATTATATACAAAGGATACAGATTCAGGCAGTTGGGGCGCTGCTAAGAATTCAACAATACTCGAAGGACCAATGAATGAAAGCATAATATTGGCATGGAGTAACGTACCAACATGCACTGTAGATACGTGGGAGTTCAGGTTTGTGGCAACAGATAACAGGACATTGTCAACAAACACCACACCAATCAACTTTACAATTGAGAAGGATGATATTAGTGTTCAACTGGTTTTAGGTAATGGAGTAACAGTGTTTAGAAATGGTACAGATGAAATACAGTTATCGCTTCTTCTGACAGATACTGATAGAGGAGAGATAGTAACAACTGGAAGCAGCGCAAAATACTGGACAACCAACAGTCCAGCTAATCCAGAATCGTGGGATTCAGGTCAACCAACAACAGTTAATGGGTCTGGTTATATAAACTATCTGTTCCCAACAGATACTCCTGATCCTGAATGTGAGTATGATCTAGGAGTGCTTCAATGGAAGGGTGGGATAGAAGATGACGTCTGTTTCAAGGACATGAATTCAACCAACTATACACTTACGCTTATGTCAGACCTAAGACCTAACATAATATATCCAAATGGTAATGGTTTCATAAGAGGTTCGCCAGTACCAATGATATCTAACGTTGTCGATGACTGTGAAGATGTCGCAAACGTAACAATTAAATGGATAGTCACGGCAGGGATAAACAGCTTTGATAGCGATGGACCAAGCTTTTCAGGAAGATCAGAGAACAACGGATCATATAATATAACATTCGATTCCACTAACAAACCTTTTGGAAATTATAACATCACATTAGAGGCTTCCAAGTCATATTACACATTCAACAGCACAATAAAAATTAATGGATTGAATATAGGTTCCAATCCGGATCTTTTCAACCCCGCAGTAGATCACACATTTGGTGGTTGGGGGGAGCAGTATACATTCACAGTAAAGCTGACGGATCTTGATTTGAATACAAATAATGTTACTCTGTGGAAGAGTTTCGACCAGGAGAATTGGTCTGTTGTAAGCTATCAAGATGCAGTCACACCTGTATCCAAGACCGTGACATTTAATCAGAGGTTTAACTGTACTGACTATTTGACCGGGCCAGGAAACTATTACAAGTTCACCACAAAGGATCCATACAACTACACAGATGATACTGATGTGAATACAAGCAAGATAATAAACGATGCCTCTAGCACTGCAAACAGCGGTGTGAATTACACAGAAACAATGACATCATACAGAGCCACTGGAGGCTTTTTCAACATAACGGTTTACAACACAAACGGAAGCATTATATATTTTAACTTGACAGTTAATGGGAATGAAATAGTTTCAAACCAATCTGTAGACAACAATGCAAACGTGACAATAGATGCAACAAACAACGTTACCATAGATACACCGGGTACTCATTCAATTAATTTAACCATACTAAATTCAACAGGTTCAATAGCCAATGCAAATCATCAGGCATTCTTGTATTACATACTCTCAGATGAAATAATCCTTGATAGGGATAATGTCACAGTAACACTCAATACAAGCGATTCAACTGTCAGGAGAGTAGATCCTAACAATGCGACTCTAAGCTTCATAATTTATGATACTGATATGGGAATTTATCCGAATGATACAGACGGTAAGATATTCCTTACACGAGATTGGACAAACTATGGAGCAGAGCAATTGAGCTGCGTTTCAAATAATGGTACTTGCCTTACTGTTTACAATCCAGACTGCAACACTTATGCAGGTCCTCAGAGATGGAAAGGAGGCGCTTTGGATGAATGTTACCAAATTATAAACACGACTGCAACCAATATTACAGTTATTGGACAGTTGAACACAACTATAATTGCCCCTATTTCGGGTCAGGTTTTGAACAGAAATATATCAGAAGAATTGAATGTAACAATAAAAGATGAATGTTCATACGCCTTCCCTGACGCGACAGTTACATGGTATGATCAGACGCCTTCAGTGATATCAACAGGGCATAATACAACATGGAGTGTGCCTTATGATTACACACTTGGACCAGAAACTCTTACAATAAACACAACGCGAACATATCTAGACTATAATACAACATCAGTTGGTGTATACATATATGGATGGGCCAACATATTCAGAATAACACCTGATAATGGAACACAGATAACAGCTGGCAGTCTGGTTGATGTCCAATGTGTGATAAGGGATTCAAATACAAGCACACGAATAGAAAATTACATAGTATCCTTCTACAAAAATAACACATTAGCCGCAACTAATACAACAGACGAGAACGGAACAGCCAGATACATGTGGAACACATCAAATGAATCATACGGCCTCTTCAACTTTACATGCATAATAGGAAGTAACTCAACACTTTATTATAACGAGTCTGTATCACAAAACACAACATTCCTCAACCTTAACAGGCCATTATTGATAAATGAGATATACGTGGATAACACAACAATATATAGAAACGACAGCTTCACGCCTCATGCCAGCTTTATGCGAGTGCATGTTAGTGATGCAGAAATAGGGAATGCTGCTGGAGCCACTGTTACATTCTTCAACTCCACAGAAGTTATAGACACCTGTTTGACCAACTCCACAGGTTATTGTAATATAACATATAATGTGGCTGATAATAGAACACCGAATGCTTATACAATATTTATAAACGCAACAAAGGCTGGAATAGAGGCATCTGAAATCAATCAAACTCAAATAACAGTACAAGGAGTTATTTACATAAATATAACCGCCCCTGTTAATGGAACAGCATTTAGCAAACTGTTATTAGTAAATCTAGAAGGTAATGTAACAAACGAGAACGGTTATCAAGAATCAGGAACAGCAGTCAGATGGTATAACAATACAGTAAATCTCATTGCAACCGGAGCCTCAACCACATGGAACATAACAGGACAACAAACAGGAATAATTAACATATCAACAAATGTTACAAAGACCTATTACATAATGGGTGTTGATAACACTACAATACAAATAAATGGTTTGGCTGATGTTTTATGGTATCTTCCTCAAAACCATTCCTCTGTGTTATACCCGTCAACATTCTATAGAATGTGCATGGTTAGGGATACACAATCGCTTGTGGGTATAAATGGTTACGAGGTTAATTTCTACTATCACAACGGCACAGAGTATGTATTCAACGGAACGTATATAACAAACAGTTCAGGAATTGCTACAGCAGCATGGAATACTGAGAGCAAAGGTAATATAACATTCAAATGTAATATAACATCCAACAACACGCAATCATACTCGCCGAATGTGGCAGATAGCCAAGCAACTCTAACTGCAATAGACGAACAGGCACCCATCATAGATAATGTATCCATTACAATAACCTCAGGACTTGAGACTTATCTTAATTCAACAAACGTAACAGCAAACGTTACGGATAACTTCAACGTAAGTCAGGTCGTAGCTACGATAGCTTTGCCCAATGGAAGTTATGTGAATATAACCATGTATAACGTGATAAACAACACTTACACTGGAATATACACGCCGCCTATAGGTGGAATATATAATGCAACAGTTTATGCTTTAGATTCGCCTCCAGAAAGCAATATAAACAGTTCATATGCTGGAACATTTGAAGCCTATGGAAAAATAATACCAAATCTGACAAACTCACCGGGTAGCGTAGTGGCAAGCGGAATAACACAAACAAGCTCATATGAGTTCATATTTGAGGTAAATTTCACAAACACAGGTCCTGCAAATGCATATAATGCGAGCATATATGTAACTGATTCACCAGTAAGCAGCTTATACTTCAACACAACCCTTTATGATTGTGATGACATGGAACCCGGTGAGACATGTCTAGGATATTATCATATTACTGTACCTGCAGGCACTCCGACACAGGTTATAACACTCACAGCAACTGCTGCATGGAAGGATCCTGACCAGACATTTAATACAACGACAAATGACACCACAATCACAGTTGCATCAAATCCTGTGGTGAATATAATAGAATCTTCACTTCAGAATACGACAATACACGGCCAAAGAACACGCGTAGGAACAATCACAGTTGCATCTGTAGGAAATGAGCCTATAACTAACATAAACATGAGTACCATAGGCGGTGATATGGGTACAGAATGTCCGGGTTGTGTAATAAGCCTGTTCCCATCAGTATACGATTATCTTCCTGCAGCACAGAATTTCACAGTTGAAGTTAATATAACAGTTCCGCAAGGACAAGCCCCAGACGAATTGTGGACGTATATAAGGGCAGATCCAGACAATACAGGATATGATCAGGCATTCCTTAATATAACAATACCAACAAACACATCATGGATAAGAACACCTTCCGATTTTGGTACATTATTAACACCACTTAATACTAGTGGAGCAGTTGGAAATGTTACAGTAACTAACACAGGAAACATTAAGACATTATTCAGTGTTATCAGGGAGATATCAACAGGTAGTGATCCTACTCTGGTAACAGCAAACCCAAGTGCGTTTGAGTTAGATAAACAATCTTCAACCACAGTGGTAGTTACTTACAACATACCATCCTCGGCAACCTCAAGAGTACATGATATAAACATCTCGATAATTAACAACTCTGCCACTCCAACCAAGGCAACAACAGAGCTCCACCTAAACGTTTCAGATGTTGGTCCAAACATAACAAGTAATGTAATAGAACCTTTGGTTGTGGAAGCGGGGTCAGAAAATATAACAATAAATGCTACTGTTACAGATAATTACAACGTTGGCATCGTAACAGCTAGGATAACGTTACCAAATGCTAGTGTAGTAAACCAGTCAATGACAAATTATTATGGGGCTAATTACACGCTAAGTTATAACACAACAGAGTTTGGTTATTATTATGTGCAGATATGTGCTAATGATACAGCTGGTTTGGAAACATGTATAAATCCAACAGAAATTTTGTCTTCAGGCAACACGACACTTAATATTACGACAAACTCAAGCTTGATAGCGAATAACATAACCATATACCAGTCAGAAAACGTTATATTCAATATCTCTGTAAACAACACAGGATTCTCAAGAGCATTATCAGGAAACATGACAATATCACTACCAACCAATTGGTCTGCTACTCCTAATATTACAATTTTCGGTTTGATAACAAAGAATGGGTCAGTTGCAAACACATCAACTATATCTGTCACAGCGAATGTAACCGCAGGTCTTTATATGATGAACTTATCATTGGAATGGGCAAATTATGACGGCACCTTTGGCAACACAACGCAGACATTTTATGTAAACGTTTCATCCAACCCTGTGATCAACTCACCAACAACATTGGCTTTCATTGTAAGTGAGGGATCATCTGACACACTCAATCTTACTTTAGAGTCTTTAGGAAATGACAACGTAACTAACATAAACATGTCTTGTTACTCGGGCAATATCTGTGATAATTTCACTGTAGGATTTTCACCAGCATCCTTAAGCCTACTGGAACCAGGAAACTCAACAAACATATCAGTCACAATGACTATCCCTACACAATTCCCAACAGGATACTATTATGGATTTGTTCTTGTTCAGGGAACAGGAACCAATGACACAACAAATGTAACTGTATTAATACCTGTAAATATATCCTGGACCCATGATATTTCAGAAATGTCATTAATTGTCCTACAAAACACAAGCGGAACGCTAGGTGTTGTAAGGGTTAATAATACAGGAAACACAGAACTCTTTGTAACAGTGAGTATAGCAGGCAATTCAAGTATATTCTCAACGAATGCAACCAATCTAACACTCGGAATAGGAGAACATAAGGTACTTGAAGTTAATTACACTGCACCATACGTTTCCACGTTCCAAAGCTTCACAGCACAGATTAAAACAATTAACTCAAGCGCTACGCCCGCAGAGCAAACAACAGATTTGAATTTATCTGTATATCCTTACAGAGTAGATATTATTTATCCAAACGCTTCGAGTCCTTTAATCAACGTGGATGCTGGAGAAGATGTGGAAGTATGGGCTAATATAACATACGGAGGAGCTCCTTTATTGGGAAACATAACAATTAACATAACCTTAATGAATGCTTCGTTGACTCTGCCAGTTAATTTCACCTACATGAATTATTCAACAGGAAGATCCTTCTGGATACTTAACTTTACAGCTCCAGACATATCGTCTGGAAGAAGCTATGATTTGAATTTAACAGTGAATTACTCGGTAGAAAATATAGTTAATGAAGAGATTGAAGATAATGCTATTGTGTATACCGACACAAGTCCTCCTGCTATAGCCATCTCTCTTCCTAACAGAAATCCAATGAACACAACTATAACGATAGATATAAACATAACAGATGCTGGATCTCTGGCTAACGCTTCTGCGAATATAACTGCTCCTAATGGAAACATATCAACATATTCCTTGACGCTGTTGGAAATCTCAGACATTACATATATTTACCAATTGAATTTCAGCAACACGTCACAAACAGGTATATATAACATAAACGTCACAGCAACAGATGCATCTAGTAATACAAACAGTTCGAATAGGACCTTTGAGGTTTATCATACAGTCCTATTCCATGGAAATGCAACAGATATTGAGAATTACAACAAGCCTATAATTGACCTTACATTCAAGCTGCTTAACACGAGTTCAAATAATGTTATAGAACAAATCCAATCGAACACATCAACTGGAATCTATAATGAAACAATAGAAGCAACCACATACGATCTTAGAGTAGAAGGGTTAAATGCAAGTGTGCTATTGGATACAACACCAATACTAAACGATACATTGAATCCAGTAGAAATGGGTGACATACCCACATCTCTTATAGGAGTTGGATCACTGAAGGGAATTTTGGTGCGCACGTCACTCAGTTACGCACAAGGTAATATAAGCTTTGATTATTCCTCATATGGAGATATTGATGCAGGGAAAATTGGTATTTATCAATGCATAAACTACACGAATCTAGTTGGTTGTAATATCAATTGGTCAAGAATAAATGGTAGTGTAACAAACACAACACTAAGAACGATTGAAACTAATGTCTCCAACTTCTCAGTTGCGCATGCACTTGCTCGATATATATGCGGAAATGGTGATTGTGAAGAGGCATACGGGGAATCAGAGTCCATTTGCCCACAGGATTGTAAACAACCTGAACAGCCAACAGTACCTACAATACCACCAGAAGATACAGGTGGCGGAGGTGGAGCAGGTGGCGGAGGTGGAGCAGGTGGCGGAGGTGGAGCAGCTGGAGGAGCCGGAGCTGGAGCAGGTCAGGCTGGAACACAGTTAGAGATACCTGATATAGAAGGACAAGGAGGAGAGGGAGCTGCAGTTCCAATAGAAGTGAGATCCACACTTTTGTTCATAACATTAGCTCCAGGTGAAAGGGAGATACATTCATTGGAGATAGTTAACAACCGTGATACAACAGCAACTGCAACCTTGAGCATGGAAGGAAACATTCTTGAATTTATCAAGTTTGATCAAACCGTAATCGAGGTTGACTCCAAGACAACAAAAATAGTAAAGGTTGATGTATTTGCTTTATCCTCTGCGATACCGGGAATATATATTGGTGATATAGTAACAACCATAGACGGCGAAAAGTATGTCACACCAATTACCATTAAAGTGGAGATACCAAAAGAGCCACTTCTTGATGTCTTTGTAGAAACGCTTACAAAGGTTGTCGCACCGGGTCAAGAGTTACTACTAAGACTGACGCTTAAAAATATGGGTGAAACAGCAACAATTGAAGACATAATCGTTAACTATATCATAAGGAACCTAGTAACCGATGAAATAATAACACAGGAAAAAGAGACTGTGGCCGTTGATGAAACAATGTCATATACAAGAAGGGTACTTATACCCAATGAAACCGCTTATGACAGGTACGTATTGGAAGTTAATGTCAGTTATTATGATGATAGTAAATCAGCATCAGCTGCAGATGCGTTTGACGTAAGCTCCTTGCCATTACCATTGATAATATTACAAGGAATGTTCCTCAACCCATTGACATATGTAATCATAATAATGCTGCCGGCTATATTTGGCGGGCTGAGAGTATACAAGAAGCGCAGGTTATCCAAGGCAAAGAAGGCAAGATACATATTCCCTATGGATTACAGCAAGCTTCCACAACCAGGGCCAAGCTCTCTATTAGTGGGTAAGATAGCTGAAACAGACAAACTTGCGTATGAAAACATGAATTCACTCATGACACATTCCATTGCAGCCGGAGGTACAGGTTCAGGTAAGTCTGTGAGCGCTATGGTTGTGGTAGAAGAACTACTGAAGAGGAAGCTACCTGTAGTTGTATTCGATCCAACAGCTCAATGGACAGGATTTATAGAAGCATGCAAGGACCAGCATATGCTTGATCTGTATCCAAAGTTCAATCTTAAGCCATCAGACGCGATGTCATTCAAGACAAACATAATAATTATAGACGATCCTGAAACCATTATTGACGTCAAAGATCATTTGAAGCCAGGCGAAATCACAGTCTGTATTATGACTACTCTAACTCCACCACAGATAGATAAGTTTGTCAGAAAGACTGTAGAGACCATATTCGCTGGTCAATGGCCGGAATCCCCAACATTGAAGGTATTAGTAGTTTACGATGAGGTCCATAGATTACTTCCAAAGTATGGTGGTAAGGGCGGTTATGTTGCCCTTGAGAGAGGAGCAAGAGAGTTCCGTAAGTGGGGAATCGGTCTATTCCTGATATCGCAGGTATTATCAGATTTCAAGGGAGCCATTAGAGCTAACATCAGCACAGAAGTACAGCTAAGAACCAAGTACGGTGGTGACATCAATAGGGTAAAGACAAAGTATGGAACAGATTACGCATCCAAGCTTGTAAAGTTGACAACGGGAACGGGTATTGTCCAAAACTCTGAATATAATGATGGTAAGCCATGGTTCATAGCATTCAGACCACTTCTTCACAACACCAGACGTTTGACTGAAGAGGAAATACATGCATACGTAAATGTGGAAAAAACAATAATAGATGTGGATAAGAGGATAGCGGTTCTTAGAGGAAAAGGCGTGGATACCTATGATATAGAACTAGAGCTTAATATGGCTAAGGACAAGATGAAACAGGGATTGTTTAAGATGGCAGAAACGTATGTCGATTCTGTCAATGAGAGGCTAAAGAAAGTAGGTGGTTAATATGACAAAAAAGGAGAAAAAATCATTGGATTTTACTCAGATGAGTGTAAAACAGATTACACAAGCAAAGGATGAATACCAATTATTGTTGGCATCTTTAGAGGATCAATATAGGAAAGCAGATATATCGGATAAGACTTACAAAGAGTTGAAAGAAAAAAACACAAAGAAGCTAGAAGAGGTAAGAAATTATCTGATAGATATGGGAATGCGAGATGTTGCAGATAGACCACCTCAAGAACTTGAAGAAAAAAAACAGGCCACTCCAGAAGTTCAGTCAAGACCACCTATAACTCCAAGAAATCCACCTCAAGCCATCCCAGGACAATATCCTCAGCCTATGGGACAATCACCTCAAGCAGCAGCCCCTTCAGTAAATATGGAATTGATAGACCTGAAAATGAAAACCAGTGTTGATAAGGTTAATTCAGTTATAGATGCCATTAAGGAATCCCAAAAATCCACAGATGACAAAATCCAGAAGATAACAGAGACACTTGGTGAAATGAGGGCACTTGTTTATACTAAGGAGAAAGATAAACAGGATCAAGCGATAAAAATAGAGAAAATTGAAGAGGAAATGGAGGGTGTAAAACCAAGGAAGATAGAAAGGCAATTCGGTGAAAGGGATAAGATATTAGCAGATCATGGTATAAAGGTTGAGAAGCTTGGCGCCAAAATGGAGATTGTAATAAAAAATATAGGAGACATACAATCTACTCTGAGAAGCATCGGAAACTTGGAGAATATATCTGAGGTCAACAAGGATGTAATGCAAAAACTAAAGGAAATGCAAAACTTATCCAAGTTAACAAACAGACTTTCCGACAGGGTGCAAAAGATATTCATGGATTTAAACAAGAAACTTGAATTGTTTATGTTGTATAAATCTAAACAAGATTCTCTTGATGAGTTATCCAAAGAGATGCTAAAAACAGTAGATGGACTGAGCATAAGAATAGAAGATTACATAGAGAAGAAGGATATTGACTCTCTCAAAAACGACATCTTTACACTTGGTAACAAGATTGATGACGTCAGAAAAATAATAGATGTAATCATACCAATAATAAATGTAAAGATTCCAGATCCAATAAGGCAGCTTCAAAACAAAAAGGAAAGTATCGAGGGAGTGTTATTTTCTCTTGAAGAATCTTACAGGGATGAAAAGATACCCAAGAACGAATACCTAAGTGCAAAGGAAAAGAATGAAAAACAACTCAAAGAGATTGAATCCAAACTCAAGAGGGAATGGAAAAAACTGCAAACAACAGTAAAAGAAGGCCAAAATGAAACTGTAAAAGCAGAAGAGAAACCTCCAGAAAAGGTTTCACCAAAGGAAATTCCTGAAGAAAAGACTAAGCAAGTCAAAGCAGCTGAGAAACCAAAAGAGAAACCTCCAGAAAAGGTTTCATCCAAAGAGGAGAAGCCTGATGAAACAGAGAGTTCTGTTGAGAAAAATCCTCCAGAAAAGGTTTCACCAAAGGAAATTCCTGAAGAAAAGACTAAGCAAGTCAAAGCAGCTGAGAAACCAAAAGCAGAGCCAAAGAAAAAGGAAGATGATATAGATGATGCGACACAAAAACTTCTGGATGACCTTAAGGACTCCTTAGACAAAGGACTGATTAGCAAGGAAGTATATGAGATGTCAAAGAAGACGCTATTAGAAGAGTATGAATAGTATGGATAAGAAAAGGATAGTTGTAGTCGGAATGTTGGTGTTTTTCGTAATTATATTTAGCGGCAGGTCACCAACACCTCCTGAGTGGAATAATGCAAGTTGGCACTACAGGGTACAGCTAGATATAAACTCATCCTTTTATGAAAGAGATAACTGGCCAGTAGAGCATACGATCAACTTCACGAAATTAATAGATGAGATGAACGAATCGGGAACTTTTGATAACGAATCTATACGTGTATTGGAGTATAGTTCCAGTGGATACTATTTACATGAAATAAACAGTCAGTTTGATGAAGATGATAACTACGATGCATCAACTAACGCAATAGGAACATTAAGCTTCCTCATGAATGGAAGTACAAATGTTAATTCAGTCAGAACATTCTTTGTATACTTTGACGTTACAGAAAATGGAGCAAAAGCAGAAACAAATTACCAAAGCTTTCTGAATTACTCAAGAAATGGCGATGAATTTAGTGTTAACAACTCCAGGTTTGAATGGTATGTTGATACAAAGCGATCAGATAATACATCAGGTATTTATCGTGTGAGCGGAAAAACAGGAGTCACGATATTCAATCTAGGAACCTCTTTTAGACCTGGGGAGTATGTGGAATTCTTCAATGGAACAGATAATATCACCTATTACATGGAAAATAATATAACCCTACTGGATAGCGGTCCTATAAGAGTTAAAGTTAAATTAGAGGGTGTAGAAATAGCCATGGGTAATGCCAACATCACGACAAACCTCAGCCGCGTCGAAAAGATATACACATTCTATGCAAATTCATCTTGGATTAAAATAGAACAAAATATAACAAACATGAACAACACTTTAATTACTAAAAACTCAACAGAAGCTGGAGCCCTCGCTTTTGACGCTAAAAGAGCATATGGAGCATTCTATTCTGATGATTTCATATTCACCAACGAATCAGCTCCTGGATCATGGTCAATGGCGTTTGCAGCATTTGGTAGTTCTGTTGGAATTGTTCACGTAAATCAAAGTATAAGCAACTACTCAGCTTCAAATAGTAGTAGTTTAGGTAGAATTGGAATCCAGTTAAACAATACAGAGATAGCTGCTAATGAATCCATTTATGAGTTAGCCGTGATGGTTTTCAA
>Ga0210057_1001884_pt1 | contig 30978 bp, 40 predicted proteins | sample CryGeyCG2114_010_2_FD_183968 | JGI IMG/M metagenome (GOLD analysis project Ga0210057, IMG submission 183968) | Groundwater microbial communities from aquifer - Crystal Geyser CG10_big_fil_rev_8/21/14_0.10 (SPAdes) (version 2) | ecosystem: Environmental > Aquatic > Deep subsurface > Groundwater ...
CTTGGCAAAAGGGCCTTGGAACTTCTTGGCATTGAACACAATGTAGTAATAGAGAATGTAGTCATTGATGAAAAAAACAGCAGGGCATTCCTCGCAAATTTAGGAATTTTAGAAATAAGTGAAGAAGGATCTTTTTTGGAAAAAATTGAATATGTGATTAAAAAATTAAAAGGCTCCAAGGAAGAAGAAAATGTTTTGAGGGTTGTGAATATTCTTTCAGAATTTGAAATTAAGGACAAAGCAGGAAGTTTTATAGGCACAAGAATGGGTAGGCCTGAGAAAGCTAAGCTTAGAAAGCTTATTGGAAGCCCGAATGTTCTTTTTCCCGTAGGTAATGAAGGAGGAAGACTGAGGAGCGTTAATGCTGCTTGCGAGACAGGAGTTATTAACAGTCATTTTCCCACTTATTATTGTGAAAAGTGCAACAAAAAAACTATTTATCCTTTATGCGAAAGTTGTGGTGAAAAAACAAAAAAAATGTTTTATTGTTTTGAATGCAAAAAATATTCTCTTGAAAAATGTGAAGAACATAAAAATTCTGTTCAATTTGATTTCAGGGCAATTGAAATCAAAGAATATTTCCAAAATGCTCTTCAAAAGTTGGGATTGAGAAAGGAGCAAGCACCCGTATTGATAAAGGGTGTGAGGGGCACTTCTTCTTCTGAACACAGGATAGAACATCTTTCTAAAGGGGTTTTAAGAGCTGCTTATGGATTGCAAGTGAATAAAGATGGGACAATAAGAATAGATGCAACTGAACTGCCTTTAGTTTCATTCAAACCGAAAGAAGTTTTTGTGAGTGTGGAAAAATTAAAAGAATTAGGTTATGATAAAGATGTTTATGGAAATGAATTAAAAGATAAAGAGCAAATCCTTGAACTGAAACCTCATGATGTAATTCTTCCATGTTCTTCCGAGTCAGGAGAAGAGAGAGCAGATGATGTTTTTTTGAGGATTTGTGGTTTTATAGATTCCTTATTGGAAAAAGTTTATGATCAAAAGCCCTTTTACAATGCAAAAGATAGAGATGATCTTGTCGGGCAGTATGGTGTTTTCATGGCACCTCATAATTGCGCCGGAGTTATTTGCAGGATTATAGGCTTTTCAGACACCCAAGGGATTTTTGCGAGCCCATATATGCATGCAGCGGTAAGGAGAGATTGTGATGGGGACGAGGCTGCAATAATGCTTTTGACAGATGTGCTTTTGAATTTTTCCAGAGAATTTCTTCCTAAACATCGCGGAGGAACACAGGATGCACCACTTGTCCTGAACGCGAAAATAGATGCGGGAGAAGTTGATGACCAGATTCTGGATTTTGAAATTCTTGGTGATAAAGGATATCCTCTGGAATTATACAGGCTTGCAGAAAAAGGAGAGCATTCTTCTGTTGTTAAGATTAATGATGTAAAAACTGCCCTCAAGAATGGGGAAAATCCTTTCATAAATCTTGGATTTACACATGATACTTCTAATTTTAATGAAGGTGTCACCTGCTCTTCCTACAAATTCTTGGCAACTATGCAGGAAAAATTAGATCATCAAATGAGACTTGTTGAAAAAATTCGCGCAGTGGATACAGCAGACGCTGCAAGGCTCGTAATAGACAGACATTTCATAAAAGATTTGAGAGGTAATCTAAGAAAATTTTCCACTCAACAATTTCGTTGTGTTGGATGTAATGAATCAATAAGAAGACCTCCTCTTAATGGAAAATGCCCTGCATGCGGAGGGAAGATAATCTTTACAGTTAATGAAGGAGGAATAAAAAAATATCTTGAACCTGCAATTGCCCTCGTGGATAAATATCAGCCTTCAAAATATATGAAGCAGAATCTGGAACTTATCAAGAGATACATAGAAAGCATCTTTGGAAAGGAACTTGAAAGGCAGGAAGCTTTGGGAAAATGGTTTTAGAATGATTAACTTTAAATAATGTGGAGATTTTACAGAGGGTATGAATTTGAAAAGACTTCTAGGAATTAAAATTTCTGATGGGGAAGAAGAACAAATGATTTCTGCAAGAAAAACTTTTGCAGAAATGGCAAAGGAACAAAGAACACTGGAAGAAATTTATCGTGGGGCTAACAATCTTTGGTTGGGACAACATGCAGGAGCATATCCTTTTGGTAGAGATTATGATGCTGACTAAATTTAGTTAATTTTTAAAAAGATAATCTCTTTTGTATTGTATGGAATTGATTCCTGGCAGAAGCAGGATAAAAGACATTCTTTGGATTATTTCAATCCTTATTGCTTACGCAGGACTTGTGGGATTTACATGTTTTATTTTTGAAGAGGCACTGCAACTTCAGAGTTTTGCCGCATACATGTATGTTAATTCTGGAGATTGGGAAGGGCTTGAAGAACATATTAAAATGATGGAAAAGAGCCAAAATTTTGCAGAAGTTTGGATAAAAGGGATTGGGTGGAGCAACCCTATAATGTGGCCTGCGTTTTTGACTTATCTTGATTCCAATGAAGCATATATCAGCACTCTGAAAAGGATGGCTGAAAGAGAAAATGGATAAAAACATTTAATAATAAAATAATTCTTTTTCACATATGAATGTTGAGGAAAGATTGGAGTTGATAAGAAGGAACACAATAGAGATAATCAATGAAGATGTTCTTATGGATTTACTCAAAAAAAGGAAAGAGCCAGTAATTTATTGTGGCTATGAAACTTCTGGAGACATTCATCTAGGACATCTTGTTAGTATGACTAAGCTTTTGGATTTGCAAAAAGCTGGGTTGAAAGTTAAAGTATTATTTGCGGATTGGCACACTTACCTCAATCAAAAAGGAGAGTGGGAGTTTATTAATAAACAATTAAAAAAGTGGGAAAAAGGATTTGCTGCATCAGGCATAAGGGCAGAATTTGTAAAAGGGAGCAAGATTCAAAGAAATCTTGATTACATAGATGATGTTTTTAAGCTCGCCGTGAAAAACACCTTAAACAGAGGTTTGAGAAGCATGCAAACTGTGGCAAGGAATATAGAAGATGCCAAAATTTCGCAAGTAATTTATCCTTTAATGCAAATTACAGATTTCAAATATCTAAAAGTTGATGGAGCTCTAGGAGGAATTGAACAAAGAAAAATTCATATGCTCGCTCTTGAAACCCTTAAAGAAATAAGTTACAAAACCCCTTTCTTGATTCATCATGAATTGATTCCGAGTCTTAAGGGGCCGGAGCAAGGAAAGATGTCTTCAAGCATCAAGGAAAGTATGATATCAATAACTGATTCTGATGTGGAAATTAAAAACAAGATTAACAAATCATATTGTCTTGAAGGGGAAATAAATGAAAATCCTATTCTTTCTATAGCAAAACTGATAATTTTCCCAAGAAAAAAGGATTTTGAAATTTCAAGAGACAAGAAATTTGGTGGAAATGTTGTTTTTGAAAATTATGAAGATTTGGAAAATTCATTTAAAATGGAAAAAATTCATCCTCTTGACTTGAAAAATTCTGTTTCAAAATACCTTCAGGAAATTATAGGTGAAATAAGAAAAAATTTTAAGTGATTACCTCGTCTTAAACTCTACAACATCCAAATCCATTAGTTTATGCCTTAAACCTACCACTTGTCCATGAAACTTACTGCTTGGACCCCATATTCTTGTTTCTTTTATTTGGTGGGAAAAACCATGGAGGATTTTTTCTGCAATATCTTTTATTGTTGAACTTTTATTCAATACTACTGGTTTTTCTGATTTTTCTTTTCCAGGTTGTTTTGTAAAAACCCTTATTTTTCCAAGATTTTGAAAAATCTTGTCTTTCAATTCCTGCAAAACTTTTTCTTCCGGTTTTTTTGCGGAAAGAATAACGAAATTATATTTTTTACTTTGTAAATTTGCAGAGATTTTTCTTTTTTCGTTTTCTGTCAAATTACCCATGGCGTTGAAAACAATAATTTTATTTTTTGAAAAATCACTTATCTTTTCTTCAATATTTTTTACTTGCGCCAATTCATTAACTAGCATAAGAACTAAATCAGAGGTATGCACAATTCCTTTGTCATAATATTCAGATTCTATCGCAGGAATTTCAACAATTTGTATTTGAATCCCCGAGTAAGGCATCATACCTACTATTGGATTTTTTGTTGCAAATTCATAATGTGATATTTCGGGATTTGTGTTTGTTAATGCAGAAAGCAATGTGGATTTTCCAGAGTTTGTGAGTCCCACAATTACTACTTGCATTTCTTCTTTCTTTATTCCTCTTTTTCCCGAAGATTTTTTTGTCTTTTTTGTTTTTTCAGCTTGTTCTTTCAGTTTTTTTAATCTGGTTCTCAGTTGAGCTCTTAAGTTTTCTGCACCCTTGTGCTTTGGCATTAGAGAAATCATTTTTTCGAGAGCTTTAATTTTGTTTTCAACACCTTCAGTTAGTCTATACTCTTTTTCTGCAGCTAAATATTCGGGATGTGCATTGATAGGCATACATTTCTTAAATAATGGAGTATTAAAAAAATGATGGTTTATGAATTTACAAAAGAAGAAATGATAGACAAGATAACACAGAAGAAAGAATTCTCTCAGTTGCCTGAGAAGGATGTTGAGACTGCATTTGAAAAGTTTGACAAGGAAAGAAATTCAGATTATCAAAAGCTTAAACTTACAAGGAATTTTCTTAGAGAAATTTTCTCAAGCTTTTCAAGCAGGAAACTTTTGAATCCTATGAAGGAGAAAGGCACAGATTGGTATCTGATGAAGCACAAATCGACGAAAGAAAGGTTTCCTTATTATGAGGAAGTTTACGGAAGAATTTTTAAGGATTTCAAAGACAAAGAAATTTCACTAATTGATTTGGGTGCAGGGATTAATGGGTTTAGCTATGGTTTTTTTAAAAAAATTAATCTGAAAGTGAAGTATGTTGGTGTAGAAGCAGTTGGACAGCTTGTTAAGTTAATGAATTTATTTTTCAAAGAAAACAAAATCAAAGGAAAATCATCCCATCTAAGCCTTTTTGAAACGGGAAAAATCAAAGAATTAATAAAAAAACAAAAAAAGCCAAGAATTATTTTTTTTATGAAGGTTATTGATTCTTTAGAAGCTGTGGAAAGGGATTATTCAAAAAAATTGCTTAGAGAGATTATACCCCTTTCAAATATAATTGTTTTGAGCTTTGCAACAAGGAGTCTTGGCTCTGGAAAAAAATTCGGTGTTAACAGAAACTGGATTTTGAAATTCATAAAAGATGTATTTCAAGTTTTGGACGATTTTGAAATTGGAGGGGAGAGATATGTTATTTTCAAGGAAAGAGGATAGGATTACTTTTATATATTAAATTTTTCTTCTTGAGGAATGAAAATTGATTTTAAGAGAAAAGTTCTGAAAAATGGAATGACTATTCTTTTTGAGAGGAGAAATACCCCTGTTGTTAGTGTGGCATTCGCGATTAGAAGTGGAGGTGTCAATGAAACAAAATCAGAGAAAGGAATTTCTCATTTCATAGAACATATGCTTTACAAAGGTACAAAGAAAAGGAACAGCAAGCAGATTGCGGAAGAGATTGAGAAAAAAGGAGGACAACTTAATGGATTTACAGGGGAGAACATTACTGCATTTTGGTGTAAGATACCAAGCAGGTACTTGAACGTTGCACTTGATGTTTTGTCGGATATGGTGAAAAATCCCTTATTTGATGAAAAAGAGATGGAAAAGGAAAGAAAAGTAATTTTTGAGGAAATAAAAATGTATAAGGACAACCCTAGGATGCATGCCATGGAAAAAATACATAGTTTTCTTTACAAGGAACCCTTTGGGATCCCAATTCTTGGAACTTATGAATCTATGAACTTAATAAACAGAGAAAAAATTACGGAAAGATTTAAAGAGTCATATACGCCTGACAATATGATTCTCTGCATTGTAGGTAATGCTAATTTTTCAAGAATAATTAATTTTGCAGAGAAAAGTTTTGGTAATGAAAAAGGACAAATTTCAAAAGTAAAAGTTGTACCAAGAAATAAGCAGAAAATTGAAAAGCGAAAAGGCGTTGACCAAGCAAATTTGGTTTTTGCATATCATGTCTCTCTTTTTAGAAACAAGAAAAGCTATGCCGCGTCAATTCTTAACGCTTTAATGACGGAAGGAATGTCCTCGAGACTTTTTATGGAAATAAGAGAAAGGAGAAATCTTGCATATGCATTGAAAGGTGCTTCCGAGATAAGTAAGGACTTTGCATACAACCTTATTTATGCTGGGACTATGAAAGAAAATGTAAAGAAAGTAAAAGGTTTGATTTTGAATGAATTCGAAAAAGTTTCCAAGGACTTGACAACAAAAGAACTGAAACAGGTTAAGGAACAAGTTATAGGAAATTATCTTATTTCAAGAGAAGATTCTCAGGAACAAATGGTTAATCTTTTGCAATATGAAATTGAAGGAAATGCTAAGGATTTTTACAAATTTGAAAAAAACATAAAATCAGTGAAATTAATAGATGTAAAAAATTTAGCAAAAAAAGCAAGGAAGAAATATAGCTTTTTTGCACTTGTTCCTTCAAAGTAAACAGGAAAACAAAAAATATAAACTAAAAAGATTTTTTTGTTTTATATGACTTCTGTATTATGTAATATATATTATACAATATATATTTTTAAGAATATAATTCTTCATTTAGGATTTTAATGGAAGATGGAAAATACAAAATTTCTTTAGACAGTTTAGTTGATGAGATTAATTCTGCTTGTGGAATGTGTAAGTCCCATGTTATTATTGTTGATGGAAATCCTGAAGAAGCACTAAGAATTTTCAGAGAACTTTATGGAAGAATACCTCATTATATTACTTTTAGAAAAGAAAAAATGCCTGGCCCTTCTCATTATAGGTGTGGACCTTATTATATAGAATTAGATAAAATAACGGTTGTTTAATATTTATCATCAACAATCCTGAAAATTTCTGCTTTTTTGCCGATTAATTTTTCAAGTTCTTTTGTAGGTGTGTTGATTATCCCCTTGATTGTTTTGAATTCTTCCAGAAGTTTTTTGGCTGTCTTTGGACCTATGCCCGGAAACCCTTCAATGATGAACCGCATCTGTTCTTTTTTGTTAAAGGATTTTCTTGTTACATTAAGTGAAGCTTCTTTTTCTGTTCTTTTGCTTAATATAGATATGAATTTTGCTGTATCTTTGTAGTCTTTTGTGAAAATTATTGGGATATTATATTTAAGAATTACTGAGAGCAAAAAACCTCTAACAGAATTGGGATGCATTCCTTCCTTATTTTCATAGTAATTCTCTGTGTAGAGTTCCTGCTCATCAATACCTTCTATCATTAGAATTTTCTTTTTGTATTTCTGTAAATTTTCCAGTTGTTTGACAAGTCTTCCGTTTTTCATTGAGGAGATAAAATCTCCTACGGTTTTTCTTTCCAGAATCACATCCTTTACGGCGAAATCTCCAATTTTTAATTCTCTAAAACTTACCTGCAATCCCAAGCCAACTAATTCTGACGAAACAAGGGAATTCTTTTCTCTATAATCTGCTATAATTGTAGGAATTATTTTCACTTTTTCTCTTGCGTTTTTTTTAGCGAAAATATCAAAGAGTTTTTTGCCTTTCATCTTTAAGGTTTCCTTTTTTGAACATTTCTTCTCTTATTGAACCTATGGCTTCATGCATTTTTTTCTCTTTTCTTTTTGAAACGTAATAATAAGTTTCATCTTTTGTTTTTTTGGTCATCAAAACTATTATTTTTCCTTTGTTTAATCTTGCAGTTCTTCCGCTTCTTTGTATGGTTCGAATTGCAGAGGCAACAGGCTCATAAAAAACAACCGCATTAACTTCCGGAATATCAAGCCCTTCTTCCCCAATGCATGTTGCACAAAGAACATTAATTTCCCCCAGGGAGAATTTTCTTATTATTTCTTTTTGCTCTTTTTGGCTTAATCCCTCTCCATTCTTCATTGTCTGGCCTATGAATACTTTTGCACTTATGCTTTTTAACTTGTTTATCTCTTTTGCAATTATTGCCGCAGTATCCCTAAATTGCGTGAAAATGAGTATTTTTGCATTCTCATTTCCTTCTCTTTCCTTTTTTACTATATCTACGATTTTTTTTATTTTTGGATGTTCTATTTTTTTACTGAGCATTATGTTGGATTTTTTGAATGCAAGCCTAAATTTTTCTCCGGAAACCAATTTTAAAACACCTTTGCTTTTTCCTTTGTCTGCTTGCTCAAAAAGATTTTTCATGTAGTTGTTGAAGCTTTCAAGAGTCTGCGTTTCCAGAAGTTCAAGAGCATGCTGAATTTTTATTGCCTGTGCACACGCACTCATTCCCAAAAGGTAGTTATAGTTTTTGTTTCCTGTTGAAATTGTGTAAGAGATTTTTTTTTGAAGCTTAATAAGTTCTGTTTTTGTAGGAAATCCAAATAGCAATTTTCTGCTCTTTAATTCTTCTATATATTTCTCAAATATCTGCTTAAGCAAATCTCTAATCTCTGAGAATTCTTCCGGAAAATCTATTGATTCTCTTTCAAACTGAAGTTCCTGGAGGTATTCCTTTACATCATCACTTTCTCTTGTACGCAGCTCAACTTCTTCTATTGAAAGATTTCTGCATATTTCTTTTATTTTTGAACTTTCGCTTCCAGGGGATGCTGTAAGTCCTAATATTCTGGGGTGTTGGGAATTCTTCTTGTAATTTGATGCAATGTAATTGTAATCATAATTTTTTAGGCATCTGTGTGCTTCATCTTCAATAAGCAAGCAGACTTCTTTCAGATTGTAAATCTCATTTTTTAAATCATTTGCAATACATTGAGGTGTTGAAAAGATTATGTCTGCAGAATACCAAATTTTCTTTCTTTGTTCAGGTTTTACGCTTCCTGTAAAAAGTTGTATTTCTGCGAACAATTCCGGAAGGTGTTTTTGGAAGTATCTCAGGTGCTGTTCTGCAAGAGGTCTTGTTGGTGCGAGAAAGAGAACTTTTTCCCCAGGAAATTTTTTCATTCTTTCAATAACAACTAACAAGCCGATAAGGGTTTTTCCCAGTCCTGTGGGCAGAACAACAAGGCAATTTTTTTCAAGACATGTTTTTGAAATCCTATCCTGATATTCTCTTGGTTTTATATTTAGCAAAAAATTCATATTCTCCTCTTTACTCTTTAAAATCTCTAAAAATTCGACAACCTTTTTCTTTAAATAACTTTACTTGAATTTATACAACAAGGAACACATAAAACAGCCCAAGAAGGCAGATTGAGGCAAGGAAGCTCCAAAGGATTATGTTTCCAAAGAAAATTTTGTTTCCATCCAAATCAGACAAGGGAAGTACATTGAAAAATGCATAGTATATATTGAGTTTTGCAAAATTGTCAAAACCTGCAAAATATCCTGCAATTCCCAGTAAAAGATTTATTACAATTCCTGATGAGGCAATCAATGCCATGTGAAATTCAGTCACTTCCGAAAAGCTGTAAAATCCAAATCTTTTTGCAGTCCTGTAAATTTTTGACTTTACTTCAAATACAAGGGAAGCCATCCACTTTACATATCCCAGTGTGAATGCGGCAACAATCACAGGAAGAAATGCGCCAGCTGGGAACGGTTTTTTGAAATGCCAGCCCGGCTTGAAGCCATATCTTTTCAGTTCCCATAATTTTATTTCAATTTCAGAATCAAGATAGAAAGAAGATACTTTTTTTGCAAGAGTATTTGCTGAGATTATTATCAGCACAGAAACAAATACATAAACAAAATCTCCAAAATAGTTTACTATGCTAAAAGTGAATGCAAGAATAAGGGTTACGAGCAGAATTGTAAAAAATTCATTTTTATTTATCATCAGGTTTTAATGAAGAACATTCTTATAAACTTTATCGTGATTTCAAAAAGACCTGCATTCTCAAAACAAAATATATCTTTTGTTATGGAAAACTATTTAAATATTATTATACAAATCTTAGCATGATAGTTAAGAAAATGACTGAAGTTGTGGGTCTTAAAGTTTATACGAATTCTGGGGATTACTTTGGAGAGGTTGAAGAAGCGAATATCATGAATAACCGCGTTGAAGGATGGAAGATAAGGGTTTCCGGAGGAATGAGCACTCTTATCAGCGGTGCAAGAGGCGTTATTATTCCTCACAAGTTTGTTACGGCAATAAGTGATATTTTTATAATAAATAAATCAGCACTTCCAGGTCCTGAGTCAGAAGTTTCAGAAATGCCCGAAGAGGTGATGTAAAATGGTTGAGGAAATTTTTCTCCAAAATTGGATTTTTACAAAATTTGCGCTCCCTTTTTTGCTAATATTTTTTATTGTTTTTGCAATCCTGGAGAAAACAAAAATTCTCGGGGACAACAAGCAGATTAGCGCGCTTGTCGCATTTGTCATTGGCCTTATCTTTGTAGGTGTTGCATATCCGAAAGACATCGTAAACAACCTTATCCTGTTCCTTACAGTTGCGCTTGTCGTTGTGTTTGTAATCATGCTTCTCTGGGGATTTGCCTCCGGAGAGGAAAAAGGCCTGCATCTTGAAGGATGGATGAGAAATGTTTTATGGGGTGTTTTAGGAATTGCAGTTGTGCTTGCATTAATATGGGCAACAGGCGCAGACACAAGGGTTTTTGACGTTCTTTTCCAGCAGAGCTGGAGCAAAACCTTGTGGACAAACATACTTTTTGTTGTTGCAATCGCAGCTGCGATTGCAATTGTTCTGAAAAAGTAGGGTTTTTATTGCCTGTGAAATTCAGTTAAATCACGGATTGGTTTTAATCAGTTTTTGTGATGATGCAAGACGTTAAACTTTTTATTTAGTCTAATACTTATTCCGGCGTGATTTTTAGTTGTTTTAAATTGACAAGTAAATAAATCAGAGAAACATATTTAAAGTTGCTTTCATAAATTAAGGTATGCTTAGCGAAATGGTTTTCCTTCAGTCCTTTGGGTATTATGGCGGGGGGACGTTTGGAAATATTTTATCCAGATTAGGACAATTGGGTTTTTTTGACTATGTGCTTCCATTTCTGATAATTTTTTCATTGGTGTTTGGAATTCTTACCAAGACAAATATCTTTAAGGAAAATAAGGGAATCAACGCGATTATTGCGCTTGCCGTTGGTTTAATGGCATTGCAATTTAACACTGTCACAATATTTTTTTCAGAGCTTTTTCCCAGGCTCGGCGTTGGACTTGCAATTATCTTAACAATCATGGTTCTTGCAGGACTGTTTTTGGATACAGAAGGGCAAGGGTTAAATTACCTTTTACTGGCTGTTTCCGGAATCATTGTAATTATTGTCTTGGCATCAACAGCAGAGGCAAGTTCCTGGTGGTACTCATGGTCCTTTTACAGCGGGAATATAGGAGAAATTTTGTTAATTGTGGGAATTATAGCAGTTATGGTGGCAGTTGTTGTTACTGCAAATGCCAAAACACAAGAGAAGTACAAGCCGGTTTGGATGAAGGGTGATTGAAAAGGTTTAAAATCATTTCTTTCCCGGAATTTTTCACCTTGAAATAAAATCATTTCTTCCTTGAAATTTTTCTCAGGCTTTGAAAAGTGTCTTCGTTACCGCCTTTTTTTTGAGGCTCTTTTTTTAAATTTTCCCTTTCCACTTTCTTATTATCCGAGAGGGCGTTTGCCATCTTTCCGAAAGAATCCTGCATCATGGAAATCTCTTTTTTTATTCCTTCTATGCCTTGTCCGTAACTTCCTACTTTTTCAAGAATTCTTAATTGAAGGTTGTCAATCATTGATTCGATTTTTTTCAATCTCTCAGAAAAGGATTCAATTCTGGAATCTGCAAGGGTTTTGAATTCTGATATTTCATCAATCTTTTTTTGTATTTTTTGTATTTTTTCAAGGAAAACCTGCTCTGCAATCTCAATAATTGTGCTTGTGTCAATTCCCTGAGAGGGCGAATAATCATAACTTTCTTCCTGAGGATATCCCTGGTAATTTTGCATTTCTTCCTGAGGATAATATTCTCCTTCCTCCGGAATTTCCTGTGTTTTGGCATAAGTTTCATTATTATACTGGGGCGGAGAAGAGTAATCTTCCTGACTTTCTTCCTCTTTTGACACTGCACTTTTTATGCTCTCCTGATTAAGTGCATCATTTATTGCTCTGGGAGACGTGCCTTTGTCCTGAAGTGTTCTAACAATTTCACCATCGGACATTCCCTGGTTTCTCATTTTTGATACTTCTTCTAAGACTGTCATTTTATAAATGGCTGAAACATTTTAGCCTGTTTTGAAAGAATTTCCAAATCTTCTTTTTTGGCAAATTTCCCCATCTGGCCTGAAAGCGAATCCAGAAAAGATTTTATTCTTTCAATATCATGTTTCATGATTTCAACTTCTTTTTTAATTTCAATAATTTTTTCACCAGTTTCTTCCTTGATTTCGACGAGATTGCCCCCTATCAACAGGAGCCTGTCTTTAAGGATATTTTGCTTTTCCTGCAAATCATTTATCTGCAAGCCTGAACCGGCGTCACCATAAGAAGATTCATAATTCAACCCCTTTTCTTCAACCATTAAGAAACAATGTGAATATGGTTTAAATGTTTTTTTATAAATCCCTTAGTAAAAATTTTAAACTCCCTAATCTTTTTTTAAGCATGCAGTTTAAAAAAGATGCGCCATTATACAGCTATGAGGTTCAAAGAGAGGGTGGGGAAGACATTCTTTACATAAATTATCTTGGAGCTCCGTTTGTTCCAAGCCTTATGGATTCAGGCAAAGTGATGGAAAGAACTGTCGATGTTTTGATGGAAAATCCTAATGTTTCTAGGATAATCTTTGTTCAGCAGAAAAATTACAATTATGACTTCACAGAAACCTCTCTTCTTCTTGAGATTGCCAGTCTGTATGTTTATCTTCTCAAACAGGAGAAGGTTCTTTCACAGGAAAAACTTGTAACAAATTACGAGCAATTTTTTGCCAAAAGATACAATGATATTTTTTATTTCCTATTCCTTCTGAAGCAGGACCCTGTTGCATCTTATCATGACCTGAAGAAAATAATAGTGGAGGCAAATCTTCTTTTGGAAAAGCTTGACCCTTCTTTTGATATTGACCAGAAGAACTACATAATGCTTCTCAACAAGATTTTGAAATTGCTGGAAAGAACAAGACTGATTCAGATTCTAATGCCCTTTATGAAAGACTATTCTCAAGGCTCAAGAGAAATTTACAGAAAAGTTTTCAAGCCTGACATAGTTCCTAACTTTACATTTACAAGATTGGTTTCGGACATGCCTTATGACGGTGAGATTATGGACCAGTATAAAATTTCTTCCGGAATTTATGATGAATCACTTGTCACAATCATAAGAGTAAAGGACGAACCAAAGTTTCTTTATCACGTTACCCCGCCGGAAAATGTCCTTAGCGAGGCACATAATATGCTTTTGAATCTTGCAAGAAATGTCTTACTTGAACACCAACCTCGCGCAGAGGAGTTTACAGACGCGGAAAGGACAAGGCAGGTTTTTTTTAATATTTCAAAAGACTTGCTGCAAGATCTGGCAAACAGCAAAAACGTGAAAATAAATTATCAGGAACTTAACAAGCTTGCAACAATTCTTGTGAGACACACCATTGGATTTGGAGTTATTGAAGTTCTTCTTCAGGACACTAAGCTTCAGGACATTGTTTTGAATGCTCCCATTTCACTGACAAATATTTTTGTAAGACACCAAGATTATGAAGAATGCTCTACAAATGTTCTTCCGAGCCAGGAAGATGCAGATTCATGGGCCGCAAAGTTTCGTTTGATTTCTGGCAGGCCTTTGGATGAGGCAAACCCTATTCTTGACACCCAGCTTGAAATAGGGAATGTAAATGCAAGAATAGCCATAATTCAGACACCATTGTCTCCAAAAGGACTTGCCTATGCAATAAGAAGACATCGTGAGGATCCTTGGACATTGCCTTTATTCATAAAAAACAAAATGATTAATTCTTTTGCAGCAGGGCTTTTGAGTTTTTTAATCGACGGGAGCAGGACAATTTTGGTTGCTGGAACAAGAAGCTCAGGAAAGTGTGTTGATGGCAATACCTTGATTCAGATGGCTGACGGAAGAATAGAAAAAATCAAGAATCTGCAGGGAGACTTCAAAAGAAAAATTGATGATGGAAATATTTATGAGCCTGCAGAAAATTCAGGTGTTTTTTCATTGGGGGGTATGAATATAAGGCCTAAAAAGGTAAATGAATTCTGGAAAAGAACTTCCCCTAAAAAGGTTGTGAAAATAAAAATGCAATCCGGAAAAGAAATAATCACCACAAAAGAGCATCCGTATCCTGTTTACGATTCTGATGATTTAGAAATTAAATATGTTCAGTCAGATAAATTAAGTATTGGTGATTTAATAGCATCACCGAGGATTATTAATACACAGGGAAGAGACATTTCATTCAATCTGAAAGACAAAGAGTATTGCATCGGTGAAGAAAAGGATTTTTATATTCTAAAAGGAAAAACAAGCTCGTCAATTGTAAGATTTCCAAAGTATTTAACCAAGGAATTGGCGGAATTTGTGGGATTGGTAATTGGTGACGGACATATTGATGCAACTAAACTGGAGTTCCATAATGGTTGCAAGGAATTAAGGGAAAATTATATCTCATTAATCAGGATGTTTGGAGTTTCGTACAGGATTTTTAATTCTCACACCACCACTGTTGTTCAAGTATCTTCCAGAGTTTTATCCAAGGTCCTGAATGAAATTTTTGGCATTCCTCTTGGGAAAAAGGCAGATAAAATTTCCATACCAAAAGTTATACTAAAATCCCGCAACAATATTCTGGCTGCGTTTTTAAGAGGGTATTTCGATACAGATGGATATTGTTCTTTGAGGAGCAGGGATTTGGAAATAGTCACTGCAAGCAGGAAAATGAGTGAGGAATTACAGTTGGCTTTTTTAAGATTTGGAATCATAGCCTTTAAGAAAACAAAAATGATTAACGCCGTGCCTTATTACAGGATTTTGGTAAGGGCAGAATTTGCAGGCACTTTCTTTAGGGAAATTGGATTTTCTCATCCTCTGAAAAAAGAAAGGGCAGAATTAATGCTGTCTAAGTCATATGTGGAAAATACCAATACAGATGTGATTGCAGGAGGAAACAGGATTCTTAAAAATCTTAGAAAAACTTTTAGAATCTCTCCAAAACAACACAGAAAATCCGGCAAAGATTATTGGGCATATGAGAATAACCAATACAGGGTTAGCAGGAAATGGTTCGGAAATCTTGTAGGGTTTTATACAGAGAGGTACAAATTTCTGAGATCAATGAGCGAAAAAGTAAAAATTTTAAGAAATATAGCGGAATTTGACATGAAGGATTATTTCAGCAAAATAGAAAAAATAAGAATTGCTTCAGGGTTATCTTACGGAAGCATTGCCCATCAAACAGGTTTGTCAGAAAGAGGAGTTAAAAAAATATTAGTTAATCAAAGAACAGGAAGCCTGGAAGTTTTAAACAAATTTTCAGGGATACTTGAGTTGTCTGCAGAATCTATTGTAGTCAATTCATTTTTAGCAGGCACGATTTTGGCAGAATTAAGGAATGAACTGAATATCTCAAATGAGGAACTTGCTTCATGCGGAATTTCCACGGCAACAGTCACTAATATTTTCAATTCAAAGCAAGGCGTTAGATTTGAAGTTTTGCAAAAAATAGCGAGAAAAACCATTAAAATTTATGAATCTGCGGTGTCTAAAGATTCATTTACCCTCCTTTTGAAAGCCAAAAACCTGGCAACTTCGGATATTTTCTGGGATAAAATTGCATCTATTGAAGAAATTGATAAAATTGATGATTATGTTTATGATTTAACCGTGGAGGATACACATAATTTCATTGCTAATGGTTTAATCGCGCACAATACATCTCTTCTAGGAAGTTTGATGCTAGAAATCCTCCCTAAGTTCAGGACAATAGTAATTGAGGATACTCTAGAACTGCCGGTTGATTCCATGAGGAAATTGAATTATGATATTTTAAGAATGAAAGTACGTTCTGCTTTGCTCAGGACAACTACAGAAGTTTCTGCGGATGACGGAATTAGAACCAGTTTAAGGCTTGGAGATTCTTGCCTCATTGTGGGAGAAGTCAGGAGTGCGGAAGCCAAGGCACTTTACGAGGCAATGCGTGTTGGTGCTTTGGCTAATGTTGTAGCAGGAACAATTCACGGTGCGAGTCCATATGCTGTTTTTGACAGAGTTGTAAATGATTTAGGTGTTCCTGTAACGAGTTTTAAGGCAACTGACATAATAATTGTTGTAAATCCAATAAAATCTCCAGATGGCTTGCATTCATGGAAAAGAATGATTAGTGTCACAGAGGTGAGAAAGCACTGGACAAAAGATCCTTTAACTGAGAAAGGGTTTGTTGACTTGCTCAGATATAATGTGGAAACCGATACACTTGAACCTACGGAAGATTTAATCAATGGTGATTCTGAGATTTTAAAGGAAATAGCATCAAATGTAAAGGGGTGGGCGGGGAACTGGGATGCAATCTATGACAATATTCTTTTAAGGGCAAAGATAAAAGAGGAAATTGTGAAAGCTGCAGAAATAAGTGGAGAAGATTCCCTCCTTGAATCTAAATTCAGCGTCCTGGCTAATGACGTATTTCATAGGATTTCTGACGAGGTCATTCAGGAAGTAGGCCTGCCCATTTCAGAAAGGATTTTTCCTTTGTGGAAAGAGTGGCTTGATAAGAAAGTGAAGGAGAAGAAGCAGTTGAGAGGCGAAGAGTGAAGGTTTATATTAAAAATCACAATAATGCTTATCAATATTATTTCCTTTAAGGTTTCTCATGTCAGATGATGGACCAACAATTGATGAATTTGTTGAAGAGAGAATGGATATTTTGAAGGATAATGTTGATGAATTTTGGGCAAGAAAAGATTTTGAAAATGATGTAGAAACTTCCCCAGATATAACCTCCCTTCATGATTATTGGGGCTTTGTAAGAAACTGCGAAGAAATGTCCAAAGAGGACAGAGACTATTTTTCTGATTTAATATATCAAAGAATTAAGGAAATTACTTCTTAATTTTTCTCACAACATTTATTAATTAATTCTCCGTAATTTTTTTAGTTTAAAAGATGGTGAAAAATTATGCCTCCTGAGAAAAACTCCAATAATCCAAAGAAGCCGAGTGTTGATGACATTCTAAAAAAGTATTCCGGAAAGATTCAAAGCCAGATTGAAACTACAAACACAAATGTGGGTGATTATAGCAGAGAGTACAGAATTTTCAAGGAAGAGATGGCCCCTCAATTGACGAGATATGAAAGATGGTGCAGGACTCTTGGAAGTTTGGTGAGACTCAACGTTTCTGAAAAGGATAAAGAAAAGGTTCGCAAAAATTTGGAGATTGCCCATCTGGACATTGAGCCGTGGCAGGCCCTTACGCTGAGTGTGATGTCATTCGTTGCAGTTTTTATAATTGGAATGTTTATTTCTCTTGCAGTTGTGCTAATAAAAGGAAGCATTGCAGCTTTCCCATTTTTGTTTTTCTTCATGACAATATTTATCTCTCTTTTCCTTTTCTATTTTGTAAATGGCTATCCTCAAAGACTTGCAAACCAATGGAGATTGAAGGCGAGCAGCCAGATGGTTCCTGCAATACTTTATATTGTAGTTTACATGAGGCACACTCCTAATTTTGAGAAGGCAATTTCTTTTGCCTCACAGCATTTGCAGTATCCTCTTGCTCTCGATTTCAAAAAGATTTTCTATAACGTTGAAATTGGGAAGTTTTCCACGTTGAAAGAAAGCATAGACAATTATCTTGATATATGGAAGGACTATAATATTGAATTTATAGAGTCATTTCATCTTATTGAAAGCAGTCTTTTTGAACCAAGCAATGAAAGAAGGATACAGACACTTGAGAAATCCTTGCAAGTGATTCTTGATGGTGTTTATGACAAGATGCTTCGTTTTACCCATGATGCAAGAAGTCCTCTGACAAATGTTTACATGCTTACAACCGTTCTCCCGGTTTTAGGAATTGCTCTTTTGCCATTAGCTTCCGCAATGATTGGAGATTATCTCAAATGGTATCACGTTTTCCTTCTTTATGTTCTGATACTTCCTTTTGTTTCTTTTTTCCTTACAGACAAGATAATTTTTCTCAGGCCCGGAGGATATGGAGAAACATCTCTTCTTGAAAGGAACCAATTTTATTATAAATACAAAAGTAATAAAGTTTATACAAAGGCATTTTTGCTTACATTGCCTCTTTTTGTTTTAGGTTTTTTGCCTCTTGTGTTCCAATACACTCCTCTTCCCGGTTGGTTGGGAATTCCAAGAGATTTTACATATTCTCAGATTGGATTGGGAATTTTTGGAAATGATAATTTTTTTGGTTTTTTGCAATCTTCTTCAGGTTCAGGAATAACTGGTCCTTTTGGAATTGGTGCCTTGGTTTTGAGCATGCTTATCCCTCTTGGACTGGCATTGTTCTTTTATATTTCTTATAAAGAGAAGACAAAGGAATTAATTGTGGAGAGAAACAAGACAAGACAACTTGAAGTGGAGTTTAATAATTCTCTTTTTCAGTTGGGGAACAGGATTGGAAACGGAACACCCCCAGAGATTGCTTTTGGAAGCATAGCAGAGTCTTCAACAGGATTGATTACTGAGGATTTTTTCAGGAAAGTAAATTATAACATAAGGCGAAATGGCATGAATGTTGAGAGGGCAATTTTTGATTCAAACCGTGGAGCAATAAATGATTATCCTTCCGAATTAATATCTACAAGCATGAGAATTCTTGTTGAATCTGCGAAGAAGGGACTTAATGTTGCCGCAACGAGCCTGATGAGCATTTCCCAATATGTAAAGAACATACAAAAGATTACAGAAAGACTTAGGGACATGCTTGCGGAAATACTTAGCGACATGAAAAGCAACATGACTTTCCTTGCACCTCTTCTTTCGGGAGTTGTTGTAGGACTTGCAGCGATGATAACTTCGATATTGACTAGACTGAATGTTGCAGAGCTTAGTCAGGACACTGCAGGACTTGGAAACTTCCAAAATCTTTTGAGCATATTTGAAGTTTCAAAAATGATTCCTCCTTATTTCCTTCAAATCATAATTGGAATATACCTTGTGGAAATAATTTTCATACTTACAAACACCCTTGTCATTGTGGATTCCGGGGAGGACAAGCTTCAAAGGACTAACCAGACAGGGAAAAATCTTTATCGTGGAATTCTCCTTTATTTCATAACAGGGCTTGCTGCCACACTCTCGCTTTTCTTCCTGGCAAGTGTGGTTATAGGTGGGTTTTAGTTAGTTGATTACTTAATTTTTTTGCCGGCAAGTTTCATTTTTTAAGTATGGATATAAATACTTCAAACATAAATATTAATTGGATTAAGTTGTTTTTTGTTGTAATTTATTTTAATTACACTAATCGTAATAAGATTTTTGATTATTTATTTTGAAAACATTTATTAATTATGTTCTTTTTTTTGTTTTATGAATAATAGAAGAGGCAAGAAAGGGATCATCACAGAGTACCTCCCATGGCTTCTCATTGCTCTTGCTGTTTTGGCTATTCTGATGATTGTAATTTTCACTCTTAAAGGGCAAGGAACTTCCCTGATAGACAAACTTAAAGGATTGTTGAGAACTTAAGATAAATGGAACTTACAATAGGACAGCTGATAAAAATAATAATCGGGCTTTTGGTTGTTGTAGCAGTTGTTATTGGGATTTATTTTTTCGGAGGGTATGTGAATGACTTTTTCAAGAATGTGCTTCCCTCTGACGAAACACAGAAAATTATACTTTCAATAATTGGAAAATGAAAAACACAAGAGGTTTTTTGCTCGCAGAGGAAACGCTGAAAATAGTTATAGCCGTAATATCCATAAGTTTTCTTGTTTATTTTCTTTATTCAATATATTTTGCGAATAAAAATCCCGAACTTGAGCAGGCAAAAGCCACGTTGGAATTTTTGATAGAACAAGCAGATGCTGGAATCAAAGAAGTGGAAGTTTACAATCCCGAGGGATGGTATATCTTGAACTATAAGGAAAATATTTGTATTTGTGAGGATACCGATGACTGCAATCCTGACAATAATTGTGTAAAATCTGATTTATCTGTTCAAGAAGCCATAGAGATAGATAATCCTCCAATAAAACTTCAAATTAAAGACGGGATGATATCCAAAGGCTAAAATGACATTCGATGAATTGACAAAATATATAATATGGATTGTGTTTTTTGGAATTGCCTTGATGGCATTATACTTTTTGCTAAAAAGGTTAGGTGTTATGTAAATTGAACAAAATGATCCAAAAAATAAAAAAAGGAGAGTTGACTACTCAGCAGATAGTTTTGCTAATTATATTGATTGCCAGTTTTGCAGTTATTTTGTTTTTTCTTTTTAGATTGAATCTTTCTGAACAAACCCAAAAGGAAATTTGCCACAATTCCGTTGTTTTAAAGGGAAAAAGCAATCTTGCAGGAGAATTGGATTGCAAGACAAGTTATGTTTGCATCTCCGGGGGGGAAGAATGCAAGGATATTCTTCCTACTGAAACAATTAAAATAGATAGTAGTAAGGACTCTGAAAAAGTTAAAGAAGAAACTCTCCAAGCTATCGCAGACAAGATGGCTGAATGCTGGTGGATGTTTGGTGAAGGGAAGGTTGACTATGTGGGATTGAACATTGAGGGAGCAACAATTGGCCAGGTGAATTGCGCTGTTTGCTCCACAATAAAATTTGATGAAAATATAAAAAACTACGCGGGGCAAAATACCTTTGGGGATTTGTATGATTACCTTTCCACCACCAAAAAAGATAATTCTCAAACTTATCTGCAATATTTGAGACAGAGCAGTACTTATGATAAGACAAATCCGGTTTATTCTGAATCAATTAACTTTAACGAAGATTATGTTGTTGTAACAGGGATTGCCAAGGAGGGGGCAATAAGAGCTACTGCTTTTTGGCTTGGAAGTGGGTATGACCTTCTTAATAGTTGGGTGCCTTTTGTAGAATTTGATAAATTTGATAAATCAGGAGATTATGGTCCCTTTCCTGCAATCATTGTCAAGCAGTCTGAATTAGATAAAGTGGGTTGTGATAATTTTATAACCAAAGCCTAGCGATTAGATAATTTTATTAAGTTTTTTCCCGAGTTATTTTGATGAAAGGAAAAAGAGGACAGGTTCTTCCAGAGAATGTGATTTTTATTGTTCTTAATCTGCTTTTCCTTGCAATTTTGATTTTGTTTATTTATTCAAAATCTGGAGGAGAAGCAATTCTCGAAGAGAAGTACGCAAAGCAAATTGCATTGATAATTGATTCTTCAAAAGAAGGCATGGAAATCCAACTTAATATGGAAGATGCATTTGAAAAAGCAGACAAAAATAATTTTGACAGAAAAGATGTTGTAATAATTGATTCGCAGAAAAATCTTGTTACCGTAAGGCTTAGAGAAGGGAAAGGATATTCTTATGGGTTTTTCAACGATGTTAATTTGGACAAACCTTACCCTATTGATATTAATAATGATAAAAAAGATGATAGTTATAGATTTAAAATTTCAGGTTATAAAACGTAAATGGAAAAAATTTTAAGCGTTTACTGGTTTGCAATTCTTCTCATAGTTGCGGGAGGGATTGTCGCGATGGTTTTGATTTTTTACGGAAAACCCTATGATGTTCGCGAATTGGAGGCAAATGCACTTATGAATCAGGTTGCTGATTGTATTTCCACTGATGGAGAGATGGCTTATCCTTTAAGTGAATTAGAAACCAATTTCTTGGAGAATTGCCACATAAATTTTAAAACTGAAAATGCTAAAAATCAATTTTATCTGGCACTGAATTTTTATGATTTTAACAATATTGGGGCTGAGGTTGCTAAGGGATTTTATGAAGGAAATCCAAATTTAAAAGGTGACCTCATTGCAAGTTCACTTTTTGCAAATGAAAAGTCTTTTTATGTTTTAAATAAAGATGGTGAGCAACCAAAAGAAATTGTGGTGAAAATGCTTGTTATTATAGATAAAAATGGAGAAAATGCATAGAATCATTTTAAAAAACAGGAAAGGGCAGATAGGCGAGACTATGACCTGGGTTGTGGCAACTCTTGTAGTGATTGCTGTGCTAGGAGTTTCAATAGTTTTTACCAAGACAGCAAATCCATTTTCAAAAGAAATCTATAGTTATGATAAGGAGAAAGATTTTTTAGCTTCTTTGTCAGTCACCAACTTTTTGTCTGAAAATACTAATGTTAATTATCTTGAAAATTTGGACAAAAATTCTGAACTTAAAATAGAAAGTCTTCTTTTGACAATGCCTGCAGGTACGAGATATAAAGGGGAATGGAGTTTAGACTTGGAAAACTCAGGAGATTCAGAGACTATAAACTTAAATTTAAAATATCTATTATTCCCTGAGTTTTTTAATATAAAAATAGAAAAGAGTAATCTTAAACTAAATTTCTGGGCAAAATGCCCTACCACTTGCAAATAAAATGAGAGATATACTTAAAAACAAAAAAGCAGATATTTCCATAACTATTCTTGTTTTAGGAGTTGTGACACTTTGTATTTTAACTATTTTGAGTTTTATCAGTTCAAATAATGGTGTCAAAAATGATTTTGTTGGACCAGGACTCATTGAAACTGTGAATGCTGTTGCACTAGAAAACAACTTTATGGATAGTAAAGATTTTACAAGTGAGATTAAAGGGGGGTTTAGTAAAGTTAATGTGATGAAGACTAGTGATGGTTCAGAGAAAAAAACTATAATAACTGTAGAAGATGGTGTTATCATTGGTGATTTTGTGACTAAGACAAAAACTATTACATTCAAATATCCTTTTTATAAATCAGAAAATAAAAATATCATAAAAGTGAAATATCTTCCTTGATAAGAAACATTTTTAAATAAAACTTGCTTATGATTTTCAAGATGAGTTTTAGAGGTGACAAAAAGGCACAGGGCTTGAGTACCAATGCAATAATTTTGATAATTCTTGGAGTAATTGTTTTGGCTGTTTTGGCCATTGGATTTACATTTGGATGGAGCATGCTGAAGGATAAAATATCCCCCTCTAATAACGTCCAGACAATTGCTGATGCCTGCAGCAGTGCATGCATAACAAACAGCCAATATGATTTCTGTACGGCTACAAGAGATTTGAAAACAGAAGATACTGAGATAAAAGGTGGGACTTGTTATTATCTTGCTGAAAAACAAGCAAAGTATGGGATAAGCAAGTGTGAAACTGTTAGTTGTAGTGCAAATAATGTCTTATTAGACAAACTTGATACGAGTGTAACAGAACCTGATTGTGATGAAGATAATAAAGGAAAAACAGTTTATGCTTTAAGTAGTGATGAGACAACTTTATTAAGTAAAGAGTGTTCTTCCTGAATTCTTTCTCAAAAAACATTTAAACAATATTTTCTTATTCTGGATTATGGCTCGCGGAGATTCCGAACGAAGAAACAAGGGGAAGGACAAGAGAAAAAACAAAAAGAAACATCCTTACAAAAAAGGTGGGAGACAGAGAAGCGCAATTGTTTCTAGAAAATAATCTTATGATTATCTGTTACAATCCTTTCCGCTAAAATTCTAGTAATTGAATTAAACAAAATTTATTATTTGCTCTTTTAATTCAAAAGATGAAAGGAACGAATCTTGATTATATCCTCAATCAATTATCATCGAAAGCGAGCGATAGCGAGCGTAATTTTTATAAATTACTTTTTATTTTTCATTATCTCCCTTGAATTTTGAATTTGGGAATTAATCAGCATATTTTGCTGCCTGCTCCATTCCTTGTCTGAGTGCGTTTTAACAAATTCTGCCCAAAATTTAACAAAATTCATCCTGTCTTCCGCATTAGTTTTGCCCGGCTTCATAAAAATTCTTTTTTGCTTCATTTTCCTTTCTTCTTTTAATAAGTTCCTTTAATTTATTAACTTTGCTTTTATCTATCTTCTCCCTGAATAATTCCTCAATGTGTTTTGCATCCTCAAAATCCTTGTCGGAGCCAAGATATTCCTCTTTGAACGCTATGTGCCTTTCTAAAGAAGAAATAAATAATATTTTATTTTTTATCACCACTTCAATCTTGTCTTCAAATGAACTCCTATCCAGATAATCTTTTGGAAATTTTACCTCAAAATTTGGAATTGGAAAATTTTCTTTTGAAAATCTTATAGCCATTTTGCTTTCCAGAAAGTCCCAAAGTTCATTTTCATCTTCGGCGTTTAAACACCAGAAACCTTTTTTTTTCAATTCTTTGTACAGCTTGCAAAACTTCTCTTTTGAAATCTTTTTTATAAACACATCAATATCTTCGGTTGCGCGGGATCTTCCAAGAATTATTGATACATAACCTGATATAATGACATATTCTGTATATTTTTCAACGATTTTTAAAAATTCAAATGCAAATTTATCCAGTTCATTCAATTCTTTATTTATCCTGATGGTTCTCTTTTCCCTGTCATAATCCATGAAAGAAACTAAAATTGTTTTTTATATAAGGTTATTTGACTACTAGTGAGTAATTTTATAAATTCTATTCCTTTTTTTAATTGATGTCAGAGGTGATTTTCCTTTCAATGCTTGCTTTGATATGGATTGCTTTTGCAAGTATCCATGATATCAGGACAAGGACAGTTCCAAATTGGATTTCTTTCTCACTTGTGATTTTTGCGATGGGTTTTAGGTTTTTTTATTCTCTTTTCAATGAATCAGGTTTTGCTTTTTTTTATCAGGGTGTAATTGGATTAGGGATTTTTTCTCTAACTGGATTGCTTTTGTATTATGGGCACATGTTTTCCGCAGGAGATGCCAAATTAATGATTTCTCTTGGGGCTGTTTTGCCATTTTCAATTAATTTAATCACAAATCTTAAAATTTTTTCCGCATTTTTATTTTTATTTTTAATTTCTGGAGCTCTTTACGGATTGGGTTGGAGTTTTTTCCTTCCTTTGAAGAACCCAAAGATATTCAAGAAAAGTTTTTCAATGGAATTTAAGAGGAACATAAAAGTATTTTATCTCATGATTTTTGTATCAATACTTTTTGTTTTAGCAGGATTTTTTGAAATCATATTTTTTTATCTTGGCTTGCTGACTTTTGCTTTTGCATATCTGTATGTTTTTGCAAAAACAATTGATAATCATCTTCTTGTGAAAGAAATTTCAACAAGAGAACTTGAAGAAGGAGACTGGATTTATCGAGATTTGAAAGAGGGTAAACAAACAATAAAAGCAAGTTGGGATGGACTTAATTCAAGGGAGATAAAGATAATACAAAAAAAATACAAAAAAATAAAAATAAGAGAAGGAATTCCGTTTGTTCCCGTATTTTTAATTAGCTTCTTATTGCTTTTGTATTTTTACTTTTGGAACTTCCAGTTGGTTGAGAATTTGTTAAGAGTTTTGGACAAATTTTGAAGCAAGAATTTTTATGCTATTGAATTCTATACTTAAAACGAAATAAATTTTTTTATTCTAAGGAATCCTTCTTGGAAGCCATGTATTTTTTAAAGTTATTCTTTCGCTTTTTTTCTTTACTTCTTTTATAGATTCTTTTTTCTTTTCTGGCTTTTTTATTTCCTGGTTTTCTTCTGTGAGGATTTTTTGCAATTTCTCAAGGTCTGTTTTTTTTGCAGGATGCCTTTCTGAGTTTATGTCTTCATCTTTGTAAATTGGTACAAGGTTTATTACATCATGCCCAAAAAGGCTCGCTTTTGCGGCCATAATATCTTTAGGTTTTAGTTTATCAGAAATATTTTTGGAAATGAGGGCGATAAGTTTTGCAATTTCTTCCGGAATTTTTTCACCTATTTCTCCGTGTCCTTTTGGAATTATGAGTATATGTCCTTTTGAAATCGGATTTAATTCCAATACTGCAAGAGCTTTTGAATCTTCAGCAATTTTGTAAGATGCTGTGTTTCCAGAAGCGATTAAGCAGAAGATGCATTCGGGGTTTGTTTCAGCCATGGTTATTCAACAGAAAAAGGTTTTAAATTTTTATTGATTTTTCATCCCAATGCCCTTCGCATGTAAACAATCTCTTCAGAATTAACGTTTTCAATTTCTCCCAACTCTTTTTCGAGAGGTTCAAGTTCTTTTTCTTCGTTTAGAATAAACATTACATTTATTGCTTTCAACCCAAATGCTATGGGTTCTTCTTCAAACTTTATGCTATTTCCATCCCATTTCTGAATTATCTCTCCTGTGACTTTTTTTATTTCTTCCAAGTCAGTCTCAACGGATGATGGCATGAGTTTAATTTTTATGTCCATAAATCCCATAAGAAATCCCAGGATTTTTGTTTTATAAATCTATTGAAACCCCTTTTAGTATAGCAATTTTTAAAAAACCTTTCTGTTTTGAGTTTCAATGGCGGAAGGAGATTATGAAAAATTAATCGCAAAGATTTCCAAATCTTCAGGATTGAATGAGGAAGAGGTGAGACAGAAAATAATTCAAAAGCAGGAGAAAATTTCAGGCATGATAAGCAAGGAAGGTGCTGCCCAAATAGTTGCCGCGGAGTTAGGTGTTAATCTTGAAGGGGAGAAATCAAAGATTAATGAGATTTTTTCAGGAATGAGGCGAGTTAATACGATAGGAAAAGTCATAAACCTTTTTCCTATAAGGACATTTATAAGAAATGAACAAGAATCAAAAGTTGCAAATATGATTATTGCTGATGATACTTCAAACATAAAAGTTGTTCTTTGGGATATGAATCATATAGGGCTTATAGAAAGTGGGAAAATTGAAGAGGGATGCATTATTGAAATTTCAAACGGAAATCTTAGGGGCGAGGAGATTCATCTGGGAAATTTCTCGGAATTGAAGATAAGTACAGAAGTTTTGGAAAACGTGAAAACAGAAAAGATTTTCAGAGAGAGGAAAATTTCGGAATTAGGTGTGATGGATAATGTTAGAACAAGAGCATTTGTTGTCCAGATTTTTGAGCCAAAGTTTTTTTACATATGTCCTCAATGCAGAAAAAAGGCAGTTCCTGATGCTGAAGGATATACCTGTGAAAAGCATGGCAAGATTGTTCCTGAAAAAAGAGCATTAATAAATCTTGTTCTTGATGACGGGACAGGAACAATAAGAACTGTCATTTTTCATGAAAATCTTAATAATCTGGGCATTTCTCCGGAAGAGGAATTTTTAGAACAGAAGAAACAGGAGATACTTGGGAAAGAAATGTTTTTTTCAGGAAATGTAAGAATGAACAAATTTTTTAACAGTCCTGAGCTGATAGTGGAAGAGGTGAATGAAGTAAATGTGGAAGAACTTGTAAATCACCTCGAAAATGGAAGGTAAAACAATAAACTGGCTGAAAGTTTTTGGTTTTTTCTCTCCTCTTGCCCTGATGTTTTTGTTTAATTTTATTTTTTTGTTTGTAGGGATCTATGCTATTTTTGAAAATCTTGGGATTTTAATGCATCTTCTCGGAGGAAGCCTTGTGGGTTATAGCATTTTTCTTACATTAACCTATTTTGAGAAATTGAATATTGTTAGTCTGGATAGATTTTCAAAATTGACTTTTATAGTTTCATTTGTAGCATTAATTGCAGTTTTTTGGGAGTTTTTTGAATTTTCATTGACCTACCTGACAGGGTTTAGCTTTCAGGGAACTCTTGCAGATACTATGTCCGATTTGCTTTTAGGTATTTTAGGGGGCTTTACGCTGGGGATTTTTCTTATTTTATTTGAGAAAGGTAGTTTTAATTAAGTTATATTTCTATTAAATAATCTTTATAAACAGGACTTGTTAAGGATGATTATGGCAAAGAAAAAGGAGTCTGATTCTGAAGAGGAAATATCTGGTGAAACAACTGGTGATGAGGAAATGGTTGTTGAAGAAGGAAAAGAGTACAAATTAACGGATTTGCCAGGAATTGGTCCTGCTGTTTCAGCGAAATTGGAAAATGCAGGAATTTATGATCTTATGTCTCTTGCCGTGATGTCTCCCAATGAATTGAGTGATGTTGCAGGTGTGAGTGCAGGTGTAGCGAGGAAAGCTATTCAAGCTGCAAGAACAATGCTTGAACTTGGGTTTACAGACGGATTGGAATATGCGAAGAAAAGGGAAAATGTACTCCACATTACAACTGGGAGCACAAATTTGGATTCTCTTTTTGGAGGCAGGGGAATTCAAAGCAAGGCAATTACGGAGACTTATGGAACTTATGGTTCGGGGAAGACACAAGTAGGTCTTTGTTTAGCAGTAAATGTTCAATTGCCTGAGGAGAAAGGAGGGGCAAGTGGAAAATGCGCATTCATAGACACTGAGGGAACTTTTATGGCGTCAAGAGTGAAGGAAATTGCAGAAGGTGCAGGACTGAATTATGAGAGTGTTTTGAAAAATATCTTTGTGGCAAGAGCTTTTAATTCAGACCATCAGATTTTGCTTTTGGAAAGGATTTCTGAGATGATTAAAAACAAGGAACCAATCAAACTTTTGGTTATCGATTCTCTCACAGCTCACTTTAGGGCTGAGTTCGCAGGAAGAGGACAATTAGCGGACAGACAGCAAAAACTGAACAGATATCTTCATGATTTGATGAAACTTGCAGAACAACATAATCTTGCGGTTTATGTTACAAATCAAGTTATGAGCAATCCTGCACAGATGTTTGGAGACCCTACTGTGGCAATCGGAGGCAATATAGTGGGACATGCATCAACATATAGAGTTTATCTTCGCAGAGGAAAAAAGGGCTCAAGAGTTGCAAAGATGATTGACTCTCCAAACCTTCCAGACAACGAGGTAGTGTTCTTTGTCAAAGGAGAGGGAATAAGGGATGACGAGTGAAAATGAAATATGGAACATTGTGTTATCTAGATGTTGATGAAAAAGTTTTGATGATTAGAAAACATACAAGAGAAAAAGACCCTAATTCTGGTTTTTTCACCCTTCCTGGATGAAAACTTGATTATGGTGAAAAAGGAAGAAATGAAAGAGGAAGATTAGAAGGGGTGGTAAGGTAGTTTTATGAAGAAACAGGGCTGACTCTTCAAAATCCTGTCTTTAAAGGAGTTATACTTTTTGATAATGAAGGCAGAGCTTTTCCAAATTGGCCAAATCCTGATAATTTCTTGGTTTATGTTTTTAGTGCAGGACAATACAAAGGAGCATTAAAAAAAGAAACGGAAGAAGGAGTTCCTGTTTGGGTTGATGAAGAAGAACTCATGAATTTACCACAAAATCCTGGAGATGTGAAAATGTATGAATGGATTAAATCTGGAAGAAAGTTTGCAGGGGTGATAAAACATGCAGATGATTTGATTGATAAGAAAGGAACATTTGTTGATTATTTCTGATGCCTCCACGAGGAATTGAACCAGCGAGGACATCAAGTTTGTTTTTAATCAAAACAGGATTATTCCTTTGATGTAAAGGAGTAATAGAAAAACACGCTTAAATATAAGATAGAAGTTGCTATTGCTATTGAATACTTCACTTGTAAAGGGGGCTGAGATATAAGGAACGCGTAAACTAAGGCAATAATGTTTGCCACAAGATACGTTACAAAAAGCAAAAGACTAACTCCTTTGGTGCTTTTGGATTTTATGGTCTTTATTATCTGTGGAAAAAGCATTACTGAAAAAAGAATTGTTGCAATCCACCCCAAAGTTTGAGCCAAGTCCATGTAAATTAATTTGAAATACCTTTTTTTAAAACTTATGCAAATAAACTACTTTCATGCCCCCACGAGGAATTGAACCCCGAGCTGCTCGACCGCAACGAGCTATTTTATCCGTTAAACTATAGGGGCTGATGATAATAAGTAAAATCTGAGAATTTAAAGTTGTTCCTGTCCAATCCTTATTTATTAAGCGACAATACCCTCTATAAATTATTAGTCAATTTTGACGTAAAAAATGAGTGGAGCAAGTTTTGATTATATAACCTCTACCACAAAACACGCCTAAATTAAGCGAAAGAATAATTTATTTTTTCTTTTCAGGAAAACAAACCCAGTCATGAATTGTCTGGTATGAATGCAGTTCATTTTTTTTGAACCAAAGTGGAATTTCTATTTTTGCATCCTCCCTGTTTCCCGAGGCATGTACAAGGTTTCTAACAATTATTTCGTTGGTATTTGCGAAGTCCTTTGAGATGTGCGCGAAATCGCCGCGAATCGTACCCGGAAGAGATTCATTTGGATATGTTCCTCCAACGAGTTTTCTTGTTACATTTATTGCATCAACACCTTCAAGAACCATTGCAATAACTGGACCTTCCTTAATATACTCTGTGAGCTCATCTCTCACTCTCTTGCCGTGTCTTTTTTCAATGTCTTCACGATAATGTTTTCTTGCAAAATCCTCATCAACCCAAATCATTTTCATGCCAACAATTTTTAATCCTGCATCCTCAAACCTCATGATTACTTTTCCGACGAGATTTCTAACTATTCCGTCGGGTTTTATCAAGACAAGGGTTTTTTTCTTTTCCATGGAATTTTTATAGATAATTAATTTATAAATTCTTTGTTAGGCTTCTCTTAAAATTTTTTTATTCTTCTTCTGAGTGTAATCTGAATCAGGTTAATGCCTAAAAATATAATCATACCGACGATGATGCAACAAGATTTTTTTGCTTGTGTTTTATAAGAAAACGAGCGAAGCGAGTTCCAAACCTGCAGGAAAAAGATTTATAAACTTTATTTTTTTATGTTATTCATTCTGGATTAGAAAACCAGAAATGAAATTCATAAAAAGAGGGATAGATGAATAACAAAAAAAGTTTTTTACTTGGAGTTTTTGTGGTAACACTCGTGATGCTTTTATCACTTTATTTTATTTTAGCTGCACTTGCCCCTACCACTTTGGTTTTTGCCCAAAATTCAAGTTCAACTTATGACACGGATGGAACAGTTCATTTGAATTGGACTGCAGGAAGTACTGGGGATTATAATTACACCCTTTACATTTATGCAGATGATGTTCTTTACACCTTTG